>Ga0187856_1000669_pt1 | contig 30015 bp, 27 predicted proteins | sample June2016WEW_8_40_FD_132443 | JGI IMG/M metagenome (GOLD analysis project Ga0187856, IMG submission 132443) | Peatland microbial communities from SPRUCE experiment site at the Marcell Experimental Forest, Minnesota, USA - June2016WEW_8_40 | ecosystem: Environmental > Terrestrial > Soil > Wetlands... | reverse complement strand
CTTCATCCGCTCGACGGCGTCCGCCATGCCGACCTCCCGCCTGTAGACGCCGGAGATCGTCTTGATCTCCGCCCGATGGCGACCGAAAACCTGCTCCAGCGCCAATGATATCTCGCCGACCGTCGCCTTGGCGCGCGCCGCGTCGATGGCGAGCGCGAGGAGATTGCCGTTGCCGCCCGAAGCGTCGCGCGTGAGCGCGGCGAGCGCCTCGGCGACGGCTTGCGGATCGCGCTCGCGCTTGAGCCGCTTGAGCTTGTCGATCTGCAATTGCCGCACCGCGCCGTTGTCGACCTTGAGGATTGCGATCCGCGCCTCGTCCTGCGGCTGGAATTTGTTGACGCCGATCACCGCCTGAGCGCCGGTATCGATGCGCGCCTGGGTGCGGGCGGCGGCCTCCTCGATACGCAGCTTCGGCAGCGACGCCTCGATCGCACGGGTCATGCCGCCGAGCTCCTCGACCTCGCGGATATGCACCCAGGCTTTGGTCGCGAGATCGTGGGTGAGCCGCTCGACGTAGAATGAGCCGCCCCACGGATCGATCATGCGCGTGGTGCCGCTCTCGCGCTGCAGCACGATCTGCGTGTTGCGCGCAATGCGGGCGGAAAAATCGGTTGGCAGCGCCAGCGCCTCGTCGAGCGCGTTGGTGTGCAGCGATTGCGTGGCGCCTTGCGTCGCCGCCATCGCCTCGATGCAGGTGCGCGCGACGTTGTTGAACACGTCCTGCGCCGCGAGCGACCAGCCGGAGGTCTGGCAGTGGGTGCGCAGCGACAGCGAGCGCGCATCGTGCGGTTCAAATTGCTTCATCAGCTTCGCCCAAAGCACGCGCGCGGCGCGTAGCTTCGCCACTTCCATGAAAAAGTTCATGCCGATGCCGAAGAAGAAGGACAGCCGCGGCGCGAAGCGGTCGACGTCAAGCGAGGCCGCAAGCCCGGCGCGCACGTATTCGACCCCGTCGGCGAGCGTATAGGCGAGTTCGAGGTCGGCCGTCGCTCCGGCCTCCTGCATGTGGTAGCCGGAGATCGAGATCGAATTGAATTTCGGCATGTGCGCCGAGGTGTAGGCGAAAATATCGGAGATGATGCGCAGCGAAGGTTTTGGCGGATAGATGTAGGTGTTGCGCACCATGAACTCTTTGAGGATGTCGTTCTGGATGGTGCCGGCGAGTTTTTGCGGCGGCACGCCCTGCTCTTCGGCGGCCACGATGTAGAGCGCGAGCACCGGCAGCACGGCGCCATTCATGGTCATCGACACCGACATCTGGTCGAGCGGGATGCCGGCAAACAGCGTGCGCATGTCGTAGATCGAGTCGATCGCTACGCCCGCCATGCCGACGTCGCCTGAGACGCGCGGGTGATCGCTGTCATAGCCGCGATGGGTGGCGAGATCGAAAGCGATCGACAGACCCTTCTGGCCAGCGGCGAGATTGCGCCGGTAGAAGGCGTTGGAATCCTCGGCCGTGGAGAAGCCGGCATATTGCCGGATCGTCCACGGCTGGGTCATGTACATGGTCGGATAGGGCCCGCGCAGGTAGGGCGCGATGCCGGGGAAGGTGTCGAGACCATCGAGGCCGTTGAGATCGTCCGCGCCGTAGACGCTCTTGACCGCCACGCCTTCGGGCGTGAGCCAAGGCATGGCAGCCGCGGCCGGCGCCGGCGCCGCGGCAGCGCGCGGCGCATCCGCGAAATCGATCTCGGCGAAATTCGGAATTCGGCTCATCTGCTCACCCGGTCTCGATACCAAGGATATCGTACGCGCTTTCGAGTGTCGCCAGAGCGTCGCAGCCCTCGTAAATGAACGACTGCACCCCGGCCGCCCGCAAGGCAGCCTCCCGTTCGCCCGGCCGTCCGGCAAGATAAATGTGCCGTGCCCCGGCCGCCTTGAGCGCTTGCGCCGCCGCAGCCGCTTGCTTCTCGTAGACCTTGTCGGCGGAGCACAGGCAGGCCAGAGCCGCGCCGGCGGCTTTGTAGGCGGCCGCGAGAGCAGGGAGGTCAAGGCTCTCACTATCCACCGGCTCGATGCCGCCGGCCGCGAAAAAGTTCCTGGCAAAGGTCGCGCGCGGGCTGAAATCGGCGGGCGTGCCGAGAGCGGCGAGAAAGATTTTAGGCCGCGCGCCGGTCGCCGCCAGCAAGCGGTCGGACGCATCGCGCAACGCTTCGAACGGCACAGCGAACCGGATTCGCGGCAGTGGTTCGAACATTTGCTTCTGCGCATGCCTGGTAGGCGATACGGGAATCGGCTCGAGCACGGAAACGTCCGCCTCATTGAGATTGGGGAACACGCTCACGCCGGTCAGCGCATCCTGCCGCCGCGCCAAGGCGGCGGCGCGCTTGGCGCGCACCGCGGCAACTTCACCCTGGATGAGGCCGCTTTCGAGTGCGGCGGCGACACCGCCCGCCGCCTCGATCTCGCGGAATTGAGCCCAGGCTGTTCGGCAGAGCTGGTCGGTCAAATCTTCGACCGCGCCGGAGCCGGCCGCCGGATCGGCGACCTTGGCGAGATGGGCTTCTTCGATGAGAATGAGCTGGGTGTTGCGTGCGATGCGCCGGGCGAAACGGTCGGGCAGACCGCGCGCAGCGGTAAACGGCAAAACTGTGATCGCATCGGCGCCGCCGAAAGCTGCGGCGGCCACCGCGATGGTCGCGCGCAAAATGTTCACATGCGGATCGCGCTGCGCCATCATGCGCCAGGCGGTTTCGGCCGAAACAAATGCCGGTTCCGGCGCCAGGCCGCACGCGGCTTCCACGCTCGCCCATAATTTCCGCAGCGCGCGGAATTTTGCGATGGTGAGAAACTGATCCGCATCGGCGGCGAGGCGGAAGAAGATCCAACGCCGCGCCGCTTCGAGCGCGCTGCCCGCCGCCTCGAGCGCGCGCAGATAAGCGAGCGCGACGCCGAGCACGAAGGCCAATTCCTGCGCCTCGGACCCGCCGGCATTATGGATGACGCGTCCGTCGGCGGCGGCAAGCATGCCGTGGAATCCTTCGCGGGCCAAAGCTGCGAGACGCCGCGCAAAATGCGGCGCTTCCTCGCTCCATGGCCGTGCCGCGCCGCCGGCGGTCGCCATGGCGCCGAGCGGGTCGTGTCCAAGACGAACGCGCGTCGCTCTCGGCGACAACGGAAAGCCCTTTGCCAGCGCCGCGTCGATGACGGCCTCGGCGTGCGGCGAAAGATCAAGCTCGATCGCAAGGCCGCCGGTGAGGTCGACGCCCTCGAGTACGCGCGCCAGCGCGCCCTCGCGCGCCGGAAGCCCAAAGCCGTAGTCGCCGACCGCGCCGGCAAAAACGAGCGAAAGGCCGCTGGCGCCGTTCGCCAACTCGCGCAGTGCCGCCTCATTGGCAAGCGCCGGATCGGGCTGATCGATCCGCGCGAGCACCTCCCAGGCCGTCGCGCCCGGCCGCGCCGCGATCGGCCGCGCGTCGGAGCGGCGCGCGGCGAGCGGCTCGATGGAGAGGCCGTCGTAAGTGGTGCTCACGAGCCGCTCGAACGGCGCACCCTTGAGCACGGCGTCGACGAGCTTGCGCCATTCCTCGCGCGTCGCCGGGGGAAAATCGGCGGCAAGCGGCAGGGTCTTTTCCGGGTCCGTCATCGGCGCAAAATGCCATGCCCGGCTTCGCGACACTAGCCGCGCCGCGCGAGCTTCTCGATGCCGCTTTGGTCCACGCGTTCGAGCGCCGCGCGCACCCGGACGCCGGCGATTACGCGCTCGGGGGCGATCTCGGCGAGCGGCACCAGTACGAAAGCGCGCTCGAACAGCAGCGGGTGGGGCAAAATCAGGTCCGGATCGTTCAGGATGAGGTCGTCATAGGCGAGGAGGTCGATGTCGATCGGGCGCGGTCCCCAACGGCGTTCGCGCCCACGGTCACGTCCGAGCGTGCGTTCGCATTTTTCTGCGCGCGCGAGCAGGTCATGCGGCGACAGCGAGGTGGTAAGGGCAATGACGGCGTTGACGAAGGGCGGCTGGTCGGTCAGGCCCCAGGGCGGCGTCCGGTAATCGGACGAGCGCGCCGTGAGCCGCACGACTTCGCCGTCGCACAACAAGGCAATGGCCCGATCGAAAGTGGAGCGCACGTCGCCGACATTGCCGCCGAGCGCGATGAACGCCTCAGCCATGGTTATGGCTGCGATCGCGCCGCACGCGCGTGATGATCACGCCGACATCGTCGAAGGTCGCGGCGATCGGCGCGTGCGGCTTGCGCACGGTGACGCGAACGCCGCGAGCCTGCGGATAGCGAGCGAGCACCGCGTCGGCGACCGCGCCGGCAGCGGCCTCGACCAGGCGATAACGTCGCGTGCAGAATGCCGCGCTCGCGATCTTCACCAGGGTTTCATAGGAAACCGTGGCATTAAGCGTGTCGGTGCGCGAGGCCTCGGCGAGATCGATGTCGAGCACGAGATCGAGCCGGAAAGGTTGTCCGACCTTGGCCTCGTGCGGCATCACGCCGTGATAGGCGTGGAGAACGAGGCCGTTGACAAAGATCGCGTCGCTCATCGCGCGCGCCTGATCGCCGCGGCGACGGCGAGCGCCTGCACCGTCGCCGCCACATCGTGGACCCGGACGATCGCGGCGCCGTTCTCGACGGCCAGAAGGTGTGCGGCCAGCGATCCGCCGAGGCGCTCCATGGGATCGGAAGGCGCGACCGAATGGATAAAGCGCTTGCGCGAAGCGCCGACCAGGAGCGGCGTACCAAAACCGCGCCAGGCGTCGAGCCAAGCGATGCAGGTCAAACTCTGCTCCGCCGTCTTGCCGAAGCCAATGCCGGGATCGAGGATGATCCGCTCGCGCGGGATGCCGGCGCGCGCCGCGAGGTCGAGCGAGCGCCGGAAGAAAGACGTCACCTCGGCGACGATGTCGATTGCGGGATCGGCAGTCTCGCGATTATGCATGATGACGACGGTCGCGCCGCGCTCGGCGACGATGCGGGCCATGTCGGCATCGCGCTGCAGGCCCCACACGTCATTGACGATCGCCGCTCCCAGATCGAGCGCCCAGGCGGCGATGGCAGCCTTGAGCGTATCGATCGAGATGGGGATGCCGAGTGCGATGACCTCGGACAATACCGGCTCGAGCCGCGCGCGCTCCTCCTCGAGCGACACGCGAACGGCGCCGCCATAGGGCCGCGTCGATTCCGCGCCGACATCGAGAATATCGGCGCCCTCCGCGGCGAGGCGGCGCGCATGCGCGAGCGCCGCCTGCGGATCGAGAAAGCGGCCGCCGTCGGAAAACGAATCCGGCGTGACGTTGAGCACACCCATGACCAGCGGCCGCGCCTTGGCGAGAAGCCGCGCCAGCACGTTGCCGCCGGGCGCCGAGCCCGGCACGGAAAAAGCACGATGGGTCAGGGTCGTGGCCATCGTTTGGGCCGCCCCTTCGGCCGTTGTTTTGCTCGTCGCTTTGCGCGGTCAGTTGCGATGAGTCAAGCCACCGGCCGGCGCCGCGGCGCGCCGACGGCGCATGCACTGCGGGCGATCAATAGCGAATGACGGGCGGCAGCTTCTTGGCGCGGTCGATCCAGCGTGTGACCGTACTCTCCGACGGCAGCAGGCGCACCAGTTTGCGCTTGGTGTTAGCCGCCGCCATGGCTTGGACGAGCTTGCGCGGGTTGCGGAACTTGAGCTCATTGACCGTCTTGACGCCGGCGGCGCGTAACAGTTCCGAATATTCCCAGCCGACGCCTTTCACGCGCATGCGGTCGGCGGCGGTCACCCAGTCAAGGATGCGCTTATCGTCGGTTCCGACCTTCCCGGCGATCTTGAGCCGCTGCTTCGGCGTTTTGGCTAACCGCAGCAAGCCGACCGTCGTGCGGATCCCTTCCGACTTCAGGATCACGGCGGTATTCGCCCCGATGCCTCGAATATCGGTGATGGGATACCCCATCGTTGCCCCCTTCAACCGCGCAACGTCGTCGCGGCAACGACGTTCGTACTCAAACAAACTGCCCGAGGCTGGGGATCGCGCCGACAATCTCACCGGCCGCATCTTCGCCGACTTTCTCGCGCGCGGCTTTCTGCATCAGCGGCTCGGCTCCCGGCAGCTTCGCCAAAAGAAGTTGCATTTTGTCGGCGGTTGCTTCCTTGACCGGGAAGTCAAGAATAATGCCGACAGCCGTTTCGGCGGCCGTCCGATCGACGCCGACATCGGCGACGAGACGCCCAATCAACTCATCCATTGTCCCTCGCCAGCCCCGTACTCTCGGCGGGTCTTGCCATAATGTACATTCGGGCGTTGCATGACAAGTCTGTAGCCGGCCAATCGAGCGATCGGCGCGCCTGTGCAAATGATGCATGCCGCATTATAGAATCGAAGGCGCGAACGAACTCGGCCGCGATCGGTAGACATGCGCAACCCGCCTCCCGCGATCAACGTCAGCCCTGGGTACGCGGGCGCGACAGCCGGCGACTGACGGTTAGCAAACCAGAACCCCGCACAACGGCTCAGGAAAATCGGAATGTCCAGCGCGTCACAACTTCCATTGGTGCTCGACCGCATCGATCGCGATCTCGACGCCAGCCTGGAGCGGCTGTTCGCGCTCCTGCGCATTCAGTCCATCTCGACCGACCCGGCCTACGCGCCATACTGCCGCGCCGCCGCCGAACACGTCGCCGCCGACCTCCGCGGCCTCGGGTTCGCGACGAGCGTGCGACCGACGCAGGGTCATCCGGTCGTGGTTGGCAAGAGTCCTTTGGCCAAGAGCGGCAACGGCAAAACCGAAAACAACGCCAACGGGCACGCGCCGCGCGTCCTGTTCTACGGCCATTACGACGTGCAGCCGGTCGATCCGCTCGATCTGTGGAAGACGCCGCCGTTCGAACCGCGCATCGAGACGCTCGACGGCGGGCGAAAAATCATCGTCGCGCGCGGCGCCTGCGACGACAAGGGCCAGGCGATGACCTTCATCGAGGCGTGCCGCGCCTTCAAGGCGGTCTCCGGCGAGCTTCCGCTCGACATCACCATGATGATCGAAGGCGAAGAGGAGTGCGGCTCGAAGCACCTGTTCGGCTTCGTGCGCGAGCATGCCGCGGAGCTCAAGCGCGACCTTGCGCTGGTGTGCGACACCGGCATGTGGGACGCGCAGACACCGTCGATCACGACATCGCTGCGCGGGCTCGTTTATGAAGAGGTCAAGCTCACCTGCGCCGACCGCGACCTCCATTCCGGACTGTTCGGCGGCGCCGCGCGCAACCCGATCCATGTGCTGGCCGATATTCTTTCGGCGATGCACCGGCCGGACGGCTCCGTCGCCATTCCCGGCTTCTATGACGGCGTCCACGAATTGCCGCCCGACATCAAGGCCGATCTCGCCGGGCTTGGACTGACGCCGGAGAAATTCCTCGGTCCGATCGGGCTGAAGATTCCGTCCGGCGAGACGGACCGCATGCTGATCGAGCAAATTTCCACGCGGCCGACGGCGGAGGTCAACGGCATCATCGGCGGCTATACCGGGGAGGGCGCCAAGACCGTCATTCCCGGCAAGGCGATGGCCAAGGTCTCGTTCCGCCTGGTCGGCGCGCAAAACCCGGAAAAAATCCGCGCCGCCTTCCGCGATTTTGTGCGCGCGCGTATTCCGAGCGACTGCTCGGTGGAGTTCGGCAACTTCACCAGCGCCCCGGCGTTCGACGTGGCGTTCGACAATCCGGCGCTCGGCAAGGCGCGCGCGGCGCTGGCCGAGGAGTGGGGCAAGAAGGCGGTGACCATCGGTGCCGGCGGCTCGATCCCCATCGTCGGCGATTTCAAGACCGTGCTCGGCATGGACACTTTGATGGTCGGCTTCGCGCTCGACGATGACCGCGTGCATTCGCCCAACGAGAAGTACGATCTCAGATCATTCCACAAGGGCATCCGCAGTTGGGCGCGTATCTTGGCGGCCCTGGCGGGTTGAGGTCGCCGTTCCCGGACTTGCGAGCGGGTCAATCGGTCGCCTCGGCGATCAGGCGCGGACTGACGAAGCGCTCCAGCCTGCCCGCTTTGGCATGCAGCCGCGTCCAGTCGTCGAACGAAAGATCGATGACGACGAGGCCGGACGTCGGCAGTTTTTCGTTGACGCGTGCGCGCGCTTCGATGTCTCCCGAGGCGATCAATCGCACCGCCAGATCGTGCAGGCCCGGATTGTGACCGACGACGAGGAGCGTGCGCGCGCCGCGCGTTTCACGGATGATGCCGATAAGCGTCTCCGGAGCGGCGTTGTAGATGCGCTCGTCCTTCACGACCCGCGGCTCCTTGGCCAAGGCCGGGGCGACGAGCGCCCAGGTTTCTCCCGCGCGCGTCACCGGCGAAACCAGGACAAGGTCCGGCACGAGGCCGTGGCGGGCCAGGTAGGCGCCGATGACGGGCGCGTCGGCGCGGCCCCGCGCCGTGAGCTTGCGATCGCGGTCGCGCTTGCCGGGCTCGCCGGGCTCGGCGCGCTCGGTCTTGGCATGGCGCAGCAGCAGCAAACGACGCATCGCGGCAATGTCGCTTTCTCGGCGCCGCCAGTCTAGTGTCTCGTGATGGAGCCGGCCGATATTACAGCCTATGGCGGAAGTTGGTACGCCGCGACAATGGTGGTCGCACCGCGGCGGCCGCAGCTTCATGTCGATCTCGATGTCGATGTCTGCGTGATCGGCGGCGGGCTCGCGGGCCTGACCACGGCGCGCGAGGTGGCTCGGAGCGGTTGGTCCGTCGTGCTCATCGAGGCCGGCCGCATCGCGGCGAGCGCTTCGGGCCGCAATACCGGTTTCGTGCTTCCGGGTTTTGCCGCCGAGCCGGACAGCCTGATCACCCGCGTCGGCTTGGCGCGGGCCAAGGATTTGTGGGCGCTGTCGCAGAGCGGGCTCGAATACGTCCGCAGCGCCATCCGCGACGATGCCATGCGCGGGATCGACCTGCAGGACGGCTGGCTTTACGTCTCCAAGACCGACAATAGCGACGAGTTCATGCACCTTGTCGGGCTTCTTGGCGAATTCGGCGGCGAGATCGAAGGCTGGCCGACCGAACGCGTGCGCGCGGTGCTGCACAGCGAGCGTTATTTTCACGCCATTCATTATCCGCGGGCGATCCATATCCACCCGCTCAATTACGCGCTCGGGTTGGCCGCCGCGGCCGAGCGCGCCGGCGCCCGCATCTTCGAACACACGCCGGCTTTGTCCATCGACCCTGCGGGTGTGCGCAAACGCATTGTCACACCGGCAGCGCGGTTGCGTGCCAATCATGTGGTGCTGTGCGGGAATGTGCAGATCGCCGCACTGATGCCGCGGGTTGCGGCCACGCTTATTCCGATCACGACCTACGTGATCACGACCGCTCCGCTCGGGTCGCGGCTTGCCGAAGCGATCGGCTATCGCGGTGCGGTCAGCGACACGGAGCTTGCCGACAATCACTACCGCATCGTCGATGGCGACCGGCTGATGTGGTCGGGCCGGATGACGACGTGGGCGCGAAATCCGCGCCGCTACGTGCGCGCCCTGACCGCGGACATCAAGAGAACTTACCCTCGGCTCGGCGAGGTTGCCGTCGACTACGCCTGGTCCGGCACCTTGGGCAATTCGATCCACCGCATGCCGCAGATCGGCGAGCTCGGCCCTGGATTGTGGCTGGCGAGCGGTTTCGGCGGCCACGGTCTCAACACTACGGCGATGGCCGGCAACCTTATCGCCCGCGCCATCGTCGACGGCGATCGAACTTGGCGGCAATTCACGCCGTTCGAACTCGTCTGGGCGGGTGGAATTCTCGGCCGCGCGACCGCGCAGATGTACTATTGGATGAAGCGCCTGCGCGACGCCATCGGCGAGCGACGAGCGCGCGCCGCCGAGATGACGCACCGCCGTGCGCGCGAAGCCGACATGGCGAAGGCCGAACACGAGCAACAATCCGCGGCAACGGTAGAGCAGGACGCGCGGACACAGGACGATGCCGATTCCATTGTGCCGCCGGCCGCCGCCATGGAACCGACGGCTCAAGCGGAGGTGCCGCCATCACCGCTCGCAGTGAATCAGCCGAATCGCGGGAAGCGTCGCGAAGGAGCCAAAGCGTGAACGATGGCGCTGCGCTCATAACTTCCGCTCGCAGTCGCACTCGGATCGGAATTGCTCTATCGTAAGTATCGGCTCCGCGGCATGCGGGCGGAACGGGGCGTTACATGGCATTGGCCGGTTGGCGTTTTGCAGGCGCGGTGTTCTTTGCCCTCGCGCCCGGTATTGCCGCGGCGGCCGATATGCCACTACCCGCGCCAGCGCCGCCTCCGACTCCACCGGCGACATACGCGCCACCGGCTCCCGATTGGATCGTGACAGTCGGTGCCCAAGGCCGGGCGATTCCGGCCTGGCCGGGCGCCCCCACGACTGAGTACGGCTTTACCGGCGTTCCGCTGTTCAGCATTCGCACACCGGGCTCGCCGCCGACCTTTTTCGGGGCGCGCGACAGTTTCGGCGTAGGCGTTAACCTTGCTCAGTTCAGGTTCGGGCCTGCCTTCAACTTCGTTTGGGAGCGCTATGCGTCGTCCTATACGCAGTTGAATGGGTTAGGCGACGTCAACTACGCCCTGCAAGCCGGTGGTTTTGCGGAATACTGGCCGGTGCCGTGGCTGCGCTTGCGCGGCGAGGTTCGCCAGGGCTTTGGCGGCGAAACCGGCGTCACCGGCGACCTGTTCGTGGATGCGGTCGTGCCGCTGGGGCAATTCCGGCTCTCCGGCGGACCGCGCCTCGCCGTGGAGTCGGCCGCTACGGTGTCGCCCTATTTCGGCATCACGGCGGCACAGTCTATCGGCTCTACCGTTTCGGGTCTTCCGCTGCTGCCGGTCTACAACGCGACCGGCGGGCTCTATTCCTACGGCGCCGGCGGGCAGGTGGAATATTTCTGGAGCCCGCAATGGCAGACCCACGCTTTGGTCGAGTACGAGCGGCTCACCGGCTCTGCCGCCGATTCCCCGCTCGTGATCCAGCGCGGTTCGCCGAACCAATTCACCTTCGGGGCGGGCGCCACCTATACTTTCAGCATGCGCCCATTGTGGTGAGCGCTCTTGCGCCTTAGCGGCCCTCTCGTCTTGTCATGAACGCCAGCCGCTCGAACAGGTGTACATCCTGCTCGTTCTTGATCAGCGCGCCGTGCAGCGGCGGGATGAGCTTCTTCGGGTCGCGCTCGCGCAGCGTTTCCGCGGAGATGTCCTCGACCATGAGCAGCTTGAGCCAGTCGAGCAGTTCGGAGGTCGAAGGTTTCTTCTTCATGCCCGGCACGTCGCGGATCTCGTAAAACAGCCGCATCGCCTCCGCCACCAGGCGATGTTTGATGCCGGGGAAGTGCACCTCGACGATCGCACGCATCGTTTCGGGATCGGGAAAGCGGATGTAATGAAAGAAGCAGCGGCGCAGGAACGCGTCCGGTAATTCCTTCTCATTGTTCGAGGTGATGACGACGATCGGCCGGCGCCGGGCATGGATCGTTTCGCCGGTCTCGTAGACGAAGAACTCCATGCGATCGAGCTCCTGCAGCAGATCGTTGGGGAATTCGATATCGGCCTTGTCGATCTCGTCGATGAGCAGCACCGGCCGCTCGTCGGCGACGAGCGCCTCCCACAGCTTGCCGCGCTTGATGTAGTTGCGGATGTCCCTGACGCGCGCATCGCCCAACTGGCTGTCGCGCAGCCGCGTCACCGCGTCGTATTCGTAGAGTCCTTGCAGCGCTTTGGTGGTCGACTTGATGTGCCACTCGATGAGCGGCGCGCCGAGCGCCTTGGCGATCTCGATCGCCAGCACGGTCTTGCCGGTCCCCGGCTCGCCCTTGACCAAGAGCGGCCGCTCCAGGGCGATCGCGGCGTTGACCGCAACCTTGAGGTCGTCGGTGGCGACGTAGGAGCTGGTTCCGTCAAACCGCATGCGCGATCCTTCGTATGGCTGTTTCGCAAATTAAGCACGTCGGACTTGCCACTCACAAGGCGCCGCCCGCAGAATTTTCGCGCTGCCGGGAAAAGCGACTTGGTCGCTCGGCAATTTTTGCCCAAAGACCGGCACATCCGTACCAGAAGCGGCTAGCGCTAGTCCCTAAGTCGCTGAAACGACGAACTAATGGCATGGCACGGCGCTTGCTCCACGGCTCCCTGGAGCGGCTGCCGATTGGTGACCCGCAGCCTCCGCGTTGAGATTGAGTTGGAGAAGATGTCATGGGTATCTTCGATGCATTGACCACCTCCGTGGCCGGTCTGCAGTCGCAGGCGTTTGCGCTCCAGAACATATCCGGCAACATCGCAAACTCGCAGACCACGGGCTTCAAGGAAACAAACACCTCCTTCGAAGACATGGTTTCCGCGGCTTCAGCGCAACAACAGACGTCGGGCGGGGTCATCGCAAATTCGGTCGCCACAAACACCGTCCAGGGAACAATTCAAAGCACGTCGGTGTCGACCGACATGGCCATCAACGGTGACGGCTGGTTCGTAGTGGCGAGCCCGACCGGCGAAGTCGACAATCAGCCGGTGTTCAGCGGCGTCAACGACTACACGCGTGCCGGCGATTTCTCGCTCAATTCGAACGGCAATCTTGTGAACGGCGCCGGGTATTATCTGATGGGCATTCCAATCGACGCGGCCACCGGAAATCCGGTCGGCAGCTCGCCTCAGGTTTTGCAGTTCAACAACGACTTCGTGCCGGCGCAAGCGACGACGGCCATCCAGTATCAGGCAAACCTGCCAAGCACGCCGAGCTCGGGGATGCTGGTTCCGACCGATTTCGAGGCCAATCCGCTCGCCGGAGCTCCGCCCGCGGCAGTTATCACCGGCAGCGGCGCAGCTCTTGCCCCGGACGCGATCGCGAAGGGCACAGGCACGGTGGGTAATCTCTCCAACGCGACCACCCTGGCGTCCCTGGGAATCAGCGCCGGCGACACGATTACGATTAGCGACGGCACCAATCCGACGAACTACGTCGTGCCGGCCGGTCCTCCGGCGCCGACAGTTGGCAATCTGATCGCCGCCATCAATGGGGGTGCCGCAGATGTCCACGCCGCCATCAACAATGGCGGCGCCAACGGCAATCTGGTTCTCACCGGCACGAGCCCCACCGCGTCGATTACCGTCACCGCGACCGGCGCCGATGGCGCCGCGTTCGGGTTCGGCGCCGGGGCGAACTCGTTCGAGCCGACCAATCTGTTGACGCAAGGCGCCGTGGCGCAGGGAGACACTATGACCATTACGGTCGGCGGTGTCCCGACGACCATCACGTTCGGCACCAACGCTGGCGCCGGTCAAGTCGCTACGCTCGCCGAATTGCAAACCGCGATCGGGGGTATCAACGGCCTGACGGGAACTGTGGACACCCTCCACGGCGACATCACGCTGACGTCCAACAACAATATCATCCTCGACAGTACCCCAACTGCGCTGTTGTCGGAATTCGGCATCCATAACGACGCTGCCTATCCGGCCAACGACACAGTGATCGCCAACGACGCGTCGACCTTCACCAGCCAGTCGGTCGATGGCGGTTCCATAACTGCCTATGACTCCGAAGGCAATCCGGTGAATGTCCAGTTCCGTTGGGCCGAGACGAGCAGCGGTTCGTGGCAGCTGTTCTACCAAAGCAATTCGAACGCAACCGGCACCCAAGCCGCGTGGCAGAACGTCGGCACAATATTCAACTTCAATTCGAGCGGCCAATTGGCTCCGCCCCTCTCGAATGTGACGCTGCAAAACCTCACCGTGAACGGTGACGCACTCGGCAACGTCCAGCTCAATTTCGGCACCAACGGCCTCACCCAATTCGCCAATTCGAGCGGCACAGCGCAGGTGAGCCAGTTGCAGCAGAACGGCTACGCCGCCGGCCAGCTTGAATCGGTCGCGGTCGATGGCCGGAACCAAATCACTGGCACGTTCTCGAACGGCCAGACCATCCCCTTGGCGCAGATCACGCTGGCGGCGTTCAACGGGCAGGACGCCTTGCAGCCGCTCAACGGGCAAGCCTACGCGGCCACGGTCGATTCGGGTCCGCCGATCTACGGTGCGACCGGCACCATTAGCGGCAGCTCGCTCGAAGCCTCGAACGTCGACATCGCTACCCAGTTCAGCGAATTGATCGTGGCCCAGCAAGCCTATTCGGCCAACGCCCGCGTGATGTCGACCGCCGACCAGATGATTCAGAGCTTGCTCCAGGTCATCCAATAAGGATCGGCGCTCCTTAGAGTCGCCAAAAATGAGCCGCGTGGACGGCTAGAGCAATGGGCCTCTCCCAGGCGTTATCCGCCGCTTTGGCCGGCGTGAATACGACCCAGCAAGGCCTCTCGGTGATCGCCGGAAACGTGGCGAACGCCGACACGCCCGGCTATGTCACCGAGAGCGTCAATCAGGCCGAGGTGGCGACGGCCGGTCAAGCCGGCGCCAGCGTCGATACGACCGGGATCAATCGCGATCTCGATACTTTGCTGCAGAGCCAGTTGTGGACGGAAACCTCCGGCAGCTCCTATGCGGATTCGACCACGCAGCTTTATCAGCAGCTCCAGCAGGTTTACGGCACGCCGGGATCCTCCACCTCGTTCGACGCGATCTACGACAATTTCACCACCGCGCTGCAGTCGCTGGCGGCAAGTCCGGGGGCGTACTCCCAGCGGACCGCTGTGGTAGGCGCCGCCCAGGCGCTGACGCAAAATCTCAACTCGATGACCTCGAGCATTCAGCAGCTGCGCACCGAGTCGGAGCAGGGCATCGCCAATGGCGTGCAAACGGCGAACACTGCGCTCCAGCAGATTGCCCAGATCAACCAGCAGCTCGAAGGGGCCACGACGTCTGACAGCTCCACGGCGGCGCTCGAGGACCAGCGCGACCAGGACATCACGCAGCTCACCCAGCTGATGAACGTCAACGTGGTGCAGAATTCCAACAACCAAATTTCGATCTTCACCGGGACCGGTCAGCAGCTCGTGACCGGGACGCAAGCCTCCCAGCTCCAATTCGATAATGCGGGAACGTTGTCCGCCACCGCACTGTGGAGTTCCAACCCCAGCGAGGACGAAGCAGGCACGATCGCGCTGGTATCGCCGGGCGGCACCAGCACCGATCTGATCGGCACCAACGCGATCCAATCAGGCCAGCTCGGCGCCTATATCCAGATGCGCGACAGCATCCTGCCGCAGGCGCAGAACCAGCTCGACGAGATGGCCAACCAGATGTCCCAGGCCCTGTCGAACCAGACGACAAATGGGACCACGGTCGTTTCGGGCTCACAGTCCGGATACAGCGTCGACGTCGGCTCCTTGTCGCCGGGCAACACCGTCCAGCTGACCTATACCGACTCCAACAATACCCAGCACACGATCACAATCGTGTCGCTTGGCGCCGGCGGCACGCTACCGCAGCAGGATCAATCGTCAAACCCAAACAATCAGGTCATCGGGATCAATTTTGCCGCCGGTATGGGCTCGGTCGTGGCGCAGCTTAACGCCGCGCTCGGGAGCAACCTGCAATTCTCGCATTCCGGCACCGTTTTGCAGGTGCTCAATAACGGCAGCGGCAATGTTGTCGATTCGCTGTCGGCGACCTCGACGGTGACCTCGCTCGCCAGCGGCAGCTCGCAGCTTCCGCTGTTCACGGACGGAAGCGATCCGATCACCGGTGCGATCACCGCGAGCGGCTCGCAGACCACAGGTCTGGCCGGACGCATCGAAGTCAATCCCGCGCTCGTCGCCTCGCCGTCGCGCCTCGTCACCTATGCGTCGGGCACATCCAGCGGCGACCCGACGCGGCCGAATTTCATCCTCAACCAAATGACCAACGCCTCGCTGACCTATTCTCCGACCACCGGTGTGGGCAGCCAGGCCGCGCCGTATAGCGGCACGTTGACCGACTATATGAGCCAGATCGCGAGCCAGCAGAGCCAGGCGGCAAACGCTGCCACCAATCTGCAGCAGGGACAGGACACCGTCCTGAGCGCCTTGCAACAGCGCTTCAACGATGAATCGGGCGTCAACATCGATACCGAAATGTCGAACCTCATCGCGCTGCAGAACGCCTATGGCGCCAATGCGCGGGTGATGACGACGATTCAGCAGCTCATGGCGACGTTGCTGCGAGCGGGGACGTAATGAGCATTACCGGTCCAGGATCGATCACTGCCGTCAATTTGTTGGCGCAGAACAATATGAGCACTCAGCTCAACACGCTCAGCGAACAGCTCGGCACCGGCGAGGCCGCCACGACCTATTCCGGGCTCGGATCGCAGGCCGGACTCGCGCTGCAACTGGGCGCGCAGCTTGCAGACATCAACGGCTACAGCAGCACCGCCTCGACCGTGGGCACGACGCTGAGCATCGCGCAATCGGTGCTAGGCCAGGTTGGCACCGTTGGCAGCACTGTCCAGCAATCGATCAGTCAGCAAGGCGCGTTTTCGCTCGACAACACCGGCCAGACGGCGACGCAGGAATCCGCCGCCAGTTACCTCGATCAAATCCTGTCCTTGCTCAACACGCAGGTCGGCAGCAATTACCTGTTCTCGGGCAGCGCGGTGGATCAGCCCTCCGTCGCCTCGACCAACGAAATTCTCAACGGCAACGGCGCGCAGGCCGGGCTCACTCAGGTGATCGCGGATCGTCTGCAGGCCGATCAAGGCGCCGATGTCCCCCCACTCGGCCGCCTGGTCATTCCGGCAACGGCGGGATCATCGATCGTTTCGGTCAGCGAAGACGCAGTCTCGCCCTTCGGCTTCAAGCTCGCCGGCGTGAATTCCAGCCTGACCGGCGCGACGGTCACCGGCCCTTCCGGTACGCCGTCGTCGATCTCGGTCGACCTCGGCTCCAATCCCAATCCCGGCGATTCGATCGCGTTCAATCTCACGCTGCCCGACGGCTCCAGCCAAACGATTACGTTGCAAGCGACGACCGCGTCGCCGCCGGGCGCGAACCAGTTCACCATCGGCGCGACCGCAGCCGACACCGCGACCAATTTGCAAACGGCGTTGACCACGGCCGTCGGCAACCTCGCGCAGACCGCGCTGCCGGCCGCCTCGGCCATCGCCGCGGCCAATAACTTCTTCAGCTCGGACCCGCCGCAGCTGGTCGACGGCCCGCCCTACGACACGGCCACGTCTTTGGTGAACGGCACCGCGGCGAATACCGTGTTCTGGTACACGGGCGAAAACGGCTCTACGCCGGCGCTGCAGACCGCGACCGCGCAGGTCGGCCCCTCGATGTCCATCGCCTATGGCATGCGCGCCAACGAGCCGGCCATCAGCTCGCTGGTCGCGAATGTGGCCGCGCTCGCCGCGACCACCTATTCGGCGAGCGATCCGAACGCGCAGGCGAGCTACCAGGCGCTCTGCCAGAGCGTCGCGGCGAACCTCAGCGGCCAGTCGGGCACGCAGACGGTCAGCGACATCGAGGCCGACCTCGCCAACGCCCAGACGACGATGAAAAATGCGACCACGACGAACACCCAGACGCAGACCACCTTGCAGGACATGCTGCAGGGGATCGAGGGCGTCAATCAGAATCAGATCGGCGAGCAGATCTTGACGCTGCAGAATAATCTGTCGGCGTCGATGTCGGTCACGGCGCGGCTGGCGCAGTTGAGCCTGGTCAATTATCTCGCGCCGTCGAGCGGATAAAGCCAGCCGTCATTCCGGGCTCGCCGCTTTGCGGCGCCCCGGAATGACGGCTGCGTCCGTTATGCTCTTCCGCGCAGGCCGGCGGCGATGCCGCGATTGATCTTGATGATTGACGCCAGGTGGTCTGGCTTCGGGTCGGTCATCAGTGCAAACGTCTCGCCCATGACGAACATGCCGAGCTTGGTGAGATTCTCGCGGATCGGCACCGGGAGCTTGTTGTCGTCCCGCATCACGGCGTCGATGAACACCGTCCAGAGCCGGCGATTGTAAAGAACTGCGTCGTGGAGGCCGACCGGCTTGTCCTGCCACGACTCGCGAACCGCTTGCAGTTTTGCGGCGGCTTCGAGAAGAAGGAACGCTTCCAGTTCGCGCGGCGGCGCGGTTTCCCTGGCGACCTTGGCATAGGCATTAGCGGCGTGGTTCATATCCAGCGACCCTTTCCGTAGGCAATTGAGCTTTCCGGTTTGCTGAAGGTTTATACGACCGGCCTGTTAAGATTGAATTATTTATGCTGTCGTCGAACAGCAGCTGCCAGGTGCCTTTCGGCGTGCACACCCGTACACAAGTTAGATGCGCTTTCGCGATGTATCGGCCTGCTAAATGACGTTGAATCAAGCGCGCCCGTTTTGGCGATCGTAACCAACCCTTAATCTTAAAAATCTATTTAATTCTGACGATTCCGGCCGAGTGGCACTTTGCAATCTTGGGGGCGTCATGTGTGGTGTAGCAGTTGCGATCAATTGGGATGGAGCAGCGCCAACTGTCCAGCGTTTGATCGCGGGAATGCTGCATCGAGGAGACATTACCGATCCACTTGTCACGGTCGGAAACGATACTGCGATGTGCACGCGTCGCCTGCGGATCGTGGATGCGGCACATGGCGTGCAGCCGCTGGCGTCTTTCGATGAGCGATTTCTCGTCTCCTTTAATGGCGAAATCTACAATCATGTCGAGTTACGCCGGGAATTGGAGGCGCTCGGCGTCCGCTTCCGTACTGAATGCGACACGGAAGTCGTTGCGAACGTGCTCCGGGCCTGGGGCTCAAACGGGATTAAACGACTCGCTGGCATGTATGCCTTCATAGCGATCGATACGGAGACCGGCGAGTTTCTTGCCGCCCGTGACCCGTTCGGGGTCAAGCCACTCTATCTAATACGGTCGCCTAAGGGGTTTCTGTTTTGCTCGGAAATCCGGCCGTTGCTGGACGTGACGGAAGGCGACGACGTCCTGTTGTTGCCCCCGGGGCATCATTTGACCCGCAATTTTTGCGGTCGTCATTACAACCTGCCGAGATCAACGGTCTTAAGCCCCGCTTCGCCGCAGGAACTGGACCGCATTTTGTTGGAAGCCGTGCGCATGCGTGTGCCGTCAAACCTTCCGATCGCCGCGCTATTTAGCGGTGGCATCGACAGCACGCTCATCATGCATTATGCGCGACGTTTCAGCCCTGCAATGCCGGGCTACATAGCCGTTGGCCGCAACGCGCCCGATCACGTATATGCCAAGCGCTACGCCGACGAGACAGGTCTCGATCTGCGCGAGGTGGCCGTTGAAGCGCATTGCGCCAGGACACTTCCCCTCATAGAGACGGTCGTCGACGCCGTGGAAACGTTCGAGCCGGCAGTGATTCGACCAAGCCTGCACACCTACCTGCTTTCGGAGCGCATTCATCAAGATGGCTTCCGCGTTGCGTTGTGCGGCGAAGGCGCCGACGAGTTGTTCGCGGGTTACGAGCCGCTGGAGTATGCCTTTATGCAAACAAACGACCTGGGCCGTTCCGTGCAGAAACAGTGTTTGGGGATGATGCATCGCGCGAATCTTCAAAGGGTGGACCGCTGTTCAATGCGATTCCAACTCGAAATACGCGAACCATTCCTTGATCAATCGGTCGTCGGTTATGCGAGTAAGCTCGACGAATCGGCTTTGGTGAAGCAGGCAGGCGTTGCGCCGGTCGGAAAGGCGCCGTTGCGCGCTCTTTATGACCTGTATCCTTCGGAGTTGCCGACGATCATTCGAGATCGACAAAAAATGCTGTTTCACGAGGGTGCCGGCGCCTACGCGGAAGGATCAGGTTGGCTTGATCTGTTCGAAGCGGCGCTATCGGACGCTGAATTGCGCGATGGGCAACGCGAATTTTCCGATTTTAAGATCGCGAACAAAGAAGAGTTATTTTTTTTGCGGATACTCGCGGCCAGGATGGACGTGCAGCGCGTTCCGCATCTGCGCGGGCGCCTCCGATTGGATATGCCGCTCGCTGCCTGATTTCGCTTTTGGCGTAAGGTCTGTGGCTTTAAGCGTCGGCCGTCACGGCCGCTTCCCGCATCGCAAGCCGTGCGCACTCTGCTTGCTGTGCCTTGCGGCGCAGACCGGCGGCGATACCGCGGTTGATTTTGATGATCGATTTCAAGTGATCGTGCTTTTCCTTTAGCAGCTTCGCCACATACATGCACCGCGCGGCGAGGTAGATGCGGTTTGCCGGAGGTGGCTGCCTCGCTTAACGTCAGGATGTCTGTCTCGCGCAGGATCGGAGTTTTCCCCTCGATCACGAGGCGCGTGCGCTAACCTTGATTGGTCACCGGGCAGTCGCCGCGCGTGACGCGCTCATTCGGCGTGAACTGGATCTTCAAGGGCATGTTCGAATCCTTGCCGAAGCCGATGCATGGTTGCGGATACGGATTAAGGCGCCGCTAAACGTGCTGAAAACGGCGAATAGCGAAATAGCGAGTGGCGAATAGAAGTAGCTTTCTCAGCATTCGCCATTCGCTATTGGCTTTCCCAAAAAAACGGCGGGGCTTTCGCCCCGCCGCCTTTGCCAAAGGCCTGTTCGGGAAGGGATTAGCCGAACAGCTTGAGCACCGACTGGTTCGCCTCGTTGGCGATGGACAGCGCCGAGACTTCCAGCTGCTGCTGGGTTTGCTCGGTCAAGAGGTCGGCGCTCTCCGCGTTCTGGTCCGCCGCCACCAGGCTGCTGGCGCCGGTCTGCAGCGTATTGATCATGTTCGTCTCGAACGACTGCCGGGTCGTGATGACCCCCGAGTTGGTGCCGAACGTCTCGGTCTGGCCTTGCACGTTCGCGATCGCCGCGTTGATGTTGTCGACCACGTTATTGATCGAGTTGTTGTCCTGGAACTCGCTGCTGTTGAGCGCGCTCAAGCCGAGCCCCGTATAGGTGTCGTTGACGCCGTTGATGGTCAGCGTACTCGTCCCGGACGCGTTGAAGTTGAGCGTCAGATTGCTCTCGTTGAGCAGGTTGACGCCGTTGTAGCCGGAGTCGGCGGCGAGCTGATTCATCTGCGTCAACAGGCCGTTATAGTTGTTTTGCAGGGTCGCGCGGGTGGCACTCGCGGTCACCACCGTCGCGGTCGGCGTGGTTTCGCCGAGGGTGAGGCCGAGCGCCGTCACCGACGACGGGGTGCCGCCGATGGTGATGGAGTCCGTGCTCGTCCCCGTCAACTTCAGGTCGTTCGACGCGTTCAATCCGGCGCTCACATCGGTGAACGCCGAAAGTGCCGTGTTGAGCTCCGCCTGCGTCGAGACCTGGCCGCTCCCTGTGCCGAACGTCAGCGTATGCGCCGCGTTCGCGCCGACCTGGACCGTCAACGTGCTGCCGGGGGTAAGCGCCGCCAATTGTGCGTTGTAATTGTTATCGTAAGCCTGGGTGGTTGTTGGCGAGCTATTGAAGCCCAACGCGCTGCCAATAGTTCCGCCGACTGTGATCGAGGTGCCGTTGGCTCCGACAAGCTGGAGGTCGCCGCCAGGAGCGGTCGCGGTGACCGCGCTTGGCGCGCTGCCGAGGGCGGATGCGTTGATGGCGGAGGCCAGGTTGGCGGCAGAGGTGAAGGTGTCGGCGGCGTTGCTGGCGTTGCCGGCGACGTAGTAGAAGCTCACGTTGCTACTGCCGTTGTTGACCGTGATCGCACTGCCCTTGCTGAGGTTAGTGTTAGAGACATCAATGCCGGGGACGCCGGCGCCGATGGCAGTGCCGCCTACGGCGGCGAAGTTGTTGACGAGGTCGTTGCTGGTCAAAGTGACGCCGCCGGAGCCGTCCGAAGCTGCGACCGCTTGCCCGGTAAAGTTGCCGCTCACACCGGCACCGCCGTTCAGCACCGAGATCAGGGTAGCTTGGTTGTTGAACGTGTTGGTACCGTTGGCCGCGACGGTGTTGAACGTAGCAGTGACGGTCGAGCCACTGCCGAGCTGGAAGGTCAACGTTTGGCCGTCGGCCGCCGCTCCCGCCGCGACCAGATCGCCAACCGCGGTGCCGTTGACGTTGGCCGTCGACTGCGTCGACGTCACTATGGCATTGGCGCCGGTGCCGCCGACCGCGGCGGCGACGGTATACGAGCTGACGGCTTTCGTCGTGTCGGGGGCGATGGCCGTGGTCCCGGTGATCCCGCTATAGTTCACGGTGCCCGACGCCGCCTGCTGCGCCTGTTGCGCCGTCGACAGCGCCTGTTGGAGCAGGCTGGTCAACCCGGTGAGGCCGTTGGTGGCCGCGTTGATCGTCTGCTGGCCCTGTCCGATCTGGTCGAGCAGGGCGCTCAGCGCGTTGGCGTTGTTGGTCAGATTCTGCGAGGTGAAATAGGCGCTCGGATTGTCGGAAGCCGAGTTGACTTTGTCGCCGGTCGCAAGCGCTTCCTGCGTGATGGTCAGGTCGGCGGACGTTTTCTGCAACGACAGCAGGTTCTGCCGAATGCCGGTGCTAAGAGTGATGTCAGACATAGTGGTACCCTTCTGGTTACAGGCCGTACTGGCTTGCACTTGCTGTACGTGCCGTACCGGCGAGTGCATTTTCCGATCGGGCCGATCGGCTGCCGAAGGTCTGCCTCATTTCGTTTAAAGACACGTAAATCTACGTACGCCCGGCGTGGTTTCGGGCAAAAGGCTCTGCGCCGCTCAACCGGTCATAGCTTGGCGCTCCGATACCGGCCGCGCCAGCGCCACAAGCGTTTCCTTCCATTTCACGGATTTTGCGCGTTCGCTTAAAACAACGTTAACGATTTTGTTTGCTATTGGTTAACCATAATTTGAAAGTTGAAACCGCGATCCAATGAACAAGCCTTTCTCGATGCCGACCGCCGCTATGCCGAACCCCGGTAAACCCGCGCCTGCGCCAGCCGCCGGCGTCAATCTTGTTATCGCCACGCCGTGCTTCGGCGGGCAGATTTCCGTCCTCTACGCAACCTCGGTGTTCCATCTGCAAAGGTTCGTTCGCGCCTATACCCGATTCAATTTCAAGGTTATGTTCAAGAACGGCGATGCGCTGATCACGCGCGCGCGCGCCAGTCTGATTGCGCAATTCCTCGACGATCCGACCGCGACGCACCTGTTGTTCATCGACGCCGATATCGGCTTCGAGCCGGATCAGGTGGTACGCCTGATCGAGTGTGGCGCGGAAATGTGCGCGGCGATCTACCCCCTCAAGCGGATCGATTGGGACAAGGTCAGGAACACATTCGAAACCGGACGCCCTAATCCCGCAGCGTCGGCGTTGAAATATGTGTTTGAAGTCGACGATCCGGACGTCGTCACTGAAGCAGCCGGGTTCGTCAGAGTCCGCTACGCCGGCACCGGCTTTCTCATGATCCGGCGTCTGGCGCTGGAAAGAATGTGCGCGCACTATCCGCAGTTGAAATACCAGCGCGATCATTCCATCGACGCTGCGACCGCAAGCGACAACCGCTTTGCGCTATTCGAATGCATGATCGCCGAGGATGGCACCTACCTCAGCGAAGATTTCGCATTCTGCAAGCGTTGGACCGATATGGGCGGCGAGATCTGGGCCGATCTCAACAGCAAACTCAGCCACGTCGGCCCGATGACATTTTATGGCGATCTGGCGTCGCAGTTCGTCGGTGCCGGCGTGTAGTGTCTCTGGCGCGTCATTCCGGGGCCGAGCGCAGCGAGGAGCCTGGAATCCATAACCACTGCCGTCGAGGTGGTTCTCCGCGCCAGATTATCAGTTGTGTGATTATGGATTCCGGGCTCGCGCCTGCGGCGCGCCCCGGAATGACCAGCGGATTGAGATCACACCAACATATCGACCAAACTGCCGCTCGCTCCGGAGGCACTCAGGAACGATGCTGCGGTGCTGGCGTTTTCCGAGGCAAGCGACGAAACGGCCGTGGTGCTCTTGGAGGCACTCTTGGAAGTGCTGCTCGACGTCTTGCTGGACGACCCGGTCGAACTGCTTGTCGCGCTCGATGATGAGGCGGTCGAAGAGCTCGAGGAACTTGAAGAGGTAGAAGCGCTGGGAGAGCCCGCGGTGGGCTGAAAAGTCTGGTGCCCGGGGCCGAAACCGACGTCCGACGCGAAGGTGCCCCCGACCGTGACGGACTCGGTTTGATCCTTGCCGGTAATAACCAGATTGCCGTGGCTGTTGAGCGATGCGGTCACATAGGCGTTGCCCGCGACGTTGGCGTTGATGGCACCGATCAGATCGGCGACCGTATCGGTCCCGGTCGAGGAGTATTCCGTGGTATTGGTGCCGTCACTGACGGTGATCGTCCCATTCGGGGGAATCCTGAGGGTTGACAGCAAGGTGCTCGTCGTGAGCGGCACCTTCCCAGTTGCGGTCGCTGGAGCAGGGCCGGAAGGACTCGAAGAGCCGGATGAGCTGCTGCCCGATGCAGCTAGAAGAGCCTTCTCGTCGGCCGCAATCTGGTTGTTGACGCGGGTCAAGGCCTCCTGGTTGGCAATGCTCGCCAAGCCGGTCGTCTTATTTGTCACGACCGAGCCCATCGCTGTGATCAGCGCATCGTCCGCCGTCGACGCCTGACTTTGGGCCACTTGCTGGTTCCAGTAGTTTTGATCTTGCTGGCCGAATGATTGGCTCTGATTCCAGTAGCTTTGATCCTGCTGCCAGAACGAGATGCTTCCGATGCTCATGGGACTTTGCCGGCTTGTCGGGTCGAGGGACACGTTCTTCATTCTTGGCGGCACGCGGTTAATTTAGCGTGTGCAATCGCGGCGCTTCACGTTTCGTTAACCATCTTGTCCGAGCTTGCTTTTGAGCAAAAAGGCGGCGGGTGAGGATGGCATGGCGCAGCAGACGACCGCGCGGCTTTCGCAGCCCGCCCGCTCCATCGAGCGGGCGCTGAAGCTGCACCGCGAGGGGCGGCTCGACGAGGCGGATCGAATCTATGGCGCCGTTCTTGCGGCCGATCCGCACCACTTCGATGCACTGCATCTGTCCGGCGTACTCAAACATCAACAAGGTCGATCGGTTGACGCTCTGCGCCTGGTCGCCGCGGCGCTGAAGGCGAAGCCCGGATCGGCGGACGCGCTGATGAATTACGGCATGATCCTCGACGCGCTCGATCGCCATGAAGAAGCGCTGGCGAGCTTCGATCGGCTGCTGGCGATGGGTGCCGGCGACGCCATCTTGCACTACAATCGCGGCAATGTGCTGAACAATATCGGCCGCTACGCGGACGCATTGGCGAGCTATGACGCCGCGCTGGCGCTTGCGCCCGACCATGCCGATGCGCTCTACAATCGCGGCAACATTCTGCGGTCGCTCGGCCGCATCGAGGATGCGCTGGCGAGCTACGATGATGCGCTTTCACTGGCGCCCGATCGAGCCGACATCCGCAACAATCGCAGTGCTCTGTTGATGGCGTTCGAACGCGCCGATGAAGCGCTCGAAAGCCTCGACAAGGTCCTGGCCAGCAATCCCGACGATATCGCAGCCCTGAACAACCGCGGAAATGCTTTGCTCCATCTTAAACGCTACGATGAGGCGATTACGAGCTATGATAAGGTATTGGCGCTCTGCCCGGACCACGCGGAAGCGCTTAGTAATCGAGGCCTTGCCCTGGCCGAGCTTGGCCATTACGACGAAGCGCTTGCACATTATGCGCAGGCGCTTCATATCGCACCGGATTTCGTCGATGCGCATATCAATCGCGGCAATGCTTTGACTAAGCTGACGCGCATGGAGGAGGCGCTGCGCAGCTATTCCGACGCGCTCGCGCTCAGTCCGCAGCATCCGGAGGCGAATTTCGATGAGGCGCTGACCCGGCTGTGCATGGGCGATTTTCGCGAGGGCTGGAGACAATATGAATATCGCTGGAAAAGAAAGAACGCCGCTGCGCATCGACCCGACTTTCCCCGACCGCTGTGGCGCGGGGAGAAGGAGTTGCATGGCAAAACCATTTTCCTCCCCGCCGAGCAAGGTCTGGGCGATGCGATCCAGTTCGCGCGCTACGTCCCGCTCGTCGCGGCGCTCGGGGCTAACGTGCTGCTTGGAGTCCATCGCCCGCTGACAGCCCTGATGGCATCCGTTCCGGGCGTTTCACAGGTGATAGCCGATGGCGAGACGCTGCCCGCCTTTGATCTGTACTGCCCGCTGCTGAGCCTGCCGTTGGCGTTCGAAACCGAGCTCGCAACAATACCGTCAAGCGTTCCTTATATACGGCCGCAAGAAGAGCGCATCGCCAAATGGCGAGACAGGCTGCCGGCGAGCGGCCACTTGCGTATCGGAATATGCTGGGCCGGTAATAGCGGGTATGAGAACGACCGCAATCGCTCGATACCGCTCGAGCGTTTTGCCGCGTTGCTGGCGGTGTCCGGCGTCGATTTCGTCAGCGTGCAAAAAGAAGTCAATGAGGCGCAGGCGGCGATCCTGCGCGAGCATGGCGTCATTCAGCTCGGCCAGGAATTCGAGGATTTTGCCGACACCGCCGCGGTCGTCGCCATGCTCGATCTCGTGATCGCGGTCGATACCTCGGTCGCGCATCTTGCCGGCGCGATGGCCAAGGCGGTTGCATTGCTGCTGCCGTTCTCGCCGGATTGGCGGTGGATGCTGGATCGCACGGATAGCCCCTGGTATCCGACCATGCGCCTGTTCCGGCAGACGGCGATCGGCGATTGGGACGGCCCACTCGAACGTGTGCGCAAAGAACTTGCCGATGTCGCCCGGCGTCCGGCGGGGCCGCGCTGACGCGGGACGCGTTGCGCGATTGCGCTACAGCACGCGGCTGACGGCGAGCGGCCGACCGTGCTTCGGGTTCGGCGCCATGGTGCGGCCCGAGGCGCCGTAGACTTGCGGAGAAGCCTTGCGCGCGAGGTCGCCCGAGAGCCGGCGCACGATTCCCTCCGATACCGCGTGCGAGGTCGCCAGCACGATCATGTTCTTCTGCAGCACGGCGCGAAACGTCTCGTGCCGGCGAGTGAGCGCGGCCAAGCGCGCCGGCGCCGATTGCAGAACAAATTTCGCGTTGGCCTTGAGCCGTTCGCCGCCGGCGAAAAGCTGCCCCGCGAGTTCGCTCTTGGTCGCTCCGAGCGCGGCCGCCTTGCGCACCTTCCCCACATGCACCAGCGCCGTTTCCTGTTCGAGGACGCCGCGCAGCCTTTCGAGCAAGTCGGCGATCTCCGCGATGGCCAGTTCCGCCTCGGCGGCCGTATTTATCGGGCTCATGAGGCGCTCACTCCCTGTTGCTTGAGCAAGGCGTCGTAGACGTGGGCGGCAATGCCGACGCCGCCTGCCTTGGCGAAGGTCTTGGCGTATTGGTCGGTCAGGAACGAGCGCCACACCTTTAGCGCGCCGCTGCCGCCGAACGGCCCGTCGCCATCTATGCCGGTGAACATCTGCTGGAACGTCGAATTCAAAAACATCGCCTCGAAATTTTGCGCGGCGACTTTCGCCTTGCCTTTGATCTTGAGCGCGGCCTGAGCCTGCGCGCTATTGGCATCGCCGATGGAGGCAAGGGATCGGCCGAGTTCGGCAGCGGCTGCGATCGTCATCACATCACCTCGATGTCGGCCTGGATGGCGCCGGCGGCCTTGATCGCCTGCAAGATGGAGATGAGATCGCGCGGCCCGATGCCGAGCGCATTGAGCCCATCGACGATCTGCTGCAGCGACACGCCCTCCTGGACCAAAGCGAGTTTTTTTCCATCCTCGGCCACGCGGACATGGGTGCGCGGCACCACGACGGTGCGGCCTTTCGAGAACGGCGCCGGCTGGCTGACCTGCGGCGATTCCGAAATCGTGACGGTGAGATTGCCCTGCGCCACCGCCACCGTGGAGACGCGCACGTCGCGGCCGATGACGATGACGCCGGAGCGCTCGTCGATGACGATTTTCGCCGCCTCGTCCGGCTCGACCTGCAACTGCTCGATTTCGGTGAGCATCGCCACCAGGTTCTGCGGGAATTTCTTCGGCAGCGTGAGCTGCACGGTCGAAGGGTCGAGCGGCTCGGCGACCGGCGAGCCGATATAGTCGTTGATGGCGATGGCGATGCGCTTGGCCGTGGTGAAGTCGGCATTGCGTAACGCCAGGCGCAATCGGCCGAGCGTCGCCAGCGAGAAGTCGATCTCGCGTTCGATGATGGCGCCGTTGGGCAGGCGTCCGACGGTCGGCACGCCGCGGGTGATTTTCGCCGCCTCGCCCTCGGCCGCAAAGCCGCCGATGGCGAGCGAACCCTGGGCGACCGCATAGACGTTGCCGTCGGCGCCGAGGAGCGGCGTCACCAAAAGGGTGCCGCCGAGCAGGCTCTTGGAATCGCCCAGCGCCGAGGCGGTGACGTCGATGCGCGTGCCCTGCGTGGCGAACGGCGGCAGATTGGCCGTGACCATGACGGCGGCGACGTTGCCGGTGCGAATCTGCTGGCCGCGGATGTTGACGCCGAGCCGTTCCAGCATGCCCTGCAGCGATTGCTTGGTGAACGGGGTATTGTTCAGCGTGTCGCCGGTGCCGTTAAGGCCGACGACGAGTCCGTAGCCGATGAGCTGATTCTGCCGGATGCCCTCGATATTGGCGAGGTCCTTGATGCGCGAGGTCGCTGTCGCCGTCGAGACGGCGCAGATAAATACCACCAGCGCGGCAAGCGCGGGCCGAAGCGTCCCTTGCATCTCCTGCTCCCCAAGAGGTCGGACGGCAACCTCGTTGCCAATTGCGTGCCAAACCGAGCCGGCCCGCCACATCGCTGAAATCAAAGAATAATTTGTCGGCCAGCGCCGGCGTCTTGATGCCGCGGAGAAGCACCCCTTGCCGGTTTCCGGCAATAGTTGCCGGCCGGTATCCCGATTCCGAAGTTCGCAAGCGTTCGCGGCACCCTCTCGTGCGAACTTCGACTGCCGGCATGGTTTTACCGCCCATTAACCATGACAGCCCATTTTGCCTTCATGCGCGTCACTGGACCGAACGGGACGGCAATCGCCTCGGCGCCGGCGGCGGCGCGGCGCTCGGCTGGCGGCACCTTCACGCTCTCCGAAGCGAACGCGCCGCAAGCGCAGGGCGCGGCGGTCGCCTTGCGCACGCTGGGCGGAATCGACGCGCTGATCGCCTTGCAGGGCGTCGAGGATCCGGTGGAGCGCCGCCGTCGCGCAGTCCGGCATGGCACCCGGGCGCTCGATGCGCTCGTCGAACTCAAGCTCGGTCTCCTTGCCGGCACGCTCGACCAGACGACGCTGTTGCGGCTGAAATCGGTGGCCGCCGACCTCAAGGACGGTTCCGGCGACGAAAAGCTCGATCAAATCCTCGGCGAGATCGACCTGCGGGTCGCGGTGGAATTGGCCAAGGCCGGATTGAACTGAATCTCCCGTCCCTGCAGGGAGTTGGGCGCCGTGTTCGCTGCGCTGCAACAGCGCGGCGTTCGGCGGTATTCGGCGCCCACATCGTTATTGTCTCTGTCATCAACCGTGGGTATATAGGCGCGCCTCGTGGGAGGGACGTTGCGCAGCCGCGTGCGCGGAGTAGAGGAAAATGCAGTCGGCGAAAAGCAAAAACGGTCGATCCGACGACGCGTTCGGCAAGAACGGCAAGAGCATCCGGCCATTCGAGAGAATCTACCGTCCGTCGGACCGGGAACCGTTCATGAATGAGCGCCAGCGGGAATATTTCCGCTTGCGGCTGCTCGATTGGCGGGAAGGCATCCTCAAGGAAGCCAAGGAGACGCTGCAGCATCTCCAGGACGACAACCAGAATCATCCCGACCTCGCCGACCGCGCCTCCTCGGAGACCGACCGGGCGATCGAACTGCGCTCCCGCGACCGCCAGCGCAAGCTCATCGCCAAGATCGATGCCGCGCTGGCGCGCATCGAAGACGGCACCTACGGCTATTGCGAGGAGACCGGCGAGCCGATCTCGCTCAAGCGCCTGGAAGCCCGCCCGATCGCCACCCTCTCGATCGAGGCGCAGGAACGCCACGAGCGCCGCGAGCGGGTTTATCGCGAAGAATGAGCGGGGACTAACCGGTGCGCTCGTCCCCGCGAAGGCGGGGACCCAGACTGGATTCCCGCTTTCGCGGGAATGAGCGGAGTCATTCACGCATCGTCGCAGGCAGCTTTCATTATCCTCGCGACGCTCCCGCGCCCGAGTTTTGTTTGATTCGTTGCTCCCTCACGGAAAAAGCCGAGGGGAGCGGAGCGCCGAAAGGCGCATCCATCCATTGTCCGCGCCACACATCCAAACGTTGCCGCTTGAACGTGCGCGGGCGCGGAAGCGCGCTCATTCGGG
>Ga0187856_1000660_pt1 | contig 30132 bp, 22 predicted proteins | sample June2016WEW_8_40_FD_132443 | JGI IMG/M metagenome (GOLD analysis project Ga0187856, IMG submission 132443) | Peatland microbial communities from SPRUCE experiment site at the Marcell Experimental Forest, Minnesota, USA - June2016WEW_8_40 | ecosystem: Environmental > Terrestrial > Soil > Wetlands... | reverse complement strand
ACCGCGTCGCGATGTCTCTTACGCCTTCGAGGAAGCCCGGCAGAGGCTCTTCCATCTTCCTGTGGTTGGGATGGCCAAAGGGAGTCATGATGACGGCGGCTGTCCGGTCGCCATGTTTTGCCATCAAGTCTTCGAGCTGACCGAGATTGTTATAGTGGAATTCATAGACATCTTCGTAGAGCTTCTCAGGGATGCCCCCCTTCATCTCAACGGACCAGTCATGCCAGCCGTGGTAGCCGCAGCGCATCACCTTGATCCGGTTCGTGTGCGCCCTCGCGATGCGGATGCTCGCCGTGGTGCCGTCGGAACCGGTTTTCAGGAAGATGGTCAGTTCCGAAGAGGGGACGAGTTCGGACAGTTTTTGCGCGAGCCGGTTCTGATACGGCTGGGTCAGGGTGAAGCAGAAGCCTTTGTCCCGTATCTGCCTGATCACCGCGTCATCAACTTCTTCTTCTCTATAGCCCAGGATTATCGGCCCATAGCCGCAGAGGAAATCGATATACTCATTGCCGTCAACGTCGATTAAATGCGCGCCCTTGCCGGATTCAAGAAAGATCGGATACTCTCCTGCGATAAAATCGCTCGGTTTTCTGGCGCCGAGGACTCCGCCGGGAACCAATTTTTTTGCCTCTTCAAAAAGCTCCAGGCTCCTCGTTATGTTCAGTCTTTCAATGTTCTTCACGAAAAGAACCTCCTCCGACAGGCTCCAAAAGCCGGCCTCGGCATCCGATCCGGTCCCCGTCCGGTCAGGGGCTTAAGGTCGAAGCATCGACGCTATACTCTCCGTTTGATGAATTTTTGCGCCTCTTTGCAGCAATGCCGCAAGGAATTTTCCCGGGTCGATGCAGCCCTCCGGGGCTACCACCCCCTTCACCGTCACCTCGCCCGCCTGAAGCATGAGGGCCGCTATCGAGGCGGGAAGCCCTGTTCCCGGCGCCATCCTGCCGACTATGTCAGCCGTGTAGGTCACCTGTTTTCCTCCCCTCTCCCCCTTGACGATCACTTTCAAGCCTGACGCGAGAGGTCCCTTATCCCTGTTATCGGGAATCGTACCCCAGAGCTGCAACGTCAGATCGTAGGGTACCACGTTCGCCCCCTTCACCGATAGCGGCGCCTTGCTCAGAAAACCTGTCTCTTTCTGCTCCCTGATGAGCCGGTCCACCCATGAGGGTATCAGCGCGCCTTTGATCACGACCTTTCTGACCCCTTTTATATAGCGCGGTATGGTGAGCGGCTGAGGATGCCCCACGTAGCGCACCTGACAGGTACCGAGAGGTTCGAGGAATTCTACGGTCTCCTCGCCGGTGCCGCCCTCCACGTATTCGAGCTTGCCGTCCAGGTACTGGGGGATCTTGCCTGTGGTCATGTGCAGGCTGTGGTCCCAGGCAGCGCCCGCGAGTTCGGCGATGCTCACCACCCAGAACAGGGCGATCTCGTCGACACGGTCCAGTTGGTCCGCATACCATTTAACTATAACGTTGTTTGTCCCCGGGTCGGATCCCATCCCCGTCAGGACGGTTATCCCCGCCTCTCCGGCGGCGCTGTCGATGTCGGAAGCAAAGAGGCGCTCCGCCGCCTCGTAGTCGTCGCAGATATCGATGTAGTTCACCCGCGCCTCAACGGCCGCCCCTGCTACTGCCACGGCTGTCTTGTAGAACGGCCCGGCGCAGTTGATGACCACGTCCGCATTCCTGATGGCGCCCACCATGCCGGCGTGATCGTTTACGTCGATTCGAGCGAGCGATATCTTTTCACTGGCCCGCAGCTTTTCCTGCACCCTGCCCGGGTCCGTGTTGATATCGCCAAGAATGACTTTCTCGATCTGCTCCTGCTTGATGAGGTCCCTGGCGACCCCCTGACCCATACCCCCTGTTCCGCCTATTACCAGTGCCCGCATGCTCCCATACCCCCCGGTTTTTTTTTGATGCGAAGCCCGCTTTCAGGCCTTCTTCTTTTTTTCTTCCAGGGCCTTGACTATCTTATCCGGCGTTATGGGGTACTCCTTGATAGGCGCCCCTATGGCATTACAGATGGCCGACACGTACGCCTGGGCAGCCGACATGGCGACCGACATGCCCGCCTCCTTCGCTCCATACGGCCCCGTGGGGTCGTTGCTTTCGACGATGATCGAATTGATCTTCGGCATATCGGGAGCGAGAGGGAGTCGATATTCGAGCTGCGTGGGGTTGAGGAGCCTTCCTCCGTCCCAGATGTGATACTCCGTGAGCATGCCTCCCTGGCCGCCCATGGTGACGCCGCCCTCGAACTGTCCCTCGATCACCTTGGGGTTCAGGGCGAACCCCACGTCCTGCGAGGCCCATGCCTCCAGCACGTCCACCAGGCCGGTCTCGGGGTCGACCTTCACCTCTACCATGGTCGTACCGAAGGAGAAGGTTTCGCTCAACTGCCCGAAAGGATTCTCTACCCATTCACGCCTAGGGTCGACCTTGGGCCAGTAGGAGCCCTCGCCGGCTATCGACTGCCCCTTGCTCAGGGCCATCCTGATGACCCGCCCAACGGGTATCGACCTCTCGGGCTCCCCCTTCACGAAGATCCGCCTGTCCCGTGCCGTAAGCTCTCCTGGCTTTGCCTCAAGCGCCCGGGCGGCGACCTGAAAGAGCTTCTCCTTCGCGTCGATCGCCGCGAGCCTTACCGCGTTGCCGCCGATAAACGTCTCGCACATGGAATAAGAGCCCGGGTCGCTCGGCGTCACCTCGGTGTCCGCCGTGATGATCTGGATGTCCTCAGGCAGGAGGCCAAGTTCTTCGGCGGCGATCTGGACGATCATGTTCTCGTTGCCCTGCCCGTTGTCGACCACCCCGGAGATAACGGTTGCGCCCCCGTCCTCGTTGAACTTGATAAAAGCGGTGGAACCCCCCCTTATGCCCATGGGGAACCCCGTCTGGACGGAGTTGCACCCTATGCCGATGCCGTGGAAGGGCGGCAGTTTGCCCCATTTCTCCTTCCATCCTGCCTGCTCGGCCGTCTTCTCGATCGTTTCCGTCATGCCGCAGCTCGGCACGAGAGACCGGGTAGGCGTGTAATCGCCCGCCTGCCGCGCGTTCCTGAGCCTCATCGTGACGGGATCGATGCCGAGCTCACTCCCGATCAGGTCGAGCTGCAGGTCGATGCCGCAGGCAAACGCCCGGCCGTGGGTCCTGAACATGCCCCTGATGGGCTTGTTGGTGAAGACGCGGTAACCGTTGTAGCGGACGTTCTCCATGCGGTACGCCTGCTCCATGCAGAGGAAAGGCACGCTCGTGGCGATAGGTCCCGTGCTCGAATAGGCGCCCCCATCCATGTGGCACGTGATGTCCCTCGAGAGCACCCGTCCTTCCCGGTCCACGCCGGTCTTGATGGTCGTGGTCATGGAGTGGGCCTGACGCGTCGCGATGCTGTTTTCTTCTCTGGTATAGGTGATCTTCACCGGCTGGCGCGCCTTCCTCGCGAGGAGGGCGCAGATCACATCCGCGGGCGAGATCTCCGAGCGTCCCCCGAAGGCCCCTCCGATGGTGATCTTCCTCACCCTCACCTTGTTAAGGGGCATTTTGAGCAAGTTCGAGAGCGGTTTTGCCTTCAGGTGGGGCCCGGCGTTGGGCATCCAGATATCGAGGTTGCCCGAGTTGTCGAACTGCGCGACCACCGCGTACGGCTCGGTCTGGAAGTAGGACTCCTCGGGTGCGCTGAACGTATCCTCCCTCACATAGTATGATGCGGCGAAGCCCTTGCCCACGTCGCCCACGTCGATCTTCACGTGGACGTTTATGTTGCCGGGGTTGTGCTCGTGGATGAGCACCGCGCCGGGCTTCATGGCCTCATCGATGGTGAAGACGGCGGGCAGCTCCTCGTACTCTACGGTAATGAGGTCGAGGGCTGCTGCTGCCGTGTCCTCGTCAACGGCGGCCACGGCCGCAACCTCCTCGCCTATGAAGCGCACCTTGTCGGAGGGGAGGAATGCCTGGTCCTGGGTGTAGCGGAAGACACCCCATTTCTCACCCGTACTGTCCCCGGACGTGACGACCGCCCTCACACCGGGGAGCCGCTCCGCTCCCGATGTGTCGACGCGGAGGATCCGCGCATGGGCGTGGGGCGACCTCTTGACCTTGGCGACGAGCATACGGGGCAGGGAGAGATCGGCGGTGAAGAGCGCTTCACCGGTTGCCTTTGCGCTCGTATCCACCCGCTTCGTGCTTTTTCCGACAACAGACAGCTCTTTCATCCGCTCTTTCTCCCTCCGGCCGAGGCAGCCTTTACCGCGTCGACTATCTTTGCATAGCCCGTGCACCGGCATATGTTTCCGGAGAGGGCGCGGCGTATCTCTTCCTCCGTGGGCTCCGGAGTGGCGTCAAGCAGTGCCTTGGCGGTGAGTATCATGCCGGGGGTGCAGAAACCGCACTGAATCGCATGGTGCTCCACGAATGCCTCCTGGAGCGGGTGTAGTTTCCCCCCTGCCGCCAGACCCTCGATGGTGGTGATCTCCCTGCCCTCCGCCTCTATGGCCAAAAGCAGGCACGAGCGGACCGGGGCCCCGTCGAGGAGGACCGTGCAACTGCCGCACGCGCCCTCACCGCAGCTCTCTTTTGCCCCTGTAAGGTGCAGGTCTTCCCTCAATACCTCGAGGAGCGTCCTGTGGGGATAGGTGAGAAGGTCGTATGCCTCTCCGTTGACCCGGAGCGTCACCCTGTGCTTCTCCATCACGCACCTGCCTTCCGGAGGCTGAGGAGGGCGCCCTCGATCGCCCGTTTTGTAAAGACTTTCACCATCTTCCTCCTGTATGAGCCGGGAAGGGCGAGGTTGTCGATCGGCCGTGACGCGGAAAACGCGCTTTCCGCGGCCTTTTCAACGTCCGCTTCCGCCGGTCTTTTCCCCACGAGAAACGCGGCCGCCCCTTCCACGACCGTGGGCGCGGGACCCACTGCCCCGACCACCACACGGGCCCGGTCGATCACCCCCTCCTTCGACAGGGAGAGGAAGACAGATGAGGAGACGAGGGGGTATTCGAGACCGCTTCGGAGCCTGAGCTTCTGATAGGAAGAGCCGTAGGCCCCTTTAGGGATGGGCACGATGATATCGGTGAGGATCTCGTCATCCCCTATCGTCAGCGGGTGTCTCCCGTTCCGGGAGAAGAGGTCCAAAACAGGGATGGTCCTCGCTAAACCTGCCTTCTTGAGCACGACCCTCGCATCAAAGGCGATGAGCGACGGCGCCAGGTCGCCCTGATAGACGCTGAAGCAGCGAGTTCCGCCTTTCAGGGCGGCGCAGCTCTTACCCCCCTGTTTCAGGCAGGGCGGGGCTGCCTTCCGGACCAGCTCAGACTGGTTGTAGTAGAGGCACCTGGTGTTTTGCAGGAGATTGCCCCCAACGGTTGCGACGTTCCGGATCGGAGGGGCGGCCACAAGACCGGCCGACTCGGCAATGGCGGCAGCGAACCCTGCGATGTCCGGAGATTCGACGATCTCCCGCAAGGTGGTGGCAGCCGAGATAAGGAAATGCCCCTTTTTTCTCTTTATCCCCCTCAGGTCCGAAACTCCCTTCAGGGTCATCGCGTACTGCGGGCTGAGGAGCCTCTGCCTCAAACGGTTTATTATATCCGTCCCCCCCGCGATTATCTTTACCCGCCCCTTGTACCGGTCCAGGATCTCCAGCGCCTCCTTCGTGCTCCGGGGCGAGAGACATTGAAAGAGGGGCAATCTCATCTTTTCCTTCCTCCTGTTTTCCCGACCTTTCTCGCTTCCAAAAGTGCTTGACAAACAAATGGCGCTTTCACTATACTGGACAGATGATAGTATACAGTATACCGCATGCCATTATAATAGTACAAACAATAAAGTTTTTGTGTCAACCGAAAAATAGGGCAAGTGAAATTTTTAACGGCCGGTTGGGGAAAAGGGCGGACAAACTCTTCCGAGGAGGACGTGATGGACGTTTTCAGAAATATGACGATACTCTCCCTTGAGCAGGCGACCGTGCTTCCTTATTTGAGCTACCGCCTCGCGATGGACGGGATGCGGGTGATCAGGCTCGAGCACCCGGTCTACGGCGACCCGAACCGGATGATTGGCGAGAACCGGCTCGGCGAGGAACGGATGAACACCTATTTTCTGGCGATAAACTCGGGCAAGAAGGCGATCACCCTTAACCTGGGATCACCGGAGGGGCAGGCGCTTCTCAAAGAAATGATCGTCACGATGAAGGTCGATATATTCGCCACCAACCAGCTTCCGCGGAACTACGAGAAGCTGGGCGTAGACTACGACACCCTGAAGACGGTCAAAGAGGATCTCATCTGGGTGGGCCTTACGGGGTTCGGACCTGAGAGCAACGAGCCGGCGTACGACCCGATCCTCCAGGCGAGGAGCGGACTCATGGAGCTGACGGGGAACGCGGGTGAGGACCCCCAGGTTGTCGGCATCCCCCTTCCCGACATGGGGACAAGCGAGCACGCTTATGGACTTGTGATGAAGGCCCTCTGCAAACGGGCGCTCACCGGGCAGGGTGAGAGAATCGATGTGTCCATGTTCATGTCGACTACCTCCTGGCTCACCGTCGCCACCACGCTGACAAAATCCTTCGGCAACAAGATCACCCGGCGGGGAAACACGCACGAATTCTTCGCGCCTGTTTCCGTCTATGAGACCAGGGACGGGTACGTCTACATTGCGGTAGGCAACGACCGGCAGTGGGTCTCTTTTACCCAACTGCCCGGTTTCGAAAAACTTGCCAGGCCCGAATACGAGAAGAACAGGGGCAGGATCCTCGACGTGGCGAACCTCAACAGGCAGATCACTACATGCACAAAAACACGGACCACGGATGAGATGATCGATCTGTGCAACAAGGCGACGATCGCCATATCGAGGGTCAATACCGTTGAAGAGGTGCTGGAGGACCCTTACGTGTCGGCGTCGCTGCTCACCGCCATAGACCCTGTGACGACGACGCAGATATGGATGGCGCCGCCGCCCTACATGACATCATTCCTCAAAGAGAGCGGCCGGCGGATGACCTTTCCCCCACGGTTCGGGGAGCATAACCGCGAGATATACGGCGACGTCCTCGGCTACTCAGAGGAGCAGATCGAGGGGCTCAAGACGAAACAGGTGATCTAAAGAGGAAGTGCGGCCTTGACCGATATGGGGCTTGCATAAGGAGGGGGTTAATGGATTTCGCGCTTACGGAGGAACAGGAGTTCTTCAAGAAGATGATCACCGACACGGTCGACCGCATGATCGTGCCCAAGGCCCGGGAAATCGACGAGAAGGACGAGTTCCCGTGGGCGCTCTGGCGGGAGTTCAGCTCCCTCGGTTACCTGGGGCTCCGGTACCCGGAGGAGATAGGGGGCATGAACGCGGACCCGGTGACGGCGATGATCTTCTACGAGCAGATAACGAGGGGATCGGTGGGGTTTGCCCAGAGCGTGATCATGAACATCCTCATGGGCACCTATTTCATCTACCGCTTCGGCTCCGACGAGATGAAGAAGCGCTGCCTCTACCCCGCCATGAAGGGCGAGAAGGTCTGCACCATGTGTTTTACCGAGGACCAATCGGGGTCCGACCTTTCGGCCACGAGGACAACCGCGCGGAAGGACGGCAAGGAATGGGTGATAAACGGGACCAAGATGTGGATCACGAACGGTCCTATTGCCGATGTGGCCACCGTCCTCGCCACGACCGATCTCTCTCTGGGCGCCAAGGGCCTCAATTTTTTCCTCGTCGAGAAGGGGACCCCGGGTTTTTCCGCCGGACAGGTGCTCGGCAAGCTGGGCTGCAGGGGGACCATCACGGGGGAGCTGGTCTTCGACAACGTGAGACTACCCGAGGAGAACCTCCTGGGAAAAGAGCTGAACAAGGGGGTTGAGTATCTGGGCGAGGTACTGGACGAGGTGCGGGTGATGACGGGCGCCATGGCACTCGGGATCGCCCAGGCGGCCTTCGAGGAGGGGCTCGAATATGCGCGAAAGCGTGTCGCCTTCGGGAAGCCTATAGGCACGTACCAGCTCATCAGGGCCAAGTTTGCCGATATGGCCACCGAGATGGAGGCGAGCAGGCTCATGGTCTACTACAGCGCGTGGCGGATCAGGGAGAACCTGTCGTGCCGCAAAGAGGCGGCCATGGCAAAGATGTACGCCACGGAGACGTGCTGCAGGGTCGTTGACGAGGTGACGCGCATATGGGGAGCCAACGGTTTTGCCCACGAGTATAACCCCCAGCGCCACTTCAGGGACGCGCGCTTCCTGCTCTATGGCGGCGGCACCCACGAGATCATAAAGGATCTGCTGGGCAGGATGATTATAGGAAAGCTGTAACGGGGAGGCGCCCGCGACGGACGAGCGTCGTTGGGCACTGCCGGCACTGAAGACGGGAGGGACAGCAGGTGGGGACTGAAGGGGCAGCAGGCAAGATCGAAAACCCGCTCAAAGGGATAAGGGTAGTGGGCAAAACACGTCCCATCGGGGAAATGGCGTATGTCTCTTTAAAAGGGGCGATCGTGAGAGGGGACCTTCATCCCGGACAGAGGCTCGTGGAAAGCGCATTATCCGCCCAGATGGGGATCAGCAGGATACCCGTGAGAGAGGCAATCAAGAAGCTTGAGCAGGACGGTCTCATCGAAAAGCTGGAAAAGGGAGGCTTTATCGTAAAAAATCCCTCCAGGAAGGAGATAGAGGAGACCTTCGGCATACGGGCGTGTATCGAGAGCTATGCGGCGGCCCTCGCCACCGGGCACATGGATGCACCGACGATTGACAGGCTGGAGAACGTCCTGAGGCTGTACAGGGATGCGCTGGAGCGGCGCGACATAGCCAAAATGACTCAGTTGAACAACCAGCTCGACGAGATCATTTTCAGCACATCAGGGAGTAGAAAGCTCTATGCCCTTATAGCAAATTTCCGCGATTTTATCTCCCGGTACAGGAAAGTGCTCCTCACCTGTATGGAGTATGCGGCAATTTCTCTCTCCGAGCACGAAGAGATCGTGCAGGCGATGAAGGAAGGGGACGTGGAAGGGGTTGAGAAGCTCGTGAGGAAGCACCTGCTGCGGGGAAGAGACATTCTCATAAAGGATATGGAATCGGGAAGGCACATGTGAAGGCTTTTTCCGGTTCGTCAATGGTATACGGTATACTGAATAGCTAAAGCAAGATTCGGGAGGAGACCTTGGAGAATCAAAAAAGCATAAGGGTGTTGATAGCCAAGCCGGGTCTCGACGGCCATGACAGGGGGGCCAAGGTGGTGGCCCACGCGCTCAAAGAGGCAGGCATGGAAGTGATCTATACGGGCCTCCATAGGACCGTCGATCAGATCGTGAGGATTGCTGTCCAGGAGGATGTGGATATCATAGGACTTTCGATCATGAGCGGCGCCCACATCCCAATCGTCGAAAAGCTGATGAAAAAAGTGGGCGAGGAAGGGATAGGAGAGAAGATGGTGATCGTGGGAGGCGTGATCCCGAGCCAGGATGTGAGCCGGCTCAAGGCGCTCGGCGTGTCGGGCGTTTTTCCCGGCGGCGCCGGCTTTTCTGAGATCGTGGCTTTCATCAACGAGCGCATGGGACGGGCCTAGGAGGGACAATGGGAGTTGCAAAATATACGAAGGATCAGAAAGGCCGGATCACGGACGTGCTGCTCCAGTCCGGCATCCACGTGAAACCGGTCTACGGACCCGTTGACCTTGAGCGGATCGGTCTGGCCTACGAGCGGGACCTCGGTGATCCCGGCGAGTACCCCTTTACGAGGGGCATTCACCCGCAGGGTTACAGAAGCAGGGCCTGGACCACGAGACAATACACGGGCTTCGGCACGCCCTCTGAAACGAACGAGCGGTTCAAGCTGATGATCGCCCACGGACAGACGGGGCTAAACGTCGCCTTCGATCTCCCCACGCAGATGGGGTACGACTCGGATGACCCCATGTCCGAAGGTGAAGTGGGGCGGGTGGGAATGGCGGTCGATTCGCTCAGGGATCTAGAGGCAGCCTTCAAGGATATCGACCTCGAAAAGATAGGATCGGGCCTCACCATCAATGCGGTCGCCTCGATTATGCTCGCCATGTACCAGGCGATGGCCGAGAAGCTCGGCTACAGCCCGAAGGTAATTTCGGCAACCCCCCAGAACGATATCCTCAAAGAGATGATAGGCAGGGGCGCGTGGATTTTTCCCGTTGAGCCCGCGGTAAAGCTGATCGGGGACACCATCGAGTACTCCATGGACGTCCTTCCCCGGACGAACCCGGTGAGCGTCTGCGGCTACCACATCAGGGAATCGGGAGCGACACCCGCGCAGGAGATTGCCTGCGCCATCCTTATCGCCAATGCCTATATCGACAACGTCCTGGCGAGGGGCTTCGACGTAGACGCCTTCGTCGGCCGGTTTTCCTTCAATCTCAACGTCTTCGGCAATATCTGGGAGCAGGTGGCGAAGTTCAGGGCGGCCCGTAAGCTCTGGGCAAGAAACCTGAAGGAGAAATACGGCGTCAAGAAAGAGTCGAACATGCACCTGAGGGGCCTCTTCGGCGGAGGGGGATACGGCCTCACAAAGGCGCAGCCCGAGAACAACATCATGCGCGGCGCTTACTACGCCCTTGCTGCTGCCCTCTCCGGGGCCCAGACCATCGCCCTGTGCAGCTACGATGAGGCCTACACGATCCCCACTCCCCATTCCGCCATTATATCGCTGCGCACGCTGCAGCTTCTCATGGACGAGATCGGTCTGAGGGATACCGTCGATCCTTTGGCGGGCAGCTACTTTATCGAGACGCTGACCAAGGAGATGGAACAGAAGATCGAAGAGGAGATGGAGCGGATAGAGCGGGTGGGCGGCATCGTGCAGGCGGTGGCAACCGGCTACGTCCAAAGGCTCGTGGCGGCGCAGGCGTACGAGTTCGAAAAGGGCATCCAGTCGGGCGAGCTTCTCAAGGTGGGGGTCAACATCTATACCGAAGGGGAATCGAAAGACGTGGAGCTCCACCCGTACAATGGGGAATCGGCTGCGATGCAGATTGAAGGACTCAAACAGGTGAGGCGGGAACGGCATAACCGGGAGGTCGTGAAGAGCCTCAATGAACTCGAAACGGCGACCCGGGAGGGCAAGAACGTGATGCCCTTTCTCGTGGACTGCTGCAGGGCCTATGCGACGATCGGGGAAATGACGGCCATTTTCAGAAATATTTATGGAGAGTTCGATGAGCCGAGCCTGTTTTAGAAGGTGGACGGCCACACCGATGCCATAGGGGGGTTGATATGGGGAAGACCTTTATCCCCGTGCAGAAGACACGGGCGGAGTTAGCTGCTTTTCAGCTCGAAAGACTCAAGTGGACCGTACACCACACATATCACGGCTCGCCCCATTACCGCCGGAGGTTCGAGGAGGCACACGTGACGCCGGATACGATAAGGACCCTCGATGACCTGAAGCTCCTGCCTTTTACGACGGCCGACGACCTGAGGGCCGGGTACCCCTTCCCGCTTCTGAGTGTGCCCCTGGACGACGTAGTGAGGATACACGCATCGAGCGGCACGACGGGAAAACGAAAAGTCCTCGCCTATACGGCCAAGGACATAGACGACTGGGCGCACTTCTTTGCCCGCTGCTACGAGATGGCCGGCATGAGCTCGTCGGACCGCGTCCAGATCTGTGTCGGCTACGGCCTTTGGACCGCGGGCGCGGGCTTCCAGAACGGGTGCGAGCGCTTCGGCGCCATGGCGATACCCATCGGTCCGGGGAATCTCGACATGCAGTGTGATCTCCTCGCCGATTTCGGCGCCACCGTCCTGTGCTGCACCGCCTCCATGGGGCTCCTCATGGCGGAGGAGGTGGAGAAGAGGGGGATCAGGGAGCGGATCAACCTCAAGAAGGTGATATTGGGGTCGGAGCGGTCGAGCGAAGCCATGAGGGCCAGGATCAGGGAGCTCCTCGGCGTGGAGCACATATTCGATATTCCGGGGATGACCGAGCTCTACGGCCCCGGCACCGGCCTCGACTGCGTCTATCACCAGGGTATCCACTATTGGGCGGATTACTACATAGTGGAATTCCTCGACCCCGACACGCTTCAGCCCGTGCCCGAGGGCGAGATCGGCGAGATGGTCGTGACGACGCTCCGGAAAGAGGCGGCGCCGCTGGTCAGATACCGGACGAGGGACCTCACGAGGGCGATCCCCGGCACGTGCGCGTGCGGCTCCATCCTGCCGCGCCACGACCGGTTCCTCGGACGCTCGGACGATATGTTCATTTTCAGGGCGGTCAACGTCTACCCGGGCCAGATCGACCACGTGCTCTCGGCCATCCCCGGCATAGGGAGTGAGTACCAGGTCCACCTGACGCGGGGCAAGGACGGCAAAGACTACATGGTCGTAAAGGCGGAAAGGGGCAAGGAATGCCGGGCCGGCGATGACGCGCGGTGCAAGAAGCTCATCGAAGGCGAGGTGAAAAAACAGATCATGGTAAGCTGCGAAGCCGATATCTGCTGCTACGGAGAGCTGCCGCGCTCCGAGAGGAAGACGAAAAGGGTGTTCGACAAGAGAGACGAGTAAAGCCGGTGAACAGGAGCCGCGAAGGGTGACCCATCTTTTTTGAGGGGGAGGCTCCGACGGCTCCGCCGGTGGAGGGGGCGACGCGAGCCCCAATTATAGCGAGGAAGACGAAAAGGGTGTTCGACAAGAGAGACGAGTAAAGGAGAGGAGGCACTATGTTCCGGTACGAGTACTATAGGCCCGCTGCCATCCAGGAAGCCCTCGGCCTCATGGAGCGGTTCAACGGGGACGCGGTCTACATTGCGGGCGGAACCGATGTGATGGTGCTGATGAGACAGAAGAAGCTGAGGCCAAAAGCGCTCATATCCCTGAGAAACATAAAGGAGCTTTCGCGCAAGGAAGAGCTTACCATCGGCGCGGGGGTGACCCACAGGGAGATCCAGCAGGACGACGCGATAAGAACGCGCTTTTCCGCGCTCCACGACGCGGTCTGTCGCCTGGGCTCGACCCAGATCAGGAACGTGGCGACCATCGGGGGCAACATCTGCAATGCAGCCCCTTCAGCAGATACGGCATGCCCCCTCCTCGTCCTCGACGCGGAGGCGGTGCTCGTGGGGACCGAAGGCGAAAGGCGCATCCCTCTGGACGACTTCTTTGTCGCACCCGGCAAGACGCTCCTTCAAGGGGGCGAGATCCTCAAAGAGTTCACGGTGCCCGGTCTTACCGGGAATACGGGATCGGCCTACATAAAACATACGAGAAGAAATGCCATGGACCTGCCCATCATCGGCATCGGTGTACGGGTGACCGTGAACAGGAACGACCTGCGGTGCAGGGATATCATCTGCGCGACGGCGCGCTCATCGGAGCTGCTCACCCATTTCGCCGACGAGGAGCTCAGGTGCGAGGATATACGGATAGCCATGGGAGTGGTAGCTCCCCGCCCTATCAGGGCGAGGGCAGCCGAAGCCGCACTTAAAGGCCGGGTCATATCGGGTGAGACCGTCGCCCTGGCAGCGGAAGTCGCCGCGTCCGAGTCCAGCCCGAGGGACAGTGTAAGGGGCGAGGCGTGGTACCGCAGGGAGATGGTGCGGGTGCTCGTCCAGAGGGCCATCATGAAGTCGATCGATCGGGTCCTTCGCCCGGATGAGCTGGTCTATCCGGACCGGCTCTGGTAAGGAGGGAGAAATGAGGGAAGAATTGTCATTCGTGCTTAACGGCGAGGAGGTGCTGGTGGAGGCGGAGCCCCACTGGACCCTGCTCTATCTGTTGCGCGAGGTACTTGAGCTGAAGGGCTCGAAGGAAGGCTGCGGTTACGGGGAGTGCGGCGCCTGTACGGTCGTCATAGACGGGAAGGCGGTCAATTCGTGTATCTTTCCCGTCATGGAAGCGCAAGGCAGAAGCGTGGTCACCATCGAGGGCATCCTGCCTAAGGACGGCTCCCTCCACCCCCTCCAGCAGTCCTTTGTCGACCACGGGGCTGTGCAGTGCGGTTTCTGTTCCCCCGGCATGATCATGTCCGCTTACGGCTTGCTCCGGGAGAAGACCGACCCGACGGACGAGGAGATCAAGGAGAGTATAGAAGGGAACCTGTGCCGGTGCACCGGGTATGTCAAGATCATCGAAGCGATACGATCGGTATTGCCAAAAGTTTTATGAAAAGGCAAGAGGTGAACATGAAACGTCAATTGCGCCTGGCCCTTTTTATGAGGGGGTGGCTCCATGAGCTTGCTCATGGAGGGGGCGACGCTAGCCCCGATAATTGCTCGGCCGCGAAGGGGGAGTGAACATGGAGCTGACCGCCGTAGGAAAAAGGATCGCGAAGAAGGATGCCCCTTCCAAGGTGACGGGGAGCGCCGCGTTCATCCAGGACGTAGCCCTGCCGGGGATGCTCTGTGGCAAGATCCTGTACAGCAGGTATCCCCATGCGCGGATAACGCACATCGACACGACGAAGGCTTCGATGCTCGCGGGCGTCAAGGCGGTCCTCACGGGGGCTGCCGTCCCTCCCTTTGCCTTCGGCGTGTATAAGGACAATCCACCGCTCAAGACGGGTAAGGTCTGTTCCCTCAGGGATGAAGTGGCGGCGGTGGCCGCTAGTGATCCGGACATCGCGGAGGCGGCCCTCGACCTGATAGAGGTGGAGTACGAGGAGCTGCCCGCCGTGTTCGATCCTCTCGAGGCAATGAAGGAGGGTGCCCCTCTCATCCATGAAGGCCACGTGGGGGGTAAGGAGAAGAAACCGACGAACGTGCTCAATATGCCCTGGAGGCTCGTGGCGGGCGACGTGGAGGCCGCCAAAAAAGAGGCGGCCTTCGTCGTGGAGGGCACATTCAGGACGCAGTGGGTGACGCACTGCTGTCTGGGCACCAGCGGCTGCATCGCTCAGTTCGATGCGGCGAACAACCTGACCGTCTACAGCAACACCCAGATCCCCTATCTGGCCCAGAAGGATTTTATCGAAGCCCTGGGCGCCTTCGGTCTGAAGAACAGGAAGGTGAGGATCATACAGAGCGTGATAGGCGGTGGTTTCGGGAGCAAGCTCGACACCTACGCGTACGAGTACATCGCGATCCTCCTCGCCATGCGGACGAGACGACCGGTGAAGATCGTCTTCACGAGGGAAGAGGAGTTCTTCGCCACGTCGCCGAGGCAGTGCACGATCACGCGGATCTCGCAAGGATGCACGAAAGAGGGGAAGCTCCTCTTCAGGGAGATGGAGATGATCCTCGACAACGGCGCCTATACGTCCTGGGGCGCCACGACCCCGTCGGTGATGATGCTGCCCATATCGTCCCTCTATAAGGTGGCGAACGTCAAATACACCGCAAAGTGCGTCTACACGAACAACACTTACAGCCAGGCCATGAGGGGCTACGGAAACCCGCAGGCGACCTTTGCCATAGAGTCTTCCATCGAAGAGCTGGCGGAGGCCGCGGGTATCGATCCCTACGAGTTCAGGCTGATCAACGCGAATGAGCCCGGAGAGACGACCCCGCAGCGTTTCAAGGTGACCACCTGCGGCATGAAGGAGTGCATGGCAGAGGTGAAGGGCAGGCTCGGCTGGAATGGAAAACGGCGCGAGAAGAGCGGCCGCGGGTTCGGCATGGCCACCCTCGTGCACGTGGGCGGCGGCGCCCGCGTCTATAAATCCGACGGCTGCGGTACGATTATCAAGGTCGATGACTTCGGAAAGGTCGATGTCTTCACGGGTTCCTCCGACATCGGGCAGGGCTCCGAAACGGTCATTGCCCAGATCGTCGCAGAAGTCCTCGGGATCCCCGTAGACGACATCAACGTCATCAACAACGATACCGACGTCTGCCCCTGGGATGTGGGCGCCCACGCGAGCCGGACCACCTTTGTCGCGGGCAATTCGGCCCTCGGGGCGGCCAGGGAGATCCGCCGGCAGATCCTCGAGGCGGCCGGTTTGGCCCTCGGCGAGGACCCGTCCGGGCTCGACATCAAATCGGGCGTTGTAGTCGCGCGGCACAATAACGACAAGAATATAGCCCTCGGCAAGGTCCTGCGGAACATGCACTATATGCCCGGCGGAAAGATGCTCATGGCCGAATACTTCTACGATCCGCCCAATGAGAACTTCGACCGCGAGTTCAAAGGCAACCTTTCGGTCACCTACGCCTACGGCGCCCATGGGGTAGAGGTAGAGGTCGACAAAGAGACGGGCCAGGTGCGGATCATCAACTACGTGGCGGCCCACGACGTGGGCAGGGCCCTCAACCCCATGCTCCTGGAGGGACAGATATCGGGCGGCGGCGTGATGGGTCTCGGTTACGCGCTCACGGAAAACATGATCTATCGGGACGGCAAGTTGATGAACGCGAACTACCTGGACTACAAGATGCTCACCGCAAAGGATATACCCCCCATGCAGGCGGTGATCGTCGAGACGGACGAGCAGGACGGCCCCTACGGCGCAAAAGGGATCGGCGAGCCCGGTCTCGTGCCGACGGCGCCCGCCATCGCGAACGCCATCTACGATGCGGTGGGGGTGAGGATACGGGACCTGCCCATTACCGCGGAGAAAGTCCTCGCCGCGCTGAAGGCGCGGGAAAAGGAGACATAGCATGGAGGAAAAGTACTACCGCCTGGGCTGCGACATCGGGGGGACTTTCACCGATTTTGTCCTGTTGGACGATAAAACGGGGCAGATGAAGACCGGCAAGTGTCTCACGACGCCCAGAGACCCTTCCGATGCCGTGGAGCTGGGCATCAGGACGCTTGAGGCCGTCACCCCGGGGTTCGTGCCGAAGCTCCACGAGCTGATTCACGGCACCACGCTGGTAATCAACGCCATCATCGAGAGAAAGGGCGCCAGGACTGCCCTCATCACCACAAAGGGCTTCAGGGACGTCCTGGAGATCGGGAGGGAGATGCGGTATGCCCCTTACGATATCCGCGCCGAATTCCCCAAGCCCCTGATACCGAGGCGGTACCGGTTCGAAGTCGATGAGAGGGTCAGGAGTGACGGGACCGTCATCCGCCCCCTCGACCCTGAAGAGGCAAGGCGCATCGTGGCTGCACTACCCGAAATGGGCATCGAGTCGGTTGCCGTCTGCCTGCTCAACTCCTTCGAGAATCCCGCCCATGAGCTGATGCTTCGGGAGATCATCGAGAACGAGGCGCCCGGCATACCGGTCTCCATCTCATACCACGTGCTGCCCCAGATAAAGGAGTATGAAAGGACGAGCACCACGGCCACCAATGCCTATGTGAAACCCCTCACCGAAAGATACCTGTCGAAGCTTGCCGGAAGGCTCGATTCACTCGGTTTCAAAGGAAAACTCTTTATCATGCTCTCAAGCGGCGGTGTGACCTCTGTTGAAACCGCTGCCCAGTTTCCGGTGAGGATTATCGAGTCCGGTCCGACCGCTGCGGTTATAGCCGGCCAGTACTATGGCAAACACTTCGCTATCTCCGAAATGTTCTGCTTCGACATGGGCGGCACGACCGCCAAATCGTGTCTGATCCAGAAGGGGGTCGCCGGTGTCGTCCCTACCTTCGAGGTAGGCCGTGTGCAGAGGTTCATGAAAGGGAGCGGGCTTACCATCCAGGTGCCTGTCGTCGATCTGATGGAGATAGGCGCGGGCGGCGGCAGCATCGCAAAGGTGAGCAGGATGGGCACGCTCCAGGTGGGCCCGGAGAGCTCGGGCGCGGAACCCGGACCTCTCTGCTACGGCAGGGGAGGGACCGACCCGTGCGTTACCGACGCCGACCTGCTTTTGGGGTACCTCGATGAGAACTACTTCCTCGGGGGAGAGATGCGGCTTGACAGGGAGGCAGCGCGACGTGGGATTGAGGAGCGGATTGCCGGGCCCCTCGGGGTCTCCTACGAGCAGGCTATCTGGGGTATCCATGACCTCATTAACGAGACCATGGCGGGGGCGGCGAAAACACACATCGCGGAAAAGGGGGGCAATCCGCGGATCGTCACCATCGCCGCCTTTGGCGGGGCAGGCCCCGTTCACGCGTATGGTCTTGCCAGGAAGCTGGGCGCCCCCCGCTTGCTTGTCCCGCCCAACGCGGGCGTCGGCTCGGCCCTTGGCTTCTTCACCGCCCCCCGGGCCTTCGATCTCCTCAGGAGCCATAAGGTCTCCCTGACGAAGGCCCGTTTCGAGGAAATAGAGCGGATCTTCACCGCCCTGGAAGAAGAGGCCGGCAAAACACTCAAGAAAGACGGCACAGGGGAATCGATCCGTTTCGAGAGGTCTCTCGACATGCGTTTCGTGGGACAGGGCGCGGAAACGAGCGTGCCCATTTCAGGCGGTCCATTCTCGAAGATCGAAAAGGGGGAGATTCGCCGCTCCTTTGATGACGTCTACAAGAGGCTGTACGGAAGGACCTACCCCGATTCCGAGGTGGAGTTCATCAATTTCAAGGTGAGGGCCAGCCTCCCTGAAAAGCTCCTGCAATTACCGCGATTGGAAAAAAAGCAGGGGCAGACCCTGGAGGAGGCGGCAAAAGGGAGACGGAACGCTTACTCCCCCATCGCGAGGGACTTTATTCCCTACATGGTGTACGATCGCTACAAATTATTTCCGGACGCGGCTTTTCGCGGTCCCGCCATCATCGAAGAGAAGGAATCGACCCTCATTGTGGGGGAGGACACCCTCGTGCGGACGGACGAGTTCGGATTCCTGTGGGTTGATCTCAAGGAGGCGTGAAAATGGCAACGACGTTCGACCCTATTACCCTGGAGATCCTGTGGCGCAGATTGATCTCCATAGTGGATGAAGCGGACGGTACGGTCGCCCGCACCGCCTTTTCGAGCCTGCTCCGCGATGCCCATGACTACACCTGCATGTTTACCGACCGGCAGGGACGGGAGCTGGCCCAGGGGTCTTTTGCAACCCCCGGTCAATCGGGCGCGATGGCACTGGGCATCAAGAACCTCGTCAACAGCCTTTCGCCGGACACGTACAGGCCGGGGGACGCCTTCATCACGAACGACCCGTGGGCCCTGGCGGGCCACCTGAACGACGTCTGCGTCATGAGTCCCATCTTCTACAACGACACGCCGGTCGCCTTTACCGCCTGTGTCTTCCATCACTCCGATATCGGAGGCCGCGTCTCATCGGACAACCATGAAGTATTTGAGGAAGGCCTCTTCATTCCCCTCGTCAAACTCTATACAGAGGGGGTCCTCAATGAGTCGGTGCTCGAAATGATCAGGTGGAACGTGCGCACGCCCGATGAGGTGATCGGCGATATCAGGTCGCAGATCGCGGCCAACCACGTGTGCGCCGAGAAGATATGCCAGATGCTCAAGGAAAGCGGGCTCGATGACCTCGACGATCTGGCGGACCAGATTATCAGCCGCACAGAGAAAAGCATGAGGGAGGAGATCGAGAAGATCCCGGACGGGGTCTACCGGGCCGAAGGCATCGTGGAGCAGATGAAGGGCAGGGGAGACGTCCTGATCAAGGCCGCCGTCGAGGTGAAGGGGAGCGATATCGCAGTCGACCTCGCCGGCTCTTCCCCACAGGTGGATTGGGGGGGCAACGTCGTATTCAATTTCACCTATGCCTACGTATTCATGGCGATGAAGAGCATGTTCGGTCCCGACATCCCGAACAATGAGGGCTGCAGCCGACCCATCCGCCTGGCCGCGCCGGAAGGGACCGTCGTAAATTGCCGCTTCCCCGCAGCAGTGGCGGCGCGGCTGGTGGTCGGCCACTTTCTCACCGAGATCATCTACAGGGCCCTTTCCGCGGCCCTGCCCGCGAAGGTGATCGCGGCAAGCGGCGGCACCCCGGCGGTGATGAATGTATTCTATGGGAAGAGAAACGACGGAAGGCCGTGGCACTCGGTGATCATCAGGGGCGGGGGCATGGGGGCGGGCGCCGCCAATGACGGCAATTACGTCTATATTTTTCCCGCAAACGGCGCGGGCACGCCCGTGGAGATATTCGAGAGCGACACACCCCTCATTATCGAAAAAAGGGAGCTCCTCGCCGACTCCGGCGGCCCGGGCAGAACGAAGGGCGGCGTCGGGAAAAGGGTCGTCTTCAGGGTGCCCGATGACAGCTACGCACCCATCCCCCCCGTCAACCTCGCCATGCAGTCCGGCAGGTACACGTACCCTCCCGAAGGACTGTTCGGGGGGAAACCCGGCGCTAAAGCCCGGTTCCTCGTAAACGGCGAGCCCGGAAACCCCTACGGCTTGACGCAGTTGAAGCCGGGAGACGTGGTGACCATCGATGCGCCGGGGGGAGGGGGCTACGGCAATCCCCTGGAGCGCGAGCCCGAGACGGTAGAGGCGGACGTGGCCGAGGGGTATGTGACGCCTGAGCGGGCGAGAAGCGACTACGGGGTGGTCATCGATCAAGGGAGCGGGAAGGTGGATACTGAGGCGACCAGGGCGCTCCGGGAGACGATGCGGCCGGTGTAGCGGCGGCCGGGCGCTTTTTCTGCATTACCTGTCACAGCCTCCCGGAACACCTCCTTGCGAACACCCGTACTTCAGGAACACCTTACCTTTGGTCGTACTGCGTCTGCCCGAATGGGTCGTGCGCGATACACCCCTTGACTTTTTCTGTGTCTAAGCTATAATCCAGACAGATGGTCCTTTCGGGCCTTCTAATCCTAAAGGGGGGAGGAGACAATGAATCGATGTGCATCTATCATAATAGGGGTAATTTTTCTCGTTGCGAGTGCCGTGCCCGGCTTTGCGGCTTCCCAGAAGCAACTGGCCAAAGATAGGCCCGTGGGGAAGATCGAGGCGGTCGCGTTCTTCTACGGTCCCATGCCGACCGGTGTGACCGTTTCTCATACGGGCCGCATGTTCGTGAACTTCCCCCAGTGGGGGGACAAGGTCGCGTACACCGTAGCCGAGGTGAAGAAAGGAAAGACGGTTCCCTATCCCAACGCGAAGATAAACACGTGTGAGAAGGGAAACCAGAAAGACTGTTTCGTTTCGGTCCAGAGCGTCGTCGTCGATCCGAAGGACCGGCTCTGGGTCCTTGACACGGGGAGCATCGGGTTCGGCCCGACCACTTATGGGGGACCGAAAATGGTCGGCATCGATCTCAAGACGAACCAGGTGTTTAAGACTTTCATCTTCCCCGAAGATGTCGCCCTGAAGAACACGTACCTGAATGATGTCCGGTTCGATCTGAAAAGAGGCACTGAAGGTTTTGCCTTCATCACCGATTCCGGAGCTAACGCGATCATCGTCGTGGACCTCGCCTCAGGCAAAAGCTGGAGACGGCTTGCCGACCACGCGACCACGAAGCCGGTGCCGGGGATGATCGCGATGGTGGAAGGACGGCCGCTCCTGCTTCATATACCGGATCACAAACCCTTTCCGCTGGCGGTAGGGGCCGATGGCATCGCCATGAGCGCCGACGGCAGCAGACTCTATTACTCTCCCCTCACGTCCCGTAACCTTTACAGCGTGAGCGTCGATGCCCTCGTCGACCAGTCCATGACGGATGAGAAAGTGGCGGAGACGGTTAAGGACCACGGTTACAAGGGAGGGGCATCCGACGGGCTGGAATCGGATGCTGAAGGCCGCATCTACCTTAGCGACTACGAGCATAACGCCATCCATCGGATGATGCCCGACGGGAGCATCGAGACGATTGCCCACGACCCGAGAATGCTGTGGCCCGATACCCTTTCCCTGGCCTATGACGGCTATCTCTATTTCAGCGCCAACCAGATCGAGAGGCAGGCGGTTCACTGGGGCAAGGACACCCGTGAGAAACCATATACCGTTTTCCGCATCAAGGTCGATGCGAAACCGGTCGCGCTGCGGTAGGGGCGCAGCTTAAGGGGATTAGGGGGACGACCATAACTAAATAAGTAACTGCGCTTCGTCAAGTCTGTAGCCCTTTTCGCACGCAATCGCTTCGCCCCGGTCGGCTGCGTATCCTATCCCCGGCTGCGTCGTGCCTATGAAGGAGGCCACGGTTGTGGCGGCATAGCCGAGGTTTCTTACTGCCCAGAAGCAGAAGAGGCTTCGAGCTTCAACCAGATGCGCCTTTCGGCTCTTGTGGCAAAGAGAATCAGGCTCAATCTCGCATAGAGCGCCTACTCGCTGTGCGAGCGTTTTGAGCGACATCTTTGGGGCGCGCGGGCGACGCAGCCCTTCTTCGGCATGAGAAAGGATGCGTTGAACAAATGCGCTCTCTCCCAGTATACGTTCATCGCCCTTGATCCATTGGCCTTCATTTCTCACTTCCGTCCATGACCCATAGCTTCGCATCAGCCCGCCGCCGGTAAGATCCGGCCTCTTTCCCCTGGCAAAGCGGCTGCCCATAAAAGAAAGATAGCCCTGTGCGGCAGCGCCCAGGGTAGCGCCGAAGTTGAGAAGCACATACTCGATATCCTGCCACGGACAAACGATCTCGCGCATGAGTGCGGCTATGGTCGTCCCCCACTACCCTCCTTGCGATGAAGAGAAAGGTCCGAAGGACCCTGCTCCTTTGGTGCTTTTTCTCCAGAATCGCGGAAGCTTCCTGCTTCCGGTCAACAGGGCGTGCCAATGGTGTGCCGCAAGGTGCTGGTTGGCGTCAAGAAAGGTCCGCGCTTATCGGTCCGTACCGTTGCCCACGGCTTGCCCCCGGAGGAATCGTCTCCGGGTCGAATATCGACCCACCGCGTATATTGCGGCAGCCTCATCAGCCCCAGGATTCTATTGGTCCAGTGGGAATACCCAGCTGCGTCCTTGAGCGCCCCGGACTCAACTATTCTGCGCATGTCCACGGTCGCTTCCATCATCTGTGGGTGAATCCTCGATCCCCTGTGCAATGCGCTGTCCGCGCACTCCTGTGACTGCTGTCCCGCACCGTGTCGCGCAGAGAGCCAATGTCTGAAATATTCGAGACACCACCAGGGAAATCCCAGTTCCTCGCGGTAGTCCGGAGAGCGCGAGCAGTCCAGGGCTATCGCCCCATAGTCCGGGCCCGGCGCCGAGGGCGCCAGGAACCTGCTTTTCTCGAACCCCAAATCCAGGAAGGTATCGAAGATGAGGTCGTGCTGCAGCAGGTTGCCCACGATTCTGTGCATGTCAATGAGATCGTCCGCGTGGGGGACCAACTCTACGGGTATCCACACCTCTTCGCCCATGGGATAGCCCAGCATCCCGAGACGCAGGTGAAGCAGTTCGTGGCTCAACGCCTCGGCGGTCCGGTTTGTGCCGAGGCGAAGCTCGATTCGTGCGTGTTTGAGATCGATGGGATCATGGTGCAGCCCTATTTCATACAGGCTTGAGGGCAGGGTGGGACTCTCGCGATACAAGAGACAATCGTCGTAGAAAGCGACGACTTCAGCGGCAAGTGCCTGCGCCTTCGGCCTGCCTGACAGACGTCCCATAATCGGTTCTGAGGCAGCGTCCCCCCTGTAGTACCGGCACTCCCACCAGCCGAGTATAGGCCATTCCCTTGATCCACTCTGGGCCAGGTCCTGATAGGGATTGCCGGGCTGCGGTCTCCGTACACTTTTCATTTACCCCCTCCGATACCTTTGGTCGATGATCCTTCTTTTTGCCGTTCCGGTAGTAAACCAGTTCTCTCCAACGAACCTTATGGGTGAAAGCTCAAGGTACCCCCCGGCAATGACGTCCCCGATGGCAGGTACCTTTTCCAATACCTTGAGGATCACCCCAGCCTCCGCTCTGTCTCCCCACTCGCCGAAGGCCGTAATCTCAAGACAAATCCTCGCTCCCTAAGGTGGCGAGCCTCGTCTCGTAGTTGAGAAGACCGGGCAGAGGGAAAAGGGCCTCATCCATGTCCGGCAGAGTCAAGACGACCCCATGACCAAAGTCGACCCTGCCATCCGACCTTCCGTTCACAATACTCAGCCGCCTCAGCGCAGACCCACAGGGGCAGGGCTCGGAGATGAGGCGGGCCACGTCCCCCGTAAGATACCGGATGAGAGGCATACCCTTCCTGGTGAGGGTGGTGAAGACGAGCTCGCCTGTCTCTCCGTCCGGAAGGGGCTCCCCCGTGCGGGGATCTATTACCTCGAAGTAGAGGCCGGCCTCGCGGAGATGGTATCCCTCGCGGGCCTCATATTCGACGCCGCCGCCGCCCATCTCGGTCATGCCGTAATGGTTATAGACCTGACAGCCCCAGGCCGGGCCCAATTCGCTTACAATCGCCGCAGGCACATAGTCGGTGCTCAGGAGGACGCTCTTGATCATACCTTTCCCGATGGTTGACTCGGTCACAGCGAGCAATTCCTTTACCCTGTCCGGATCGTGAAGCATACTATTTGTCCTCAAGGATTTGCTCGGCTTCCGCCATCTTGCCCGCCGCTATCTCCTCCGTGACTACTACGGCTCCGCAGCCGGGACATTTCAGAAGGTCAAGGGAAAAGACGCTGCCCAGGTACGTCACCTGGACCTTACAGAGCTCCAGGGGGCGGTCGCACCGCCCGCAGAGCCAATTGCCCCCGCCCGCCTGTTCCTTCTCTTTCACTCCGATCCCCAAACTTTCAACCCGGAACTATCTCCTATCTCCATCCGATGGCTATAGGCATTATGGACCTTCCAGGCGCTTCCCTCGTAGCTGTATTCGACCCAGTAGGTGACGTGGCCGAGTGTGAAAGATGCCAGCGACCGCCCGGACTCGGGGTTCACAAAGCGGTCTCGGCCTGTCTCGGCATGGTAGATCACCTTTTGTACATCTTCCCTCAGGATACGTCGTTCCTCCATGCGCTCCATTACCTCATCGGGTATATCGAGCAGGACGCTCTCGTATGCTTCCATGGTTCGCCGAGATCCTCCCCACAGGGATCCGACAAGTCTCTCCTTGAGACGGTACCTGTTTTCGCGACGTTCCGACCAGCCGCACGGCCTTCGAGCAGCCGCATCCGTCTCTGGGGTGGAGAACAGTACGTCGAGCACGTGCAAAACCCGTTTGCCCTCGACCGCGAGGGCGTTCCGGCACATGGCGCAGTAAGTCACATAGTCCGTCTCGCTCAAGCGTGCCCGTCTCGCAGCCACATCGCGCGCGAGGGGCGGGTTTGCCGTTGACATCAATCCGCCGTAGCCGCAGCATTCAGTCTCTGTACGGGAGAGGGAGAGTTCCTCTAATGTACAGCCGCGCCGCGCGAGAAGGGATCGAACCGCGTCCTGCATGCCGGTCTCGTGCCTCGCGGTGCAGGGGTCGTGAACTGCCAGCCTTCGGGCGAGTGGGCTTTGGCGCGGACCCGACTGTTCCGATATGCCAGCCAGCGTATGCCAGAGCGATACTAGCTCTACTTGGGGGAGGCGCTCCTTGAAGATCCGGTAGCACGTCGGGCATGCGACGATCAACACCGGCCGGCCGAGGCTGTTCCAGTCATGCTCCACCGCTCGTATCGCCTCTTCGAAAAGCCCGTCCCTGGCAGCCCACTTCGCGGGCACGCCGCAGCAGCGCAGCATCAGCCCCGTCCCGCCGCCAAGGTTACCCCGAAGAAGGGCGTAGACCGAAAAGACATGCTCCGGGTAGACGCCGCTCAACTGACACCCGGGGAAGAAGACGAACCGCGAGACCTCTTTCCCCGGTTCGTGGCACGCCATGGCGGCCCGCTGGCCCATGGCCGAGGCCATGTCTTCTAGGGCGAATTCGTGGGCCGAAGCGGGCATCTTTCCCCGTCCCACCAGGCTCCTCCTCCCCTCCATGCATACCTGGGCCATGGAGAGGTCGTTGGGGCACGTGGCGGCGCACAGTCCGCAAAGACTGCAGGAATTGACCAGCCTCCTCGTGGCCCCATGGGCTCCCAGTACTACCGTCGCATCGTTGCTGATCTGGCGCACATACTGTTTCGGATAGGCCTTGAAACGCTCCAAAAAGAGGCAATTCTTTACGCACTCCATGCATTCGCACTGAATGCACCGCCCTGCCTCCGTCCGGGCCTCCTCGTCGCTGTAGCCGGATTCCGGGTGTTCCATCGGAAGGGCAGTACGAGGCGGGATGGACTCCAGGCTCGTATAGAGCCTGCTCTCGTAAGGGCCTTCACGTTCCCGGCCCGCGGCAGCCGATACCTTCTGGAGGTAGCGGTCGATAGATACGGCTGCCCGTCTGCCCTCGGCGACGGCGGAGATGGGTGAGTAACCCCGAAAAGGCTCACCCCCGATAAAGAGGCCGGATGCCGGAGGCACCAGAGGCGGCTCGGCCCCGCTGTCCAGGCCCAGATAGACGGCATCGAACACCTTCAACCGGGAACCGCCGTCGATCAATTCGTGCAGGCGAACAGTCACGCCCAGCGTCTCGAGAACAGCCGTCTCCGCTTCAATGATCTGTCCCGGCAGGAGGTGCCACAGGGCAGATCCCAATTGGTCCCCCGGCTCGAAAAGGGTCACTCCGTAGCCTTTGAGCCTGAGATCCAGCGCAGCGGTAAGGCCGGAGAGACCGCTTCCCACGACGGCCACGCGCTGCTCCTTTTGCGGCAGCGGGGCGCGGCGTCTCGTGATGTCGCCGCGCTTCACCACTGCCCGTTCCAGCTCGCCTATAGAGATCGCTCCCCCTGCCTCGCCTCGTCTGCATACCTGCTCGCAGGGGTGGTCACAGATACGGCCCAATATACCGGGAAAGGGCATTGCCGCGGCAAGGACCTGGGCGGCCCGGTCCCAGTCGCCCGCCGCCGCCTTCCTGAGAAACGTCCTCACATCCACATGGATGGGGCAGCGGGCCGTGCAGGGCGGAGCTTCTTCCTGGATGCATCTATTCTCTAACTCGCGCCAGGATTTCTGATCCATCTACTCCGCCCGTGTTCGCGAAAGACTCCGCCCCTATCCCTTTGCCCTCAGTCCCGCCAGCACCTTCTCCGGGTAGGCGGGCAGTTTTGTTATGCGCACGCCGCAGGCATTGTAAATAGCATTGATGATCGCCGCGTGGGGGCTCGTGTTGGGAAGCTCTCCGCAGCCGCCTGCGCCAAAGGGGCCGTGAGGCCTCGGGGTCTGCTGGTAATGGAGCTCCAGATCATCGGGAATATCTTTGATAAAGGGGAAGCCTGCCCCCGTCATGGTGGAGTGCTTCTTGATATCTTCGAAATCCTCGCTTAAAGCATACCCGATGCCCTGGGCAAGACCGCCGTAGAGCTGGCCGTCTACCGCAAGCCGGCTGCAGATGACGCCGACGTCGGCACATAAGGTCATCTTCAGCACCTTTGTCTTGCCTGTCTCCGTGTCTACCTCCACCTCTGCGAGGAATACACCGTACTGATAGACAGAGAACGGATTACCCTGGCTCGTCTCTAAGTCAGGGGGCGTGGATGGCGTCGTATACTGGCCCACGTATTTCGTAGGGAGGTTCTCCGCCGTCATCTCGGCGTAGGTGCGGTATATCCCGTCGGGTTTGCGCATTGCATTGACGAGCAGCTCGCAGGCAGCTTTGATAGCCTGCCCCGTGACGACCTGCTGTCTGCTTGCCCCGGAAGGTCCACTCATGGGAGCCCGGCTCATATCGTTCATGACGAGCCTGATCCTCTCCGGCGGAATTGCCAGAGGCCGCAGGGCCTCGTGGGCGGTTATCATGGTGCCCACATCGCCACCCTGGCCCGGGTCTTCCCAGCAGTCGTAGATAGTCACCCCTTCCGCTGTCAGCTCGGCCCATGCTTCCGAGGCATCAGGCCCGTCCGTGCCGCAGCCGTACAGACCTACCGATACGCCGACTCCGCGTCTTTTGGCAGGCGTCGATTCCTTCTTTGCCCGTTCCAGGGCCGCCTTGTAAAGAGGGCGCATCATGTCGATGAGGCCGGGCAGGGCGATCACATCAGGTGCACAGCCCGAAGGGGTCGTATCCCCTTCCCGGTAGACGTTTTTGTACCTGAGTTCCAAGGGGTCCATCCCGATCTTTTCCGCCAGCTCGTCTATGAGCACTTCGGAAGCGAACTCGCTCTGCGGCGCGCCGAAGGCCCTCCAGGCGCAGCCCCAGGAATGGTTCGTGCAGACCGTCCGTCCTTCTCCGCGAATATTCTGGATATGGTAACCGGCGCCTATGTTCTGGGCGCCGCGCAGGGTAACGGCATCCCCGAACTCGGCGTAAGCACCATGGTCAACGCTCCAGTCGCTCTCCATCGCCAGGAGCCTGCCGTCCTTATCGGCAGCCATCTTGAGCGTGATAAAGAAGGGGGAGCGTTTTCCTGTATAGGTCTGCTGCTGATACCAGTCGTATTTCAGGACCACGGGCCTTCCCATGGCCATGCAGGCTACCCCGAGGAGTGCTTCCGAGGTAGGGCTCAGCTTGTACCCGAACATGCCCCCCACGCCCGGCGGATTCAGGACGATCAGCTTGTCGGGCGCGATACCGATACCCGGCTGGATCATGGCATAGTGGAGATGGAGGGCGGTCGACTTTGAGTAGATGAAGAGCACGCCGTTATCATCCATATAGGCGAGACCCACGTCGGGCTCTATGACCATATGGGGCTGCCGCTGTGTGTAGAAATCATCTTCCACCACGTAAGGCGCCGTTGCCATGATCGGCTTCGTGTCCGCGCCTTTCACGTTCTTGATCGTGAAGTAGACGTTGGGGGTGCCGGGGTGGATCTCCATGGCGTCGGGGGCCATGGCCGCAGGGGCGCTCATATAGGCAGGCAGTTCTTCGAGGTCCACTTTCACTTTGTCTGCGGCAGCTCTGGCATGGGCCTCCGTATCGGCGCAGACGATGGCAATGGCGTCGCCGTATTGAAAGATCTTCTCCTCGCACAGGATAGGCCGGTCCATGCCGTCGCCCTTGTTCGTCGGCATGTTGACCAGTCCGAAGATGCGGTTGGTGCCTTTCACATCTTTGTGGGTGAGGACCCTGGCTACCCCGGGCATCTTCTCCGCCTCACTGGTGTCAATGGAGAGGATTCTGGCATGGGACACCCTGGCCTGGGTGAGGGCGAGGTACAGGGCATCCTTGGGCAGCTTGAGCCCCAGATCCGCTCCGTAATCGAGGGTGCCCGTTACCCGCGCCACGGCAGTCGGCCTGGGATGCTTCGTGCCCCAGATCTTTCCGTCTGCGGGCATCTTGAAGGCCAAGTTCTCCGCCTTCAGCTCGCCCCGGATCACCCTGGCCGCATCCATGACCGCATCGACACAGGGCTTATACCCGGTGCACCGGCAGGCGTTGCGGTGTTTCTGGAACCAGTCTCGTACTTCTTCGCGGGTCGGGTTTTGATTTTCGTCCAGCAGACCCTTGGCGGAGACGATGAAACCGGGCGTGCAGAATCCGCACTGGGCGCCGTTATGGACGATCCAGGCAACCTGCAGGGCATGCAGGTTCTGTGGCGTGCCGACGCCTTCGATGGTCGTCACGGCAGCACCATCGGGGACGTTCTTCATCTTCGTAATACAGGACCGGATCACCTTCCCGTTCATGATCACGGAACAGGCGCCGCACTCGCCCTTGCCGCAGCCCACCTTCGTGCCCGTGAGAAAGAGATTCTCCCTGAGCACGTCGGCCAGATTGGCATCGGGATCAGCCATAACCGTTTTTTCCAAGCCGTTGACGTTAAGAATCTTTCTGATCATGTGCCCCCCTTTTTTATTAGTTTTTTATATGTCAGTAAAGATATAATAAACCAAAGAGGTCCATATTGGTAGTTTTTTGTTCGTTTTGGTAGGTGTTAGGAGTGCAACTCTTTATGAGGCTTCTCTGTCTAACTGCAAGGTGATATATATAGCCACTGCAACGGGGGGCGTATGGAAGCTTGAGTCACTTGCAGCGACAAGCGGCACCTTTCTGGCCCCCGCAGCTTTTGACGAAGCTTGGCTTGCCTAGTTATTTTGCGGATTCCGCGACGCCCGGCGATATCACGGTGACCTTTAACGGAAAGAATTTTACCTCTGCCGAGCCCTTGGTGACTAATGGAATTTCCTGGGTTAGCCGCAGCGGTGGGCATATTGAAGCTCCGGCGACGGTTCCCATCCCCCCGGCCCTCATGCTCTTTGCCCCGGGCTTTTTGAGGGTGGGTCAGGGACGGAGGGTGGGTCAGGGACGTAGTTGACCAACGTGACTTGTTCTCCCCTGCGGTAACGAATGCCACTTCAAATTTCCATCATTTTCACCGGTCCTCGTGTCGAGCACTTCAGGAAGTACGCAAGACCCTGATGAACCACTTTTATTTTCGCGCAAGAACCCTTGATAGTGCTATTATGCGCTTTTGACTCTCTATGCTCAGGTATATGAACGTATCCCGGCCTTGATCGGCTATAGTCTTCTT
>Ga0187856_1000657_pt1 | contig 30167 bp, 28 predicted proteins | sample June2016WEW_8_40_FD_132443 | JGI IMG/M metagenome (GOLD analysis project Ga0187856, IMG submission 132443) | Peatland microbial communities from SPRUCE experiment site at the Marcell Experimental Forest, Minnesota, USA - June2016WEW_8_40 | ecosystem: Environmental > Terrestrial > Soil > Wetlands... | reverse complement strand
GCGAGACGTCGATCGCCCGGTTCCCCTCGATCATGTCGATGAGTACCCGTCGCTCGAGATCGACAAGACCGGTGACGTACATCGTCGGGTGCTCGGCGTTGGCTTTCAAGAACGCCGTCTCGTCGATACCGAGCGAGGTGACCTCTTCGACCCGGGCCGCGTCCTCGACAAGCGGTGTCCCGTAGTCGCGCACAGCCGACATCACCGTCGCCCAGGAGACTCCGAGCCAGCGGGCGAGCGAGGCGACAGAGCGCGCCTCTTGGCCGACGGCCCGGGTGCACTCCCGGCCTGCTCGCGCCGACAGCACACGGCGATCGGGGAGCTCCTCTGAGCGCTCGGTCCAGGTCTGTTGGGGACAGTCAGGGTCCGGGCAAGAGAATCGTCGCTTGGACCAGACGAGCCGCACGCGCCGGTCGAAGGCCGGCAGGTCCCTGATGATCACCCGGAGGCGGTCCTTGGTCCGAGCTATCACCCCACAGCTCGGGCACCCGGCCACGCGACGGATCGTCTCGATGCCGACGAGTAGCTCATCGCCGTCTTCGGTCACCGCCAGCACCCGGAACCCGCGCAATCCCAACAAGGCGTCATCGAATTCGGTACCGTCACCCATTGTCAGGGGTCCTCCAGTTCTCTCGGTCGTCGAACAACCACGAGAATGGCGGGGCCCCTGGCCGCGCCGGTGGATACCTATCGGAGCGCGGTCAGCTGTTCACGCGCCCCAGTTCATTGAGAAGAGCCACATAAGTCTCCAGGTGTAGACGAGCCGCCGTGGGCCAGTTCATGGTGTTGGCGTGCCGCTTTGCGACGCGACCCATGTCCGCCCGAATCTCTTCGGTCAGTCGGCTAGCCCGTTCGAGGGCCTCCACGAGACCTTGCCCGATGGGGTCGTAGCGGAGCACAGCCTCCTCGGGCACGTCACGAAGGGACGTCAGGTTTGGTATTAGGACCGGCAGCCCGAACGACTGCGCAAGGAGAACCGATGAGCTGTTGGTGACTTCGCGAAAGGGGAAAGCAGCAAAATCGGCAGCGTCGAGGTATGTCGTCATCTCTTCTTCGGGTATCCGTTCCAGCCTGACCATAGCGCGCTCACCAGCACGAGCCGCCAGTTCGAAGATGGTGGCACGATAGGCGGCGTCCGAGCAGGCACCAGCGATGATGACCTTGATGGGACTGGAGGGAGGCAGACTCGCCGCGGCTTCCAAGAGCAGATCGGCTCCTTTGTAACGCTCGATCTTGCCGATCAGGAGCACGACGACGTCACCCGCTATTACACCAAGCGCCTGCCTCGCCTCCTGCGCTTCGAGGACGGTTCGATACGGCTCGACGTAGGAGCCGAGTGGTATCACCTGCACACCTGTCGCGCCAAGTGCGATGAGATCTTCCGCGCTCGCGCCAGACAGGGCGATCACTGCGTCCGCTCGGCCGATGAGGTACTGACGTGCCTCACGATCGTCAGAGAAAACCTGATCATGCGGCAAGAGATCATGGGCGGTCCAAACGATGCGGTAACCGAGAGTGTCTGCCCACCAGAGGTACAACCAGAACCACAGTTGCATGACCCGGCGCGCCATTAGAGAGCGTGGCGCCCATGGCAACGAGAACTGAAACGTCCAGTGGATGTGCAGTATGCGGTATCCGAGAATGCGATGCCGCATCAGCATTAGCGGAGCGACCAGTAAGTTCAGAGTCTGCGATCTACTCGGGCCGTCCAGATAGCGGATTTCCGCGCCAGCCGCAGCGACTTCCTCGTAGAGCAGTCGTTGGTAGGGGTTCTCGTCCTTCGGCGTGACAAGGACTCGGATGCGCGCACTCACCTAGAGAGCCCGACCACCTCTGCCATGACACCCGCGCCCTGAGCGAGGTGATCGAGAAGCACCAGCAGCGGGGCGTCTTGGTGGCGCGCCCGCCAGAGGGGGATCAGGAGTAGGAGCGGATAAGTGCGGTACCTGATCGTAAGCGGCAAGCCCAGGAGGAACAGCGGGTAAATGACTGGCACCGGGTAGTCCCGGAGAGATGCCCTGAGTCGCTCTGGATGCTTGCGGAACAGGCGCGCCCAGGCAGCTCCGTACGAGAACGATCGCCGCAGCTGACGGTTCGTGTCTCCCCATTCGTGGTTGATTACGGCATTTGGGACCCATCGCAGTCGGTAACCGGCATCGGTCAGACGCCAGGAAAAGTCGATGTCCTCTCCGGCGGCGAACGATTCGTCGAAGCCACCGACGGCGTCGAACACCTCGCGTCGGAGTGCGAAGTTAATTGTCGGAGCCGCGGGAACGTAACGCTCGGAGGTGTAGCCCCACCAGTTGGGTCCCGAGTATATGGTGCGCCCCTGAGAAGCGGCCGGACCGCAAGTGACCCACTCACCCTCGTCGAAGATGGGTGCCAAAAGTCGCTCCAGCCAGTGCGCCCGAGGGATGCATCCACTGTCGGTGAAAACAATCACGTCTCCGCGCGCTTGCGCGACTCCGATATTTCGCTGGTGCGCGATCGTCACCCGGACACCTTCAGGTTGCTCGTAGTCGTGCCAGGCAACCCACGGATGGTCGACGCGGATCTGGTCGAGGCGACGCTGCGAGGCGTCCACAACCACGACCTCGTCGAGGCCGCCCAACGTAAGCTTCTCGACCGAATCGAGGGTGTCAGCAAGTACCGGTTCGTCCTTGCTGACGATGACCAAAGAAACCTTCATGATCCTGCAGAGTATCCCCGGTCCGTCACTGCGCGAGGGCCTCCAGCACCTTTGCGGCGTGACCGTCGGCCCGCACGTTGTACCAGGCGCGTTCGATCCTCCCGTCCCCACCGACAAGGAAGGTCGATCGGATGACCCCCACGCTCTTGCGCCCGTACAGGGTCTTGAGACCGTAGGCGCCGTAGAGCGCCATCACCTCGTGCTCGGGATCGCTCAACAGTTTGATCCGGAGCCCGTACTTCGCGCGGAACCTCTGATGCTTGGAGCCGCCGTCGGGTGAAATGCCCAGTACCTCAACCCCCAAGGCCGCATACCCGTCGACGAGATCGCTGAACTGACAGGCTTCCTTGGTGCAACCGGGGGTGTCATCAGCGGGATAGAAGTAGACGACGACGCGTCGGCCCGCGTAGTTCCCGAGGGAGACAGTGGCGCCGTCTTGATCGGGCAGGGAGAACGAAGGGGCGGCGTCGCCCTTGACCAGAGTTGTCATGTGCACATGATCGCACTACCGGCGATGAACGTGACGCGCCGTTATCGCCAGTAGCCTTGTCGGAGACAGCAAGGAAGTGCATGACGACGGATACGAAAGTCGAGATCACATTCGCGGGTCTCGGTGTTGCGCCCGAACTAGTCGAGGCGCTGGAAAGCCAGGGCATCGATCGCCCCTTTCCCGTTCAAGAGCTCACGATCAAGGACGCCCTGGCGGGTCGTGACGTATGTGGCAAGGCGAAGACCGGCTCGGGCAAGACGCTCGCATTCGGCTTGCCGATGCTCATGCGAACTCCTCGCGCGGGATCGCGTGCTCCGACGTCTCTCGTCCTCGTGCCGACCCGCGAGCTCGCGGTGCAAGTCGCCGACGTGCTCGAGAGCCTCGCAAAGAGCGTCGACCGGCGGGTGCTCGCGGTCTACGGCGGCACCGATCTCGATCGTCAGGTGCGCCAGCTCGCGAAAGGCTCCGACATCGTCGTCGCGACTCCCGGCCGGCTCATCGACCTGGCGGATCGCAAGGCGGTCCGGCTCGACAAGGTCTCTACGCTCGTAGTCGACGAGGCGGATCGCATGGCGGACATGGGGTTCCTGCCGCAGGTCGAATGGCTGCTCAGGCTCATGCCCGTCGAACGCCAGACGTTGCTGTTCTCGGCAACGCTGGACTCGGCAGTCGACCAGGTCGTCCGCCGGCACCTCCGGGACCCCGTCCTGCACCACGTGCAGGCGAAGCAGGTCACTGTCGAGGAGATGGAGCATCGTTTCTTGAAGGTGCACCAGCTCGACAAGGCGAAGGTGTGCGCCGCCGTAGTCGCGGGCTCGACGAAGGCCCTCTGCTTCTGTCGTACTAAGCGTGGCGCCGACCGGCTCGTTGACGAACTTCGCCGTGAAGGCGTGCACGCCGCCGCCATCCACGGTGACCTTCGGCAGGCAGCGCGAGAGAAGGCACTCGAGGACTTCGCGAGCGGGAAGCTCCCCGCCCTCGTGGCGACCGACGTCGCGGCCCGAGGTCTGGACATCGACGGAGTCGACGTCGTGGTGCACTACGACCCGCCGGAGGACCACAAGGCCTACCTGCACCGGTCAGGCCGGACAGCTCGAGCCGGTGAGGGGGGTGTGGCCGTGACGCTCGTTCTCTGGGACCAGGAGCTTGCCGTCGAACGCCTCCAGCGACGCATCGGCCTTCACCTTCCGATCGTGGAGGTCTTCTCCAACGACCTGCGCCTCACAAAGTTGGCCGACTGGTCACCCACACCCCATCAAGCGTGACCGACGACCGCCTTTACTTCCGCCAACTGCTGGCAGGCCGCGACATCGCGAGCGACGACTCGCTGGCTCGCCAGATGGTGAATCTCGTGTACCTGATCGGGGACCGTGCGAGTGGTGAAGCGGTCGCCGTCGATCCCGCTTACGCGCCGCACGAAGTCGTCGACATCCTCGCGGCCGACGGGATGCGGCTCACCGGTGTACTGGCCACGCACTACCACGCAGACCACGTGGGCGGCGACCTGTTCGGCTGGGAGATCGCGGGCATCGCCGAGCTCCTCGGACAGTTGGAGGTTCCAATTCACGCCCACCAGGATGAGATCCCCTGGATCGAGCGCACCACCGGGGTCGGGCGCGCCAGCCTCGTGTCCCATGAGGGCGGCGATGTCGTCAAGGTCGGTGAGATCGAGATCCGACTCCTCCACACTCCGGGCCACACTCCGGGGAGCCAGTGCTTCCTCGTGGACGGTCGCCTGGTCGCGGGCGACACGCTCTTTCTGCAGGGCTGCGGGCGCACCGACCTGCCTGGAAGCGACCCCGACGCGATGTACGACAGCTTGCTCAACCGCCTGGCGAAGCTTCCCGACGACACGGTCGTGTATCCCGGCCACCTTTACTCGCCCGATGGATCGGCATCCCTGGCCGAGACCAAACGGAAGAACCCGGTCCTTGCCCCTCGCAGCTCCGAAAAGTGGCTCATTCTGTTCGGCGCGTAGCCGCCCTCGGGAGCAGTGGCTCAGGCGACTTCGCCGGGAACCCCGTCGTCCGCGACAACGGGAAAAGACGCCGCCTTCCATGCCTGCATCCCCCCGGCGAGGTTGAGGGCAGGCAATCCCCTCTCGACCAGAGCTGCCGCCGCCGTGCCCGAGCGGCCGCCGGACCGGCAGACCATGATGAGCTTGCGGCCGGCGGGTAATTCGTTGAGCCGTACGGCGATCTCGCCGAGTGGGATGTGGACCGCTTCGGGTGCCCGACCTATCTTCCACTCCTCCGGTTCGCGAACGTCGATCATCGCGGCGCCTTCGGAGAGCAGCCGAGCGGCGTCGTCCGGCCCGATCTGTTCCACTGCCTGAGGCTGGTCCATGAAGCCCGAACCTTACCGTTGCGCGGCGCCAGCAGACTTACCCAGGCATGATCCGATCGCTCGCACCTCGGCAATACTGTGTCCGGATGAGCAACGCTGCCACCCGAAGCGCCGGTGCCCTGACGACCGTGACCTTTGACGCTCCCGGCCTCGGCGACCGGAGCTATCTCGTGACCGATGGCGAGGTCGGCGTGGTGGTCGACCCGCAGCGGGACCCATCTCCTTACTTGCAAGCGGCGGCACAACTCGGTGTCAGCGTCATGGCTGTGCTGGAGACGCACATTCACAACGACTACGTAAGCGGTGGCCCGGCCCTTGCGCGAGCCGCGGGCGCGACGTACGCGATCCCCGCAGGCGAGTCGGTGTCGTTCGCCGGCGAGCTCCGCGCCCTCGACGACGGCGAGACGCTCGTCGTCGGCAGGCTCGCGCTCACCGCCATCGCGACAGCGGGCCACACGGCTCACCACCTTGCCTACCTGGTCAGACTCACAGCCGATGAGCGCGACGAGCTGTTGGCGGAGCAGGTCGTATGCACCGGTGGCTCCCTGCTTCACAACGCGACCGGCCGGACCGACCTGCTCGGGCCCGGTCTCGCTGAAACGCTCGCCCGCTCGCAATGGCATTCGGTTCGGCTGCTTCTGACCAGTCTTCCCAAACACGCAAGGATCCTCCCGACACACGGGTTCGGCAGCTTCTGCTCAGCCACGCCGGCTCATGGCGAAGTTGCCGGGGAGCCCACGATTGGTCAAGAGCTCGAACAGAACCCGGCTGCCCTCCTCGAGGAAGAAGAGTTTGTCGCCGCGCTGCTCCGCGACCAGCTTCCGATCCCTGCCTACTACCCGTACATGGCCCCCTTGAACCGCAAGGGCCCAGTGGTTCCGTCCTTCGCGCCTGCCCCGGAACTCGACGCGGACGCTCTTGGTGATGCGATCCGCGGTGCCGAGTGGGTCGTCGACCTGCGTCAGCGACGGGAGTACGCCGCCGGGCATATGCCCGGGACCTTGAACCTCGAGCTTGGCGAGAACCTGACGACCTACCTGGGATGGATCGTCCCCTGGGACGCCAACCTTGTGCTCCTCGCCGGGGACGATCACGAGATCGCCGAGGCACGCCGGCTTATCGCCCGCATCGGACGCGAGGACCTCTGGGGCTTGGCACTTTGGCCGAAGATTGTCTCGGCCATGGATCTTGCCGGAAGAAGCCAGCTCGGCGAGTATCCGGTCGCAACCTTCGCGGATCTTGCGGGGGCGTGGTCGGAGCAAGAGGCGTCCAGACCTCGGGTGTTCGACGTCCGGCACCTTTACGAGTGGCAAGACGGGCACTTGCTCGGTGCGCGTCACCTGGCACTCCCAGAACTTGTCGGGAGCAGAGCGGAGGTGCCGACGACGGTTCCGGTCTGGGTGCACTGCGGTGCGGGCTTCAGGGCTGCCGCCGCGGCTTCTCTCCTGTCGGGATGGGGCGCATCGCCGATCTTGATCGACGATGCGTGGTCGAACGCAAGCCGGGCGGATCTTCCGATCGTGACGCAGGGCGCCTGACAAGTTTCGAGCTCAGCGCAGGCCCAATTCTGCCACGGCGACCACAAGGAGTAGTCAACCGACCGCCAATAGTGTTATAGTGCCCCAATGACCACGAGCTCCACCACGAGGGCACTCGCGCACCTGTACCGACGAGCCGGGTTCGGGGCGACGCCAGCCGAGATCGAAGCGGCCGAGAAGATCGGCTACGAGGCCAGCGCCGACAAGCTGTTGGCGGGGCTCTCAGAGCCCGACCACGCCGGGTCGGCTCTCGAGTTCCCGCAACTCACACCTCTTGCCCAGGCGAATGTCCCGGGGTACTCCTACGACGACTACCAGGAGTTCATAGCGCTCTCCACCTGGTGGATCGACCGGATGATCGTGACCGACACGCCGCTACGGGAGAAACTCGTCCTGCTATTGCACGAACAGTTCCCCACCTCGTACCAGAAGGTCGGCTACGCCGATCTCATGTACCACCAGAACGAGCTCTTCCGAACGTTGGGCCCGGGCTCGTTCGAGGAGCTCACGCTCGCGGTCGCGCAAGACCCGGCGATGTTGATCTGGCTCGACACGGGCACCGACTACAAGGCTCACCCGAACGAGAACTTCGCCCGGGAGCTCATGGAGCGCTTCACGATGGGCGTCGGCAACTACACCGAGGAGGACGTGCGACAGTCGGCGCGCGCCTTCACGGGCTGGACCCTCGACTACACGACGGGCAACTTCTTCTTCAACGTCTACGACCACGACGGTGGAGAGAAAAGGTTCCTGGGCAAGACGGGGCGGTGGCAGGGCCAGGACATCATCAACATCGTCACCCACACCACTGCCTCGTCGAAGTGGGTCGTCGCCAGGCTCTGGAGCTGGCTGGCCTACCCGGTGACGACCGAGGATTCTGTCGTCGCCGACCTCGCCCCCGGCTACAAGAAGGACCTCAACGTCACCAACCTCCTCAGCGCCATCCTGCACCATCCCGACTTCGTCTCTACGAGGGCCATGAACGGCCTCGTGAAACAGCCAGTCGAGTACCTGGTCGGAACGCTACGACTGCTCGGCCTGAGAACAGCTGCGTTCAGTGAGGGCACGCTCGTGTACCTGCTGGCCGCGCTCGGCCAGCAGCTCTTCGTTCCCATGAACGTTGGCGGTTGGGGCCAGAACCAGTACTGGCTCTCGACCGCGGCGAGCAACAACCAGCTCTCGCTTGCATGGAACGTCGCGCAGTACGCGGACCTCACCGAAATCCTGGACCTGAACGGCAACCCCGGTGCTCAGGTCGACGCCGTCAAGAAGTTGCTCGCAATCGACGCCTGGTCGGACCGAACCTACCGGGCACTTTGGAAGACAGCCGACAAGGGGAGCGCGCAGGAGCTGCTGGTAATGGCACTTGTCTCTCCCGAATACCTACTCAACTGATCGGAGCCCCGTCATGGGGAAGTCCTTCACCAGGCGCGACTTTCTTTCCGGCAGCCTCGGCGTCGGTGCGGCAGGCGCGTTGCACGCAACTTTCGGCCCGGTGGGGCCACTGAACCGATCCGTATCGGGGAAGAGGACACCGACGGCTACAACCGCCGCCAGCTCGTCGCGCAGCCAGAAAGTGGAGCGAACGCTGGTTCTCTGCACCTTGTACGGGGGCAACGACGGTCTCAACACCGTCATCCCCTACGAGAGCTCGGCTTATCAAGCACTGCGGGGCGCGATAGCCATCCCACACGATCAGGCCCTGCCGCTCGACAAGGCCGGCGACGTCGCGCTGGGCTTTCACCCTGCGCTGGTCGGCTTGAAGAGCCTTTGGGACGCCGGGCAGGTCGCCGTGGTCCTCGGCGTCGGCTATCCGAATCCGAGCTTCAGCCACTTCCAATCGATGGAGATCATGCAGTCCGCGGACCCGACGGGCGAGAGTTCCAGCGGTTGGCTCGGGCGCTGGCTGGACGCGAGCGGCTCGGATCCGACCCGCGCCCTGTCAGTGGGCACCAACGTCCCGGTCGTGTTCAACGGGACACGTCAGCAGGCATCGACGCTGGCGGACTCCACGCCTCCGGGCGACCAGATGCCGGGGGGAGACCCGAACTTCCTGTCGGCTTACACCGAGCTCGAACACACCTACTCCCACGAGCCGGCCCTCGAGGCCGACATCGCGCAAGCAGGCTGCAACCTGCTCACCGTGGGCGCCAAAGCGGCTTCGGCGCTCACCTCGCAAAAGCCCCCCACCCCGGTGAGTGAGAATGACCCCGGCGATATCGGCACCCAACTCGACGTCGTCGCCGAACTCATCAAGGCGGGGCTGCCCACCAAGGCCTACGGGGTCATGTCCAGCAGCTTCGACACCCACATGGATCAGCTGGACACGCAGGCGAACCTGCTCTCACAGCTCGACGCCGCCGTCCAGAACTTCATGGGCGACTTCCCGTCCGGCTCGGGTGGGCTCAGTCCCGTCATCGTGATCTACAGCGAATTCGGCCGCCGCCCCGAGTCGAACGCGAGCGGAGGCACGGACCACGGCTCGGCGAGCAATGTCATCGTCGTGGGTCCGTCAGTGAAGGGCGGGTTCTACGGTGAGCTACCGAGCTTGACGAAGCTGGACGACACGGACAACTTCAGGCATACGACCGACTTCCGGCGTGTCTACGCGACGGTGCTGGCCGACGTCATGGGCGTAGACCCCAAGAGCTTCCTCAATGCCCCGTACGCACCGTTGGGGTTTCTTGACTGAAGGGCTCGCCCGGACAACGACGGCGGCAGTCGCTCGCCGGCACAGCGAGCACAACGCCCGCCGTGGTCACGTCAGACGTGCGACCGCAAGCGCCGTCGCGAACAGGATCGTCGCCCAGACGAGAGCCCGCAGTGCGCCCTCGAGAGGGGCGAGCAGGTAACGCAGATCGATCGCTTGCACCTCGCCGCTGGAAGCCGTGACGGCTCCCTCGACCCGCTCGGTCCGGCGGCGCAAGGCGCGGGCAGGCGTGCTCAGGCGCCGCTGGGCCACCGAAAGTGCGAATGCCCCCAGGGCCGCCAACACTGGTGCCAAGGCCAAGGTCTTCGTCTGGGCGACATACGCGGTCAGGACCGGGAAGGCGCCCCAACCGACCGCAAAGCCGACGTCGTTGTGCAGGAGGCCTCCGAAGAGCTCGGCGTTGTAGGCGATCACGATCAGCGGCCCGATCACTATGAACGGCACGAGAACCCAACCAGTCCTCGTCACACCCACCGCGCCAAGGGCGACGGCCACCCCGAGACCGATCACGGTCGCAGCGACGAGGTACTCCGAACGCAGCCGCGTCCGCAGCGGCCGGCCATTCAGCTCGTCGAGGGCGTGAGCTGCGATCCCAACAGCAAAGAAGAAGGCCAGAAGCGTCGCCACCAAACGGGTCGTGTTCACGAACGGGGCCAGGCAGGCGCCGACGACGATGTACGACAGGTGCCAGGCGGTGTAGGGCGGGTGCAGGACTATCCACCAGTCCCGCCAGCCGCCGGTCCCGACGCCGTAGAAAGCCGGTGCCACCGAGTCCGGAGTCGGAGATTGCGCGTCAAGAGCCGGCGCGGCGTCCGCACGGGTGGGCGGGGCGCTCGCAGGCTCGTCAGCCACCGGACCGCCGGCCCCACATCACGAGCCCGCCGCCGAGACTCATGACTCTCGTACCGACATCCTCGAATCCCGCCTTCTGCCACGCGTCGACGGTCCAGGCAACGGGATACTCCCGGTACAGCTTCGAGATGCTCGGGCCAAGGAAGCGTCCCACCCGGTACCACTCCACGCCTCCGGTCGCGAGCCCGCCAACCGGCAGAAGCAACCGCGTGTAGGCCCACCAGCACGCGCGCCAGAAGCGGTTCGGGGGCACCATGAACTCGAGGCTCGCCACGAGGGCACCGGGTCGCACGACGCGGGCTAACTCGTTCAGGGTCGCCTGGGGATCCTCCACATACCGGAACAGGTATGTGACGGTGAGCGCGTCGAACACCGCATCGGGGAACGGCAGCGCCTCGGCCCGGCCGTTCACGAGTTGGACACGCCTCACCCGGTGGGCCTTCGCGACGTTGCGCTGCCCGATCTTCAACATGTCCAAGGTGAGGTCGACACCCACGACATGCCCGCTCGTACGGTCTGCGAGCTGGAGGGCGACACCTGCGGTCCCCGAGGCCACGTCAAGCACCCGACGAGGCGAGCCAGGCACTATGTGGTCGATCATGGCTTTGCGCCACCTGGCGTTCTGCCCGAACGACAACCATTCGGCGAGGTGGTCGTAGCGCGCCGGCAAGTCCTTGAAGAGGCGCTGTGCGAACAGGTTGCGGTCGCCGGAAGTACCCAGGCTCATTCTTGCTCCAACGTCCTCATGGCTCGTAACCGTACGCGAAGCAACGATCAGGCGGGCGACATCCCGCCAGGCGGGCTCGGGCGTGACCGGAGCGAAGCGTTAAGCCGACGGTCCCGGCCTGATGCGAGCGAGGCGTAGCACGAACTGCCGGACGAAGTCCTCAGGTTCGGGCCAAGGGAAGCCCGGAGCCGAGGACTTGAGGCTGACGGTCCCGTGCAGGGCAACCCAGATTGCCGTGCTGTCGGTCATCGCGTCCGTGCTCGCCGATCGGCCGGCCGCGATGCACTCTGCGAGTGTGTCGACGAGGAGCGCGAAGCTCTCGACACCGAATTCGAGCACCGGTGCGTCGTTTGGACCGAACGCGACTGGTTTGCAGTAGTCCCTCCAAGACTCGTTGCCATCGGGACGCCGCTCGGAGAAGAGCACTCGATAGCGCGATGGATTTCGCAGTCCGAACGCCACGTATGCCTCGCAGCCGGCGACCAGGCGCTCGACGGGATCGTCGAACGTCGAGAGACGCGCCTTTGCAATGGCCTCCGTCAGCTCGTCGAACACCCGAGCGACTACCGCCAGCATGATCGCGGCGCGATCCGGGAAATGTGCGTAGATCGACGGTGCCGCGATACCGATCTCGCGGGCAACTGCGCGAAGCGTCACCGCGTCGTCAGTCCCTTCCCGCTCGATAATCGAAAGAGCCCCGGAGACGATGTCCTCGGTCAGGCGCGCCCCTTGTCCTCGAGGATTGCGCTTCCGCTTGGGGGTGCCCCCCAGTGACTGTCGGTCACTTCTGACCTGGGTGTTCAGGTCGGCTGGAAGATTCATCACGGCACCTACTTTACAACCGTTAACTCATCTATCTATACTTACGTCCGTAAGTCAACGACCGTTAGTCAACGTAGTTAGTTCAGACGCAAGGAGAAGCCGCATGAGCGTCAAGGTCACCTCTGCTCCACCGACGCACCCTCAGCCGGCCGGTGGCACGGCGAGCCCGCGGTGGCCAGACGGCCATCCGCGGCGTCGACAGATACTGCTCGTGCTCTGCCTGAGCTTGCTGGCCGGGGTCATCGACAACACAGTCCTGAACACGGCGCTCCCGACTCTCGCGAGAGTGCTGCACGCCGGCACGAGTTCCTTGCAGTGGATCGTCGACGCCTACACGTTGTGTTTCGCTGCGTTGCTCATCCCCGCCGGGGCGCTGGGCGACCGCTACGGACGTCGCCTCTCTCTGATAGGCGGGCTCAGCGTCTTCGCGCTCGGCAGCCTGGCGGCCGCCTTTGCCCCGAGCGCCGGCGTGCTGATCGTCGACCGGGTCGTGATGGGTTTCGGGGCCGCGTTCGTCATGCCCGCGACACTCTCGATCCTGAACGCCGTCTTCCCGCCGCGTGAGCGGGCGCAGGCCATCGCCGCATGGTCGGCGGTGGCGGGCGTCGGGGTCATCATCGGCCCGACGCTCGGAGGTCTGCTCCTGGCGCACTTCTCGTGGGGCAGCGTCTTCCTCGTGAACGTCCCGATCGTCGCGATTGCTCTCGCCGGCGTGCTTTGGGTAGTGCCCGAGACGGCTGAGGTCGGCCGGCGCTCGCTCGACGTCGTCGGCACGCTGCTTGTCGGCGGAGCATTCCTGGCGATCGTCGACGCCATCATCGAAGCGCCGACCCGCGGCTGGACGGGGCTCGGAACACTCGCTGAAGCTGCCGGCGGCCTGGCGGCTCTCGCTATCTTCGTCTGGTGGGAGCTCCGCATCGAGCATCCGCTCATCGATCTGCGGATCTTCTCCTCGAGGGCGTTCTCGGCCGCTTGCGGCTCTGTCACCGTGATCTTCTTCGCCCTGTTCGGGAGCCTGTTCGTCTTCACCCAGTACCTCCAACTGGTCCACGGCTACAGCCCCCTTTCGGCCGGCGTCAGGGCTCTCCCCTTCGCGTTGACGACGGGGGCGGTCTCACCGCTCTCGCCCGTCCTGGCCAAGCACCTCGGGAACAGGACCGTCATCTCGGCAGGGCTCGCCCTCATGGGGCTCGGGCTGCTCGATCTTTCGACGGCGCGTGTCGGCACCGGGTATCCAGCCCTGGCGTTCGCGGTCGCAATCATGGGAGCCGGCATGGGGCTCGTCATGGCTCCAGCAAGCTCGACGATCATGACGACAGTGCCGGCCCACCAAGCGAGCGCGGGTAGCGCCGTCAACGACACGATCCGGGAGATGGGAGGAACTCTCGGTGTCGCAATAGTTGGCAGCCTCGCAGCCGCGGCCTATCGCAACCGTCTCAGCACCAGGCTCGCGGCTCACCACGCACCGGCCGTGGTTGTCCACGTCGCCACGGGTTCCATCGCCGCCGCTGACACTCTCGACAAGAGCATCGGCGGCATGCGCGGGGGCGAGATCCTGCTGGCTGCCCACGCGACGTTCACGACCGCAATGGCACTCGGCTTGCGGGTCGCGGGCGGAATCGCCGTCGTCGGTGCCGTTGCGGCAGCAGTTGTCATCCCCCGGTCGCGCGGAGCTCGCGCCGAGAGGACGGTGCCGGAAGATGTCGAGCTCGTGGCAACGGTCTCGGCTGCCTGAGCACTGTCGTGGCGTTCAGCTGAAAGATCCTGGTCCCACAGTTTGCGCTCGGAGTCGGACAGACTGAACCGGTGACCGATCCCAGCCCCTCAACGGCGGAGGTCGGCTTCCAATCAGCCTTCGAGATGCGCGGCGTGCTCGAACAGGGTTCCATCACTTCGCTGGAGATCGTCAAGACCTTGCTGCGGCGTGTCGAAGAGGCCGACACACGGGGTCCCGCGCTGCATGCGGTCGTGGCCACGTGCCCGGATGGGATCGAGACTGCACAGATACTGGATGCTGAACGCCGACAGGGCAGGGTCCGCGGCCCCCTGCACGGCGTTCCGGCGCTCGTGAAGGACAACATCGACACCGCGGGCGCCGAGGGCACAACGGCGGGCTCGCTGGCGCTTGCCGTGTCCCGACCCAGAGTCGACGCCACGGTCGTCAAGCGGCTGCGGGAGGCCGGCGTGATCGTCATCGCGAAGGCCAACCTCTCCGAGTGGGCCAATTTCCGTGACAAGCACTCCTCGAGCGGCTGGAGCGCCACAGGTGGTCAGTGCCTCAACCCTCATGTTCTGGACCGGTCGCCAGGAGGTTCCAGCTCGGGGTCGTGCGCTGGTGTAGCCGGCGGATTCGCCCCTCTGGCAGTCGGTACCGAGACTGACGGGTCCATCCTCTGCCCGGCGGCTCTGAACGGAGCCGTGGGGATCAAGCCCACCGTCGGCCTCACGAGCCGGGCCGGAGTCGTCCCGATCTCGTCGAGCCAGGACACGGTGGGACCGATCGCGAGAAGTGTCGCAGAGGCCGCGGCACTTCTCGGGGTCCTCGCAGGCTGCGGGTCGGGTGCGGATCTGCTCGACCCCGCCACGATGACCCGGCCCAGCAGTCTGCCCAAGGACTACACGGTCTTCTGCGATCACGACGGACTGTCCGGCGTACGGATCGGCATCCCGCGCCGGCACTACTTCGGTTACAGCCCGGAGGCCGACGCGCTCGTCGAGGCGGCTCTGCAGCTCGCGCAAGGGGCGGGAGCCGTGATGGTCGATCCCGCCGACGTCGTCACGGCCGGAACCATCGCCCAGAGCGGTGACGAGATGACGGTGATGCTGCACGAATACAAGGCCGGTGTCGAGGCCTACCTTGCGACAAGGCCAAGCGCCGCGGAACAGCCCCGCACAGTCGCGGAGATCGTGGCGTTCAATCGAGACCATGAGGCTGACGAGCTCGCCCTCTTCGGACAGGACATCCTGCTCGCTGCCTGCGCGGTCGGTGATCTGGACAATCCCGCCTACCTGGAGGCCCGCGCACGTAATCAGCGAAGGGCACGCCAAGACGGGATCGACGCTGCCCTGCAAGGGGCGAGGGCCGAGGTACTCGCCTTCCCGACAATGGGCCCGGCCTGGCGCATCGACCACGTGAACGGCGACCCGCACAATCGTGCGGGCTACCAGGCGGCAGCCGTGGCGGGCTACCCAGCGATCAGCCTGCCGGTCGGCAAAGCTGGCGGGCTTCCTGTCGGGCTCTGCCTTGTCGGCACCGCTTGGAGCGAGCCAACTCTCATTCGGGTCGCTTTCGCCCTCGAACAGAGACTTGCACTCGGCCGCGAAATGCGGCCGACATGGCGTTCGCGGATCGCGTGACCCACAAGGAATCAGCTGCCGAGCGAGAAACCCTTCTCCGAGGTTTGCCTCAGTCTTGTGACGAGCCGGTCCAGGAAGCCGACCTGCCCCTTCGAGAGCTTGCGACTGGCTGAAGCCGCCGACGTCCATGCCGCGCGGTCAACCTCCGGCCACGAAGCCATCCTGCCCGAGTGCGACGGCCACTCCATCTCGAACTCGTTACTGACGACGCTCTCGACGTCGAGGTCACCCTCGACCGCCCACACACGAATGAGTTTGCCACTGGGCTGGCGAAGCTCACCGAGGTCGATCCTCGGGCCTGGGGGAGGTTCCTGGCCCAGTTCCTCGGAGAACTCCCGGTTGGCAGCCTCCTCGGGATCCTCGCCCAGCTCGTACTCGCCCTTGGCGATCGACCAGGCACCGTCGTCCTTGTTGGCCCAAAAAGGACCGCCGGGATGCACGACGAGCACCTCGAGAACCAGATCGGAACTGAAGCGATAGAGCAGCAAACCTGCACTTCGTGCGGGCATCTCAGCCTCCGGGCTCAGGTCGTGACCATCCAGGAATCGCGACATCTGCGACGCGTGCTCGATGGATCGTAGAGTACGGACAGCCCGGCTAGCTGTAGCTAGCCCCCGTAGCTCAGGGGACAGAGCAGCGGTTTCCTAAACCGCGTGTCGCAGGTTCGAGTCCTGCCGGGGGCGCCAGTTCAGAGGCATAATCTCTCGGACAACCGGACGCCTGCGACTACTCCTAGACTACAATCTCCAACATGAACGGCACGAAGACTGAAGTTGCACCAGGCGTTTGGCGCCTACGGGTTTACGTGGGCCGCAACGCCAAGGGATTCCCGATCCAACACTCCAAGACGATCCACGTCGAAGGCAAGAACCCGAAGCCTGGTGCCGGCACGCGTGTCGCCGACCGCGAGTTGGCGAACATGATCGCCGAGGCAAACAAGGGCAACACCGCACGCGGCACCGAAACGGTGGGCGACCTGCTCGACCTGTTCCTCGAACACACGAAGTCGACAGATCGCTCGCCGAACACGCTTCGCGGTTACCGGCAGATTGCCGAAACCATTGTGCGACCGGAACTCGGCAAAATCAGGCTCAGCCGGCTCACGGCCCGCGACCTCGATCGTCTCTACGCCAAGCTCAGGGCGAAGGGCAACGCGCCGATGACAGTTCGCCATGTTCACGCGTTCATCGGCACCGCATTGCACCAGGGCGAGCGGTGGCAGCTCGTCGACCGCAATGTCGCGCGTCAGGCGACCGCGCCAATGGTCCACGCGGCCGAGGTCGTCGCACCCGAGCCCGACGAAGTCCGCCGCATCATCGAAGCGGCCGAAGCAATCGAACCGCCGCTCGCTGCGTTGCTACTCGTCGCCGCGCTCACGGGCGCGCGCCGAGGCGAGTTGTGCGCACTACGTTGGTCCGATATCGACTGGCAGGCCGGGACGCTCCGCATCGCACGATCGGTTTACGAGGTAGTGGGCGGCGGCTGGGCCGAGAAACCAACGAAGACGCACGCTGCTCGTCGTATCGGGCTCGATGAACTCGGACTCGCGGTCCTTCGCCGCCATAGGGCCTCGGTCGACGACCTCGCCGCCGAGTTGGGCGTGACCGTAGCGCCCGATGCGTTCATGTTCAGCCGCTCCCCTGCTGGTCCTGAACCGATCAGGCCGGGTGTGGTGTCGAAGTTCACAAGGCGTGTCGCCACGAAGGCGGGCGTCGGCGTCCATCTTCACGCCCTGCGGCACTTCTCGGCAACGCAGGCCATCGCCGCAGGGTTCGATGCTGTAACGGTCGGCGCGCGTCTCGGTCATAGCGATCCGAGCGTCACCCTTCGCGTCTACGCCCACGCCGTCGAGCAGCGCGACCGGGAGCTAGCGGCGAGTCTGGGTCGGATACTCGCGCTTTCCGAGAGGTCCGGGTAGCTCCGGCCCGCCGGTCTGATGTCGGCGGACAACTCAATCGGGGCGCAACACGTGCGGTTCTAGCCACCGCTCGCGATCACTCTGTCTAGGGCAACGGTAGCGAGCTCGAGGTCGCGGCGAAGTGCCCTGAGTCCTGCGGCATCCTGAAGCACGGTAGCGAGGTTGTCGACCGACAGCGTCGGATAGCGACCGGGGACCGCATCGGCTATGGCCTCCCACTCGGCGATCACGCCGCTGACGAGCATCTCGAGCTCGCTGGCGCTGTCGCCCAACACATCTGCCAAGAATTCGGGCCGATCGCCATGGAGATTCAGTATCAGCAAGAGGGCCTTAACGGAGCGACCGACTCGAGTCAGTCCGTCGACCTGTCCCTCCCGCGCTGGAACCTCGGGAAGAGTCACGCTCGTGATGTCGAGACCCTCGATTTCGATGGGCGGCCGAAAGCGGGCTGCAACTACGACATCGGCCGATTTGGGCGAGTCAGAGGCGTAGTACAGGGTTAGGCCGTTCCAATCGTCCCACACCACGAAATTGCCGATATCTGCGTTCGAATCGCCCCATGCCCAGGCGTAACCGCCGAGCCGACCAATGCAGGCGACACGCGCGTGAACGCGATACCAACCATCGGATTCTGGCACCGCCTGGATGTCGTCCACGGCCGTGACAGCGTCCACTGATCGAAGCCCAATCGACCAGAGCCACGGTGACGCGTCCGACGGCGGAGTCGTCAACTCAAGGCCCATTCTCGCGTCAAGCAACTGATCGAGGGCACTGACTCCTGTGTCGGACGAAATGTACGTCGACCATGACGCTTGCACCGCTCCGTTGTCCCATTCGGGTAGCACAGCATGCAGCAGCGCGGACATCGTGGTCGTTAGGCTGACTCGGTCGGGCGGAAGCCCCAAGGCCTCGAGGTCGGCGATGAGATCGTCCGCCAACTCGTAGCGACCATCGTGCGCACGCGCAAAATCCTTCGTATTGGCGCTAAGGAGGATGACCGAACCGGACTCGGCGCACTCAAGGGTCGAGTACCAAATCAGTGCGTCTCGGTAGCCCTTCTCACCTTCGCTGAACGGTCGCTTGCGAGCGAGCACTCGCTCTACCAAGTCATGGTGGGGAACCGACGGGTGATCGAGAACCGATCCCACCTCCTCAAACCAAGTTCTAACTTGATCGACGTAGTCCGCGCACATTTCTTGGATCCGGGCCTCATCCAGGAAGTTGAGATTTGCGGGCTGAGGAGCTGCGCCGGGGACGCAGCCGAGAAGTTCGGTCCGCAGGCGCGCCACTTTTCGCTCCATGTCCATGAGCTGGAGAAGACCACGTCGGCGATGGTCGACGACTTCCTGAAAGACGACGGCCGGGAGTCGAAGATGGAACAACCCGAGGCGGGCGGCTGCTCGAAGTATCGGCCAGTCACCCAGACTTAGATTGCCCCTGGCCTGAAGTAACACAGATGTGTCAACGACAATCTGCAGTCGAGATGGTTCCCCGATGGGTTGGTGCTTCATTGAGGCGCCGACCAACAGAGTCAACCAAGCCACTTGATGATCATCACTCGAGCAGTGTCGCGCGGCGCGCACGGCTCGCCCCTTACATGGGACGCGACCCTGTCCGTTCACGCCAGGGTCATCACGTCGGTTAGTGCGCTGATGATCCGTACCTCGACGGGTGTCCCGGAACGCACTCCTAGAGGTGAGCGGCAAGTGTCGCCGCGCTGCGCTGGTAGCTCACGGTCTCATAGCGGACAGAACGCGCGCTCGAACGACCGGCCTCTGCGGCGGTGACCCAGATCGACGGCTACTCGTGCTCGTCATCGCCACCTGACGGCTCTGGATCGATGGCAATGAGTCGTTGGTCGCCAGCAGACTGTTCCAACGCACGCTTCCAAAGCACCACACCGCTGACGAGTGTGCCCGCGCACTCGTCAGACGCGCCGTTGGAGCCGGCGACTAGCAACTAGACCAACGGGAAGTAGCCAGGAACCTCGCCATGCGGAGTGTCAAGATACACCTTCGCCTCCGGGTTCCCGGAGAATTGGCCATGACTCCAGCGGATTTCTACGTGGCACGATACCTCTACGAGGAGGCCCGAATGTCTGTTTTCAACCTTGGCTCTCCACGTCACCCGAGGCTGATCCCCTGACTGGGAACTGACTTCGAAATCGCGTAGCCGGAAACTACGACGCCAATCCCATGGCGTGGCCACACGGAGGCGTAGCGGGGCGATCCGTGATGCACCTAGAACAAAGTACGGGGCACTTCCCATCCGCAACATGCGCCAAAGTAGCGCCTCGCGCACCTTCAGCGAACCAGCTCGTTCTCGCCATCGCCGCACGGTCTCCACGGAAACTACGTGGACGAACTCGCTGCGAGCCTCGCGTACGGCCGTGGGCCATCCCGCCGCAAGAAGTTGTGACAATTGCCTGCGGTCCTCAGTGTGAAGTTCGCTGGCCACCGAAGGGAACGACTGAAGGTCCAGATAGTCGCGAAGGGACTCGTAGAGCGCTTGGTAGGCATCAGGTGCGACGTGGGCATACCAGTCTGTTTCCCTGGCACCGTGCCCGCCCTGCAGGAGCCGCTCGAATAGGTGGAATGGCGAGGCATTGATCATGATCTTGGACAAGTACTTGCAACTCACTAGGAAGACGTGGTCGATGCGCAGGTCTACTGGAACGACCTCGTCCCCGGGCATTCGGTGCGAGCCCTTCCACTCGATAACGAGAGGCCTCCGTCGCCTCAAACCGTCCGTTGCCTCCAAGAAGGCCTGTCCATTCGCCAGGCGCTTTCGAACTCAGCAGCATGGCCGCCGCCCTCATAGGCGCTTCGGAGCAGTGCCCAGGTCTCTGGTGCCACGCTCACCATTTCGGGCGGCTGAACACGCAAGGCATCATCGACGGATGAAAACCCGAGCATTCCGAGTCCGGTCAAGAGCTCGGTTACGGTCGTCCGTAGGTCGGGCAGGATTCAGTCCTCAAAAAGGGGCGTGAACTGCATCTCGATGCCAGCGATCTCGACATCTGCTGGAAGGTACATCTCCATTGAGGAATACACATCGACGGCGACGTCATTCTGACGTATCCATCCCTCGACGGCATCCCCCCACCGCTCTTCACGAAGCGCAGCTCGCAGCGCGGTCTTGACGGCCGGAGGCAATTCTGACGCGGGTGTTGCCGCGACTAGTTTCAGCGCAAGGATCCAATTGAGCGTATCGAGGTCTTCGGCCGTGAACACCTGAGGCGGGTCGGTCCGAACGACAGCACACGCCACTAGGCGTGTCATCCTCTTCGCCTAGCCACGTCCGCCTCCGTCCAGAAGCCCGCAAGGGGAACCTCGTGGCGCGCGCCCTCCGCATACGTCTCTAGACGTGAGCGGCCTTCATCCGAAAGCATTTCGATCGCGTCGAAGAAGGCGTCCATTCCGGCAGCCCGAAGAGCAACATCTCCTTCACTTCCCCGTCGCGGCAGATGCGAGGTCAGAAAAACAACTGGGGCCTTGCCCTTGTTCGCGAGCACGTGGGCGCGTCCTAGGCACTTCCATACGGTGTCGGTCCTTAGCAGACCGCCTCTTGTCGTCGTGAACGCTCCAGAGACATCGAAGTACCAAGGCACCTCATCAGCGTCGACAGCCAGGAGGTTCACGGTCAGCCCGAGCCCACGCAGGCGGGCATTGCGACCGACAATCGTGAAGCCGGCGTCCTCGAGCACCCGCTCAGCGATAGCTTGCGCTGCCTTACCCTCACGCGTTGCCCGAGCTTGGAAGTCATCATCGCCGCCTGTGGCCACAGAAGGTGTGGTGATGGCGGCGCGGGTCGATCGCTTCCGTGCTGGCGCGGGCTCCTCGCTCTTGACCTGGGTCGCTTGAACTCGGGCACGGGCGATGTCCACGTATGCAGGATCGAGGTCGTAGCCAACGTAACGCCGGCCGACCTTGGCGGCTGCCACGAGCGTCGATCCAGAGCCCATGAAGGGGTCGACGACAAGATCGTCAGCGTAGGTGTACAAACGAATCAGCCGCTCCGGGAGTTCGACGGGAAACGGCGCCGGGTGGCCTACCCGCTTCGCACTCTCGGGCTGTATTTCCCAGACATCGAGAGTCGCCGCCATGAACTCATCGCTCGAGAGCGAGTTCTCGAATGGCAAGCCTTCTGCCTCACGTTCTTTCACGGAAAGAGCGCGGTCGAAACGACCCTTGCTGGCGATGATGACCCTCTCTGTGATGTCGCGCAATACGGGGTTTGCCGCACTTCGAAAAGATCCCCAGGCACAAGACCCGCTAGCCCCCTCGCTCTTCTGCCAGATCACCTCACCGCGAAGCAGCAGGTGCAGGTCATCTTGCAGGATCTTTATCACGTCGGCGGAAAGGCTCCGGTACGGTTTTCGACCAAGGTTCGCGACGTTGACGGCGATTCGTCCCCCTGGCTCGAGCTTGCGCTTGCACTCGGCGAACACCTCTCGCAAGAGATCGAGGTATTCGAGGTACGAGCTCGGGACACCCTCGCGATCTAGCTCCTCCTCATACTTCTTGCCCGCGAAGTAAGGCGGCGATGTGACGACGAGCGCTACTGAACCGTCCTGGATTTGATCCATCTTCCGAGCATCTCCGCATATGAACGGGGTGGAAACCGATCTCGGAAGGGGCACCTTCGTGTCGGAAGTGATTTCTGGAGTCTCAAAGCGGGCGTAGAAAGCGGCCGCATCATGCGCCTCTCTCCGACTGACCCCGAAGTTCGATGTCGCTGTGCGTCTGCGCTCGGTCACCGCTCCACCTCCTCTGAGGCTACCTCGCCGTCCCGGTCCGGCGGGGGATCCTTAGGAGACAATATCGAACGGATGTTCGCTGCCTGGATCCGCCCGGAGGTCCTTCGTCAGAGAGCGACAATCCGCCCGATGACCTGTCGACCGTCAAATAAGCGGGTCCGACGAGTGTCCCCTCTCGACAGCGGGCCAGGAAGCATCATGGTGATCGTGACAGACCCCGCGGCCAGACGTCGACCGCTGACCCTACCCGAGATGCAAGCCCTCGCCGACACCATGAGACGCTGGATGGCTCTGATCGACGCGGGCGAGATGGAAGCCGGTCCCGTTTTTCGCCACGAGCTCGCTGGCGCGCTGACGGTCCTCGAGGTCGCTCTCGGCCATGATCCGTCCCTCATCCAAACCTCCTTGTTGACAGATGACGAACATCATCGCTGCGTGGTGGTCGCGGCACCGCGTGAGATACGCGACCAACTCATCGTCGGAGAAGGCGTCCGGATCAACCGCCTGGAGCTCCCGATGCGCAGCGATCGAAGACGGCTTGCAAGTCTCGTCCCACTCGCGAAGCTGCTCCCTCCAGAGCTTGCCTTGGAAGACCTCCTCCGCGCGCTTAAAGCGCGCAGGAATGGCCTCCTCGGGAGCTGGCGTGATCGTGCTGTACGCGAAGCCGTTCACGTACGCCATCTCGAGGCCGTCGATGAGCATCCCGTAATAGCGCGCCATATCGTTAGCGCCTCGTTTGCAGGGCTCAGGATGGGTCTCTGCCCAATAACGGGTCACCGGGCGGGGAAGATGCACGGGATCCTGCGCCCACGACCCAGGCCCAGGCGGCTCGAAAACGAGCTTGGCGGTTGTCTCTACTTCTGTCACCGGTGATCCCCCCTTGGTTGAGCCTCGGACCTCACCCTGCGGCTGGGGAATTATGTGTCCTCGCGGTTGGAAGGGCAAGGGTGGTGTTGGATACAGGCATCGCCGGATCAGTTCGCGCAAGCAGTTCTGCCACGGGACCCTAACGAACACCCTTTCGCTTTGCTGTTCGCAGTGGTCCCGGCGGTTTCGCCGATCGAGTCACGGTTAGTCGGCCGACGCATTTGCTGCCGCGAGCGCCCGAGAGACGTAGGAGAACATGACCCGCACGAGGGAGATCGCTGTGTCGGCGTCGATGCGGTTCACCGGAAATGCGCCGGCATCGGGTCCCACGTTCGCCCACGTGGCTGGGTAGGAGCAGGGTGGTAGGTCAGGACGGCCGGGGCGGTTTACGGGAGCGGTGAAGAGGCTCGACCGAGACGCGCCGTGAGACCGTGCGCGGGCCAGTTACGCCTCGACAGCGCGACAGCGCCGCCACCCCCGCGGAGGGCAGCGGCGCCGGATTACCCGGGATGGAATACGCGGGCGAATGACCCTGTTGCCGCGACTGAAGCAAGGGGCCGTGAACTGGTCGCGAGACCCAGCGGGACCGGAGCAAAGGCCAGCAGCACCTCCTGGCGCGGGGGGACCACGAGAACCGGGGCGACCGTTCGTCCGGTCCCGGTGAGCAGTCAGGAGAAGCGAAAGTGGCCCGGGGGGGACGAGTGCTCACCCGGGCCACGTTTCCTGCTTACCACCAGCACGGCCCCGCGCAGCGGGGGGTCTGCAGCGGGGCCGTATCGCCCGAGGGCAATGTGGCACGACCACCGTTGCCTTGCGAGGGAAGCAAAGGGCCGTGCCGCGGTCACGGTACTTAGACGATCTACGTACAGGCAAATTGCACCCTAGACACGAAACCGCCAAGCCCCGAAGCAGCATGGGTCGCCGGTGTGATGCAAAACGGCCCCGGTGCTCCCCTCCAAGCGCCGGGACCGTCCTCTGTATTGCGCGCACGTACAGACCGTCTGCTGCCATTTCAAGAGGCTCTCGTCCACGCGACGAGGCACAAGTCGCACAGCACACCTTCGTGTCGTTAGCTGGAGCGCGTCATGACAGATGGCGCTAGCCTGACAACAACTACCGAGGGGTAGTCCACCTAAAGGTCAGCCTATCGTGAGTGAATCGGGGGGGTTCGGCTATGCAAAAGACTGAGCATCGCAGCTTCGAGACTGCAGATGAGGTACGCGAGTTCCCGAACGGCCGGGCGGAGATCGTCAAGATCGGTGACGGTGAAGTAGGGCGTCTTGTTTTCCAGCCGGGGTGGCGCTGGTCCAACGACGTGAAGCCAATCGCCAACACCAAGAGTTGCCTCGCGCCCCACTTCCAGTACCACGTGAGCGGACGTCTGGCGATCCGGATGGACGACGGCAGCGAGTTCGTCGCAGGCCCAGGAGACATCACATCTCTTCCGAGTGGCCATGACGCCTGGGTCGTGGGCGACGAGCCGGTAGTGACCGTGGACTGGTTCGGCGCCAGCAACTACGCCAAGTAGAGCACTTGCACGCTGCAATGGACGCGCTCGCGGTCGTGGAGAGCTTTGGGAAGGCATGGGCGGAGCACGACCTCGAAACCACCTTGGCGCTGGTCACTGAAGACTGTGTGTTCGATTCCACGGGACCGGCCCCAGACGGGATTCGCCATGTCGGTCGGGACGCGGTTCGACGCGCCTGGCAGCCGATCTTCGATGATGGCAACACCCGGTTCGAGCCGGAGGAGATCTTCGGCGCTGGCGACAGGGTCGTGCAGCGATGACTCTACACGTGGGATGGCGGCCACGTTCGTGGCGTGGATGTCTTCCGGATCCGGGACGGCAAGATTGCCGAGAAGCTGTCGTACGTGAAGGGCTGACAACAGTTTCGGCAAAGTCCTGCGCTTTCACTTCGGCGAAAGCTATTGATCGCCTTCACGGGTCAAGCCAGGTGGCGCCGCCACCCATGGAGGCAGCGGCGCCGGATTGCCCGAGCGGGCAATCTGCAGGACCCCTGTCGGCTTGGCTTAGAAGGAGAGCAAGAGGCCGCGCGCCCGCAGGGTACACCTCCATTTCCCTGGCGACACGGGACGCGCAGCAGCCCCGCCACTCGAAGGGAACGGGGCTTTGCGGCGATTGTCGTAGGCCGCACCTCTACTCCTCACCACGATTCCACGGCGTCTACGGCGACCTGCGACCAGGAACTTCGCGCCGCCGAAGCTCCCTCAGCGCTCGTGCGAGCTGACCGAGGATCGCGGGCGCGCGCTCACGGCTGAGGCCGCTCAAAGGCACGCCCGTCGCGCGAACAGCGCCGCCACCCCTTGAGGCGGCGGCGCCGGATTGCCGGGGGGCGGCAATCTGCACGACCCCCATTGCCTTGCGAGGGAAGCAGAGAGCCGCGTACTCATCACCGTAACCGGGGAATCGGGCAGAGGGGTCACGACTTCAATGGCGAGACAGGAATAAGTCCCTACGCGGTCGTGTTTTCTCGGCCAGGAGGAAGGGGTCCGTGCACCCGCCACACGGCGCAGCGGTACCGGACTGGGGGGACCGGCACCAGGGGCATAGGCCTTGCGAGACCTCCTAGCGGCAAAAGACAAGAGGCCGGGCGAACGGTGAGTCGATCTCGGCAAAGAAGAAAGTGGCCCGGGGCGCGAGGCAAACCCGGGCCACCTTTCTTACTTGGCCGCGCAGCGGCCCCGTCACCCGAAGGTACCGGGGCCGCCCGTCGCTGTGACCAGGCTAGAGGCTGCGCGGAAGACTGGGAGACCCAAGTGAGTGATCTAAAGGCGCAGGCGGACAGGCTAATCGCGGCCGCACTCGCCGGCCGAAATGCCGGATTCATCTCTGACCTCGCCCGCGTCAAAGACAAGATCTTCATGGGCGCCATGAGCGATCTGCCCGGGGCGACCTACGTTGTGGTGTCCATCATGGCCGCCCTAACTGACGAGACGCTCAAGAGCGACGACGGAGGCTTCGAGCAAGGCATGAGGCGCGCCCTAGTGGCACTGAACGAAGCCATCGAGGACGTGTTGGTCAAAAGCCGCGGCAACGAAGGTCAGACACCCGATCGGCTCACTTAGGCGACACCCCTACCCTTGCCGACGATTTCAGAGGCTTAGAAACGATCTGCAACCAGGAGTCTCACTGGCCAGGAGCCGAGATTCCGCGTTTGCCTCTCCCTGCCTCGACCTGTAGCGCCAGCGCGTCACCGGCCGTGACCCCACACTCACTGCAACGATCATCGTCTGTATACATCGGCCAGCGCTCCAGCGGCTGCGGGTTCGCAAGGGTGTACTCAACGTCGACTTTCTCACCGCAAATCGCACAGATAAGGAACGGGTCTGTCACCCCCAGATCGAAATCGACAAGGTGCCACTTGAGTAGCTCCTTGTCGAACCTTCCGTGCATGCTCGGCACAAAGATCTTGCGGGTCTGGGCGTGGATCACATAGTTGGGCATCCGCGGCCTCCCGTCGCCGTACGGGCCTTCTCGCACAGTAGGCCGTCCGATCGGAGAGCGTCACTGTCTCAGCGTCGCGACAAGATCGAATGGTGGTCGATGACTCACGGGCTTGCTCGGGCTCCCGTGCTCCCCGACGACGCGCCCGACGTCGAGCGGCGGCCGCTTAAGGCTGGGACAATCGCTCAAAGGAAAGTCGGGAATGGGAACTGTGTTCGCCATCTTCTTCATCGTGCTGATCGCACTGCTCTTCGTGTGGCGGACGGTCACCTCGATAATGAAGGGCCGTCAAAGGGGGCGGCGTGGTCGGAAGCGCGGTGTTCGTTAGTCAAGGACCAGCTGACGGCCGACACCCACTGCCTTGCCGACGACTTCAGCGGCTCTACTTCGATCTGCGACGTGCGTCCTCGCGCCGCAACTCCCTCAGCGCCCGTACGAACTGACCGAGGATCGCCAGTGCCCGCTCACGGCCCTAAGCAGGGTTGGCGGAGCGGTTCCGCTCTACGGTCCGATCCCGGCGAGGTTGACCGGGACCGTGCCCGCCACGTAACCCCAGCATTCTGCTCCGCCGTTCCTCAGGACAGCGCAGGCGCTACCTATGCCGACCTCCAGGCTCGCGACGCCAGCGAGCCCTTTCACCGTGACGGGAACATCGGAGGCGCTTTCGCTGCCGCCGTCGCCCAGCTCCCCGTAGCCGTTCTGCCCCCAGCACATGGCCGTGAAGCTCCTCAGCACGGCGCAGTAGGTGTACTCGCTTCCGGTGGAACCGTTGTCGTCACCGCCCACAAGGCTCACCGCGCCGGCGAGCCCCTTCACCGTGACCGGGACGTCCGAGTACGCCTGACTCGTGGAGCTGCGGGCGTGTCCCAGCTCATCGAAAGAGTTGGATCCCCAACACTTCGCTCCGCCGCTCCTCAACAAGGCGCAGTAGCCATAGTCGGTACTCACGAGGCTCGCCGCGCCGGCGAGCCCCTTCACGGTGACCGGCACGTCCGAACCGAGGTTGGTCTTGGGGTTGGGTTTGCTGTTGTCTCCCAGCTCGCCGAAGGAGTTGTTCCCCCAGCACTCCGCTCCGCCGCTCCTCAACAGGGCGCAGTAGCCGATACCGTCGCTCGCCAGACTCGCCGCGCCGGTGAGCCCCTTCACTGCGACTGGCACGCTCGAGGACACCTGCCTCGAGGAGTTCGAGCCAGCGAGATCACCGAGCTGGCCGTCGCCCAGTTCGTTGTAATCGTTGTCACCCCAGCACTCAGCCTCACCGCTCTTTAGCAAAGCGCAGTATCCGGCCTGGTCGCTGGCCAGGCTCTTGACGCCTGCGAGCCCCTTCACCGTGACCGGGACGTCCGAGGATGCTCCGCTGCTGCCGTTGCCAAGGAGCCCACTACCCTCGACGCCGCCGCTGATGAGCGCATCGTTGCTCCCCCAGCACTTGACCCCGCCGCTTCCCCAGACGGCGCAGAAGCCGTACCCGTCGCCGTACCCGTTGCGGTCGCCTACCAGGCTCCTCGCGCCGGTGAGGCCCTTCACCGTGACCGGGACATCGGAGTACGCCTCGCTACTGTCGTCTCCCAGCGCACCATAAGTGTTGACACCCCAGCACTCGACTCCGCCGCTCCTCAACAACGCGCAGTAGGCGACACCGTCGGTCACCAAGCCCCTCGCGCCGGTGAGCCCCTTCGCCGCGACCGGGACCTCTGAGTACCAGATAGATGTAACGGTGCCGTCTCCCAGAGCACCCGCTGTGTTGTTACCCCAACACTCGACCGCTCCACTCCTCAACAACGCGCACGTGCCTTCGTCGTCGCCGACCAAGCTCGCAGCCGCTTCGAGCTTCGTTGCCGTCGGCTGGTTCGTCGTTGTCATCTGGGCCGTGGTCGCTTGGCTCGATCTATTCGTCGCCGACGCAGCGGCCACTGCCGCTCCCATCAGAGCTACCGTCGCGACAAGCGCGGCAAACACCTTGAAACGCATGATCCTCCCCCTCCATAAATCTGGGCTCGATGCGTATTGAGGCTGAACCCGCCGGGCTCCCTCGCCTGGTGGCAGCGATCGTACAGGAGCGACTGCTCCAGAGCCGGGGGCACGACGGTCTCACTGAAGGCCGACGGTCTTGGGACGGGGCTACGAAACGGCCTAAAGCGGACAGTTGCTGCTGCTGGTGGTGGTGGGTTAGCGGTCCGTTGCGATGTGCCTGACTGCTGGTTGGCTCGTCAGCTCCCGGTCGCCATCCACCGGTCCCTGTCACCGCCACGACGACGGCCATTGGTCCTGCCCGAAGGACACAATTCGGGAACACAAGTGCTTTAGCCGCTGCCACTGTCGGCTCCATTGCGCACCTGTGCCAGCAAGTAGCCTTCTTTCGCGAGCCGGTGGGCGATCGTGCGCTGGCCTCAGAAAGGGTGAAGTCGCCCAGCCGCGCCGTCCATCTGGTGCGGGTTGTTTCGCGGCCGATGCAAGCGGTCTGCGAGCCCCTCGATCCCACCCGCCTCGTATCGCCGCAGCCAGGTATGCACGCTCTGGTGGGTCAGTCACCCCCGAACTTCTCGGCTACCTCGCTGACCGCGAGGCCGTCGTTGATGTGACGGCGTCGTAACGCTGCTCCACCTTGCTGAGCCCCTTCAGCACTCGGCCGCCCCCTTCTCGACCAGGCGAGGAGACCAGGAGCGGGGCCGCGGTGTAAAGCATCAGCCGACGTCGAAACGTCAAGCATCAGGCGGAGTAACACAATTCGTCGGGATAAGAGAGAGGGACTATAGAAACCGGACCAGGGGAGGGTGAGCCAACCAGCCAGCCAGGATCACGGAGCCAACCAGCCAGGTTGGGCTCAGCGTTCTGACGTAACGGCTTCCCGCCGGAGACGATCCGACCGCCAGTCGCAGACGCGGTTCTGGGACACGGCGAAGTGGTCAGCCGCCGCCTTTACGCCGTGCTCATCCGAGTACTGCACGATGGCGAGTTGCTCGGCAGGGCTGATCACGCTCGCCTTCATCTTGAGTACGACCGGCGCAGCTCCGGTGGCCATCCTCGTGCCGATTTCCGGACCATCAGTTGTTGAACCGACTCTTCGCGCGGTCGATTCCACTGCTTAGCGACTGCGCATCAAGCCATCGCAGCGCGCGTTCCAGTTGTCGTTCGTCCGGGATGTGAAGCCCGTTCGGACCGTCGGTTTGAGCGCCGCATCGCCGGCAGACGGACATCCGTCCGTTGGTCTCAGGGGCATGGTGCCCGTCGAGGCGAAAACCCATTTGTAGCGCTTGAGGTGATGCCACGATCTCGTCTCCTCCAGCCAGCTTGACGTGCCCGGTCGGTTCGCTTGCGACGCGGCCGCTGCCGCTCGTTTTCGGGATCCGAGGTAGACGGAGCGTACCCCCGTTGCAGGTCGAAGTTGCGGCGTGCTGAGCAGGAACGGGGCCAGCCAGCCAGCCGGCCAGGACTGCGACGAACCAGCCAGCCAGCCAGGACGGCGGACGGGAGCCAGACAGGCAGACAGAGCGTCAGCATGGAGCCAGCCAGCCGGAGCGGTCAGCCAGCCAGGACGTGCCCTCAGTTGCTGTGGCGGTCTGCCTCAGGCCCAGGCACCTCGTCCTCGGCCCACCGTGCCCACCGTCGGCGCCGCGCCCGGATAG
>Ga0187856_1000656_pt1 | contig 30217 bp, 31 predicted proteins | sample June2016WEW_8_40_FD_132443 | JGI IMG/M metagenome (GOLD analysis project Ga0187856, IMG submission 132443) | Peatland microbial communities from SPRUCE experiment site at the Marcell Experimental Forest, Minnesota, USA - June2016WEW_8_40 | ecosystem: Environmental > Terrestrial > Soil > Wetlands... | reverse complement strand
GGGTGCGTCATTCGCCGATCAGGATTTGGTTATCCCAATGTGCGGACGCTATGTCATCACTTCGCCGCCGGCTGCGATCAGGGCGCTGTTCGGCTACGGCGAACAGCCCAATTTCCCGCCCCGTTACAACGTGGCGCCGACCCAGCCGATTCCGATTGTCCGGCTCATCGACGGCAAGCAGTCCTTCGCGCTCGTGCGCTGGGGATTGCTTCCCGCCTGGGTGAAGGACCCGAAGACGTTCTCGCTCCTCGTCAACGCGCGCGGGGAATCCGTACTCGACAAGCCGGCCTTTCGCAACGCCATGCGGCGGCGGCGTTGCCTCATTCCAGCCGATGGCTTCTATGAATGGCGGGCCGGGAGAGCGGGCGAGCCGAAGCGCCCTTATTTTGTGCGCGCGAAATCCGGCGGACCGCTCGCTTTCGCCGGGCTGTGGGAGACCTGGACCGGCCCCAACGGCGAAGAAGTCGACACCGCCGCGATCGTCACCACGCGGGCGAACCGCATGCTCGCCACCGTTCACGAGCGCATGCCGGTCATCGTGCCGCCGGAAGCCTTCGATCTGTGGCTCGACTGCGCCAGGGTCGAGGCCACGACCGCTGCCGCGCTGATCGCGCCGGCGGGCGAAGCGCTGCTCGAATGCTACGAAATCTCGCCCGCCGTGAACCGCGTGGCGAATGATGACGCGCGCCTCATCGAGCCTGCCGCCGCGTCCGCTTCGGTTGCGCAGTCGACGGCGGCCGCGCCCGACACGAAGCCAAAGCCGAGAAAGCCGGACGATCAGACATCGCTGTTTTAGTGTCGTCATTCCGGGGCGCCGCGAAGCTCCTCGTTGCGCTCGGCCCCGGAATGACGAGTTGGAAGCTAATACAGCGCGCTACAGCACCTTGCCGGGATTGAGAATGTTTTTGGGATCGAGCATGCGCTTGAGGCTGCGCATGAGGTCGAGCGCGACCGGATCCTTCACCGCCGGCAACAGATCGCGCCTGACCACGCCAACGCCGTGTTCGGCCGAGATCGATCCGCCGTATTTTTTCACGACCGCGAAGACGGCGGCGTTCACCTCATCCCAGCGTTTGAGAAAATCCGCCTTGTCGGCGCCGAGCGGCTGGGTGACGTTGTAATGGATATTGCCGTCGCCGAGATGGCCGAAAGGAATCGGGCGCGCTCCGGGGATGAGCGCGGCGACCGCGGCGTCCGCCGCCTTGAGGAAGGCCGGCACCGCCGCGACCGGCACCGAGACATCGTGTTTGATCGAGCCGCCCTCGTGGCGCTGCACCTCGCCGAACATTTCGCGGATGCGCCAGAACGCCTTGGCCTGTTCGAGGCTGTCGGCGATTGTCGCGTCGGCGACGAGCCCGCGTTGGAGCCCCTGCGCCAGTACGTCCTCCATCACCTCACGCAGACCGCTCTTGCCTTGCGAGGAGAGCTCGATGAGCACGTACCAGGGATGCGGCGAGGAGAGCGGATCGCGGCAGCCGGCGGCGTGGCGCAGCACGAACTCGACGCCAGTGCGAGTCATCAGCTCGAAGCTGGTGACGCCGCCCGCGGCACTCTGCGCGGCGATGTCGAGGAGCGCGAGCGCCGGCTCCGGCGAAGGCACGCCGACAAAGGCGGTCTCGACCGCGCGCGGCCGCGGCACCAGGCGCAGCACCGCCGCGGTGATCACGCCCAGCGTGCCTTCCGCGCCGATGAACAGGTTCTTCAAATCGTAGCCGGTATTGTCCTTCTTCAGCTTGTTGAGGTCGTTGAGGATGCGGCCGTCGGCGAGCACCACCTCGATGCCGAGCACATGCGCGCGCGCGGTGCCGTAGGCGAGCGCCGCGGTGCCGCCGGCATTGGTCGAAAGATTGCCGCCGATGGTGCAGGTGCCTTGCGAAGGCAGCAATTGCGGATAGAGCCGATCGACCGCGGCGGCGGCTTCGCACGCCTGCTGCAAGGTGACGCCGGCCTCGCAGGTGATGGTGTTCGAGGTCGGGTCGACCTCGCGGATGCGATCAAGGCGCGTGAGCGACAGCACGAGCTCGTTGTTGAGCGCAATCTGGCCGCCGACGAGGCCGGTATTGCCGCCTTGCGGCACCACCGGCGTCGCCGTCTCGTCGGCGAGCTTTAGAATTGCCGCGACCTCGGCGACGGAAGCGGGCCGCAGCACCATCGGCGTGCGGCCGTGGAACATGTCGCGCGGTTCGACGAGGTACGGCGCCTGCGCCCGCGGATCGGTGACGGCATATTTCTCGCCCACGATCGCGGCGAACCGCGCGAGAAGCGACGGATCGATAGCGGTGGGCGGTTTATCGAGCATCAGGGCGCATCCATCGCGTGGGTCTTGCCGGTCCAGGGGTCATACAGGACAACGCCGGTATCTGCGAAATGGCGAGTGTTGCGAGTAACAAGTGTAAGATCATGGACGCGTGCGGTTGCTGCGATCAGCATATCCGCCGCATCGCGTACGATGCCTTTGGTACGAAGTCGTCGCGACAGCTGGAGCCAATCGATCAAAATGTTTGCTGTCAGGGTCAACGTTCTTCCGTGAAAAGCGCTGGAGACTTCAGTGTCGATCCAGTCGATGAGTCTTTGACGCCGTGTTTCATCCGGGTTGGATTGAGCGCCTTCCCGCAGTTCGGCTAAAGTGACAATGCTGATGGCAAGGTCTTCGACTGGCTTTGCTCTGATCCATTCAATGACGGATCGAGCGGGACGATCCCGTGCGCCTTCGGAAACTACATTGCTATCCAGGAGCCATTTCACGCCTTATTCCTCATCAAGTTCCTCATCAAGAAAATCTCCGTCGAAAATCTCCCTTCGCTTGTCGCGGACAGGCATTGGCACACGTTCAAACTCGATCCCTTCAGTTACCCCACGATACTTCTTCGATCCCTCAATGAAGTCTGCCATTGTGCGCGTATGCCGCGGCTTCGGCCGGAACTCGAAGCGGTCGGGGTCGAGCACGACCACCGCATCCTTGCCGTGAACGGTGACTTTCTGCGGGGCGCCGGCGCGGGCCTTGCGCACGAGCTCGGAGAAACGGGCCTTGGCGTCCTGCAGCTTCCAGACGTTGGTCTTTCTCATGTTCGCTCCAAACTAGTCAGACTAGTTAGATAGCGCTGAGCGGCGCAATCGGCAAGCGGCTTGCTCACGGCGCCGCCGCGCGCGCCAGGCGGTCGTTGATGGCTTCGCCGAGACCTTCGCCGGGAATGGGCATGACCGCGATCGCGCCGGCGCCGGCGGCGTCGAGCGCGCGCAGGTGCGAGAACAAATTGGCCGCCGCCTCGATGAGATCGCCGCGCGCGGAGAGGTTGAGCACCTTTTTTGCGCGCTTTACGCCCTCGGCTGGCGTCGATCCGAAGGCGAGCAGGGCTTCGCCCGGCTTTACGTGATGGGCATTAAGCCGCAGCCGTGTGCGCGGCGCATAATGGGTGGCGAGCATGCCAGGCGCGAGCGGCGCGTCGTCGGCGCGCGGGATTGCGGAAGGCGTATAGGCAAGCTTGCGCCCGAGCGTCCGCTCGATGGCCGCGCGCGTAAGACCGCCGGGCCGGAGCAGGACCGGCTCGCCGAGGCAGGCGATGATGGTCGATTCGATGCCGACCGGGGTCGCGCCGCCGTCGACGATGAGATCGATACGGCCGCCCAGATCGGCCAGCACGTGTTCCGCCCGGGTCGGCGAGAGGTGGCCGGAGCGGTTGGCCGACGGCGCGACCACGGGTTTGCCGAAGGCCGCCAGGATAGCGCGCGCCACCTTGTGGTCGGGCACCCGCACGGCGATGGTGTCGAGGCCGGCCGTCGCCAGCTCGGCGACGGGACAGCGGGCCGCCTTGGCAAGAACGAGCGTGAGCGGCCCCGGCCAGAACGCGGCAGCGAGCCGCGCCGCGTCGGCATCGAAGCGCGCCAGCGCCTGCGCCGCTTTCGGATCGATGACATGGGCGATGAGCGGATTGAACGCCGGCCGGCCCTTGGCTTGGTAAAGGCGCGCGACAGCTCGCCCGTCGGTCGCGTCGGCGCCGAGGCCGTAGACGGTCTCGGTCGGAAAAGCGACGAGGCCGCCGGCGGCAAGTACGCGCGCCGCGTCCGCGACCGATGCGGCATCGGCCTTCGACACGCGCGTGACCACCGGGGCTGTCATTTCTCTCCTCGCATGGCTAGATAGCGAACACGGCAGGCGCTTGCAGCCGCGGGACCCCGATTGTATAAGCGCCGCCAATGTCGGAGTGTAGCGCAGTCTGGTAGCGCACCACGTTCGGGACGTGGGGGTCGCAGGTTCAAATCCTGCCACTCCGACCAAGCTTTCCCAACAGCGGATCTTGGTCGTCAGGCCGCTCATGCAGCGGCGCGATGCGGCCGCAGCAGGAAATCGGCCGAGATTTTTCAGCTTGCGCCGGCCTGAGAGCCTCGTGCGTGCGCGAAAGCCGGCAAGATATTGCCGGCCGGCCAGCCGGCTCCGGCAACGGCAGCCGCCGACAGTAGTCCGGCAGCGCGCAAGACGAAATCCCGTACGAAGAAATCAAAAAAAGGCAAAAAGCACGCTGCCAAACGGAAAAAATAGAAAAAATAAAAAAATAAGAAACAAATAATCGCGTGAGTTGAGATCAGGTATTTCGGCACACACCTCGTTCGGGACGCGGCGGTGGCAGGTTCAAATCCTGCCACTCCGGCAGCTCCCTTGGCGCAACTTGCGGATCAGCGCGGTTTTCTCGCCGAGCGAAATCGGCGTAACGCCTGCGGCACGGCATTGCTTGGCCGTGCAATCGGTGATTATGGATGGCCCCGACTGTGAGTTGCACGCAAACGTGGGCTTAGACCGCGTCGATGATTACGCGCATCACCATCCGCAGGCCCGACGACTGGCATCTGCACGTCCGCGACGGCGAAATGCTCAAGGCCGTGCTGCCGTACACGGCAAAGGATTTCGGCCGCGCCATCCTGATGCCGAACCTCGTTCCGCCGGTGCGCACCACGCAGGACGCGATCGCCTATCGCGAGCGGGTGTTGGCGGCGCTGCCTGAAGGATCGCGCTTTAGGCCGCTGATGACCTGCTATCTCACCGACGACACCGATCCCGACGACGTCGAGCGCGGTTTTCGCGCCGGCGCGCTCGCCGGCGTAAAACTTTATCCGGCGAACGCCACGACGAACTCGGCGGCCGGCGTCACCGATTATCGCAACATCACGCCCGTGCTGGAGCGCATGGAGAAAATCGACATGCCGTTCCTCATGCACGGCGAGGAGGTTGGCGCCGAGATCGACATTTTCGACCGCGAGGCGGCGTTCATCGATCGCCGTCTGGCGAAATGGGTGAGGCAATTTCCCGGCCTGCGCATGATCCTGGAGCATCTCTCCTCGCAGGCCGGCGTCGACTTCGTGCGCAACGCCGCTCCGCAGGTGGGCGGCACCATCACGCCCTATCACCTGAGCCTGACCCGCACCGACTGGCTCGGCGCAGGGCTAAAGCCGATGATGTACGCGATGCCGGTCATCAAGACCGCCAAGGACCGCGCGGCATTACGCAAAGCCGCGACCTCAGGTGCGGCGTGCTATTTCCTCGGCACCGATTCCGCCCCGCATCCGTTCGCGCGGAAGATTGCGGTCAACGGCGTCCCCGGTATCTTCAATGCACCGGTGGCGATTGCGACCTACGCCAAGGTCTTCGAGGAGGAAGGCGCGCTCGACAAGCTTGAAGCCTTTGCTTCGCTCAACGGACCCAAGCATTATCGCCTGCCGTCGAACGAGGATAAAATCGTGCTGGAAAAATCGCCTTGGACGGCGCCGGTGGAGGTCAAGGTGCCGGGCCCGGACGAGCGCGCGCTGGTTTATCGCGGCGGCGAGACCATCGAGTGGAAGGTGGTGGGGTAACTTTCCCTCCCCACAAAGGGGAGGGGAATGGAGACGACAATGACCGGCTTCCCCGACAAAGAAGTGATCGCCGAGCTGACGGCGAAGATGCTCATCGAGGTCGAGGCTATCCGCTTCATGACGGATAAGCCGTTCACCTTTACCTCCGGCTGGGCGAGCCCGGTCTACACCGATTGCCGAAGGCTCATCTCGTTTCCGCGCGTGCGGCGCACGCTGATCGACTTCGGCGTGGCGACCGTTGAGCGCGAGGTCGGCTTCGAGCAGTTCGACGCCGTCGCCGGCGGGGAGACCGCCGGCATTCCGTTTGCGGCCTGGATGGCGGACCGCCTCATGCTGCCGATGCAATATGTGCGCAAGAAGTCGAAGGGCTTCGGCCGCGATGCGCAGATCGAGGGACACATCGAAGCGGGCGATCGCGTGCTGCTGGTCGAGGACATGACCACCGACGGCCGCAGCAAGGTCAATTTCTGCAAAGCGCTGCGCGGCGCCGGCGCCATTGTCGAGCACTGCTTCGTGTTGTTCTTCTACGACATCTTTCCCGAGGGCAAAAAAATCCTGGCCGATCTCGGCATCACCCTGCATGCGCTGGCCACCTGGTGGGACGTCCTGGAGGTGGCGAAGAAGAGCGGCCGGTTCGACAAGGCCCGGCTCAGGGAGGCCGAAAAATTCATGAAGGACCCGGCCGGCTGGTCGAAGGCGCACGGCGGCGCCGCCCAGGCGGCGGAGTAGATTGTGCCGGATCAAGTCGCCGACGTGATCGTCGTCGGTGCCGGCAATGCCGCGTTCTGTGCGGCGCTGGCGGCGCAGGAGCAGGGCGCCAAGGTGCTCATGCTCGAAGCGGCGCCACAGCAAGAGTCCGGCGGCAACAGCCGCTTCACCGCCGGGTCGATCCGCGTGGTCTATAACGGCGTCGAGGATATCAAGACGCTGGTCCCCGATCTCACGCCGGCGGAAATCGAAAGTACCGATTTCGGCACCTATACCGCCGACCAGTTCTTCGACGACATGGCGCGCGTCACGCAGCATCGCGCCGATCCCGATCTCGTCGAGCTTCTGGTTACGAAAAGCTTCGCGACGCTCAACTGGCTGCGCGAGAAGGGCGTGCGCTTTATTCCGATCTACGGCCGCCAGGCGTTCCAGATCGACGGCAAGTTCAAATTCTGGGGCGGGCTGACGGTCGAATCGGTCGGCGGCGGGCCCGGTCTGGTCGCCATGCTGACGCAAGCCGCGGAAAACCGCGGCATCGCCATCCGCTACGGAACGCGCGCGCTTCATCTTCTCTACGACGGCATCCGCGTCGAAGGCGTGCGGGTGCGCCAGGACGGCGCGCTGCGCGAGCTGCGTGCGCGCTCGGTGGTGCTCGCCTGCGGCGGCTTCGAGGCCAATGCGGAATGGCGCACCCGCTATCTGGGGCCGCCCTGGGACCTCGCCAAGGTGCGCGGCAGCCGTTACAACACCGGCGACGGCATCCGCATGGCGCTCCATATCGGCGCCAGCTCGCGGGGTAACTGGTCGGGCTGCCACGCCGTGCAATGGGAGATGAACGCACCCGAGTTCGGCGACCTCGCGGTCGGCGATCAATTCCAGAAGCATTCCTATCCGTTCGGCATCCTGATCAACGGGGCCGGCAAGCGTTTCGTCGACGAGGGCGCCGATTTCCGCAACTACACCTACGCCAAATACGGCCGCGTGGTGCTGGAGCAGCCAGGCCAGTTCGCCTGGCAGATTTTTGACCAGAAAGTGAAGCACCTGCTGCGCGATGAATACAAGATCCGCCAGATCACCAAGGTGGCGGCCAACACCATCGAGGAGTTTGCGCAGAAACTCGACGGGGTGAACGCCGCGGAATTCCTCAAGACCATCGAGGAGTGGAATCGAGCGGTGCGCACCGACGTCCCGTTCAATCCGAACATCAAGGACGGGCGTTGCACGCAGGGTCTCGCCGTCGACAAAAGCAACTGGGCGAACTTGATCGACACGCCGCCCTTCGAGGGCTATGCGGTGACCTGCGGCGTCACCTTCACCTTTGGCGGCTTACGCATCGACACCGACGCGGCGGTGCTTAGCACCGACTACCAGCCGATCCGCGGCCTCTATGCCGCGGGCGAACTCATTGGCGGCCTCTTCTACTTCAATTATCATGGCGGTACGGGGCTCATGTCCGGCGCCGTGTTTGGTAGAATTGCCGGTACGTCGGCCGCCAATGGACAATAATGCGGGCGCGAATTGAACATGAGCAATTATCGATGAGCAGTCCCTGGCCGACGGAATTGCGCTTGCACAAAGACTGCAAAACTCTGGCCGTCGCATTCGACGATGGCGCGAGCTTCGAACTGCCGGCCGAATATTTGCGCGTGCGCAGTCCGAGCGCCGAGGTGCAGGGCCATTCGCCGGCCGAGCGCCGCACCGTGGCCGGCAAGCGCGACGTGCAAATTCTGCAGCTGCATCCGGTCGGCAATTACGCGGTGCGGCTGGTTTTCGACGATTTGCATTCGACCGGGATTTTCAGCTGGGACTACCTGTTCGAACTCGGGCAAAATCGTGAGAAATATTGGCGCGAATATCTCGGCGAGCTGCAGGACAAAAGGCTCTCGCGTGATCCGCAGGCGCGGTGAAGTTCGCGAGCACATTGCGCTAATTTTGCGATGAATCCATCCGCCGCGATTTACGGTCCGGTTCTATCTCTACGTATAATCACCTACGTCGTGTCCTTCTCCCGCATTCGAAATGATTGCGGTGTCGGGTGACTTCATCAGCGAAAGGAGCTTCGCCGTGCGCAATCTGCTTTGGAGGTTTGCGGCAAATGAGCGTGGGGCCACAGCGATCGAATATGGCCTTATTGCGGCCGGCATCGCCGCCGCGATCATAGCGACGGTCATGGGGCTCGGCACCAATCTCAATGCCACGTTTTCGAGCGTCTCAGGCGCTCTGAACTAGGCGAGCGTCGGATTTTGCGCCCGCGGCCGATCCGTAACGATCGGTCAACTTCGGTTCGGCATCATCGAGACAGTGTCGGGGAGGGGTGCATGATGGGGCGCCTGCCGACATGAGGACGGCCTTGGCCCCTTTCCCTCAGGGCCGAGGCCGTTCGCTTTTGGCGCCGCGCTTTGCTCACGTTCAAGCTGCCCAGCTTCGCTCGTGACAGCAAAATGTTGGGCGAAATCGACGGCCGGTTATGATGGTTGTCGAGCGGTGAACTCGGCCCGGCTTCCTGCGCCGTTGCGGGGGAATGCGCGGGGGTCGTCCTCCGGCTGCGCGGTGGTATTGCACCAAAATCGCGGGCGGTCGCGCACGGCGACGAATTTTAGCGCACATGGTTGACGGAGCGTTCCCGCGGGGGGCCAAGCGATAGCCCGGATGCCGGGTGTGCTGGCGCATACGTGTGCTGGCGCACACGGCGGCTTTTCGGCTAAAATCTCCGGCGGGGGACCGACAACGAACACGTCACCACGCACGGGAGGAAATCCAAATGAAGATTTGCACTTTTATCGCGGTGCTGTTGGCGACCGGATTGTCGGTCGCCGGCGAGGCAGCGGCGCAGCAGCCGCCGACGCCTGCAGCCAACGCCACGGATGACGTTCCCGAAAAGATGCCTAACAGCACGCCGTATGGCGCGCCGATCTCCATGCAAAAAGCACAGCAGGCGATGCAGGCGGCCGTCGCGGAGAGCAACCGGCGCGGCTGGCAGATGAGTATAGCGGTGGTCGATTCAGGTGCCCATCTGGTCGCCTTCACGCGCATGGATGGTGCGCACCTCGGCTCTATTGCGGTCGCTCAGCACAAAGCCCGTGCCGCGGCCGAGTATCGACGGGCGACGCGGGTGTTCGAAGATGCGGCGCAAAAGAGTGCGGCCGTTTTGGCGCTCGACGACGTCATCGCCACGCGCGGCGGCATTCTCCTGATCGAGGACGGCAAGATCATCGGCGCGATCGGCTGCTCCAGCGGTGCCGCCTCCCAGGACGACGTGGTCTGTGCCGCCGGCGCGGCCACGATCAACAAATAGCCGCAAGGGCGTAGTCTGCTGCTGCCTCGATTCGCGGAAGACTGGCTCGGCGCATGGATCGCCGGGCCTGCAGCTGCGAGCGAACGCGGAACATGAAACGGCGCGAATTCATCAAGTTTCTCGGCAGTGTGGCGGCGACCTCGCCGTTGCCTTTGCCATTTCTTTGGCCGGTCGCATCGCGCGCGCAAAATCCACCGAGCGCAAATCCGTCCGCTGCCGCTCAGGCGGCGCAAACGGGCCAAGCGGACCAAATGGGCCAAGTGGGCCAAGTGGGCCAAGTCGCCACCCTGCAAGGCAGCGCGACCGTGACCCGCGGCAGTGGGGCAACTGCGATCACCCTCCACGTCAACGATCCCATCTTCAAGAATGATACGCTTGCAACCGCCGCGAATTCCGCGCTTGGGGTCACCTTCGACGACGAGACCACCTTCAGCCTATCCGCCAGCACGCGCATCGTCATCAACGAATTCGTCTATCAGGAGGCCGGCAAGGCGAATGCTGCCGCGTTCAATGTTGCGCTCGGCACGGCCGCCTTCGTCGCCAGCCTGGTGGCCAAGACCGGCGATATGAAGATCACGACGCCGACCGCCGCTCTCGGGATTCGCGGCACGACCGGCGTGGTCGATGTGCCGGGGGCAGGCGCCGCTGGCGGCGGCGGCGAGCCGAGGATCAAGCTCTATCCGGATGCCGACGGGCATGTGGGGCGGATCGAGGTGTTCAACCCGCAGGGCGGGCGCCTCGGCACTCTGACCCAGGGCGCGAGCGCATTTGCCATCCGACCGGGCGCGGGCGGGCGATTAGAGGCCGTGCCGTTCCAGATTCCGCCGCAGGAAGCGGCGCGCGACCGCGGCGTGCTGCAGCGGCTGTTCGTCTCGCACGCTATCGGACGGCGGATGACGAGCGAGCGGCGGCGAGGCGCCGGGCGCAATCAACAACGGCCGAACAACCTGCGGCAGCCGAACACCCCGCGGCGGCCGGGTGGTCCGCAACCGCCAAACCGCAATCCGCGCGGCCTCGGGCCGCGGCGGCCGCAGCCGCGCCGCGGGAGCGGGCAACAGCGTTAGCGCCCGCTTTCAGGCCGTGGGTATTGGCACCGCCGGTTACCAATGGTGTCCAACCGAAAAAGCTTGAATAGTTGCTTCATTCAAGCTATTATAGCTTGAATGAAAAGAGCCAGCATCACCGAAGCCAAAAATCGTCTCAGCGCCTTGATCGACGGCCTCAAGGGCGGCTCGCCGGTTTTGATCGTCGATCGCGGGCGGCCCGTTGCGCGTCTCGAGCCGGTGACGAGCGGCGGTGATCCGAACCAGGACGGCCGCCTGTCCAGACTTGTCCGCGAGGGCGTGGTACGGCCGGGCCGTGCTTCTCTCTCGCGCGCATTCTTCAAGAGTCAGCCGCCACGGCCGAATAAAGGCGCTTCGGCATCGGCAGCTCTGATCGAGGAGCGGCGGGAAGGCCGGTGAAGTTCTGGGACGCCTCCGCGATCGTGCCGTTGCTCGTTGCCGAGGCGGCGACCCGCCGCCTGCAAGCGCTGGCCGCCGAGGATTCCGACATGCTGGTGTGGTGGGCCTCCGAAATCGAGTGTGTTTCCGCTTTAGCCCGCCTCGAACGTGACGCCGCGCTGAACGCGCAAGCGATGACCCTTGCGCTGCAGCGGCTGCGACAACTAGCGGCGGCCTGGCATGAGATCGATCCCAGCGACGCGATCCGAGAAGCCGCGACACGGTTTCTCCGCGTTCATCCTTTGCGTGCCGCCGACGCTCTGCAACTGGCGGCGGCGTTCCTGGCAGCGGAGCGGCGGCCCGCGTCGCTCGCGATTATTACGCTTGACGATCGTCTCGGCGCCGCCGCGCGCAAAGAAGGGTTTGCGGTGATCGGTGTCGCGGTGACCGGATAGATCATTCGCCATGGGAATTGCTCCAACGTTTCGCCGCCTGGGATATTTGCTGGCCGCATCGATACTTTTGGCGCCGGCGGCGCTGCAGGCCCAGCCCGCCGACGGACGCAATCAGCCGCCGCTCGCGGCATCGGCCCTTGCCGCCGCAATGGCTCAGTATCGTCGCGCCTTGGCAGAGTACATGGAGGCGCAGGCGAGCTACGCCGCCGCGACCGAGGCGTACTGGAGCGCGATTGCCGTAAAGCGGCGATTGCGAGCAACCAAGCGCGCGAACCATGAGCAGATTTTGCTCGACGACTACGTGCTCGCTCAGCCGCCGGTCTATGCCGGCCCGCCGAGGCCGCGTAATCCGTCGAAACCACATGAAGAGGCGCCGCCGGCGCCCGAGATCTATGTGCCCGTGGTGGCCGATTTTCTTGCCGCGGCACAGCGGGAATTTAAATTTGTTCCACGAATGCCGCAAAGCGAGAGCGAGTTCAAACGCGCTTACGCCAAAGTGGCGCTGGCGGCCGGGCTGACCAAGGAACAGATCGTGCGCATCTACGGCTTCGAGGCCGGTGGAAATGGCGATTACGACGTCCAGGCCGGGCTTGAATACAATAAGCGGGCGCGCGCCATGACCACGGCGCTTGGCTACAACCAGTTGCTGGCGACGAATACCGTCGAGATCATCGCCGAAAAGGGCAATCAGTTCATCTTGAGCCTGACGGCGCGCGCCGCGCAATTGCCGGATGACCAGAAGAAGGCGCTGGAGAGCAAGATTGCCATCGTCCGCAAGATGGTCAATTTCGGCAAGAGCGTTGCGGACGACTGGAACGAGCATCAAGCGCTGGCGAATACGCCGAAGGGTCTCGGTGTCCATGCGATGAATTTGGACCTGGACGTCGGACCCCTGCTGCAGACCCAGAAGCTTTTGGACTCGGTCGTCTTTGCGCGCCGCAAGGGAGTAGGCGAAAGGCTCAGCGCCGCCGAGCTGGAAATGATGAACCTGACGGGCGACGGCAACGGCCTGGATATGATCGTGATGCCGCTCGCCTGGCGCGACCAGGTGCCGACCGCGAATTTCTTTCAGCGCAGCGGCTATAAAAACAATCCCGTCGCCCAGCGGAACAATGTCGTCGGCAAGCTGATTGCGGCGACCGACGCGCGCATGGACCAGGAGATCAACAAGCCGGGAGCCAAAGAGTTGGCGGCGGCGTTGCGTTGATTGTGGACGGTTGCCTTGCAGCCGAGCGAGTCGTTGTCCCGAGGTGGTAAAGCGATTGGAGAAGAGATCATGAGAAAGAGCAATTTTGCGCTGCGGCTGCAGCCGTCGCTGCTCGACGAAGCGCGCAAACTGGCCGCGGCCGAGGGCGTCGCCCTCAATCAGCTCATCAACGTGGCCGTGGCGGAGAAGGTCTCGGCCCTGCGTACAGAGAGCTACATTGCGCAGCGTGCCGCCCGCGCCGACATTCCCAAGGCGCTTCGAATCCTCAAGCGCGCCGGTGTGGGCCGCCCGCCGGTGCCGGGTGACGAACTGTCCCGACCCAAGCGCAAACGGCGGTAGTGTGAGAAGCGGAGTGACGGCGATCGACTTTGGCCTTTCCGAGTTTCAGCAGTCATTGCGCCTCGCGGTCGACAAGGTCTGCGCGCGTTTCGGCGACGATTATTGGCTGCAGCGCGACCGCGACGGGAAGTTCCCCGACGAGTTTTATCGCACGCTGGCGGCCGAGGGCTGGCTGGGCGTGTGCATCCCGCAAGCTTACGGCGGGTCAGGTCTCGGTATCGCGGAAGCCGCCATCATGATGCAGACCATCGCGGCGTCCGGGGCCGGCTTTTCCGGGGCTTCCGCCGTTCACATGAATATCTTCGGCCTCAATCCCGTCGTTGTTTACGGCAACGACGAGCAGAAGCGCCGGATGCTGCCGCCGATCGTGGCGGGCGAGGAAAAGGCCTGCTTTGCGGTCACCGAGGCGAACGCCGGCCTGGAAACGGCGAAGCTGCAGACGCGCGCCGAACGCCGCGGCGACATTTACGTGATCAACGGCGCGAAGGTGTGGATCTCCACGGCGCAAGTGGCGGACAAAATGTTGATCCTCACGCGCACCACGCCGATCGAGAACGTACGCAAGCCGACCGACGGCTTGAGTCTCTTTTATACGGCGCTCGACCGCCGCTCCGTCGAGGTGCGCGAGATCGAGAAAATGGGGCGCCAGGCGGTCGACTCGAATCAAATGTTCATCGACGGACTGCAGGTTCCGGTCGAAGATCGGATCGGCGAGGAAGGGCGGGGCTTCGAATACATTCTTCACGGGATGAATCCGGAGCGCATTCTGATCGCCGCCGAAGCGATCGGGCTGGGCCGCGCCGCGCTCCGGCGGGCGACTTCGTACGCCAAAGAGCGCGTCGTCTTCGGTCGTCCAATCGGGCAAAATCAGGCCATCCAGCATCCGCTGGCGGAACGCTGGATGGAGCTGGAGGCAGCCGATCTCATGATGCTCAAAGCCGCCTGGCAATACGACCAGGGCGTTCCCTGCGGGCCGGCGGCAAATGCGGCGAAATACCTTGCCGCCGAGGCCGGATTCAAAGCCTGCGAAACCGCGGTCATGACCCATGGCGGCTACGGCTACGCCAAGGAATATCACGTCGAGCGATATCTTCGGGAAAGCATGATTCCGCGGATTGCACCGGTGACGCCTCAGCTCATTCTCTGCTTCATCGCGGAGAAGGTTTTGGGGCTGCCAAAGTCGTATTGAGGATGCCCATGACGAACCGTTACTTCGTGCGCGCCGCGGACGTGCCGAGTTATCACCCGGCCAATCACAGCGGTACCGTCAACCGGCGGCTGATCGATCCGAAACGCACGGGCGCCGGCAACATCGAGGTCGTCCACGGAACCTTGCAGCCGGGACAAGGAGCCTTGCCCCACGCGCATCCGGGCATCGAGCAGTTTTGCTATCTGCTCGAGGGCTCGGCGGTCGCCGAGGTCGACGGTGAGCGCCAGGAGCTCGGCCCCGGCGATTGCTGCTGTTTTCCGGCCGGCATGCGACACGTCTTTACCGCTGTCGGGCCGACACCTTGCAAGGTCCTGGTCATTTACTCGCCGCCTTACGAAGAAGATCCACGACGCGTGATCCGCTGATGCGGCGGCAACATCGATAGCACCGGCGCAGCTGCCATGTCGTCAACCGTACCTCGTCAAAGCGGCCAAGCCCCCCTGCAGGGTTTGCGCGTCGTTGACCTCACGATCCTCAAAGAGGCGGGCATCTCGGCCGACGACATCGACGCGCTGATGAAAAGCGGCGCCACTATCGACGGCAAACTCACGGCCAAGGCCGCCGCCTCTGTGCCTTAGCTGGATTGCTCCGAATAGTCCGATGTCCTAGCTTTGTGGCGTAACGAAAAACACTCAAGGAGGACGCTTATGATCCGGCTTTCGCTTTTTGCGGCATTGCTGGCGTCGGTAACGACCGCTTCAGTGCAGGCAGCCGACGCGCCGACCGAAATCAAGCTCGGGACGCTTTATGCCTCCTCCGGCCGCTATGCGAGCATTTCCATGCCCGTGCATTTCGGTCTCAAGCTGTGGATCGAGCAGAAGAATGCCGAGGGCGGCGTCTATGTCAAAGAATTCGACAGGAAGATTCCGCTCAAGCTGATCGCCTATGACGATCAGAGCAACACCGCGACCGCGGCCACGCTCTATAATCAGCTCATCACCCAGGACAAGGTCGACATTCTGATCGCGGATTCCGGATCGGTGCTCACCTCGGTCGCGGTGCCGATCGCCCGCGACCACAAGATGCTCTTGATCGACCAAACCGGCACCGGAGCCAATTTTTTCACGCCCGACAATCCCTACATCGCTCTGATGGCCGATCCGGTTTCCAGCATCTGGCCGAAGCCGCTCGCGGATTTTCTCACCCACGACGGTCCCGGGCTCGGCATCAAGCGCGTGGCGATGCTCTACGCCACCAACGACTTCACCGGCACGCAGGCGAACGCGGTGCGCAAGTTCATCAAGGAAGCAAATTCCGGAGTGGACGTCGTGTTCGATGAGGGAGTGCCGACCGAGACCTCGAACTATACGGTATTGCTCAACAACATCCGCGCGGCGAGCCCCGACGCGGTCGTCCATCTCGGTTACGCGTCGAACGACATTGCGTTCCTGCGCAATGTCCAGGACAGCGGCATCAAGTTCAAGTTCCTGTTTTGCATCTACCCGGGACTTGAAACCGAGCTGCTGGAGAAAAACGTCGGCAACAAGGGGCTGAACTACGTGTTCACCTACGTTCCGTCCTCGGAAATCTCCTATGCGACCAACTTCGGCATGTCGCTGCAGGATTACAGCGCCGCCTGGCACAAGAAATACGCGGATACGCAGGTGGAGTTCGGGTTCAATTCAGTGGCGGGCTATACGACCGGCTTGGTGCTGGAAAAGGCGCTGGCGACGGCGACCAGTCTCGATCAACTCGAGCTGCGCAAGGCGATCTTCGGCCTTTCGGGCAACCTCAAGACGCTGGACGGCACGTTCGAGCTCGATCCGACCGGCGCTCAGGTCGGCGAGATTACTCCGCTTGGGCAGTTCGTGGCCGGCGCAGACGACCATCTGAAGCTGGTGACGGTATGGCCGCCCGCGGTGGCGGACGGAAAGCCGATCTACCCGCGCCCCTGACGATGGCAAGGTCGGTTGCAGCCGCGACCGGTCGCGGCGGAGCGCGCTGAATGCTCGTTTACAGTTTGCTGGCCGGACTGCTGTTCGGGCTCTACTTCGCCTTGATCGGGCTCGGACTCAACCTCGTGTTCGGCGTCATGCGCATCGTCAATCTGGCGCACGGCGATTTTGTGATGCTCGGAGCATTCCTGGCGTTCTGGCTGTTCACGATGTTAGCCGTCAATCCTGCGGCGGCGGTCGCGATCGCGTTTATTGCGTTCGTGCTCGTCGGCGTGCCGCTCTATTACCTGCTGGTACCGCGGCTGCTACGGGCGAAAGACCCGGAAATGCTGTCGTTCATTCTCTTCTTCGGCCTCTCGCAAGTGATCGAAGCGGTGACCACGATCATCTTCGGTACCAGCGAAAGATCGATTCCCGGCGATCAGCTTGGGCGCGCGGTCGCCGCAGTCGCAGGGTTCTTCGCCGGGCACCAGGTCGACAATGGCCCGGTCGAACTGTTGGGCCAGACTTTTCCGGCGGCTTGGGTGGCGAGCGGCGTTGCCAGCGGCTGCGCCGTCCTGCTGGTCTACGTTTATCTGTACCGGACCCGGCTCGGCTATCTGACGCGCGCAGTCATGGAAAATCGCGAGGAGGCGGTCGCGACCGGCATCAATGTCCATCGCGTATCCGCCGTCGCGTTCGGAATTGGCCTCGGCTTGGCGGCGACCGCCGGCGTTTTCGCGCCTTTCATGCTCGGCAGCATCACCCCCGCCATGGGCGCCGAGGTGACCGTGACGTCGTTCGCCGTCATCGTCATCGGCTCGCTCGGCAATCCGCTCGGCACCGTGCTGGGAGGGGTGGTCTACGGCATCTCCTACATGTTCATGCAGAGCTATTACAGCTCGTGGGCAAATGTCCTGCCCTACGTTCTGCTCATTGCGATCCTGCTGGTTCGGCCCGGCGGTCTCCTCGGCCGGCAGGTGCGCCGTGCCTAGGTTCCTCCGCCACCTTCTGCTGATTTTGCTGCCCGTCGTCGGAGCTTTCGCGATCCTGCCGGCCATCTACAGCAATAACCTTCTGCTCTTCAATTTCATGATTTTCATGACGCTCGCGCAGGGCATCAACGTCATCTACGGTTTTACCGGCTACTTGCCGTTCGGTTATGTCGGGTTTTTCGGCGCCGGCGCCTACGGCTTCTCGCTGATGGTGATGCATCTGCACGCGCCGCCGCTCTTGGCGCTGCTGGTCGGCGCAATTGCCGCCGTCGCGCTGGCGCTATTGTTGACGCCGCTGTTTCGTCTCTCGGGCGCCTATTTCTCGATCGCCAATCTCGCCGCGGCGCTGGCGGTGTTCCAGGTGGTGTCGAACCCAAATCTGGAAAACATCACCAGGGGTCCATATGGCATCAGCCTCAGCGGCGTCTTCGCTCCAACGTTCACCTACGCAACGGCGCTCGCGGTCCTGGCGCTGACGCTCGGTCTCGTCATTTATCTGCGCAATTCGCATTTCGGCATGGCGCTGAAGGCCATTCGCGAGGATCCGATCAGCGCCAGCATGGCGGGTATCAATGTGGTCCGCGCGCGCATCATCGCTTGGCTGTTAAGCGCGCTCGTCGCCGGCCTCGCCGGCGGCGTCTTTGCCTGGTACGTGTCGGTGTTTTATCCGGAGACCGTATTTAGCGTCGAGTTTACGATTTTCGCCATCGTGTTCGCGCTGTTCGGCGGCAATGCCACGGTGATTGGGCCGATTCTCGGCGTCGTCATTCTCTATGGAATCTATAACGCGGTCGGAATTTCGACGCCGCAGTACTTTCAGCTCCTGTACGGCGCGCTGATCATGGGCCTGGTGATGTTCCTGCCGAACGGGCTGGTCTCGCTGCTGCAAAGATGGGGGATCGATGTCCCCTAAGGCTTCTCCCCTGCTTATTGTCGACGGTCTGGTGAAGCGCTTTGGCGGCTTTCGCGCCCTCGACGTCCTCAGCTTCACCGTGGGCGCCGGCGAAATTCTCGGCCTGGTCGGACCGAACGGATCCGGCAAGACCACCTGCATCAACGTCATCTCCGGCCTCTACCGGCCCGACGGCGGCGCGATCCATTTCGAGGGACGCTCGATCGGCGGCTTGGCATCGCACCGTCTCGTGCATGCGGGAATCAATCGCACCTTCCAGGTCCCGCGGCCATTCCCCACCCTGACCGTGCGCGAGAACGTCGAGATTGCGATTGCTTACGGGCGCCATCGCGATCGCGTTGGCGATGCCGACACGGTCTTGTCCTCGCTCGATCTTGCCGCATTCGCCGATCAGCCCGCCGGCCAGCTCAACAGCGCGCAGCAGAAGATGCTCGACCTGGCGCGCGCGCTGGCGACCGGTCCGCGGCTCATGCTCGTCGACGAACTTGCCGCCGGACTGAACCCCGCGGAACTGGAGCACGTCGCCGTCAAGTTGCAGGAGCTTGCGCGCTCCGGAATTGCGCTTCTCGTCGTCGAGCATCTGATGGGATTCATCGATCAGATCACCGATCGCATCATCGTCATGAATGCCGGCAAGGAAATCTTCGAAGGCCGGCTGGCGGAAGCAGTCCGCAATCCGCAGGTCGTCGAGGTTTTCCTCGGAGACGAGAATGCAGCCTGACGCGCCACGGCCTCTCCTCGAGGTCACCGGTGTCGCTGCCGGCTATCGGCGCATGCAGGTATTGTGGGGCATCGATCTTTTGATTCATGAGCATGAATCGGTCGTGCTCCTCGGCGCCAATGGCGCCGGCAAGACGACCTTGCTGAAAGCGATCATGAGCTTGGTCGAGGTGTCGGCCGGCCGCATCGATTTCTCCGGCGAGAACATCACGCGGCTGCGCACCGATCAGCGGGTGCGGCGCGGTATCGTCTTCATGTCCGAAACCTCGGGATTTCCGGGCCTCACCATTGAAGAGAATGTCCTCATCGGCGCCCAGTTCCTGCCCAAGAACCGCGCGCGTGAGCGGATCGATGAGCTCTATGCGGTGTTCCCGGCCCTTGCCGAGCGCCGTCGCGCGCTCGCCGGCAGCCTGTCCGGCGGTCAGCGCAAGATGCTGGGAATCGCCAAAGCGCTGGTCGGCAATCCGCGCCTGCTGGTCATGGACGAGCCTTCGGCCGGCCTTTCGCCGCTTTACGTCAAGGAGGTGATCGGGGTGCTGGCGCAGTTCCGCGAGAAACAGCTCGCTCTCCTGATTGCCGAGCAGAACGTGAAATTCCTGGTGCTCGCCGATCGCGTCTACACGCTCGACAACGGTCAAATCGGCTTTTCCGGCACGGTCACCGCGATGCATGAGAACGACGCGCTGCGCCGCGCCTATTTCGGCTTGAAATAGCCGAGGTGCCGGAGGCGTTCGGCCCAACATATCCTCGGCATCGCTGCTTCCATAACCGGTGAAGTCGAAATCGCGCGTCCGCCGATAAATGGGACCCGCCCCGGAGCCAAGAGCAAGGCGCGTTGAGAACGATCAGCAATTCGGGGAAATTATTTTCACAAATTCTATGGCGTCGCGGCCATGCCTTGGTCCTGCAAGTCGCTCGGCAGGTCGCTCGGCAGGTCGCTCGGCAGGTCGCGAACATGCTTATAGATGGTCGTCCGTGATATACGCAGAAGCCGCGCCACCTCCGATACATTGCGCCCCATGGCGCGATAGCTGTCGCGGATTTGTGCGCACTTCGCGCCGTGGAGCGGATGGCCGACGCAGTCAGGACAGGCGTTGACCACGGGGCCGCAGCAGGAGGCGACCAGACCCTCGTCGATATGGGTTTCTCCGCATTGGATCACCAGCCGTTGCAGGGTGGCGCGCAGTTCACGGAAGTTGCCGGGCCACGGCCGCTGCCGCAGGCTTTCGATGGCGGCATCGGTGATGGCCACGCCGGGGGCGACACGATCCATCAGGAAGCGCACGATTTCCAGGAAATCCTCACGCTCCCGCAGCGGCGGCAGCGTCACTTGCAGCGCATTGAGGCGGTAGAATAGATCGGCGCGGAAGCGCTTCTGCGCCACTTCCTGTTCCAGCAGGCGGTTGGTAGCGGAAATAATTTGCACATCGACAATGGTGGCCTTGCGTCCCCCCACCGGGCGCACCTCCATGGTATCGAGGAAACGCAGGAGCGTCGCCTGCTCGGAAAGCGGGATCTCACCCACCTCGTCGAGGAACAAGGTGCCCTTGTCCGCCTGCCGGATGAGCCCGGGCGATCCCTCGGCCCGCGCGTTGGTGAACGCGCCCTTCTCGTAGCCGAACAGCTCGGCGACCAGCAGCGGGCCGCTGATGACCCCGCAGTTCACGGCTATGAACTCGCCCTTGCGGCCGCTGCATTCGTGGGCGTGCCGGGCGATCAGCTCCTTGCCGGTTCCCGTCTCCCCGGCGATATGGATGGGCATGCGGGACTTGACCGCTTCGCCGACGCTGGCCATCTGCGCCGCCACCCTGAGATCCTTGCAGATGAACGGCGCGTGCACCTGCCTCGGCACCGCCCTGGCGGTGGAGCGGGCCATGGCCGCCGAATTGGTGAACCGCCCATGTCCGCCGGTCTGCCGGCAGACGATGAACAGGCCGCCGCCGTTGCGGTCCCGCACCTGGGTGATGCCGCCCTTGAGCAGGTTCTCGGCGGTGCCGACGAAGTCGGTGTCGAAGATGTCCTCGAAACGCTGTTTAGGCGCTGCGTCAAGGCCGTCGAGCAGTACCAGCCCGCGGCCGTTGACGGACTGCACGCGACCGTCGCCGGACACGGCGATGATGCCGGCGGACAATGTGTAGAGATATTCCACGCGCGGATGGAAGGCCAGGATCAGCTGATCGGCCTGCTCGTGGAAGATCAGGCTGTTCTCGATCTGCGTGGTCGCCATGCGCACCAGCGCCATGGTGTGGTGCTGTCGCCCCTCCTGGGCGCAGGAGGCGTCGAGAATGCCGACGATGCGTTCCGTGCTGTCGAAAATCGGCGCCGCCATGCAGCTCACTTCGCTGTTGCAGGCGAAATAGTGCTCGCGCCCGTAAACCGCCGCCGCCGCCCTCTCCTGCAGAACCAGGCCGAGCGCATTGGTGCCGCGGACGTCCTCCTTCCACGTGCTGCCGGGAATAATGGCGCGCCCCGTCGGCGTGGCGGCGAAATGATGATCGCTGATGGTGTCCAGGACAACCCCGTCCGGGTCGGCGAAAGCGATCATGAAGTTGGAGCCGGTGATCTGGGAATACAGAAACTGCATCTCGGCGATGGCCAGTCGCCGCAGCAATTCCCGCTGCTCGCGGCGCTCGCGCAGGTGCCGCGCATCCACCACCGTGGATAAAGGAGTTCCGTTAGGGTCGAGCCCGAGATCCACGCAGCGGCGCCAGCTGCGCGCGACCGGCGTCGGCAGCGCCCCGCCGGGAATCCGCTTTCCGCTGTCGAGCGCCGCGCGGGCGCGCTCCAGTCCTGAAAGATGCCACATGACGCTTCCCTGGCCCCAAATCAGGTCGTTATCCCGACCCTGTCTGGCAGCACTTTTCCACCATCGCGGTCGCTTTGCAATGTCAACAAACTGAACAGCATACGGCCCGAGTGTTCACTTTCTTGACTGGCGCTCGTCGCGCATTTGGTGCATCGTCTTGATTCTTCGACAGAAATATCGCGGCACATTCTGGCACGGCCGTTGCCATGCGATTGCCATTCGCCACTCTCGCCGTGACATCTCAAGGGATGGAAGAAAATGAAGGCGCAGGTTCTGCACAAATACGATGAACGACTGACCGCCGATCAGTGGGTCTCCTACGAGGATGTGCCCGACCCGAAGATCGAGAAGGCTACGGACGTCATCGTCCGCATCGGCGGTGCCGGCGTCTGCCGCACCGACCTGCATATCATCGAGGGCGTGTGGAAGCCCCACATGGACCCCACGGGAGACAAGCTCTTGCCGCTCATCATGGGCCACGAGAACGCCGGATGGGTCGAGGAAGCCGGCCCGGAGGTGGAGGGGTTCAAGAAGCGCGATCCGGTGATCGTCCACCCCAAGATAAGCGACGGCACCTGCCTGGCCTGCCGCCGCGGCGAAGACATGCACGGGGACGGCAAGTTCCCCGGCCTCGATTCCAACGGCGGCTATGCCGAGCTGCTTAAAACCTCGGTGCGGAATCTGGTCAAGCTGCCGGAATCCCTGCCGCCCAAGGAGGCGGCCCCCTATGCCGACGCCGGGCTCACCGCGTACCGGGTGGTCAAAAAGGCGAGCCGGCAACTGGTGCCGGGCCAGCGTTGCGTCATCATCGGCGCCGGCGGCCTCGGGCACATCGGCATCCAGTGCCTAAAGGCCATGAGCCCAGCCGAGATCATCGTGATCGATCTTTCCGATCAATCCCTGGCGTTGGCCAAGGAAGGGGGCGCCGATCACTTGGTCAAGGCCGACGGCAACGAAGTAGAGGCGGTGAAGGCGCTGACCGAAGGTGCGGGCGCCGAAGCGGTGATCGATTTCGTCGGTGAGAAGGGCACCACCACCAAGGGTCTCGCCATGACCCGCCCGCTCGGCAGCTACTACATCGTCGGCTACGGCGAGGATATCCGCGTGCCCGCCGTCGACCTGATCATCACCGAGCGCAACATCATCGGCAATCTGGTCGGCACCTGGGCGGAGCTGACCGAACTGATGGCACTGGCCGACCGCGGCCTGGTCGAGCTGGCCGTCCAGGAATACCGACTGGCGGACGCCAATCAAGCCCTCAAGAACCTGCTCCACGGCAAGATCAGGGGCAGGGCCGTGCTCGTTCCCTGACGCCGCTCCATCCACACCATCAATCCCAGGAGGAAACCATGAAGAGATGTGCTATCTTGTTACCGACAATCGGTGTCCTTGCCCTTTCCCTCAGCTTGCCTGTTCGTGCAGAGGATAGGGTCGTCGACTACAGCAAATATGGCGACTATGCCAAGTACGGCACCGTCAAGGATGTTCCCGGCGCTTGCTCATACGATGCCATCGCCAAGAAGCACTATGCCGGGCGTACCCTGCGCGTCATCGCCCACGCGGTGCCGGTGTTGGGTGAGCCAGCGGACCTGCACGCCAGGCAGTTTGCAGACCTCACGGGCGCCAAGGTCGACGTGGTGCATATATCGTTCGGCGACCTGTTCCAGCGCATCATGATCCCGTTCCAGACCAACCAGGACGCGTATGACGTGTTGTTCTACGGCTCGCTGTGGATCGGCGACTTCCACGACTTCCTCGCCCCGGTGCCGAAGGCCTACCTGGATGTCAGCGGCATGCGCGACGTGACTAAGACCCACAGGGGCATTGCCACCTGGGGCGACACGATGGTGCAGTATCCGGTGGACGGCGACCGCCATTATATGAAGTACCGAACCGACGTTATCGACAACCCGGAGATGCAGGCCCGCTACAAGGCCAAGACCGGCAAGGACCTGCGCGTTCCCGAGACGTGGGAAGAGTATAACGAGGTCGCCAAGTTCTTCTCGGGCTGGGATTGGGCCGGCGACGGCAAGCTCCACTTCGGCAGCGCCGAGGTCACCAAGCGCGACGACCTGATGTTCTCGGCCATTATCAGCCGGGTTGCTGCCTATGCCAAGAATCCCAACGTCAAGGGCGGCTTCTTCTTCGACCTCGCCACCATGGAGCCGCAGGTGAACAACCCCGGCTGGGTGAAGGGCCTGGAGATGTTCATCGATGCGAAGAAGGCATTCCCGCCCGGCGGCGGCAATTTCGGCCTGGGCGACGAGATTTTCTCTTTCGGCGGCGGACAGGCGCTTATGTCTTATAGCTGGGACGACGCCTTCATCCAGGCCACCGAGCCCGGCAACCCCATCCGCGACAAGGTCGCCACCTCGCCGTTGCCCGGTTCCAACGAGGTGTGGAACCGCGTCACCAAGAAGTGGGACCACTTCGATTCCCCCAATCGGGTGGCCTATGAGACTTGGGGATGGACGTCGGCGGTGGCCAAGCTGTCCAAGAACCAGGACATGGCGTTCGACTACCTGTGCTTCTTCAGCAACGAGGCCAACGCCTCCGTGGACCTGAAAATCGGGCGCTTTGGCATCAATCCGTACCGCGAGGCCCACTTCAAGTCCCAGTACTGGGCGGGCGCCATGGACTGGTCGCAGAAAACCGCCGATAACTACGTCGGCACCCTTAACTGGATCGACAAGAGCAACAACCGGGTGTTCGATCTGCGCGTTCCCGGCGTCAACCAGTTCATGACCGCGATGGCCGCCGGGGTAGCGCAGGCCATGGCCGGGGAGAAGACGCCGCAGGCGGCCATGGACGAGGTGGCCGCCGAATGGCGGCGCATCGTCGACCGCATCGGCAAGGACAAGGTGCGCGAAGCCTACGCCAACGTGGTTGCCCTTGAGGACAACGAACGCTGACGAACGCTGACGATCGCTAACGGAGGGGCGGGACCCTCGGGCTCCGCCCCTTTCCGTCGGTGCATATCCTTCTGCGAGACGACATGCGGGGATACAAGTATTTATTTCTTCTGCCGGGCCTGCTGGTTCTGGTCGCCATCATCTTATTTCCCCTGCTGTTCACGATCCGCGTGAGCCTTTCCGGCTGGGACGTGAACCAGCCCGGCCTGAACTGGATCGGCGGCGAGAACTACGCGCGCATGCTCTCCGACAACCGCTTCTGGGAAGCCCTGGTGCGGCTTGACGTGATGGCGATCGGCACCGTGCTGCTGCAGTACGTGCTGGGCTTTGCGCTCGCCCTGCTGGTTTGGCGCGACATTCGCTGCAAGCGCTTCTTCCGGGTTCTGTTCCTGGTGCCGATGATGACCACGCCGGTTATCATGACGGTGATCTGGCGGACTATCTTCAGTGAGTCGCTCGGCCCGGTGAACGACATCCTGAACCGGATCGGCCTGCCGTCGGTGCCCTGGATCACCGATGCAGCCATGGCGTTCATCAGCGTCATGATCGTCGAGGTGTGGCAGTGGACGCCCTTCATGTTCCTGCTGCTGCTGGCGGGGCTTCTCAGCCTGCCGCGGGAACCGTTCCTGGCGGCGGCCATCGACGGCGCGGGGCCCATCCGCACCTTTCTCCGCGTCACCTTCCCGGCGATGGCGCCCATTTCCATCAGCGCCCTCATCATCCGCTTCATCGAGGCGTCGAAGATCCTGGACACGGTCTACGTGCTGACGTCGGGCGGGCCGGGCACGGCCACCGAAACCTCAAGCTACTACATCTACATCCGTGGGCTGCGCGACTTCCAGATCGGATACGCCTCCGCCCTTTCCTTCACCTACCTGGTCATCATGATCATCACCCTGACGATCGTCGCCAAGCTTCTCGCCAGGGTCTTGCTCGGACGATCGACATGAAAACAAACCCCTTTCTTGCCGCCCGCTACGCGGCCATTCTGCTGTGGTCCAGTTTCGTGTTGGCGCCGTTCGCCTGGGCGCTCACCACCAGCTTCAAGAGCGACAGCGGCGTCACCAGCGGCGCCACCTACATTCCGTGGCTGCAATACCAGCCGTCGCTGCGCGGTTGGAAGGAACTGCTCCACTCCGGCGGCGCCGGCATCGACATCGGGTGGCCGTTCCTCGACAGCGTGATCGTCACCTTCGGCGCCAGCGCCCTGAGCCTGGTGCTCGGCACGCTCGCCGCTTACGGCCTGTCCCGCTTCACCTATCGCGCCGGCTTCATCAAGAACAGCGACATCATCTTTTTCTTCATCTCGCAGCGGATCATGCCGCCGATCGTGCTGGCGATCCCGTTCTTCCTGATGCTCCAGGCGCTCGGGCTGCTCGATACGATTCCTGGCCTGATCCTGGTCTATATTGCGCTGCTGATGCCCATCGTGGTGTGGGTGATGGTGGATTTCTTCAATACCGTGCCGCGGCAGATCGACGAAATGGCCATCCTGGACGGCTGTACGCCGCTGCAGGCGTTCATCCGGGTGATCCTGCCCAACACTTTGCCCGGCATCGTGGTGGCGGGGATGTTCTGCATCATCTTCGGCTGGAATGACTTCTTCTTCGCCTTCACCCTTACCTTCACCAAAACCCAGCTGCTGCCGGTGGCCATCGTCGCCCTCAACTCGTCGGTAACTCCCTGGTGGACGTTGTCGGCGTCGTCGTTGCTCGCCGTGGCGCCGCTGGTGGCGGTTGCCTTCTTCGTCGAGCGGCTGCTATCCCGCGGCACGCTCGCCGGGGCGTTCCGCTAGGAGACCGGGGATGTCGCTTGCGGCGGAAAACCTCTCTGTCGCGGTGGACGGCACGGTGCACCTGGACCGAGTCGGCTTCACACTCCAGCGTGGCCGACTCTACACCGTGCTGGGACGCACCCTAGCCGGAAAGACGACGCTGCTGCGCGTTATCGCTGGACTGCAGGAGCCGGACCAGGGCGATGTTCGTCTCGACGGCGAGCCGCTGTCGCGGCGGCCGTTATGGCGGCGCGATGTGGCCATGGTCTATCAGCAGTTCATCAACTATCCGCACCTCACCGTCGCCGACAACGTGGCGTTTCCGCTGCTACGCGCTGGGTGGTCCAAGGCGGCAGCGAAGGCCAGGGCGGAGGAGGTGCTGGCCGGCATCGGCCTGTCCGGCTTCGAGGCGCGGCGGCCGGGGCAGCTTTCTGGCGGCCAGCAGCAGCGCGTGGCGCTGGCGAGGGCGCTGGCCCGTCGGGCCGAAATCCTGCTGCTTGACGAACCCCTGGTGAACCTCGATTTCAAACTGCGGGAGCAGCTGCGCGAGGAGTTTCGGCGGCTGCTCTCCGGTGAGGACAAAGGGATCGTTCTCTACACCACCACCGATCCCGCCGAGGCGATGATTTTAGGCCGGGAGATGCTGGTGCTTCACGAGGGTCGGCTGCTCCAGGTCGGCGCACCCGCCCAGGTGTTCGATCAGCCCGCGTCCATGACGGTGGCCTCCATCGTCAGCAATCCGCCCATGAACTTCGTCGCGGGCGCCATCGAGGACGGTGCTGTCCGCCTTGGCGGGGGCCTTGCGCACAGCCTGCCGCAGCACATGCGGAGGCTCGCTGCCGGAAGCTACCACTTCGGCTTCCGTGCCAATGAAGCGGCCATTGGCGATTCCGCCGGCATCGACGGCACCCTGACCCTGGCCGAAGCGGCCGGTTCGGAGACCATCCTTCACGTCGACACCCCACTCGGCCCGCTGGTGATCCAGTTGGAAGGCATCCACTCCCTGGGCATCGGGGTGACAGTGCGCGTCGGCATCGACGATCGCCGCCTGTTCGCATTCGCTCCCGACGGCACCCTCGCCGCCGCGCCGTGACACAGGACGATCAATGGCCAAGATTCGACTCGACAACATGGGCCACAGCTACTCCGGCACGCTGTCCGAAAACGATTACGCCCTCAAGCCGCTCAGCATGGAATGGCGCGATGGCGGCGCCTACGCCCTGCTCGGACCGTCCGGCTGCGGCAAGACCACCATGCTGAACATCATCTCTGGCCTGGTTACGCCCTCGCACGGCAAGGTGTGGTTCGACGAGCGGGATGTCACCGGTGTCCCCGCGGCGCGGCGCAACGTCGCCCACGTTTTCCAGTTCCCGGTGGTCTACCAGTCGATGACGGTGTTCGAGAACCTGGCGTTTCCCCTGATATGCCGCAAATGGCCTAGGACCCGCATCCGCAGCCGGGTGGGGGAGATCGCCGAACTGCTCGAACTTGGCGGCAAGCTGCGCGCGGGCGTGCGCGGCCTCACCGCCGACGAGAAGCAGCTTATCTCCCTGGGGCGCGGCTTGGTGCGCCACGACGTTTCCGCCGTGCTGCTGGACGAGCCGCTGACGGTGATCGATCCTCAGCGCCGCCTGCATCTGCGCCGCAAGCTCAAGGAGATCCACGGACGCTTCGACCTCACCATGCTATACGTCACCCACGACCAGAACGAAGCCATGACTTTTGCCGACGAAGTCGTGATGATGAACCACGGACGGGTGGTTCAGGTGGGCACGCCCGCCGATCTCTTCGAGGCCCCGCTAACCCGCTTCGTCGGCTATTTCATCGGGACGCCGGCGATGAACTTCCTGGCCGCCGAAGCTCGCGACGGCGAAGTCCGCCTCGACGGCATCATCGTGGCCGGCGGGAACGCCGGCCACGTACCATCCGGCCCGGTAACCATCGGCATCCGCCCCGAGTACGTTGAATTCACCGACAGCCCCGGGCGCAATGTACTTTCAGCGACGGTGGTGGACGTCCTCGATTTTGGCAGCGTCCGCGTCATCGACTTGGTCGTGGCCGGCAGGAAGGTGAAGGCCAAGCTGCAACGCGAGCGCGCCGTACCCTCCGGTGATGTCTTGATCAGGCTGCCGGCGGACAAAATCCGCCTCTATGTAGACGACCATCTTGTGACCGCCGGCTATGCCTCCTCAAAACCTTGAACCTCACAATTCTTTCCGCCGTCGTATCCCTGCTTTCGTTTTCGTGTTTGCAGCCGCGCCTCACTCGAGCTTGCGCGTCGGAGCCGCAGAACGCTGTCTCCATGACGGCGCGCAGGATGAAATAATTGTCAAAGCAACAGCGGGCTGGGGCTGGTATGCTTCTGCAATATGACTGAGCGCACGACCAGCATGCCCGCCGCGTTGCGGCGCCGCCGCGACTACGCCGGGCCAACCCTGTTCTCCTACGGATTCCGCCCATTTTTCCTCGGCGGCGCGTTGTGGGCCGCGCTCGCAATCCTGCTGTGGCTGCCGCAATATTTTGGCGAGCTGTCGCTGCCAACCGCCTTCACCGCGCTCGACTGGCATATCCACGAGATGATCTACGGCTACGTGGCGGCGATCGTCGCGGGCTTTCTGCTCACCGCAATTCCCAATTGGACCGGGCGGTTGCCGGTCAACGGCTATCCGTTGGCCGGCCTCGGCGCGCTGTGGCTGGCGGGCCGCATCGCGGTGGCAGGCTCTGCGATCTGGGGCGGCGGTGGCGCCTGGGGCGCCGGGCTCGCCGCAATGATCGATATCGCCTTCCTGGCCACGCTCGCGGCGGTGGCGTTGCGCGAGATCGTCGCCGGCAAGAATTGGCGCAATCTCCGTATCCTCATCGTGCTCGGCTTGCTGATCGCCGGCAACATCGTGTTTCATCTCGAAGCGATCGGCCGCGGCAGTGCCGATTACGGCATCCGTCTCGGCATTGCGGCGGCGATCGGCCTCGCCATGCTGGTCGGCGGGCGCATCGTGCCGAGCTTCACGCACAACTGGCTGGTGCGGAACAATCCGGGTCGGCTGCCGCGGCAGTTCGCGCGGTTCGATGCGTTCGCGCTGGGCGCCAGCGCGCTGGCGCTCGCTTTGTGGATCGCGTTGCCGCTGCATGCCGTGTCCGGCGTGGCGCTGATGATTGCCGGCGTGCTGCAGGCCGCGCGGCTCGCGCGCTGGGCCGGCGACCGCACCTTCGCCGATCGTCTCGTTCTGGTGCTCCATGTCGGCTATGCTTTCGTGCCGATCGGCTTCCTCCTGCTCGGCGCGGCGATCCTGTGGCCGTCAGAGTGGCCAGCGACCGCCGGCTTGCATGCCTGGATGGCCGGAGCGATCGGTCTGATGACCCTCGCGGTGATGACGCGCGCAAGCCTCGGCCATACCGGACAGGAGCTTGCGGCGTCGGTGCCCACGCAGATGATCTATTTCTGCGCGCTGTTTGCCGCGCTCGCCCGCATCGCCGCGGCGTTTCAGCCGTCGAGTGCGCTGCTCTACGCCGCCGCCTTCGCCTGGGTGCTGGCGTTCGGCGGCTTTGCCGCGATTTTCGGCCCACTATTGCTGGGCCGCCCGCCCAATTGGGCGGGCCGAAGTGACCGGCGACGCTAGTACCCACTTTTCTTCGCAGGTGAGTCATGATTCAAGATCGGGATGATTCCCAAAGCAAGAGAAGTTCGGCTCAAGCCGAAGGTACGCAAGGTGCTTGAGGCGCGCT
>Ga0187856_1000653_pt1 | contig 30378 bp, 29 predicted proteins | sample June2016WEW_8_40_FD_132443 | JGI IMG/M metagenome (GOLD analysis project Ga0187856, IMG submission 132443) | Peatland microbial communities from SPRUCE experiment site at the Marcell Experimental Forest, Minnesota, USA - June2016WEW_8_40 | ecosystem: Environmental > Terrestrial > Soil > Wetlands... | reverse complement strand
TGGCCGGCCTATCCACCACGCACCCCATCAGGCGACGGCCACGCGCCGATCCCGTACAGAAGCAAGTCCCCGGCGAGTGGATGGAGCAAAAAGGGATTGACTTATAGAGGCCCGTTACAGAAGACCCGCATGATCGGGCCGTCGGGTTGCGAGAGGATCGGGCGCACCGGCATGTGCTCGTAGAACACCCGGTAGGCCGCCGCCCGCCGCAACAGGAACTGCTCCGGGTCGTCGAAATATTGCGACCATTTGTCGGCGTAGTCGTTCTGCACCTCGTGATCGTCCCAGGTGACCAGCGCCGGCACCTCGGCATGCAGGCGTTGCAGGTCCTGGTCGAGCCGATATTGCGCGTAGCGATTGCGGTAGGTCGGCAGCGTCGCCGCCTCGATGCCGTCGGAGTGGCGGCGCACGATCGGGCGCCTTTCCTCGATGTATTCGTAGATGTAGTCGCCGAGATAAAGCACGAATTCCGGGTTTTCGTCGGCGAGATGGCGGTAGCCGGAAAAATAGCCGTGCTCGTAATTGGAGCAGGAGACGAATCCGAAGCGCAACCGATCGAGCGCCGCTCCCGGCGTCGGCAGCGTGACCGCGCGGCCGACCCGGCTTGCCGCCTCCCCGCTCATGAAGCGATACCAGTACGGCCGGCCGGGCTGCAGGCCCGCGACATCGAGATGCACCGAATAGGCATAAGCCCGTTCGGCGGTCGCCTCGCCGCGCCGTACGACGTCATGCATGGCGGGATCGGTCGCGATCTCATAACCGATGGTGACGTCGCCGCCGTTCATGCCGCCGGGAGTTTCCGGATTGCTCGACAGCGGCTCGGGCGCGAGCCGCGTCCATAGCACGAAGCCGTCCGGGCGCGGCGCGCCGGAAGCAACCCCGAGGCTGAAAGGGTCGCCCGCGCGCCAGCTCTGCGCCGCGGCGTGGCGCAACAAAGCGGGCGCCGCGATCAAAGCGAGGCCGGCACCGGCCGCGCCGGTGACCAATTGGCGGCGCGTGGGACGGCTCACGGATCGCCCGGTCGGTGTCACAGGCTTCGGCATTCGGGTTTCAATGGACCAATAGTCGCGCAGATTTGTGACATTCTGGACAAAGCGTCCGCGCAACCGGCATTGTGCAGGCGCCGCCTCGTTATCAGCTTTTAGCCCGACAGACCATGAACGTAAGCCAAATCGAGACCCGGAAGGAACGCGCCCGCGTCTGGTTCGAGACGCTGCGCGACCGGATTGTGGCCGCGTTCGAGGAGCTGGAGGACGCTCTCCCCCCAGACGCACCGCTTGCGGACCGCGCGGCCGGCCGCTTTCAGCGCGCGCCCTGGAACCGGACCGATCACACCGGCGCGCGGCCGATCTCGGGTTTACCCGAGATCGGCAATGTAAATGCCGGGTCGGCTAAAGCCGACCCGGATGCTGGCGGCGGCGTCATGGCAATGATGAAAGGCCGCGTGTTCGAGAAGGCCGGGGTCCACGTCTCGACCGTTTTCGGCGAATTCGCCCCGGAATTCCGCAAGGAGATACCGGGCGCCGCCGAAGACCCGCGCTTTTTCGCCTCCGGCATCTCGCTCATCGCCCACATGCACAACCCGCACGTGCCGACGGTGCACCTGAACACGCGCTTCGTCGTCACCACAAAATCCTGGTTCGGCGGCGGCGCCGACCTGACACCGGTGCTGGCGCGGCGGCGCACGCAGGACGACCCCGACACGATCTCATTCCATGCCGCGATGAAGGCCGCCTGCGACACCCACGCCGCGGTCGCGCCCTACGACAAATTCAAGGCGTGGTGCGACGAGTATTTTTTTCTGAAACACCGCGGCGAGGCGCGCGGCATCGGCGGCATTTTTTACGACTGGCTCGACAGCGGCGATTTTGATGCCGACTTCGCCTTCACCCAGGACGTCGGCCGCGCCTTCCTCGGCGTCTATCCCGAACTGGTGCGAAGAAATTTCGCAAAACCCTGGACCGAAGCCGAGCGCGAGGAACAACTGGTGCGCCGCGGCCGCTACGTCGAGTTCAATCTGCTCTACGACCGCGGGACGATTTTCGGCCTGCGCACCGGCGGCAACGTCGAGTCGATCCTGTCCTCGATGCCGCCGGTGGTAAAGTGGCTGTAATACCGAGAATTCCTTCTGAAATGATCACCGCAAGGAGCATTCCATGAAACTCGTTCGTTTCGGCGCACCCGGGCGCGAAAAGCCCGGCATGCTCGATGCCCAGGGCCGCATCCGCGACCTGTCGAAGATCGTGCCCGATATCGCCGGCGACGCCCTTTCGCCCAAAAGCCTCGCCAAGCTGCGCAAGCTCAAAGTCGACAAGCTGCCGCTGGTGCGCGGCTCCCCGCGGCTGGGCCCCTGCGTCGGCAGGGTCGGCAATTTCATCGCCATCGGGCTCAATTATTCCGACCACGCCGCCGAAACCGGCATGCCATTGCCGAAGGAGCCGGTCATCTTCAACAAGGCGCCGAGCTCAATTTCCGGGCCGAACGACGACACCATGATCCCGAAGGGCTCGACCAAGCTCGACTACGAATGCGAGCTCGGCATCGTCATCGGCAGCCGCGCGCGCTATCTCGCCAAGGACAAGGCGATGGAGGCGGTCGCCGGCTATTGCCTCGCCAACGACGTCTCCGAGCGTGTTTTCCAGCTCGAGCGCAGCGGCCAATGGACCAAGGGCAAGGGCTGCGAGACCTTCGGTCCGCTCGGGCCCTGGCTCGTCACCAAGGACGAGATCGGCAATCCGCAGCGGCTCGACATGTGGCTCACGGTCAACGGCGAGACCCGGCAGAAGGGGTCCACCCACACCATGGTGTTCGGCGTCGCCCACCTCGTCTGGTACTGCTCGCAATTCTTCGTCATGGAGCCCGGCGACGTCATCAGCACCGGCACGCCGCCCGGCGTCGGCCTCGGCATCAAGCCGGAGCCGAAATTTCTGCACGCCGGCGACATCGTGCGCCTCGGCATCGACGGGCTCGGCGAGCAGCAGCAGAAGATTGTAAAGTTTAGGGCGTGAATACTCAACCACAGCTGGAGCACAACCGATCATCACCCCTAGACCACGCGGATGCGGCGTGTGATCCTCATCGGGCGTCCCCGCGAAAGTGGGGGATGAGTTCCCTCGGTAGGTGACAATCCCAGCAATGGGTTCTCGGGCGCCACGGATGGGCTCTCGGGCGGCAGATAACGCGCCTGCAAGCATTTTGCACTTAACTTTCGGCGAGTGTAAAATCGCTCTATCCAGAGCTAGAGTTTGATCAATGCCGCTCAATCTTTCTCAATTCAAGCTGCAAAGGGCTGTGCTTGAAATTCGCTACGCACAGTCTTTTTTGGTTTGGGATCACGCTGGGGTAGTGTGGCAACAGCTTCGTACTCCATTCCCTGAAATAAAGCTTCGCACAGCACAGCCAAATCAACAGACACTTTCATTGTCAAAGAAATTGACGGCTCAGGTTGCTTTGGAAAGCTCGAACCTTACGGCCTATTCGCCCATTAGTGACGCTGAACCGTTCGCAGAAGCGTGCATGTCCTTCTTCCCTCTGGTGTTAAAGCAACTTGAGATTAGCAACTTGACGAGAATTGGCTACAGAAGTTTTTTCCAGAAGTCTTTTGAGACAAAACAGGCAGCTTCCGAATTCGGATTTGAGCAACTTCCCTATTTGCGAAGAAAGGGAAAGCACTTCAACATTGATGGGGAGTCACGCGATCCTGAGTTAGCCCTGCGTTGGGAAGGAGACGCGACCGGCATCTTAGTACGGTTGCAAACTATCCAGCAAAAACTTGAGGCTGACGTTCCAGCCGATTTTGAGAGCGTTGAATCTATCAACGTGGAAAGATATGTTGTCGTTCTCGATTTAGATTATTATGCTCACGGAAATACCTCAGCTGCCAAGTTTCAGCCGAGGGCCCTGATCGAAAGCTGGAGTCGCCTAATCCGAAGAGATGTTGAAGGGTTCTTCAATGGTTGAAACTAGTCAATTGGCTGTTGCGAACGTCATAGATTTGAACGAGCGGAGAGGGACGTATGTCCCGCCAACCCGAAACATTGAGGTCGAGGTCCGAAGTTACGGCATCGAAGATGTACGAATTGCCAGGAGAGATGTGCAAATTGAGGACCTATACGCGGGAGATACGCCTACGGCACAATTGATAAATCGCGCCAGACAATTACTTGCGGAAGCCGAAGACTTCTCAGTCAATGCGCAAAGAATGCTTTCGGAGGGCGATGGAGTAGGTGCCGACAACGAAATCACCCTGTTGCAGGCAAATTTGCCTGAGCTATTTTTCTGCCGCAGTCTATCGGAGGGGTTGGGTGCAGTTACGGTTGCTCTCCATCATGCTTTGACAAATAGGAATGGAAGCCCTCTGACCTCAGACCAAATATTTGCGGTTAGAACGGCATGTCAGAAACTACATAGCAATCCGTTCGCGCCTTTCACCGATGCTCTGGACCTAATAGATGGCTTAGCTGATGCTGGGCTCGTAACAGATCCGCCCGAAGCCGAACTTCTGAGCGACTTCTTTGTCAGATAAAGCCCTTATCGATACTTCTGTTTTAACGGATGCGCTACTAAAGCAGCGATCTGAAGGAACCGCCGCCAGGGACGCTCTGACGAAATTCAAGCAGACTGAACTGCCAGTGTACGCAATAAAAGAATTCAAGGCAGGGCCGCTACGGTATTACGTATGGTTTCACAACAAGGTTGTGACCACGAACCGATGGGAAGATGCGGTGGACGCAATTCGAAAGCTGGGTGTCACACCGCAACGGAATCGACAATCCACTGCACTACAGGCCCTCGTCGATTTTGAAAGTCACATCGGCAGGTCAATCACCTCTGCACTGGCAGCAAAGTATCCAGGTTCAGATGTCAACGAAGTAAAAAGGTCCGAAGCTCGCCTTTGGCTTAAGACATTGATTTTGCGCGCGTGGCGAAAAAGAAGAAAGGTCACCACTCGCGTAGTTTCACAACTGTCTTGCTATCCAGAAGCTGAACTCAAGATCAATTCGAACGGAACTCTCGACGACCGACCTGTCGGTTGTCCCGTTCAAGACTGCTGCATGCGTGAGCCGCTTATACGCAGGCCCGATGCTCTTGCGAGTCTTTTGAAAGCGTGCGATCGGTTACCTGAAAAACCTGAAACCCACAAGCGGCGCCAAGTACTTAGGCAGCTTGTGCGAACTCCAAAGCGACCTCTCAGCGATGCGGATTGCAGGAAATTGGGCGATGCGATTTTCGCACTACAATGCCCACAAGATGCTGTAATCCTAACCACAAACGTGGTCGATCATGAGCCCCTAGCGAACGCTCTCGGCTTATCGGTAGCGCGGCCGGCATAGTGAAGGTAAGCGGACCTCGCCGCGATTCTGAGCCCAGCGGAAGCGCCCCCTCACCCCACCCTCTCCCCGCGCGCGGGGCGAGGGAGCCCGCTGCTCACCCCTCCCTTGCCTCCAGCACCGCCTGTAGCGAGATGCGCGACCAGGCGGAGATGCGGGCGCGGAAGGCCATGTAGGAATCGTGCACCTTGCGCGCCCTTTCGCTTCTCCCCGCCAACTCCCCCAGCACATCGCTCGCCTGCGCCCGCGCCCAGAATTCTCACGAGACGGATTCGACGAGCCGGTTTTTAGCCTCTTCCAGGAAGGCAATCACCTGCTCGCGCGTCACCGACGGAAACCCTTCGAGAAACTGGTCGATCGACTCTCCGGCCTCAAGGTACTCGATGAACGTCTGCACGGGCACGCGTGTCCCGCAGAACACGGCCGTCCCCCCCATGACCTCAGGATCGCGGCAAACGACTGGATGTGTCATGAGAACAAGTTACTCCGCGTGACGCCTTCCATCAACCGCAGCTGAAACACCGAGCAGCGGAAACGTCGCCATCGGGCTCGCGCATGCGAACCCCCTCTCCCCGGCGGGGAGAGGGTTGGGGGGGCTCTGACCGAGAGGCCGTACCCCCTCACCCCACCCTCTCCCCCACGGGGAGGGAGTAGCTACCCCTCCCGCGCCTCCAGCACCGCTTGGAGCGAGATGCGCGACCAGGCGGAGATGCGCGCCCGGAAGGCCATGTAGGAATCGTGCACCTTGCGCGCCCTTTCGCTCCTCCCCGCGAGTTCTCCCAGCACATCGCTCGCCTGCGCCCGCGCCGCGGCGACGAGATCGGACGGAAAAGTGCGCGGCTGCACGTTGTCGCGCGTGGTCAGCGTCAAGAGCGCCTCGATGTTGAGACGTTCCATCTCGGCGAGCGCGAACGACGCCTCCGCGGCGCAGGCGTTCGTGACCATCGCCTTCAGCTCGGCATCGAGCGTCGCCCAGGCCTTGAGCGCGACGATGCACTCGCCGGTGCCGTTCGGCTTGTTGAAGCCGGGGCCGTAATAGAATGGGGCAAAACGATAGAGGCCCAGCGCGATGTCGGAGCCGGGGCCGACGAATTCGGCGCCGTCGATCACACCCGATTGCAGCGCGATGAGGATTTCGCCGGGCGAAGTCGTCTGCGCGATGGCGCCAAGCCGGCGATAAACCTCGCCGCCGAGGCCGAGCGCGCGCACCTTGAGCCCGCGCACGTCGTCGCGGCTTTTGAGCTCGCGCCGGAACCAGCCGCCCATGCTGACGCCGGTATTGCCGCCCATGAACGGTTTGACGCCGAACGGCGCATAAAGCTCGTCCCACAACGCCTGGCCGCCGCCGGCGTCGATCCAGGCCACGTGCTCGTTCGGCGTGAGCCCGAACGGCACCGTGGTGAAGAACGAAGCCGCCGGCTCCTTGCCCTGCCAATAGAACGCGGCGGTATGCCCCATCTCGGCGACGCCCGTGCCGACCGCATCGAGCACCTCGAAGGCCGGCACGATCTCGCCCGCGGCGGAGACGGTAATTTCCAGGCGGCGGCCCGAAAGCGCGCCGATGCGCGCGGCGATGCGTTCCGCCGACATGCCGGGACCAGGCAGCCGCTTCGGCCATGACGTGACCATGCGCCAGCGCCGCGTCTCAGCGCGCGCCAATGCCGGCGCGGCTACCGCGCCAATGAGGCCGAGTGCTCCGCCGCGCGAAAACGCGCGGCGCGTCAACTTGCTCATCGTCGTCTCCTAGGCCAGGCTCCTTACGTAAATCCCTTTACGTCATTCCTGCCCGGCGACAAGGGCGACGGCGTGTTGGGAAAAGCTACCCGACGCCAGCTTGCACGCCCGGCATTTTTCCGACACAGGTGAGCAAGCGGTAGAACACGGAGCGGGAGAACGCCATGGGAGCAAATTTCGGCACCGTCGGCATGGACTGGCAGCAGCGAGTCAATTGGGACCGGCTGCGCCAGTACCGCACCGAGCGCGCCCGCGAGATGATGAAAAAGCACGGCCTCGGCGCGCTCCTGTGCATGTACGACGAGAACGTGCGCTATCTGACCGGCACGCTGACGCCGGGCTGGAACCGGCTCAAGCCGGGGCTGCGCTACGCCATGCTCTGCGGCGACGGCGCGCCGATTTTGTTCGAGCAGGGCGACCTCGGTTTTCAGATCGAGCGGCATGCGCCGTGGCTGCCGAAGGAGAATGTCCGCCACTCCTTCGCCTGGATCAAGGGCGCGGCGGGACCCGCTTCGACCCAGCAGGTGACCAAGTTCACCAACGCAGTCCTGGAAGAGATGAAGCGCCACGGCGTGGCGGGCCAAAAGCTCGGCGTCGATTTCATCGACATCAACATGCTCAACATCTTCAAGGACAAGAACGTCACCTGGGTCGACGGCATGACGCCGATGATGGAGGCGCGCGCCGTCAAAAACGTCGACGAGCAGGAATGCATGCGCATCGTCGGCGCCATCGGCGACGCCACGCATTGGGAGTGCATGAAATTTTTGCGTCCCGGCATCACCGAGAACCAGGTGACGGCGCACCTGATGCAATATCTCTACAATTTCGCCGGCATGGAGGACGTCGAAGACGTCATCGTCTCCTCCGGGCCAAACACCTGGCCGAACTGGCGCAACTTTTCCGACCGCATCATCCAGCCCGGCGACATCGTGTTCATGGATTTGGCGGCGCTGACCTGGAACGGCTACAAATCCTGTTATTACCGCACCTATTGCGTCGGCAAGGAGCCGACCCAGGAACAGAAGGACACTTACGAGATCGCACTGAAGTGGCTCTACGATTCCATCGGCGCGGTGAAAGTCGGCGCCACCACCCGCGACATCGCGCTCAAATGGCCCTCGGCCATGGAGACCTGGGGTTACGAGGACGAAGACCAGGCGGCGGCGAACCTTTGGGGCCACGGCCTCGGGCTTGCGCAGTACGATCCGCCGGTGATCTCGCGCATCTGGTCGCTCGACCATCCGGTCGAGATCAAAGAGGGCATGACCTTTGCGCTCGAGACCCAGCACGGCAAGAAATTCCGCTACGGCGTGCGCATCGAGGAGATGCTGATCGTGCACAAGGATGAGATCGAGATCGTGTCCAATTTCCCGGTCAAACAAATCACCGTCGTCGATCCGCTTCCCGGCTACGGCGATCATGTGAAATAACGTGCGAAGCGCGCACCTCTCCCCGCTGCGTGGGGAACGGGAGTGCGCGGCGACAAGGCCCAACGAGAATTCGTATGACACGTTTCATTCTCCCCCTCTCCGACCCCGCCGCCACCGATCCCGACCGGGTCGGACCGAAGGCTGCGAATCTTGCGGCGCTGGCGCAGGCGGGCTTACCGACGCCCGGCGGCGTCTGCATCACGGCGGATGCCTATCGGCGGCAGATCGCTCATCTTGGGCTCGCGGATGCGCTCCGCGACTACGCCGATGCTGATCCGCCGCGGCAACGTCGCCTTTCCGTCGAGATCCGGCTCAAGCTTTATCAGCAAGGCCTCGCGCCGGAGCTCATAGCGGAAATCCTCGCGGCGTGGCGCGCCGAACAAAAAAAGCCTCTGGCGGTGCGCTCCTCGGCGCTGATCGAGGACCGTACCGATGCGGGCTTTGCCGGCCAGTTCGAGAGCTTCCTCGGTATCAGCGACGAGGCCGAATTTTTGATCGCGTTGCGCGCCTGCTGGGCGGCGTTGTGGACCACCAACGCGCGGCGCTCCATGGCGCAGCATGGCTTTGATCCGGCCGACACCGCGATGGCGGTGCTCGTTCAGCCGCTCATCGCCGCGCGGGCGGCGGGCGGCGGCCTGAGCGAGACCGCCGACGGCCACATGCTCATCAGCGCCACCTGGGGCCTCGGTTCCGCGATCGCGCAAGGCGAAGTGGTGCCGGACCGCATCGCGCTCAGCCGAGCGGGTTTTCTGCGAACGATGGAAAGCGGCCGAAAACACCACCGCGAAACCTGCCTGCATGGCGGCGGCGTGCTGGCGCAGGCAGTGCCGGACGCGCTCGTCAACGCGCCCTGCCTCGAAGCCGGACAGGCGACGGCGCTCGGGCGGCTCATGCGCAAGGCCGAGGCGGTTTTGGGCATGCCGGTCGAGATCGAGTGGGCGCTCGACGAGGCCGGTTTTAAGCTGTTGCAGGCGCGACCCCTGCATGTCGAGCCCGCGCACGTGCCGGACGCGATTTGGCTAAAACATCCCGGTCTCAACGGCCATCCCGCCGGCATCGGCTGGGGCTCCGGCCGCGCCGTGGTGGTGAATTGCGAATGCGAGCTGGCGCGGGTTGCGCCCGGCGACATTTTGGTCACGCGCGTCGCCGGCCCGGCGCTGAGCCACATCCTGCCGCGCGTCGCCGGCGTGGTCGCCGAGCTTGGCGGCTCGACCTCACACCTCGCCGCGCTGGCGCGCGAGCGCGGCATCCCGATGGTGCTCGGCGTCCTCGACGCCACGCGGCGCATCCCGGACGGCGCCCAGGTCGCCGTCGATGGCGTGGCCGGCGTCGTGCGCTGGCTCGCCTGATGCAGCCCCCGCGCCGCCCCCGCCGCCCCCGCATCTTCGTCACCCAGCCGGTGGCAAAGAGCGCTATCGCGCGGCTGCGCCAAGTCGCCAACGTCAAGGTCAACCCGGACTCGAGCCGCATCATCGGCCGGCGCGCACTCATCGCCGCTTTGCGCCGATGCGATATTCTGTTTTGTCTGCTGCACGATCGCATCGATCGCGGCGTGATCGCCGCCAATCCGCGCCTGCGTCTGATCGCGGCGCAGTCGATCACGCCCTCCCATATCGATGTCGAGGCAGCGACTGAGCGGCGCATCCCGGTGACCGTCGTGCCGCCGCTGACTACCGAGGCGACGGCGGATCTGACCTTCGGCCTGATGCTCGCGGTGGCGCGGCAAATAGTCGACGGCGACCGCCTGGCGCGCGCGGGCCGGTTTCCGGGCGCGCAATCGAGCTATCTCCTCGGCGCCAACGTCCATGGCAGGACAATCGGGCTGATTGGCGGCGGCGGGTTGATCGGCAAGGCGGTGGCGCGCCGCGCGCACGGCTTTGCCATGCGCGTTCTCTACTGGACGCCGCGCCGCAAGCCGGAAAGCGAGGAACGCGAGGCCGGGCTAAACTACGCACCGCTCGACCAATTGCTGCGCGAATCCGATTTCGTTTCGCTCCATTCGCCGCTCAATACCGAGACACGCCATCAGATCGGCGCGCGCGAACTGAAACTGATGAAGAAGACGGCGTTCCTCATCAACACCGCGCGCGGCGCGATCGTCGACGAGGCCGCGCTCATCCGCGCGCTGACGAAACGAGAGATCGCCGGCGCCGGTCTCGACGTCTTTGAGCATGAGCCGAAGGTCGACAAGGCGTTGCGCAAGATGCCCAATGTGGTGCTCACGCCGCATCTCGGCAGCGCCACATTCGAGGTGCGCGAGGAGATGGCGAACATCGTGGTCGACAATATCCTCGCCTTCCTCGCCGGCAAGAAGCTGCCCAATTGCGTCAATCCGCAGGTTTTCGCGCTCTGACCGTCATCCTGAGGCGGCCGCCAACGGGTCCGGCCTCTGGCCGGCCCGATGACAGGCTCCGCGGCCCTCGAAGGATGAGCGGCCCCGGCCGGGCCGTCGCCCTTCGAGGCTCGGCCTTCGGCCGAGCGCCTCTGGGTGACGGGAAATAGGGCAGTGTTCGTCGCTGCTACTTGATCGCCTGCGGATTGAGCGGCGAGCCGGTGCCGCCGGTGATGATGAGCGGCGCGCCGCAGAAAAAGAACTCGTAGAGGCCGTCGGCCTCGCAATCCTCCGCCAGCTCCTTCAAATAGAACATCTCGCCCATGGTGAGCCCCATGGCCGGAATGACCACCCAGTGCCAGGGCTGGTTGACTTCCTTGGTTTCGTTCGGCCGCACCTCCACGCCCCAGGTGTCGGAGCAGATCGCCGCGATCTCTTTCTCCCGGCACCAATAGCAATTCTCGAACTTGACGCCCGGCGCATCGCCGCCGGCATAGCTGCCCCACTTCTTTTCATGCAGGCAGCGTTCCATTTGCCCGGTGCGCAGGATGACGAAGTCGCCGCGCCTGATCTCGACATTCTCCTCCTTGGCGCATGTGTCGAGCTCGTCGTTGGTAATGGCCTCGCCGTCCTTGAGCCAAGGAACGCCGCGAAAACGCGCGACGTCGAGCAGCACGCCGCGGCCGACCATCTTGCTCTTGGTATGCTCGATGCCGAGCTTGCCGAGGCCGTTGCAATCGACCTCGCGCGCGTCGAAACCGTTGTACATCTTGTCTTCGTAGAAGATATGGCCGAGCGAATCCCAATGCGTGGCGCATTGCACCGGCAAGTTGATGGCGTCGTCGGCGTAGCGGATGTTCGGCACCTTGTCGTAGCGCCCGGCGACCGCATCGGTGCCGGTCGCCAGCATGGTGTGGATCGGGTTCCAGCGTCCGCCGAACAGGCCGGTCTGCGGGCCGTTCCTATCGAGCGGGATGCCGAGCGCGAATACCTTGCCGGTGCGGATCAATCCCGCCGCCCGCACGATATCCTCCGGCGTGACGTGGTTGAGCGTGCCGATCTGATCGTCCTTGCCCCAACGGCCCCAATTCTTGAGTTTCTCGGTCGCTTCGGCGATGGCCTTCTTGCCCACGTTGATGTTCATGTTTCCTTCCCGTCGTTCTTACGATTCGTGTTCACATCATTCACGCAAGCCGGGTGGGAGGCCAGATACTGGAGCGTGTAGCATGACATTCTCCGCTCATTCCCGCGAAAGCGGGAATCCAGGTACCGGGCGCGGGCGTGAAAACTGGGTTCCCGCTTGCGCGGGGACGAGCGGAAACTTGAAGCGATCACGCCTCGGCGTCGGCGAGTTGCGGGACGGCAGCGGGAGCTTCGGCCGGCTTCTTCGGCTCCAGCGCGGCGGCGACCGCTTCCTCGACGCGTTCGAGCCAGATGAACTCGATCTCCCGGCGCGCGGTCTCGGGAATGTCGTCGTAATCCTTGCGGTTGCGCGCCGGCAGCATGATGCGCTTGATGCCGGCGCGGTGGGCGCCGACGACCTTTTCCTTGATGCCGCCGACCGGAAGCACAAGGCCGCGCAGACTGATCTCGCCGGTCATCGCCGTGTCGCTGCGCACGGTGCGCTCCGTCAGCAAGGAAACGAGCGCCATGAACATGGCGACACCCGCGCTCGGCCCATCTTTCGGGATGGCGCCGGCCGGCACGTGGATGTGGATATCGCTCTTCTCGAAGCGGCTCGCGTCGATGCCAAGCGCGGCGGCGCGGTTCTTGACGATCGAGAGCGCGGCCTGCGCGCTTTCCCGCATCACTTCGCCGAGTTGCCCGGTCAGGATCAGCTTGCCGGAACCGGGAACGCGCGTTGCCTCGATGAACAAGATGTCACCGCCGACCGGCGTCCAGGCGAGCCCAGTCGCCACGCCCGGCACGCTGGTGCGCATCGCCGACTCGCTCTCGAACTGCGGAGCGCCGAGGATCCCCGCAAGGTCCTCGCGCGTGATGCGGATCGGCCCGCTACTCCCTTCGGCAATGCGCACAGCCGCGTTGCGCAGCGCCTGCCCGATCAGGCGTTCGAGACTGCGGACGCCCGCTTCCCGCGTGTAATTCTGGATGATGTCGCGGATCGCCTCGTCGGTGATCTCGACCTGGCCCGGTTTGAGACCGTTCGCCTCCATTTGCCGGCGCACCAGATAGCGGTGGGCGATCTCGAGCTTCTCGTCGGCGGTGTAGCCGGCAAGGCTGATGATCTCCATGCGGTCGCGCAGCGGGCCGGGGACGGTGTCGAGCATGTTGGCCGTGGTGATGAAGACCACCCGGCTCAGGTCGAACGGCACGCCCAGGTAATTGTCGCGGAACGTGTTGTTCTGTTCGGGATCGAGCACTTCAAGCAGCGCCGCGCCAGGATCGCCCTGGATACCGGCGCCGAGCTTGTCGATCTCGTCCAACATCATCACGCAATTGCGCGTGCCGGCCTTGCGGATCGCCTGGATGATGTTGCCGGGGAGCGCGCCGATATAGGTGCGGCGATGGCCGCGGATTTCGGCCTCGTCGTGCACGCCGCCGAGGCTCACGCGCGCGAATTTGCGGTCCATGGCGCGCGCGATCGACTGGCCGAGCGAAGTCTTCCCCACGCCGGGCGGCCCGACGAAGCAGAGGATCGGCGCTTTGCCCTGCGGCGCGAGCTTGCGGACGGCGAGATACTCGACGATGCGCCGCTTGATTTTTTCCAGGTCGTAATGGTCTTCGTCGAGAATGCGCCGCGCCTGCCCGATGTCGATCGGCTTCTCCTCGGGGAGGGCCCAAGGCAGTTCGATCAGCCAATCGAGATAGGTGCGCACCATGCCGTATTCGCCGGCCGCCTCGGGCATGCGCTGCAGCCGGCGCAGCTCCTTTCGCGCCTGGTCCTCGATCTCCTTCGGCATGCCGGCCTTGCTGATCGCGGCATCGAGCTCGGCCATTTCGGCGGCCTTGCCTTCTTCGCCTTCGCCGAGCTGGCGCTGGATCGCCGCCATTTGCTCGCGCAGCAGCACCTCGCGCTGGCGTTCGTCGAGCGCCGTCTTGGTCTGCCGGCCGATCTCCTGCGACAACCTTAACACCTCGATGCGGTGGGAAAGCAGGCGCGAGACCTTGTCCATGCGCGCCGAAATATCGATCGTCTCCAGGATTTCCTGCTTCTCTTCCGGCTTCACGTCCATGTAGGCGACGGCGAGATCGGCGAGCGCCGACGGCGCCTCGATCGATTGGATGGCGGCGAGAAGGTCGGCGGGCGCCTGCGGCAGCAATTGGACCGCTTCGAGCGTCTGCGCCTTCAGGTTGACGAACCGCGCCTCGACTTGGGGCGTGTGCACGTCCGGCTCGGGGATTTGCACCACGCGCGCGACGAGGAACGGCCAGCCGCTCAGATATTCGCTGATCTGGAATCGCTTCTCGCCCTGGCAGATCAGGTGGTGCGAGCCGTCCGGCGCGGTGATGTAGCGCACGATGTTGGCGAGCGTGCCCATGCGATGCATGTCGATCGGGGTCGGATCGGCAACCTCGGCGGCACGCTGCAGCAGGATGCCGACCTGGCGCTGGTCGCGCACCGCCTGTTGCGCGGCGGCGATCGATTTTGGCCGGCCGATCGTGATCGGCAGCACCAAGCCGGGAAACAGCACGGTATTGCGCACCGGCACGATGATGAGTGCATCGGACGGCAATGGCGGCAGCGCAGCGGCGCCTTGGGCCGGTCCTGTGTTCGCAAGCATTTCGGCTTCAGCCACGGCTCGGCCCCGCTTTCTGCAATGTGACCACCAGGCAGCCATCGGCGACGACGCGGCGCACGGTGCTATAGCGTCCGGCCGGGAGCCGCAGCCGCCGGTAAAAGCGCCCTTGCGGAAGCTCGAGCCGATGAATGATCGCCGTGCGCAGTTGCGGCGGCAGGACGCGCGTTCCGGCGATGACAAGATCGCCATCCTCGATCACGGCCTGGGCGTTTTCGGCGCTCACGCCGGGCAACGCGACCAGCGCCAGAACCTCGAATTCGGTCTCGAGAATATCGACCGGCGGCTCCCATGCCTGCGTGCCTGTCGGCCTGAACAAGTCGCGATGCATCCGCTCCGCGCGATCCAGCATCTCGCACGCTTCCGACCACATCCAATCGCGGGCCAAATCACGGACCATGGGTGTCCCTCCAGTCTGATGAGATGTGTGGAGTCGGCGCGCGAAATTCAACGCCCGCCCGTCATTCCGGGGCGCAGGCTTTAGCCCGCGAGCCCGGAATCCATAACCACTTTCGTGCGAAGTAATAACTCACAAAAAGTACTGCCAGCCCTGTGGTTATGGATTCCGGGCACGCGCTTCGCGCGCCCCGGAATGACCACTCTTCGCCGCGCGCACGCCATTGGCCAGCGTCCGGACAAGGTCGGCGACCGACGCCACCATTGCCGGCGTCGCCTTGCCGTCAGGGCCGAGACTCTTGCGCACCGCCTCGACCAGCGCCGAGCCGACCACGACGCCGTCGGCGTCTGCCGCGATCGCGCGCGCCTGCTCGGCGGTGCGCACGCCGAAGCCGACGCAGACCGGAAGCTTGGTATGGCGCTTGATGCGCTTGACCGCTGCCGTGACCTTTCTGGTATCCGGGGCGGCGGACCCGGTAATGCCGGTGATCGACACGTAATAGACGAAGCCCGATGTGTTTTTCAGCACGGTCGGCAAGCGCTTGTCGTCCGTTGTCGGCGTGGCGAGGCGGATGAAATTGAGACCAGCCTTGAGCGCGGGCAGGCACAATTCCGCATCCTCCTCGGGCGGCAGATCGACGACGATGAGCCCGTCGACGCCGGCGCTCTTGGCGTCGGCCAAAAAACGCTTCCCCCCATAGACGTAGATCGGGTTGTAGTAGCCCATGAGCACGATCGGCGTCGCCGCGTCACCGCGGCGGAATTCGCGCACGAGGGTGAGCGTCCGCTTCATGTTCTGCCCGGTTTTTAGCGCGCGCAACCCAGCGGCCTGAATTGCGGGACCGTCCGCCATCGGATCGGTGAACGGCATGCCCAGCTCGATCACGTCGGCGCCGGCCTTCGGCAACGCCTTGAGGATGGCGAGCGAGGTCTCGTAATCCGGGTCGCCGGCCATGACGAAGGTCATAAGCGCGGCGCGGCCTTCCTCCCTGAGCGCGGCGAAACGGCGATCGATGCGTCCCGTCATCGCGCTTTGCTTCCCAAGTGCCGCGCGACCGTATCGAGATCCTTGTCGCCGCGGCCGGAGAGATTGACCACCATCAGGTGATCCTTCGGCTTGCCTGGCGCGAGGTCGAGCACCTTGGCGATGGCGTGCGCCGGCTCGAGCGCCGGGATGATGCCTTCGAGCTTCGACAAGAGCTGGAAAGCGTTGAGCGCTTCGTCGTCCGTGGCAGAGAGGAAGGTGACGCGGCCGACATCGTTGAGCCAGGCATGCTCGGGGCCGACGCCCGGATAATCGAGGCCGGCGGAGATCGAGTGCGCCTCGTTGATCTGCCCGTCTTCGTTCATGAGGAGATAGGTGCGGTTGCCGTGCAGCACGCCCGGCCGCCCACCGGCGATGGAGGCGGCGTGCTGGCCGCTTTGGAGGCCGTGGCCCGCCGCCTCGACGCCGTAAAACTCGATCCGCGGCTCGTCGAGGAACGGATGGAACAGCCCCATCGCGTTCGAGCCGCCGCCGATGCAGGCGATGAGCGAATCCGGCAGGCGGCCCTCGGCCGAAAACATCTGCTCGCGCGTCTCGCGGCCGATGATCGACTGGAAGTCGCGCACCATCATCGGATACGGGTGCGGGCCGGCGACGGTGCCGATGCAATAAAAGGTGCTTTCGACGTTGGTCACCCAATCGCGCAACGCCTCGTTCATCGCGTCCTTGAGCGTCTTCGCGCCGGAGACGACCGGCACCACTTTGGCGCCGAGCATGTTCATGCGAAAGACATTCGCCTTCTGCCGCTCGACGTCGACCGCGCCCATATAGACGATGCATTCGAGCCCGAAGCGCGCGCACAGGGTCGCGGTGGCGACGCCGTGCATGCCGGCGCCGGTCTCGGCGATGATGCGCTTCTTGCCCATGCGCTGCGCCAGCAGGATTTGGCCGAGCACGTTGTTGACCTTGTGCGCGCCGGTGTGATTGAGCTCCTCGCGCTTGAGATAGATTTTGGCGCCGCCGCCGCCCGAAAGGCCGGAGGCCGTCTGTCGACAATGCGTGGTGAGCCGCTCGGCGAAATAGAGCGGCGAAGGCCGGCCGACATAGTGCGCGAGGTAGAAGTCCATCTCTTTCTGGAAAGCGGGATCGGCTTTCGCCTGGGCGTAGGCTTGCTCCAATTCCAGGATCAGCGGCATCAGCGTCTCGGCGACGAAGCGGCCGCCATAGATGCCGAAATGCCCGTGATCGTCCGGCCCGGTGCGGTAGGAATTGGGTCGCTGTGCGGTCATGCGGGACTCGTGACTGGCTTGGCAGCAATATGCGCCGCCGCGTCGCGCGCCGCGCGCACGAAGGCGCGGATTTTCTCAGGGTCTTTCTCCCCCGGCGCGCGCTCGACGCCCGAAGACACATCGACGCCGGGTGCGCCCGTGATGCGCAAAGCCTCGCCGACATTGCCGGCATCGAGCCCGCCTGAGAGCATGAACGGCACGGCGGCGTCGAGATTTTCGAGCAGGCGCCAGTCGAACGGCTTACCGAGCCCGCCAGGGCGCGTCGCTTCGCGCGGTGCACGCGCGTCGAACAGCAGACGGTCGGCGACCGGGACGTAGGCCGCCGCGGCGGCAAGGTCCCCCTTCGCCGCAACCGCGATCGCCTTCATGACCGGCAGGCCGAAGCGTTTTTTGATTGCCGCAACGCGGGTGGGCGGTTCCTTGCCGTGCAGCTGCAGCAGGTCCGGCTGCAAAACCCCGACCACTGCATCGAGCAACGTATCGTCAGCATCGACCGTCAGCGCCACCTTCAGCGCGCGACCGCGCACCTGCCGGCCGAGCGCACGCGCCACCTCGAAGCCGATGTGGCGTGGCGATAGCGCGAAGAACACGAATCCAACCATGTCGGCACCGGCGTCGAGCGCAACAGCAACGGCCTCGGGAGTGGAGAGGCCACAGATTTTGACAAGCATATTATTCATCTTTCCAAGCGCTCGACGAACAGGATCAACCGGTCTAGTACCCGGAATCACCAATCCGCGCAGGCAACGATGCGAACAAGTGTCTCATCCGACTCTCGAATTCACTGCCCGCGCGAATCACGTTTCTATGAAAGTGGGTACTAGTTCCGCGATCAAGGCCTCAAGCCTGTTCCTTATGACATCTGCCACGATTTCGAAGTCAATCTGCCAATAGGAATGCACAATGTAATTTCGCAAGTCGGAAATATCCCGCCAATCTATCGCAGGCGCAGCGGCCTTTATCTCAGCCGATACTCTATGGAGCGTTTCACCAATAATCACCAAATTATATAGAGCCGCATGTTGTGGCTGCCACGCGTCCGTCAAAGCTGCAGCGCTGAGACCACCCGCATTAACCTGTGCATGCCGCGCGAAAACGCGAGCATCACGAAGCCGATCGAAATCGGACCTATTCATACCGGCTGAACGATACGCGGAAACTCTTCGGCTTCGCGATCCTTCAGTCCACTGACGAGAACAATACCCACCGGCCGGCCGAGCAAATCGGATAAATCGTTTTCCGCCTTGACCAACCCGAGAAGATCAAGCCCGGGACGTTTTTCAGCGAGAAAGTCCAAAGCATTATCGGCGAACACATGCCCGACGCTGCCGCGCGGCAAGAGCCCGATGATCTTGATCGGATTGTTGGCCTCGATGGTCGCAATATGCATGCGCAAGATCGAGCGGTTGATGTCCGGCACGTTCATGGTTGCTATCTCGACGCCATTGTAACATAGGCGCCGGCTGCAAAACATCACCCCAGGGGCGGCCGCAGCTTGAGGCGCTGCGGCGGATTGCCCTCGTCCGGAATGTTGGATGCGGCCGGCTTGCCTTCGAGCGCATCGACCTTTTGCCGCAGCTCGCGCATCTCGCGTTCCAACCAGCGTGCGCTCTGCCGCCACTTGCCTTGCCGCAGCCATGCCGCCAGGCCGCCGATCAGCACGCCGAAAATGAGCAAAAGGATGATCAGCGCGAACAGCGGCAGCGTCACCGCCGCGGCCGGCTCATCGGCGCTGAACGGATCGAACGAAACCGTCACCATATGCCTGTTCGCCACCGCAAAGGCGATGACGATGACGGCGAGCGGCACAAGTACGAGCAACGTGACGATCCTGCGGAGCAATTTTTTCGACCTTCGTCTGCTGCTCTGCACCGCTCATTCCCGCGCCAGCGGAAATCCAGACGGAGAGCACCGTCTCTGCGGTGGGCCTGCTGGGTCCCCGCTTTCGCGGGGACGAGCGGATCATAGCTCGCGCGGATCAGGCCTCGGCCAAGCGATTGAGCCGCTCGCGCATTTCCTTGCCGGTCTTGAAGAACGGCACGCACTTCTGATCGACGGAGACATGGGCGCCGGTGCGCGGATTGCGCCCTGTCCGCGCCGGACGTTGCTTCACGGAGAACGCCCCGAAGCCGCGCAGCTCCACGCGGTCGCCGCGCGCCATCGCCGCGATGATCTCGCCGAGAATGGCGTTGACGATTTTCTCGACGTCGCGCTGGTAAAGGTGGGGGTTCTGCGCGGAAATGCGTTGCACAAGTTCGGACTTGATCATGGGTTGCCCGCGAGCATGGCTCCGGTCATCGGTACGAGAGAAACGGAACGCCGAGGCCAAACGCTCCGCCCTCAGTTCGCGCCTGCAGGGTGCCAAAGCGCCAACAGACCGTCAAGGTTGAGCCGTTCGACCGCCTGCATGGCGCCCCATTGATCGATGCTGCGCGCGAGCGTGGCCAGCCCCGCCGCGTCGAGCGCCGCCGCGGCGGCCGCGTGCAGGAATGGCAGATCGCCGAAGCGACTGCGAAGCTGATAGTCGCGCACCGGCAGCTTGGCGTCGACGTTCTTCTCGCTCGCCAGCCAAGCGATGGCCGTCCTCTCGTCGCCGATCTCGTCGACGAGCTTGAGGCCGATCGCCTGATGTCCCGTGAACACGCGGCCATCGGCGACAGTTTGCAGCTCGTCGTCATTGAGATGGCGGCGGTCCTGCACGAGGCCGCGGAACCAGGCGTAGGAATCCTTGATGATCGACTCGATCGCCGCGCGCGCCTCCGGCGACGTCGGCTCGAAGCCGTCCGGCGCCGCCTTGAGCGGCGACGATTTGATCGTCTCAACCTTGACGCCGATCTTGGTCAAGAGATCGGCGACGTTGGGATATTGGAACAAAACGCCGATCGAGCCAACGAGCGAGGTCTGCTTGGCCACGATGTGATCGCCGGCCAGCGCCGTGATGTAGCCGCCGGAGGCTGCCAGCCCGTCGACGACGATGACGAGCGGCTTCTTCTCCTTCAGCCGCATAAGGGAATCGTAGAGCTGCTCCGACCCGGCGGTGGTGCCGCCGGGGCTGTCGACATGGACGACGACGGCGCGCGCCGTCGACGATCGGGCGAGCCGATCGAGCTGCTGCACCCGCTCCTGATCGTCGCGGATCAACCCTTGTATAGTCACGCGCGCGATGTAGGCGCCGGCGCCGGCAAAACCGGTGCGATCGCTCACCAGCCCGGCCGCGCCGATCACGACGAGAACGATCACCACGACGGCAAGCACGCGCCAGAAGGTGAGCTTGCGCCGCATGCGGCGGCGGTCGACGATCGAGTCGGCATCAAGCGACATGGGTCGAATTCCTTCACATGTTCACCTCTCCCGTTCCGGGAGAGGTCGGATTGCGCAGCAATCCGGGTGAGGGCCTTCTCGGGTTCTGAGCCCAGCGGAGGCGCCCCCCTCACCCCACCCTCTCCCCCCGAATCGGGGGGAGAGGGAGTGAGATTCACTCCTTCGCGTCTTCCTTTTCGTCCTCCTCGCCCTTGCGCTTGAGGGCGGTGCCCAGGATGTCGCCGAGCGTCGCACCGGAATCGGAAGAGCCGTATTGCGCGATCGCCTCCTTCTCCTCGGCGACTTCGAGCGCCTTGATCGAAACGGAGACCTTGCGGGTGCGGCGGTCGGCCTGGATCACGCGAGCGTCGACCTTCTGGCCGACGGCAAAGCGATCCGGACGCTGTTCGGAACGGTCGCGCGCAAGCTCCGAACGCTTGATGAAGGAGGTAAAATCGGTGCCGACGATCTTCACCTCGATACCGCCCTCCTTCACATCGGTCACTTCGCAGGTGACGACAGCACCCTTCTTGAGATCGCCGGTGGGCTCGGCGGCGGCACCGCCGCCGGCGAGCTGCTTGATGCCGAGCGAAATGCGCTCCTTCTCGACATCGACGTCGAGCACTTGCGCGTTGACCTTGTCGCCCTTCTTGTACTCCTCGATGACCTGCTCGCCGGGCCGTTTCCAATCCAGGTCGGAGAGGTGCACCATGCCATCGACATCGCCGTCGAGGCCGAGGAACAAGCCGAATTCGGTCTTGTTCTTGACCTCGCCCTCGACCACCGAGCCGGGCGGATATTTCTCCAAAAATACCTCCCAGGGATTGCGCATGGTCTGTTTGAGGCCGAGCGAGATGCGGCGCTTCACCGGATCGACCTCGAGCACCTGCACCTCAACCTCCTGGGAGGTCGAAACGATCTTTCCGGGATGGACGTTCTTCTTGGTCCACGACATTTCCGAAACGTGGATCAGACCCTCGATGCCGGGTTCGAGTTCGACGAAGGCGCCGTAATCGGTGATGTTGGTGACGCGGCCCTTGAAGCGGGCGCCGACCGGATATTTCGCCTCGATGCCCTGCCACGGGTCCTCGAGGAGCTGCTTCATGCCGAGCGAGATGCGGTGGGTCTCGTGGTTGATCTTGATGATCTTGACCTTGACCTGCTGCCCGATATTGAGGACCTCGGAGGGATGATTGACGCGCCGCCAGGCGATGTCGGTGACGTGCAGGAGGCCATCGATGCCGCCAAGGTCGACGAACGCGCCGTAATCGGTGATGTTCTTGACCGCCCCGTCGATGACCTGTCCCTCTTCGAGGTTCTGCACCAGCTCCTGGCGTTGCTCGGCCCGCGTCTCTTCCAGAACGGTGCGGCGCGAGACGACGATGTTGCCGCGCCGGCGATCCATCTTGAGAATCTGGAACGGCTGCGGGTTGTTCATCAACGGCGACACGTCGCGGATCGGCCTGATATCGACCTGCGAGCGCGGCAGGAAGGCGACGGCGCCATCGAGGTCGACGGTGAAGCCGCCCTTGACCTGATTGAAGATGATGCCCTGCACCTTCTCGTTGTTCTGGAACGCCTTTTCGAGCTTGCCCCAGCTTTCCTCGCGGCGCGCTTTGTCGCGCGAGAGCACCGCCTCGCCGAGCGCGTTCTCGACGCGTTCGAGATAGACCTCGACAATATCGCCGACCTTGATTTCGGCGGCCCGGCCCGGCGCGGCGAACTCGCGCAGCGCCACGCGGCCTTCCGTCTTTAAGCCCACATCGATGACGGCCACGTCTTTTTCGAGCCCGACCACCGTGCCCTTGACGACGGATCCTTCCTGCAGATGGCCATCGCTGAACGATTCATCGATCAGCCTGGCGAAGTCTTCGCGCGAGGGCGCGGCGATAGCAACTTGAGCCATGAATACTCCGAGCCCCATGAAATGGAACGATCCCGAACGCACGGCAGCCGCCGGGGAAGCCGGCGGTTGGGGCCAAAGCCAGACGATCGGGACGAAGCTTTGTTGTCCGGGCCACGCATGCGAAGCGCGAACGGGCGGTTCCTCCAATGACGAAAGCGCGGTCAGCGGCGCCTTCGGCCCGTTCGGACGGCCTCGATGATTGCAACGGCGGCCCGGAACGCCGCGTCTATACCCAAATGCGTGGTGTCGAGCAAGTGTGCGTCCGGCGCGGGTTTGAGGGGGGCGGCCGCGCGTTTCATGTCGCGCTCGTCCCGGCGTAGGATGTCGGCGAGCACGTCAGCTTCCTGCACACTCTCGTCGCGCTCGCGCAATTCCTTCGTCCGGCGCGCCGCGCGCGCCTGCGGGGTCGCCGTGACGAAGATCTTCACATCCGCGCCGGGCGCGATCACGGTGCCGATATCGCGGCCGTCGAGCACGGCGCCTGGCGGCCGCGTCGCGAATTCCCGTTGGTACGTAATCAATGCGTCGCGGACGGCGGGAATGGCCGAGACCAATGACGCCGCCTCCCCGACCGCCTGGCTCTTGAGCGCGATCTTGTCGAATTTCGCTGGATCGAGCGCGCCGGCCGCGGCTGCCGCACGCGGCTCGTCATCGGGCCGAGCGCCGGCGTCGAGCATCGCTTTGGCCACCGCCCGGTAAAGAAGCCCGGTATCGAGATGATGCAGCCCGTACACCGCCGCAATCTGCCTGGCGATCGTGCCCTTGCCCGAGGCGGCCGGTCCGTCGATGGCGATGATCATGATAGATCGGCCCCTAGTCCGCGCATCAACTCGACGAAGCCCGGAAAACTGGTGGCGATGAAGCTCGCATCATCGATCTTCACCGGCTTCTCGCTCGCGAGCCCCAAAACCAGCGCCGCCATGGCGATGCGGTGATCCATGTGGGTTGTGACCAGGCCGCCGCCCATGGGTCGGCCTTTGCCCTGCACGATAAGGTCGTCGCCTGCGATATCGACCGCAACCCCATTCGCGCGCAAGAGGTCGGCGGTGGCGGCGAGGCGGTCGGACTCCTTCACCCGCAGCTCCTTGAGCCCGCGCATCACCGTCGTGCCCTCGGCGAAGGCGGCGGCGACCGCCAGCACCGGGTATTCGTCGATCATGGCTGGCGCGCGCGAGGCCGGCACCTCGACGCCGCGCAGCGCGCCGCTCCGCGCGCGTAAATCGGCGACTTCCTCGCCGCCTTCATTGCGCGTCGCCAGTTGCTCGATCGAGGCTCCCATCTCGCCAAGCGTCGTGATCAGGCCGGCGCGCAGCGGGTTCCGCATCACGCCGTCGAGAATCAGGTCCGAGCCCGGCGTGATCAGCGCGGCGACGAGCGCAAAGGCCGCCGAGGAGGGATCGGCGGGAACCATGATCGGCTGCGGCGTGAGTTCCGGCTGGCCGGCCAGCGTGATGCGGCGGCCATTCGCCCCCTGCGGCTCGACCCCGATATCGGCGCCGAAATAGGCCAGTATCTTCTCGGTATGGTCGCGCGTCGCCTCCGCTTCGATGACGACGGTCTCGCCCGGCGCCGCGAGCCCGGCGAAGAGAACGGCCGATTTCAACTGCGCCGAGGGAACCGGCGGCTCGAACACGATGGGGATCGGCTCGCGCGCGCCAGCGAGCGTCAGCGGCAAGCGGCCGTCCGTCGCAGCGAGCGTGCGCGCGCCGATTCGTTGCAGCGGATCGAGCACGCGGCGCATCGGGCGCTTGCGCAACGAGGCGTCCCCATCGAACGTGGCGATGATCGGGCAGCCGGCCACCGCTCCGAGCATGAGCCGGCACCCGGTTCCCGAATTGCCGAAATCGAGTTTTTGCTCGGGCTCGGCGAAACCGCCGACGCCGACGCCGCGGACATGCCATTCCCCCGCCGCACGTCTCTCGACGAAAGCGCCGAGCGCCCGCAATGCCTTCGCGGTATGGAGCACGTCCTCGCCCTCGAGCAAGCCGCTGATCTTCGTCTCGCCGACCGCAAGCGCGCCGATGATCAGGGCCCGATGCGAGATCGATTTATCGCCGGGCACGCGCACGCGGCCTTTCAAGGGGCCGTGACGACGGGCGGTGAGCGGAGCGGGAGCGGCATGCATAGGGATTAAATCCAACGTGGACCTCTATCACGGTCCGGAACGCCGCGTCATGCCGCAGTTTAACAAGAACGGGACAGGCCGCGATCCGCTATTGACAGGCGCACCACGACTAGCCAAGTGAAGCTCCCAAATTGAAGGATTCGGCCGTGGCGAAACCGGAACTTGGCACCAAGCGCGTCTGTCCCGACACCGGACGCAAGTTCTACGACCTCAACAAGGATCCCGTCATCTCTCCCTATACCGGCAAGGTCGTGCCGGTGGAAACACCGACGGCGCGGGCGCGGCCCGAGCCGGCGCCCGCTCCGCGCACCGTCGCCCCACCGGAAGAAGTCGTGCCCGAACCGCCGGAGGCCGAATTCGTCTCGCTTGAAGAGGCCGATGCCGAGACGCAGGGGGCGAAAAAGCCGGGAGAGCCCACGGAGGCTGAAGCCGAAGAGGTCGAGCTGGACGAGAGCCTCGACGATGCCGCCTTCATCGAGGAGCAGGAGGAAGAGGACGCCGACGTCACCGACATCATCGGCGGCGACATCGAAGACGAGGAGGAAGGGTGACAGGAATCAGTGGTCAGTAATCAGTAATCAGAACGCGCGTTCACTCGGCCCGCTGATTACTGATTACTGATCCCTGTTCCCTGGAGGGGCCATAGCTCAGTTGGGAGAGCGCTTGAATGGCATTCAAGAGGTCGGGGGTTCGACTCCCCCTGGCTCCACCAAATAACTAATATTTCAGTCTGAGTTGCGCAGACGTAACGCGCACCGCAAATCCGCGTTCAGCCCCAAATCTCATGGGCGGCGTCGACGACCAGTTTCAGCTTGGCGCGCTCGTCCGCCTCGGTGACCGGATTGCCGGCGACGGTCGAGGCGAAGCCGCATTGCGGAGAGATGGCGAGCCGGTCGAGATCGATGTAGCGGGCGGCGTCCTGGGTGCGCCGTTTCAGTTCCTCGATGTTTTCGAGCGCCGGCACCTTGCTGCTGACGAGCCCGAGGACCACGCCCTTGTCCTTGACGAAGCGCAGCGGGCTGAAATCGCCGGCGCGTGCGGTGTCGTATTCCAGCAGGAAATGGTTGACGCGCGTTCCGGTAAAAAAACGCTCGGCGACCGATTCGTAGCCGCCGGCGCCGAGATAGCGACCCTTGAAATTGCCGCGGCACATGTGCACGCCGAAGATCACGTCAGGCGGCGCTCCCGCTACGGCCTCGTTCAGGGTTTCGACATAGAGATCGACCAGCCGGTCCGGCTTCTCACCGGCGTCCTCGATTTTGCTGCGGATGGCCGGATCGCAAAGGAGCGCCAGCGCCACTTCGTCGAGCTGAACGTAGCGGCAGCCCGCACCCGCGAGCGCGGCGATCTCCTGGCGATAGATGCAGGTGAGGTCGGCGAAAAATTCCTCTACATTGCGGTAGGCCGCCACGTCGGCAAAGTCCGTGCAGCGGTAGAAGTGCATGGTCGACGGCGCGGGCAGCGTGATTTTGGCAGTTATTTGCGGCGTAGCCTTCGCCGCCTGGCGAAGGAAGATGAATTCGTCGAGGGCGAGCGGCTTGCCGCGGCGCAACTTTCCTGCGGCATAGGTGGCGGTGAAGTCGACCTCGTGCCCGTGATCGTCGTGGAACTTGAACATGGCGGGCTTGATGACAAAGCCCTCGATCCGCTCGACGAAGCGTCCCCAATACGAGCCGCGGCGAAACTCGCCGTCGGTGACCACCCGCAAGCCGGCCTCTTGCTGCAACTCGACCACGTCGCGGATGCAGCGGTCCTGGATTTGTGCAAAATGCGCATCGTCGACGAGCCTTGCATGATGGTCCTTGAAGGCCTGCCGCAAGGCGGCCGGACGGAGCAGGCTGCCGACGTGATCGGCGCGGAACGGGGGGCGACCATTGGGGCGCGCGAGCATTGATCTCCTCCCTGACGATTGTTTATCCATAGGTCTATAGATGAAATCCGTCATGGCCGGAACAATCTCGGTCACGCAGGACGCCTTGCGCCGGAAAACGGCGCCGTCGCTGTTATGCGAGCTGGCGCGAAGCTGCCCCGATCGCATCGCGTTCCGCTCCAAGCATCTCGGCATCTACCGCGAGCGGACGTGGCGCGATTACGCGCGCCTGGTCGCGCGCACCGCCAAGGCATTTTCCGATCTCGGCCTGCGCGCGGGCGAGCGGGTCGCCATCATGGGCGAGACCTACGAGGAATGGGTGATCTGCGATCTGGCCGCGCAGTCGCTCGGCGCCATCGTCTACGGCATCTATCCGACCGCCTCGGCCGCCGAAGTCGAATATCAGATGCGCGACGGCGGTGCCGTGTTGTTCGTCGCGGAAGATCAGGAATATGCCGACAAGCTGCTGCCGCTCCTCGAACGATTGCCGGAGCTGCGCAACCTGGTGGTCATCGACGATACCGCGATGTTCGATTACGACCATGCCAAGCTCACGAGCTATCACGCCTTGCTGTCGGCCGTCGAAGGCGACCTCGATTGGCTCGACGCGCAGGTTCAACGCCTGTCGCCGGACGATCCGGCCTTCATCGTCTACACCTCGGGCACCACCGGACATCCCAAGGGCGCGCTGGTCGCCCACGGCAAGCACCTCGCGGCGGCCGCCAACCTGGTCGATCATTACCCGACGCTCGCAGAGAAACCGCATCGCACCGTCGCTTACCTGCCGCTCTGCCACATTCTCGGCCGCGACATCGCGGTAACGCTACCGATGATCTCGCAAATGATCCCGCATTTCGGCGAGAACGCGGAGGACCTGGCGACGACGATGTTCGAGGTGGCGCCGACGACACTGTTCACGGTTCCGCGCTATCTGCAGAAGTTCGCCGCGCAGATCCTGGTTGGGATGGCGAATTCATCGAAACTAAAGCGCACGAGCTATGAGCTGGCGATGCGGCTGGCGCGCCGGTACGTGCGCCGGCGCTGGGACGGGATGAACGGCGCCGAGGGGGCGTTCTATCGGATCGCGCACGCCGTCGTGTTCCAGCCGATCCTGAACAAACTGGGTTTCGACCAACTGGAGCTTGTCATCTGCGGCGGCGCGCCGCTCTCCCCCGAGACCATGGCGCTTTGGCACATGTACGGGGTGAACGTCGTGGAAATCTACGGTCAAACCGAGACGGCGGGGGGCATTGTGGCCGGCCAGCGCGGGCCGTTTCCGGCGCCCGGCAATGTCGGCACGCCGCCGTCCGGCTGGAGCGTTCGCCTGGCGAACGATGGCGAGATCCTGGTTCACAGCGCCGATTTGTTTGAATGTTATTGGCGCGACGAAGGGGCGACGCGGGCGGTCAAAGGCGAAGACGGCTGGCTGCGAACCGGCGACGTCGGCGAATGGGGCAAAAGCGGGCTGCGACTCATCGATCGCGCCCGCGATTTCATCGTCACCTCGGGCGGCAAGACCTTGTCGCCGTCCTTCATCGAGAACGCGTTGCGCGCGTCGCCCTACATTGCCGAAGTTGCGGTCTTCGGTCACGGCCGCCGCTACCTCTCGGCGCTGGTCGAGATCGACTTCGATACGGTTGCCGATTGGGCGCGCAGCAACGATGTCAACTATACCGGCTTCACCAGCCTCGTGCAGAACCCGAAAGTAGAGCAACTGATCAAAGCCGAGATAGCCAAGGCCAATGCGCAACTGGCGCGCGTCGAACAAGTCAAAGCGTTCCGCATCCTGCCGAAAATGCTCGATCCCGAAGAGGAGGGCGAACCGATCACGCCGACCCGCAAGGTCAAGCGCTCGCTGATGTACGAGAAATTCAAGTCTCTGGTCGAGGCGATGTACGATGACCGCGACGAACGGCTGGTGGCGGAAGAAGTAGGCGACGCATTGCGCGCCTGACGGCGCCAGCGCAAAATGAGAGTACAACGTTCAAAGGGAGGAAGAAAACTCATGCGTTCACCGATCGTGGTTGCCGCGGCGCTCGCCGCGTTCATATCCGGGCCGGCGCTTGCCGAGGACGCCTATGTGGTGGGGATCACCGCCGCGTTGACCGGCCCGCCGGCCTCGACCTACGCGCCGGCCGTCGAGGCGCTGCGCATCTATATCGACCGGGTGAACGCCGCCGGCGGCGTCAACGGCAAGAAGATCAATCTCGTCATCGAGGACGACTCGGCGCAGCCCTCGAAAGCGGCGGCCAACGCCAAGAAATTGCTGACCGAGGACAATCCGGTATTGCTGCTCAACGCCAGCCTCTCCTCCACCTATGCGCCGGTCATCGCCGAAGCCAAGAATGCCGGCGTGCCGCTGATGTTCGCAAGCTCGGTCTGCCCGAAGGACGTCTATCCGCCGGCCAGCGAAGGCGAGTTCTGCACCACGGCTTTCGCGGCCACCTACGATAGCCGCGCCGCGCTCGCGTTCGTCAAGGAAACCGCCAAGGAACCGGTCAAGATCGGCTTCGCCGCCATGGCCATTCCGCTGTCCCGCGCAGAGATAGATTTTGCCGAAAGCCAAGCTCCCGCTCTCGGCATGACTGCCGTCGACAAGGAAATCATTCCGCCGCCGACCGCGGACTACACGCCGTTTGCGACCAAGATCAGGGAGGCGGGCGCCAACTGGGTGTTTTCATGGGCGCCCTGGGTGACAGAGGTGCGCACCTTCGAAGCCTTGCGCCGCCTCGACTGGTCGGGCGACTATATCAGCTGGGCGCATCTCGAGGCCGAGGACGAGCTCAAGCGCATCAAGGATCCGAAGTTTTATGTCCTCGGCGCCAATGCGCTGTTCGAGGACGCGTTGCCGATCCAGAAGGAGATCGTCGACACCGTCAAGCAAGCCGGCGGCAAATATCCGCCGGATGAGATGACCGAAGGCTGGATTGCCGGCATGGTGATCGAAGCGGCGCTCAAAGGCGCCGGCCCGGCGGCGACGCCGGCCAAAGTCCAGGCGTCGATGCAGAACCTGAAGGTCGATCTCAAGGGCCTGCGCGGCGGTCCGATCGAATGGACCAAGGACAATCACTTCCGCATCAAGCAATATTATCGCGTATACCGTTGGGACGGATCAAAGATCGCGCTGGTCAAGGATTGGTTCGCCTATGACGTGAAGTAGAAGCGCAATAGTCCTACCGGCGCCCGGCCGCGGACGCCTTCTGCCCTCCCCCGCGTGCCGGACTTGGCAATCTTGTTCATGGCTGCCAGCAATGTCACACCGTGGCGCCAATATCTCAGTTTTGGCACCAAGCGTCGGAAGCGGACTTTAAGATTTACGTCGGCTTTCCGGGCATTGCGGAATTGCATAACCGCATGGCCTTGACGGACTCTGTCGCGATTGACCCGGAGCCGACATCGTGTGATTTGCCACGCTGACACAGACACACAGATGGCCAAGTAGGTGTTATTATTATCCGGCGTGCAAGTTTGGTGTTGTGGACGGCCCCGTCCTTAATATGCAAACGTCGATGCGGGGACCCGTCACAAAAGTAGGACTTCCACGCACAGTATGACGTCTGTCATTCTTTTATCATTAGTGCTTTCGCTTCTCGGAGCTGGACTTGGTTATCATGGCCGACGTCCAGGTCACCAGTTCGATGGCGGCCTTGTTGAAGGCTTCGTCCAGCGCCTCGGCTGCCGCTGCTGCGTCCGGCGCCTTGAGCGGGGCGGTCGTCTGGAATATCCGCGCCGCGGCGATCTCGCCGTGGTCAGTCAGAATCTTGGCGGTGAACTCGACATCCGCGGTCGGGTTGGCCGACATCGAAACTTGGAAACCACGAATATCGATCAGGAGCTGATATTTGGCCGTGAGCCCATCCATCGGCTTGGCCACCGCGCCCAGAAAGTTCGCATTCTCGAAGCTCTGGATGATCTTCTCC
>Ga0187856_1000637_pt1 | contig 31034 bp, 26 predicted proteins | sample June2016WEW_8_40_FD_132443 | JGI IMG/M metagenome (GOLD analysis project Ga0187856, IMG submission 132443) | Peatland microbial communities from SPRUCE experiment site at the Marcell Experimental Forest, Minnesota, USA - June2016WEW_8_40 | ecosystem: Environmental > Terrestrial > Soil > Wetlands... | reverse complement strand
GTCAAGCGCCGCCAGCTCCATCAGGTCGCGAATCTGGAGCATGCCGTCGGCCTCGAAGACGTCGGCATTTTCGTCGAGGCCAAGCTCGGCCGCGAGCATCCCGCGATGGAGCGGGTCCATCCCGTGCGGGACTTCGAGGCGCACGATGGGGGCGAAGCGGCGATCGCGCAATTCAGTTTCGATCAGCGCCAGCAGGTCGTCGGCCTCTTCCTCGTCGCGCTCGGTGTTGGCGTTGCGGGTGACGCGGAACAGTTCGCAGGAGGAGACCCGGATGCCCGGGAAGAGCAGGTCGAGGTTGTGCGCCATGACATCTTCGAGGCGCACGAAACGGTTGGCGACACCGACGCGAATGAAGCGCGGAATGCCGGAGCCGACTGGGACCTTGACCCGCGCCATCGAGGGTTCGGAGTCGTGCGGATCGCGAATCGTGACCAGCAGATTGAGCGACAGGTTGGAGACGAAAGGAAACGGATGGGCCGGGTCGATCGCGAGCGGCGTCACGAGGGGAAAGATATTGCCGTAGTAGTACTCGCGGACGCCGGACTGTTCGTCGGCCGACAATTCTTCGTAACCGGCGACGGCGATGCCGTGGGGGACGAGCGCGGCCAGGAGCTCATCGATAACCTTACGCTGGCGGCTCTGGAAGTCGCGCACGTCGGCGTAACATTCGGCAATTTGCTGGTGCGGAGTGCGGCCGTCAACCGTGAGTTCATGGACGCCGGCGGCGACCTGCTGCTTGAGGCCGCCGATGCGCTTCATGAAAAATTCGTCGAGATTGGAAGCTGTGATGGCGAGGAACTTGAGTCGTTCGAGCAGCGGATTGCGCGCATCTTGCGCCTGCGCGAGGACGCGGCGATTGAATTGCAGCCAGGTCAGCTCGCGATTGAGAAACAGTTCGGGCGCCCTGAGCGTTGGATCTATTGTGATGACGTCGGAGGAGGAGGCTACTCCATTGGTCGCGGAGAGAACGTCTTGATGCGGCTCGTCGCCGTTGAGGGCGCCGTTGGCGGCGGCGATGGCCGTCGCGGGCGCCCCGGTGGTGGTGGAAGGATCCGCTGACGAAGCGGAATCAGCAGCGTCGGATATGGTGTCGTTGGCAGCCAGTCCGCCGGGAGCCTGAGTGGTGCTCATATCGTCTTATATTGTCGTCGCTATGAGATCCGTCTGTTGCCCGATCGAAATTACCAGCACGACAGCATCATAGCCGGATGGCGGTTACGATGGCTACCGTACGAATGTTTCCATTTGGCGCGAGACACAGCTTTTGATCGAACAAACCGCGAAATATAAGGGGCCAGTAAGTAGCGACGGCGCGAGACATCTAGCTGACGGCGGCAACATCGTCGCTTTCGCGCAACATCCACGGGGCGGCGGATTCGCGTCTGGATTACAAGCGCGTCAAGTTTTGCCGACAGCTTAATTTGCCGCTTTCGCTGCCGCCCGGCAGGGGCTATCGTGCGTCGAAGAACCCCCGGGAGGAGTTAGCCTTGGATACGGGAGTCAGACCGACCATCGCAAAGAACGACGTTCGCGGTCGGAATGCGCCGTACCTTGGACTTGCGCCGCGGCTAATCGCGGGCGCGATCGCGATTGCGCTGGCGACATTGGCGGGCTGCTCGAGCAATTCGCCCAAGATCAACACGGCACATCTGCCCGCGGCCGCGGTGGCGCCAGATCCATGGGCCGCCATCTCGTCGAATCCGAAGATCGCACAGATACTCGCCAGTTCATGTTTCGACTGTCATTCGGAGGGGGGCGGCGCCGCCTGGTATGTGAAGATGGCGCCGTCGTACTGGTTTTCGGGATCGGCGCGAAAGAACCTGAACTTCACGAACTGGAAGGACTACGACGAACATCGCAGGAACGAAGCGATCGAAGCGATCGGGCGGGTGGTTAATCGCGGCGAGATGCCGCCGTGGGATTACACCGTATTCCATCCGGCGGCCGAGCTCAGCAACGAACAGAAAGACCTCGTGAGCGAATGGGCGGCGCGGCACGTGGAAGTGCTACCGGCGCATTGAGGCGGGCAGGCTCGTACACCGTATAGAGATACTGACGGGCCAGTTCGGGCTGCGGAGCTAATCGTACAGACGCGAGGCGCCGAAGAGGCCGACCACCAGGAAGACGACTCCCAGCGTGATGGTTGCCAGCGAGGGCCACAGCGCGCTGAACGCCGGCAAATCACGAATCATCAGGTTGTTGAAGGCGAGCATCGTCCAGGTGGTGGGCAGGAACTGGGCGAACGCGCGCATCCAGGACGGTTCGAAATCGAGCGGCCACCAGCATCCCCCGATTGCCGACATGGCCATCGCAACGACGGCGCCGATCGGCATCACGGAGTCGTGAGTGCGGGCGACGCAGGCGATGATGAGGCCGAAAGCGGCCGCGGCAAATGAGATAGCGGCCGCGGGCAACAGCAGCATCGCGGGATATCCGCCGAGCGACACGCCGAACAGCCAGTATCCAATCGCCAGCAGCACGATCATCTGGAGCATACCGACGAGGAAGCGGGCGAGGAGCTTGCCGAGCAGCGTGCCGGCCAATGACGCACCGCTGACGCGCAGACGCGCGAGGGTGCCCCAGTCGCGTTCGTCGATGAGGCCGAGCGAGATGCCCATCAACATACCGATGAGCAGAAAGGTGATGCCGAAGCCGGGCACGTACTGATCGAAGGAGTTGACGTTGGCGCTGGCGCCGGTGACGGTACGCTCGGCCCATCCGAGCGTACCTGGAATGACCGGCATAGCGGCGGGGGCGAGGGCTTCGAGATCGGCGCGCAATTGCGGGCTGGGGAGCGCGGGTGGCGACGGAGGCGGCGGCAATTCGATCGACCATGCGGGCGTGGCGGAGGCCGCGTCACCCACTGGCGGCAGATGCGGCGGGGCGATCGCGAAGTCGATCGGCTTGACCAGTTCGGCGAGGGCGGTTTGCGCCGGCGGAGCGGGAAAGGAGGGCGGCGGCGGAATCGCGCCGGCGTGCGATCCGGCGGCGGCCTTGAGCGCGGCGAACCAGCGGTCGAAGTCGCGCTCGCTCGCCTGCAGGGCGACGAGATAATCGGTCACGGCCGCGATCGCGCCGCGCCGTGCGCTGACTTCGGTCGCGATCGAGGCGCGCGCCTGTTCGATCGATTTTTCGACCGCGGCTTGCGTCTGCACGCGCAAAGCGTCGATGGTCGCGCCCATCTGGCGGCGAATTTGCGCTTGCAGGTCTTTCTCGGCGCGCGCGCGTGCGCCGGTCAACTGCCGCTGATAGTCGGCGACGCCGGTCTGCAAGGCGTCGAGGTTGGCGGAAATCCGCGTGAGCCGCGCGCGCAAGTCGGCGCCGCCGTGGGCGAGGCGTGTGCGGGCCTGATCCTGGGCCGCGGCGGTGATGCGCCGGCAGAGGTCGCCGATGCGGAATTCGATCGCCGAGATTTCAAGGCGTTTGATCGGATCGACGTAGAGCACGACCTCGGCGGCGCGGCCGGCGGCGAGCGTGGCGGTGGTGCCGGCTGGAATCACGATAGCGAGCGGAGCGCGATCGCGTCCGCGGATGATGGCGCGCGCGAGGTCAAGGTTCGCGACCTGGGCGACGGTGACGGCGGGCTCGTGCACGAGGGCGTCGAGAATCGCACGGGCGACCGCGCCGTGGTCGTCGTCGATCAGCGGCACCGTATAGGTATGCGCGCCCATCCGGGCGCCGTAGATATTGCCGAGCGAAAAACCAGCGACCGCGATGATCACGATCGGTGCGAGCAGCAGCATGAACAAGCCGACGCGATCCTGCGCGAGCAGGCGGAATTCATTGAGGAAGGTGAGGCGGATGGTGCGCAACATCGAAGGAACCCGGCGGAATCGACTCAGTACGAATCGGGGATCAGATCGCGCAGGGCGCGACCGGTCAGGGCGATGAAAGCGTCGGAGAGGTTAGGGCTATGCACGTTGAATTCGAGGACCTGCGCACCCGCCGCGCGTGCGCGCTCCAATACAGGGCTGACCAAAGCGAAACTTTCAAGCTGGAGGGCGATCTTGCCGTTGCCGTTGGCGCCGGGGACGGCGATTTGAGTGATGCCGGCGAGGCCATCGCACCAGGCTGGGGGCGGGGCGCCCTGGAAGGTGAGTTCCATCAGGGGCTGGCGTCCGCCGAGCGCGATCAGCTCGGCAACCGTGCCGGCGGCGACGACTTTGCCGCGATCGATCAGCAGGGCGCGGCTGCAAATACGCTCGACCTCTTCCATGTAATGGGTGCTGTAAACGACGGCGGCGCCGCCCTGCGCGGCACGGCGGACGGTCTCGAGGATCTGCTCGCGCGATTGCGGGTCCACGCCGACGGTGGGCTCGTCGAGCAAGAGCAGGTCGGGGCGATGGACCAAACCGCAGGCCAGGTTGAGCCGCCGCTGCATTCCGCCGGAGAGCGTCGCGACCCGATCATCGGCGCGTTCGGTCAGTCCGACTTCTTCGAGTGCGCGCATACATTCGCTGCGGGCCTGGCGTTTCGAGATGCCGTGAAGGCGGGCGAACAGTTCGAGGTTTTGAAAGCCGCTCAGCGACGGATAGAGGGCGATCGCCTGAGGCACGAAGCCGAGCCGGCGGCGCAGGGCGTGGTGCCTGAGCGAAGGGATGGCGCCCGCGATGCGGACGGTGCCGCTATCGGGCTCAATCAGGGTGGCGAGCAATGAGAGGGTAGTGGTCTTGCCGGCGCCGTTGGGGCCGAGCAGGCCGACCACTTCGCCGGCGTTAACGGCCAGGCTGATGCCATCGAGCACCAGGCGTGAGCCATAGCTTTTGCGCAGCGCGATCGCTTCGAGGAGTGTGGCGCCGTTGGGCACGCTCACGAGTCTGCCCGATCGAGAAGGGCGTGGCGAGGCGCCACTTTGCACCGTCGCAAATTGGGCAAGCATCGGTCGGCGGGGCCTTCGCGAGATTCCCACGATGGGATTTCAAAATTCCAGTTTAGCAATCGATCAGGTTTACTGGGGGATAGCGGTATGCGCGAGTCGGTCAGATGCATCAGATTTCGTTCCCTACAGAACCGCTCTGCTCCATCCGATTATATATGTTATATATGGAACCGCATCGCCACGTCGGCGGTTGCTATAATTACTCACGATCCACCGCGAACACGCGCAGCTCGTCCCCACGAATTGTTCGGCAGGCATCCAGCGCTTTGCCGTGTTGTCGCCAACAGTCTGGGCGGTAATCGCCTCACGGAGTTTTGTAGATGAGAATTTTGAGCGTCGGCAGCGCCTTTCCCGAGAATCTTTATCCGCAGGAAGTAATCACCGGCGCGATTAAGCAACATTGGGGCGCGCGGCTGGAGCATCCCGCGCTGCTCGATCGGCTGCATTCGCGAGCGGGCGTGAAGCAGCGCTACCTGTCCTTCCCGCTGGAAAAGTACAGCAGTTTCGAGACCTTCGGCGAGACCAATCGGGCATGGCTGGAAGTTGCGGCGCAACTCGGTGAACGAGCGATCGATGCGGCACTCGAGCGCGCCCGTCTTGGGCGCCGTGACCTCGACGCGCTCTACGTAGTCTCGGTAACCGGAGTCGCCAGCCCGTCGCTCGACGCGCGATTGATCAACCGGATGGGGCTGCGCCCGGATATCAAGCGCACGCCGATTTTCGGCGTCGGCTGTGTCGGCGGGGCGATTGGACTCACACGCGCGGCCGATTATGTGCTCGCCTATCCGAAACAGGTCGCGGTGATTTTATCGGTGGAGTTGTGCTCGCTGACGGTGCAGCGCGACGATCTCTCGACTGTAAACATGATTTCGATGGGCTTGTTCGCTGACGGCGCGGTTGCGGCAATTCTGGCGGGAGCGGAGCGCAGCACGACGGGCCCGACGATTGTCGCCAATCGGTCGGTGTTTTATCCCGACACCGAGCAGATCATGGGCTGGGACATTTCGGAGAAAGGCTTTGCGATCGTGCTTTCGCAGCAGTTGCCCGAATTGATCCAGCGGCGGCTCGGCGCTGACGTCGATTCGTTTCTGGCCGCCAATGGGCTGACCCGCCGCGAAATCGAGAGCTGGGTGATTCATCCGGGCGGCCCCAAGATATTGCAGGCGGTGGAAACGGCGCTCGGCCTGTGCCAAGGCGAGCTTGCGCTGTCGTGGGAATGCCTCGCGGAATTCGGCAACCTGTCGTCGGGGTCGGTGCTGAAAGTGTTAGAGGCCGTGATGACCACCAAGCGGCCGGCGCCAGGAGCGCCGGGAGTCATCCTCGCGATGGGCCCGGGATTTTGCTCGGAGATGATGCTGGTGCGCTGGTAAGGGGTTGGGGGAAGGAAGTTGGCGCGGAAGATCCGTGAAGCCGCAAACTGGTCTGGTGATTTGGACCGGACCGCCGGTCCTGGCTTATAACCAGGTCTATCTCTACTGAGCGCGGACAGACTTCTGGGTCAGACGCGTCGCAGGCGGCGGACGTCGCGGGCGGCGCCGATCTTTTCAAGCGCGCAAATCGTCAGATAGCCCACGTCGGGCTGGCGCCAACCCCATCCGAGCTGGGCCGAGCCCGGACGGGCGTGATGGTTGCGATGCCAGTTCTCGCCCTGAAAGAAATGCATCAGTGCGAGCCAATGCACGTTGCGGCTGGAATCCTCACCCGGCGCCGCGGTCGGTTCGGTATGGCAGATGCTGTTGACGAAACATTGCGCGTGCAACGCGAAAACCAGCCGGATTGAACCGAGCCAAAAGAACGCGGGCCATCCGAAAAAGAGCCCGCCGAAGTACGAAAGCGCGAGCACGGGCGGCTGCAGGTAAGTCCAGATGCGGTATTTGCGGCTATCGAGATCGGGGCAAAAACGTGTCGAATCGGGGATACCCGCCTGCCACAGCCAGCGCAGATGCGACCACCAGAACCCGTGTCGCGGGCTTGAGATATCCTCGTCGGTATCGGCGCTCGCGTGATGCAGCCGATGGCCGGAAACCCAGCTAATCGGCTTGCCGGAACCGTTGAGAACGGCAAAGAAGGTGAGAATCAGAAAGGCCCACGGCTTGAGCGTAAGCGCCCGATGGGCGATCGCGCGATGGTAACATACGGTGGTGCCAAGACCACCAAGCCACGCCAAGGCGATCGCGCTTAACACTATGGGCCAACCGGGAAGCGGAAACAGGATCAACCCAACGGCCGCAGTGACGTGAATCAAGACGATCCACGGCAGAATGGCGGCATCCTCGCGGGTCATCCGCCACCACGGCCATTCCCAGGGACGCTCCGCAATCCGTGTGCAGTTCTGTGCGGCGATCAAGGCGTAGCGTCCTTGACTTGATGGCTGGGAAGCAGATTCGCTTTAGAGTTGCAGAGGAAGCCGCTAGAGCACAGCCGGACTACCAGCGGCTGCCACCGCGGTTGCCGCCGCCACCGCCGCTACGATTTCCACCGCCGCCACCGCCGCGATTGCCACCACCGCCGCCCGCTTCACGCGGACGCGCCTCATTGACCTTTATATTACGGCCCTTGAGTTCGGTCTCGTTGAATTGCTCGATTGCGCGGGCGGCATCGGCCGAATCGGCCATTTCGACAAACCCGAAGCCCTTGGATTGGCCCGAGAACTTGTCGGTAATGACGGCGACGCTTTCGACGGCGCCGGCTTGGGAAAACAACGCCTCGAGGTCGGCGTTCGTGACGGAGTAGGCAAGGTTGCCCACGTAAAGCTTGCTGGCCAATTGTCTGGCCTCCTGAAATATTTGCGAGGAAGCAGCAGACAGAAAGCCGATTTGAGGCTTAACGGGGAGATGCGTCCTAGCGTGACCACAGGATAACCTGCACTCGCCCTAAAGTAAAGTGAGTGAAGTGACCCAGTAGTGATTAGCGAGTCGGGCGTTCGCGATGGCGGATGTCGCGGCCTTCGACCATGAATACCACCGACTCGGCTACGGCGGTCGCATGATCGGCGATCTTTTCCAATGATCGCGAAACGAACAGCAGCGTGGTGCCCTGTCCGATACCGGCCGGCTCGTCGATCATCGAGTTGAGCAACTGGTCGAGTACGCGACGATGCAAGGCGTCGATTTGATCGTCGGTCTCGATCACGCTTTTGGCGAGCGCGGTGTCGCTATGTTCGAACGCGCGCAGGCTCTTTTTGACCATCTCTCGGGCAATCGTAGTCATCCGTTCGATTTCGGCATCGACGCCGAACGCGACACGACGGGCGCTACTACTCGGGCGTGCGCAGATATTGACCGCCTGGTCGCCGATACGTTCGAGGTCGGTGGTAATCTTGAGGCTCGCCAGAATCATCCGCAGGTCGATCGCGGTTGGCTGATTGAGGGCGAGGATCTGCACGCAACTCTCATCGATTTCGCTGTCGAGACGGTTGACCTCGGCGTCACGCGCGGCGATCGCAGCGGCACCGTCGGCGTCGCCCGCGAACAGGCATTGGATGGCGTCGTCGATCTGATTGCACACCAACTCACCCATGCGCAGGAGCGTTTCCCGCAGCTCCGAGAGCTCCTGCTCGTAGCGGCTGTTGGTATGCTGCAAAGGTGCTCGGTCCATCGATTTCTCGCCTTACATGATTTCTCGCTTTACGCGGCGCGCGCGTGAGGGCCGCAAATGGCCGGCGTGCGCGCCGCGAGAGCCCGCCTGATGATCGGATGATAGACGTGTAATGTGTTGGCGGCGCCGACGCAACCCGTCGCGTACGCAGAGCGGTCCAAGGCCCTGGCGCTACCAGCCGCGCCCTTCGTTTTAACAGTCCGGGTAGCCGTCAACTGGTCATCACTTTATGCCCACTGCGGTAGCAAATCAGCAACAGGGGTAGCGCCGGATTCGGGCGAGGTGGTCGATATCGCAATCGATCCGCGCGGCACGACCGATCAGACGATTTTTGCCGCGTTTGGCAGCGGCGGGGTCTGGAAGTCGACCGATGACGGCAACACCTGGGCGCCTAAGACCGACGGTCTGCTGTCGCTATCAACCGGCGCGGTGGCGCTCGATCCGGGTAATCCGTCGATCGTTTATGTCGGCACGGACAATCCGGCCTTCGGCGGCGATTGTCCCGGCTGTAACTTCACGGCGGTCGGTATCTACAAGTCGTTGGATGGCGGCAATACCTGGACGCTGCTGCCCAACAGCCCGACCGGCGTCGCGATCAGACGGATAGTCTTTCCTGCTCCGGGAGTGCTGCTGGTCGCCACCACCCAAGGGCTCTATCGCTCGCTCGACGCGGGCGCGACCTTCTCGCGGCTTACTGTTTCAGGATTCGCCGGCAACGGCATCGACGATATTCGCCTCGATACGCAGAACCCGAAGCTCGTGCGCGTATCGATCGGCGGGTTGGGAATTTTCGTTTCGACTGACGCTACTCTTGCCGCCCCCCCAACCTTCACCAACCTGTGGACGGCGTCGAACGGCTCGCCGCTGCAGAACCCGGTCGTAACCGGCGGCCATATCGGATTCATTGCATTCGCGCAGTCAACTACCGGCGGCGTGAACCCACCCGGACAGACAATCTACGCGACGGTCCAGAACACGACGCCAACGACCTTGGCGCCGAGCCAATTTCTGGGGATGTGGGTTTCCACCGACGGCGGCGGCACGGCACCTGGACGAATCTGCCGGGTGCAAATGCGGCCGGCGGCGCCGACGGCAATAGCGGCAGCGGCTGCCAGTGCGGATACGATCAGACTATCGGAGTCGATCCGACCACCGATCAGACGGTCTATATCGGATTCCAGGAGGTCTGGAAGTCGACCAACGGCGGCACCAGCTTCGGCGGAACCGCGATTACGCTCAACCAGGTCCATTGGGACAACCACGCGTTCACTTTCAGCCCGCATGACGCGACCGGGCAGACTTTTTATATCGGCACGGACGGTGGCGTAGCGACCACTACCAACGGCGCGTTTACCAACATCAACGGCACGACCTCATTCTCAAATGGGGCGATTGCGGCCAATCTGCTGCGCGGGATCGATATCGGGCGCGGCTCAAATGCCAACCGGCTGTGGACCTACGGCGGTTTTCAGGACACCGGCAATTCGCAATTCGGCTCGGGTTATACCGGCACCACCTGGCAGCTTGGACAAGACGGTGACGGCGGTCCGATGACCGTGGATCCGTGCAATCCGCTCCACGCGATTACCACCGACGACGGCGGATATTCGCAGACTACCACCGGCGGCACCGCCGGAAGTTGGAGCGGTACTGTGACCCTGTCGCCGGCCGTACCGGGCGGTTTCAATCTGAGCGGAAGCGCTTTCGCCTTCGACCAGACCTGCGACACGACGGTTTACGCGGGCTTCAATATCTCCGATCCGACGGGTGTAACTCCGACCACCTTCGGGCTCTATCAGAGCACCGATAACGGCAACACCTACACCGAGGTGGACACTCTGACCAACAGCGTGTCGTCGATCGCAACGGCCAAGATCGATCCGAACGTGGTCTGGATCGGTCTGAACAACGGCAGCCTCGCCTTCAGCACCAACGCCTTGCTCGGCGCTGCTTCGACCTGGACCGCGATCCCGGATCCTTCGGGCACGGGACAGTCGGCGCTCGGAATCGCAATGGATCCGAACAACACCGCCACGGTATTCGCGGTTTATCCGGGAGTTAACGGCACGTCTCCGAGCAAGCACGTCTGGATGACGACCGATAGCGGTACTCATTGGACCGATATCTCCGGCACCGGCGCCGACGCTCTGCCGGACCTGCCGCTGCAGGCGGTCGCGGTCGATCCGAGCTCGGGCAGCAACCCGCGCACGATAATCGTCGGCGGCGAGGCCGGCGTGTTCCAGACGACCAACAACGGTGCAACCTGGCAGGTGCTTGGAGTGGGCTTGCCGACGGTGGGCGTGACCGGGGTGGCGCTGGATTCCAGCGTCAGTCCGTCGCTGTTGCGGGTCGGCACGTATGGTCGCAGCAGTTTTGAATTGGGTGCGGCAACCGGTCCGCTGCTCGCCATCAATACTACGCAGAATTTCGGAACCATCTGTCCGAGCCAATCGCCAACGACGCTGCTGCAATTGTTCAATGTTGGCGCCAGCGCCCTCACGATTACCAATATCCAGCGAATTTCGGGCAGTACCGATTTCACCATAACCGGACCGTCATTTCCGACAACGATCGCTGCGGGTGAGGAAGTCGACTGGACAATCAAGCTGGCGGTGACGTCGTCGAGCACGAACCCCGAGAGCGCAACCTTCGCGATCGACAGCAACGATAGTGTCAACCCGACCCAGGATGTGACCTACACTGCGACGGTAGGTGCGCCCAACGGCAGCACCGTGATCGCCGGCGGCGGCAACTACGGCAACGTCTGTCTGGGTTCGTTTGCCGACCTCAACCTGACGATTAACAACAGCGGGACCTGCAACTTGCTGGTCAGCGGCATGGTGTCTTCGGATCCGGACTTCCTGACGCCGAGCACACTGTCCTATCCGTTGACGGTGCACAGCGGGGGCTCGATAACGGCGCCGGTGCGCTTCGAGCCGCTCAGCCTGGGGACGTTCAGCGGCATCGTCACAGCCGACAGCACCAATAACCCGGGCGGCAACATGAGCGTGAACGTCAGCGGAGTTGCGCCGCCGGGGCATATCACGTGGAGCGGTGCGGGCACCTTCGGCAACATTTGCGCCAACACCAACGCACAGCAGACAATCACGATCGGCAATACCGGTCTGTGCAATCTGCACGTGACCAGCGCGACGATTAACTGTTCGGACTTCACGATCGAGGGCAATCCGTTCCCGGCGACACTCAGCCCGGATTCGAGTCTGCCGCTCACGATCGCGTTTACGCCGACATCGCTCGGAGCGAAGAGCTGCAATCTGACGATTGACAGCGACGATCCGATCAATCCGATTCTGGTCATACCGCTGACGGGCAACACTCCGGGGCCGGTGATCTCGCTCAATACGGCGGGTCTGACGCTGCCGCCGACGGTGATCCAGAATCGCGGGTCGTGCCATTCGCAGGTCGGGTTGCCGATTGCGAACTCGGGCCAGTGCGGTCTCACGATCAATAGCGTGGGAATCACCGGCCCCGACGCCGCGGACTATTCGCTGACCGGGCTGCCGGCATTGCCGGACACGGTCGGCGCCGGCGATCAGTTGGGCGACGGCGATCTGGATGCGGTCTTCGCACCTTCGACGATCGCGCGGACGAAGACGGCCAGCGTCAATGTGCCCTGGGTCAACGATCCGATTCTGCATACCACGACGACGCAGTCGGTTCCGTTGTGCGGTGAAGCGACCGGCCGGGGCGTGCGCGTGCTGGTAACGAACGGCGGGGTGCCGGTCGCCACGGTCCGCAAAGTGACGCTGTACTATGTGAATCAGTTCGGCTTCCAGGAGCCGCCGGCGATTCTGATCCAGCGCAAGGTTAACTTGCCGCTTGCGACGGTGACGGGGACGGCGCCCTGTCCGACGTTCCAGTATCACTATGAATTCGGGACGGTGAGTAATGAGACGCGCGTGCTCAAGCCCGGCAACTATCTCATGATTGTCACGATAGTTAGCGGCGGGCACGTGAAAACCAAGTCCGTGAAGGTTAACCTCAATACCTGCGACTTCGACAAGAATATCGTAGTCGCCTTCTAGGACCGTTAACGTCGATACCGCAGCGGGCCCGGCTGACCATGTAAATGGTTGGCCGGGCCTTTTTTCGAGTCATCGAGCAGACGGCCAATCGCGAGCGCAAAGCCGCCAAGGGTCATGATGTTGATGGTTGAACCACTCATCATGAGTCCAAAGGCGCCCGCCAAAATGGACAGTGGAATCGAAAGGAAAATCACGATGGTCGAGCGAAAACTGCCGAGGAAGATCAGGATCATGAGCGAAGCGAGTACCCGCTCCGGAGACCGCTTCATGCTCAAGGCTTTCGACCGCCGCCTTGATGTAAGTATCCTGGCCGAAGATCGCGTTGACCTTCATTCCCTTTGGCAGGTCAGTAATCTGCGGCAGGACCGCTTTGACTCCCTGCACGACTGCGATCGTGTTTGCCGAGCCCTGCTTCATCACCGGGATGTACACCGAGCGCTGACCGTCGATGCGCACGATGTTCTGCTGGATTTCGGCAGCGTCTTCAGCGTGACCGACGTCCCCGAGGAAGTCCGGCGCCTGGTCCCGTCCAATCTTGACCGGCACCTGGTTGATGGTCCGGGTTCTCGATCATGCTGTTGCTGTAAACGAAGTAGTCAGTTGAGCCGATTTTGGCGTCGCCGGCTGGGATGATCAGGTTCGCGGTATTGAGCGCGTGAACCACGTCCATCAAAGTCAGCCCGCGGGCCTGCAACGCGTCGCGATTGAGGTACGCCATGATTTGCCGGTACTTGCCGCCGAACGGTGGTGGCACCGACGTACCGCGAACCGTCGCAATCCAGTTGCGAATGTTGTACTGCGCCTGATCACGGAGTTGGGCTTCGGTAAAACCTTCGCCCGACACGGTCACGAGGGTCACCGGCAACGCCGACGCGCCGGACTTGAGGATGAGCGGAGGCAAAGTGCCGGGAGGCAGATGGCGCAAGTCCGCCATCGCAAGATTGCCCAGCGTCGAAGTCGCAACGCTGAGATCGACGCCGGGTTGGAAGAACACCTTGATAATGCTCACACCCGGCAGCGAACGTGATTCCATGTGCTCGATGTCGCTGCCGAGCGTGAAGAAGCGTTCAAAGCGGGTCGTGATGTCGGCCTCGATGTCCAGCGGCGGCATCCCCGGATAAAACGTCGCGACCACCGCCACCGGAATGTCGAGTTGCGGAAACACGTCCACCGGCATTCGCAGAAGTGCGACGACGCCAAGTATGACCGTCAGGATTGCGCCCACGATAACGACGTGGGAATTGCGCAACGAGAAACCAGGCACAACCAAAAGACCTCGCGCGATCCGGCCCGGAGCAAAGTCCGGTCACCGTTGAATTCAGCGGGCGCGTGGACACACGGTCCACGGCAGCGAGAAATCAGCCGCTATTTTCGAGGTCTAGAGCAGTGGGTCTTGGCCACCCGAGCGGGAGGAGCCAAGCTTCAGGCGCAAAAGCAGACGTGAGAGCGGAACTTGGGAAGCGAATTCAATATTTGCGGCGGGCTCAACCACATCTCCGGTGTCGATATGGGCATAATCGTCCCCGGGTCCACCACGAACGGACAGCGAATATGTTTCACGTGAAACATTTTTGCGTTCCGTTTGCGGGGATTTCACCCTAGCGCGTGCAGTCCGGGATGTGCATTACCGCCGTTCCTCCCGAGTTCAACCCAATTACTTCACGGACTCTGAGAGTGGCGGAGTGAAAACCAGTGGTCAAAAGCGCGCCGCCCCTTTCGGAGCGGCGCGCTTCATCTTGGGAGGCCGGCATGATTGCCGACCGCGTAATCGATTGGCTAGTACGCGAACTCCATATTCAGGAAGAATGCGTGGGTATCGAGCGGCACCATGTTCGGGATGCTGCCGGTCTTCGGCACGTACTGGCTATTGAGCTTGCTGCCAGGCACATAGTCGAACTTCGACAGGTAACTCACCGGCATCGAGAACTGGCTATGGTAGAAGAGCAGGTTCTGGCTGTCGAACGCGAAGCGCAGATACTCGTTGTACTGGTAGCTCAAGCCCAGCACGAAACGCTGGAAGTCCAGCGGGTTCTTCATCACGTTGTCGTTGGGCAAGAACCACTGGAACATTCCAAAGGCGGTCAGCTTGGTGCCCGGAATGTGGTAATGGCCGAAGGTATCCCAGCCCACTTCGCGCGCGCGGCCATTGTTCAGAATCGCCGTATAGGCGGCGGTCTGGGGACCCCAGTTGTTCACGAACGTATAGCAGGGCGTGCCGGCCGACGCCGTTTTGCAGGTGTTGCCGGCAAAAGTGCCGGAAGTTTTCGCGGTGCCGGTCGCCGTGCCAAAGGCATCCAGCGGGCCGCTGCCCGAATACAGGTTGCTCAGACTGAACGCGTTCTGACCGTAGTCGAGCTCACCCGCGATATTCCATTCTTCGGCGGCATAATGCAGCACGGCCGCAACGCGCTCAAAATGCGCGCTTCCCTTGGTGTTCGCCGGAATACTCCCGATGTCCGGAGCGACATTGCCCCAACCATAGTTCCAGAAGCCAGTCAGGCCAAGTCCCTGATACTTGAAGGCGGAACCAAGTGGGTAAATCGTTCCCTTCATCATAACCTGCTTGGTATCGCTCTGCTCCTGCGAGTGGAAGCTGCCGTTATCATAGACCCCAAAGCCATAATCAGCGTAAGTCAACTCGCTGCCGGTCGGCTTGATCGGGCCGTCGAACTGCAATCCGATCTGGCTCGACGACAGACTGATGTAGTTCCAAGGCACCAGATTGACGTAACGGAACTGGTAGAGATCTTCCTCCCACGGAATAAATGGGTTGCCCTGAGCGCCAATAGTCGTATTGCCGCCCTTGAGCCACGGAACATCGTCGAGCAGCCCCTTATACTGGACGTAGGCATACTTCATGCGCACATTCAGATTGCCATCGAGATTCGAGCCGTAGCCCGTGTTGGCGCCCGTTTTGTCGGCCGTCGCCGTGCCGTTGGCGCGGTACAACTCGGGTGTGAAGCGAAACGTCAAATTATCAGTCGGCGTGAAATAGGTATTCAGGTACACGCGATTGATATCGAACGAGTTGTACGTATTGTTATACGGACCCGGCGGATTCAGATTCTCAGTAAACTGAGGGCCGAAGCCGGTGTGCGTGTACAAACCATAATCCAGATAGGCGAGCGCGCCGACCCTGAACTTGTTCTGGAAGTTAGACACGTAGCTGGTCCATGCCGGCTTGATCTGGTCAATCTGCTTTTGTGTCGCCGCAGCATCAGCGCGCTCCTGGGCCTGAGTCTCTGCCACGGCCGCACGAACGCGATCGCGGGTTTTTTCTTCGACCTGGCGTTCGATCTCCTGCGCGTCGGCGCCGAAGGACATCGGCTCCCGGCCCCGTCCCGGCCGCACGAAGACCTGGCCAGTCTTCTCGTCCACCCACAGCGTAGTTTGCTTCGACATGGTTGAAGCATCTTGCGCCCGTAGCGGCCGCGCATTGGCGAGGAGCGTGAGGCTCCCCAGCGCCGCCAGTACGACCTTCCATCTGCCTTTCATCGAACTTCCTCCCTCCCGATATCGGGACGATTTACGAATCATGATTGCGCAAACTCCTACCCGGCCGCGTCGCACTTGCCGCCGGGAGCGCGGATCTCCCCGATCGCGCCAGTTGAATCACTTTGCGGGCGGCGTATTCGCCCCAGTGCGAATATCGCTCAGCTGAACAGCGGTGAACGTCTTGCCGTTACAGACAAATTTTGCGGGCGTCGCCTGCTGCAGCAGCATGCAGTTCTCGACCCGCGGCTCGGGCCCTTCGCTCACCAGCGGATTCTGAAAGGAGCATCCTGAAAGCGTTACGACCCACAACCCCATCGCGATTATGCCCGCCGACAGCGGACGAATACTCAATTCGATTCTCATTTTATTTGCTCTCCTCCTCGGCATGTCTCAGGGAACGTTGATTAATCTGCTGAAGTTTCTTTCCGACCACCGCTTGCGGCAGTGGAGTGGGGAACAGCGCCGCCGCGTACTTCTGGCCGACGGTCAATGCCCTCATACCCGCGGAGATGATCGATGAAACTGTGCGGGTTGATCGTTGGGAACGTCAGCGGCATCGCGATGCTTGCGACGCACGCAATCGCGCAAATAATTCTCGCGGCGGTCCTCATCACCGATGATGGAGACGTCCGCATCTCAACGGATTTCCAAGCCCATTAGAGCTCGATGATTCAATTGACAAAATGAAGTTAGAGACCGCGAGATCCCGTTATAGATTGGCGTCGAGCTCACAATTGTGCCCTCGGAGTCCATTTGCTCCTTTCTCGAAATTGCAGGGCAGAATACGCATGCAATCATTAACGCATGATTACGTCCGAGTAATTGTTGAATTAACTGCGACGGTGACCGGGCACCGTCGTTGGCAGGCCTTGCGTCGCATCACGGCGCGGCGAGATTAGCGAGTGGCTGGTCTGGTTGGCCGGCCCATTTCAGTCACGGATACCTACCAGAGGATCAGCGCCATCAATGAGCGATGCCGCGTGAACGTGCCGGATCGTCTATGCCATGATATTTGTCAAAGCACTCATAAAATGGCATAAGGTCGACACCATGAAATTTACGTCGCCCTGTATCACCATCTTGAAGGCCGCCACTACCGCTGCCTGCTTTGCGATTATTCTATGCTATGGGATGCCATGCTATGCGCAGAATAGTTTTGTTACGTCGAACGGCCTCTCACCGTCCTCAACGATTCAAGAATATTTCGCCGATTGGTTTCAACGCGTGACGCGCATTCAAAGCGAACAGCCGCATTGGGTTACCCCGCTCGTCACGGTCACCCCGCGCCTCGAGCAAGAGTTTCGTTACGATCAGTTCTGGCAGAGGAATGAGAAGGGTGTCGCCACGGATAATTTCGGCGGCGGTAAGGGACTCGAGTTGATACCGATGGAGAACGTCGAAGTCATCCTCGGGGTGCCCGCCTGGGTCGCTCACAACGGTGCGATCCAGCATGGCAAAGACGTAAAAACCGACGGCTGGGCCGACGAAACCTTCCTGGTCAAATATCGGATCCTGTCGGCCAATGAAGATAACGGGAACTATATTCTGACCGCATTCATGGGCTTCAGCGCGCCGACTGGTGATGACGGCAACAGCAATCGCCACGGCGTTTTCACGCCGACGATTGCCGGCGGCAAGGGCTTTGGCGCCTTCGACATTCAGACCACCGCCGGAATCTCACTGCCGGATGGCGGTCTGCAGCGCCTCGGCATGCCGCTCGTATGGAATACTGCCTTGCAGTACCGGCTCTGCCATTATTTCTGGCCGGAGTTCGAAGTGAACTACACCTGGTGGCCTAACGGCGAGCGCGAAGGCGAGACCCAAGTGTTTCTAACGCCGGGCCTGGTGATTGGAAGGATGCCCATCCACGACCGCGTCGGCTTGACCGTGGGCGTCGGCTATCAGGTCGCCGTTACCGAGAATCCGATGTACAACCATAGCGTCGTGCTGTCGGGCCGAATTCCTTTCTGACGCACTGGGGATGCTCAAATCGCCGCCTTCTCTAACTGAGCGTAGCCGGACTCGAGTTTCCGGATGTTCTCCATTGGACGGGAACTGATAGTGCGGGGGCCACCGCGGGCCGACTGGGGTGGCGGGTCACTTCAGCGCCCATTGAGGAGCCCGTTGACGGCTCCTTCGACCACCGTGCCGTTGAAGAAGCGGGGGTTCATGCTGGTCCAGAGACGGGCGGGATTGGCGAAGACGAAATCGCGAAAGTCATCTTCACCGATTAGTCCGTGCTCGACCAGTTCGTAGGCCTCCTCGGTCACCTCGGTCATATCGGGCACGTCCCAATGGCCGATATCGGAACTGAAGATGGCGTTGAGGCGAGCGCCAAAGGGGAGCTTGCGCGTATCGAACGCCATGGCGTTGATCGGATCGTCGGCCTCGCAACCGAAGTAAAAGTTGGGAACGAACAGGTCGCGGATATCCTCCGCCCTTTCGATTCCGCATCGCGACCAGTCGTCGAGCGCGGCCGGGTCCTCATCGGTGCCGCCGATGCCCCAGCCTTCGCCATGGCCGTCGAGCTGATCGGTGACGAGCTTGCCGCCATAGCGGCGCGCAAGGTCCTGGAACAGCTTGCGGTCGAGGTTGGCGGGATTGTAGTTCTCCATCGCTTTGCCGTTGCGTTTTTGCCAATGGCCGATCATGTCGGCATAGAGACTGGCGGCCCATCCCACCCCGCACTCCAGAAAAGCGCATTTGAGTTGCGGAAAGCGCCGGGTGACGCCGCCGAAAAACATCGCCTTGCACAGCGCCTCGCCGGCCGAGGCGAAATGGCCGATGTGATTGAACATGTAATTCGAGATCGAGCCGCGGCTGCCCCAGCCCATGCCGGGCGAATGGAAACTTGGCGCGACGCCCAGCTCGATACATTTGGCCCACACCGGGTCGTAGTCGTACTCGCTATCAAGCGCGAAGAGATCGAGCCAGTAGGCATAGCGGGTAGGATGGGGCACGGCCGCGGCGACGGCGGAAACCGGACGGCGCACGTGCCCCGCCATCATGATGACCTTGAGCCCGAGCGTCTTCACCGCATGTTCAAGTTCTTCGATGGCCTCGCGCGGCGTATGCATCGGAATGATCGCCGCGGGCGTCAGGCGGTCGGAATATTCGCGGAAGATGTCGGCGTGGTAGGTGTTGAAGGCGCGGCAGGTCGCCCGCCGCAACTCATCCTCGCGGATGTGTGGCGCGCCGAGGCCGGCCGTCGGATAAAGCACTGCAAAGTCGATTCCGGTCTGATCGAGCCGCTCATGCAGGAGTTTTGGAAACGTCGCGGTGGCGCGGTCAAGCGTGTTCTTCGTGGGCAGCGCCCACCACGGCGGCCGCAAGGGCCGTTCGGCGCGCCGCTGATCCCAGCTCATGCGGTACCAGTTGGCGCCGTCCGAGCGGTAGCGTCCGGCCAGATCCGGCCCGGCGACTTGCCTAATATAATCGCGCAGGGCGGGCTGAAACTCGACCGTGTGACCATCCGAATCGATCACCGGATGCTTCAGCCGCGCACGCACCGCCGCCGATTTCGATAGCGAACCGCTGCTTGACGTACTTGCCGCCATTGGCGTTCCCTCCGTTAGAACGGTTTATGGGCGCCACGCTACCACGAGAGCCGCTGGTTCCAGCCTCTGCGAACCCCCCTAGCGCGCTTTATTTTCCGTTTTCCGCGGCGCCCCCGGAAACAGCATCCTGGCGATGTTGGAGAGTATCATGTCGTTGGTGATCCCCATGACCACTCCGGCCCGGGCATCGCGGAGATATCGGTCGAAGGGCAGGCGGCGCGCGTAGGCCGTGCCTCCCCCCATACCCATGATCTCGGCAGTCACGTGGACCGCCATTTCGGAGCACGCCACCTTGGCCTGGGAACAAGCCAGAACGCTGGTGAGCTGCTCCCGATCGAAGGCAGAGGCCGCAGAATACAGCAACGCCCGCGATCGCTCGATCGCGACGCTGAGTTCTGCCATGCGGTGCCGGATCACAGGATTGTCGATCCGAGGCTTGCTTTCATCGTCGCCATACTCGAGAAACTGCTTGGCCTCCTCGAACGCCCCGGCAGCGACGCCCAGGTAGACCGCTGCATACGTGCTAGTGACCACCGGTAGAAACTTCCGCCCTTGGTCCTTCATCAGGGTGTGTTCCTCTCCAACCAGATTCGCCTTCGGCACGACTCCGTTGAAGATCACCGGACAACTGTTGTTCCCCCGCATCCCGAATCCGTTCCAGGGCTCGTCGATCTTCCAGTCGATCTTGTCCCGCTCCACGATCAGGGCGCTGACTTTGTCGGGGGTCGCGTCTTTGCCCACCCGGCACAGGAAGAAGTGATGAGTGGCGAAGCCCGCCGAGGTGACATAGCTCTTGCGAATATTCTCGAGGCGGTAGCCGTCGCCGCTCGGCATCACCTGCGACATCGCGTTGTTCTGGGCAAATGCGCCGCCGCGGCCGGCCGCCTCGGAGCCCGCCACCGTGAAAAAGGCGTCGCCCGACACGATCGGCCGCACCATGCGCTCCAGTTGATCCGGGGTGCCGATCCGGGCCACGAGTTCGGAAGCCTCAAGGTGCATTTTGTAGCATAGCGACGTGGACGCGCACCGCTTCGCCAGCGCCTCCGTGACGAGGACCGTCGTCAAGAGGCTCTCTTCCAGTCCTCCGTGCTCGCGGGAAACGCGGAGCCCCCAAAAACCCTCCCTCTTGAGGGCTTTCAAACCCTCCGATGGGAAGGTCCCCGTCCGATCGGTCTCCGCCGCACGTGGGGCGAGCTCGCGTTGCGCGATGTCTGCCGCGCGAGCAGCCCACTCTTGTTGTTCGCTCGTCAGAGGAAAGAAACCATCCGCCATGTGTGTCTCCTCGCGCTGCCCCTCACCAGGGTGCTGGCGGTCGTTCTCGAACCAATTACTATTTGGTCAGGACAATCACTGAGCCATAAGCTGGCGGGAATAGTTCATGAGAAGCTTGATGTCGTAAGGGTGCTCTTCGAATGTAAACGGGTTCCAGGTGCTGCGGCCCGAGAAATTCAGCAGGTCGCCGCCATAGATATGGATTGCGCACGATGCGCGGTCGAGCGGATTCGCGATCGCGTGAATCGCGTCCTCGCCGAGAACTACGACATCGCCGGTTTTCAGATCATTTCCGCCCGCTTTTTCCAAACCCTTTCCACTGCGCCGATAGAAGACGTTGTCCTCCTGCCCCGCGTAGGTCCCAATCACCGCCCACATATTGTGATTATGCGGAGGCGTCTTGAACTTGGGCGGCGTGGCCGCCTTGAGAACCGTAAGCGTCGGCGAGCGAAAACAGATCAGATCGGCGAGGCTTCCCTTCGAGAGGTCCCGACCCGCGAGTTTCGCGTCTAGCGCCTGTTTGACGCTCGCCGGATCGTGCAACGCCTGCTCGATCAACTCCTTGACCCCCGAAGCCGGTTTGCCCTTGCAGTCCTCAATAAATTGGTCGAGGTCGAACATCGCTATTCCTCCTGATTTCTCGGGTTAAAAAGGTAGCTTCGCCATACTCCACGTCTTTGCGCAGCAGGCCGGGCAAGGCTTCCTTCAAATCGAACACTCTCTAAACCTCCGTCGATGCGCGCCGAGCAACCTGCGCTACTTCGCGGCGCCCGTCCTATTGACATAGCGCCGCATGACCTCGCGCATCATGTCCTCGCTCTGAGCGCCAACGATCGAGTAATCACCGAGAAAAAAGGCGGGCACCCCGCTGACGCCGCGCTGATGGGCCAGTTGGGAGTCGCGCTCGAGCCGTGCCGCGTAGCGTTGCGATTCCAGCGCGCGATCCAACTCGGAGCGGTCCAAGCCCACGGCGGTTGCCAGATCGCCTAGCACGCCTTGCAGTCCGATGTTCAGACCGTCGCTGAAATAGGCCCGGTAAACAAGATCGTCGAAGGCTTCGCCTCTGCCATTTTCGCGCGCAAACTCGGCCGCCTGGAGCGCGAGTCGGGAATTGGCGAGAACCTCGGGCGCTTTCATCGTGACGCCCGCGGCGTCAGCCAACTCAAGAATATGCGTCCAAATCAACCGGCGCGCTTTCGGATCCATCATGCGTGGATGCTGTGCGAGCGGCAGCCCCTCGGCCGGCCATTCCGGGTGGATCTGGAAGGCGCGCGGCTCAAGTTCAAAGCCAAACTCGGGTTGAAGCTTGCGGACGGTGGCGAGCCCGATGTAGCAAAATGGGCAGATGAAATCCGAGAACATCTCGAGTTTGAAAGCCATAACCTTTTGACCTCTTGGCGTGCCTGGACTCCTTGAAGTGACTCCTCGGCAGTTTGGCTCAAATCAAGACCCGCTAACGCTGGCCTGCCTTTTGAAATACTGCGGCCACCTCTGCGAGCCCGTCTCCGTGCGTCCTGCGCAACCAAGTAGCTTTCGTAAGTCCTTGCTGAAACTGGACAACCGGTTGTATAGTTCGAGCCGTCGTATTTGTCAACAAACTGACGGTGCGGTAACTGGAACCAGTGGAGCAAAGCCGAGGGGTGGGATGGGATTGCGGACACCCGTTTAAGGTTTGTTTCGAATTCGGAAAGCGATCCGTTTGACGCGGCGCTGCAAAGAAAAATCAACGGAGCAGGTTAGACATGGCCGAAAATACGATTCGATATCATGATCCGGAAGCGCTGGTGCAGACTGACTGGCTCGAGGCCCATCTGGGCGATGCCAACCTGCGCATTTTTGATTGCACGACGCACCTGATGCCCGCGGAGGCCAACGCCGATTCCCCCTACCGCATCGTCAGCGGGAAGGCGGAATATGACGCCGCGCATATTCCGGGCGCGGGGTTTATCGATCTCCAGGGGGAGCTGTCGGACAACACCACGAAGCTGCGTTTCATGCTACCGTCCGCCGGCCAGTTCGCTGCTGTAATGTCCCGTTGTGGTGTCGGAGAGGGCACCCGCGTGGTCCTGTACAGTGCCGACGGTATCATGTGGGCGACTCGGGTGTGGTGGATGCTGCGGGCGTTTGGCTTCGACAATGCGGCGGTGCTGGATGGCGGCTGGGAGAAGTGGCAGGCCGAGGGCCGTCCGGTTTCTACGGCGCCGTGCGCCTATCCGCCAGCCAAGTTTGTTGCGCGACCGCGGCCGGAGCTTTTCGTGGGCAAGGAGCAAGTACGGGCTGCGCTCGGAGATACCAACACCGTCATCGTCAACGCCTTGCCCCCCGAGCTTCATCGCGGGACGAGCCCCAGCCGCTATGGTCGCCGGGGGCGAGTTCCCGGCAGTGTGAATGTGCCGGCGGGGAGGTTACTCGATCGCAACACGAAGACCTTCGTGCCATTGGCGGACGCCAGCACAAAGTTCGATGCCGCCGGCGTTGAACCATCCAAGAACGTCATTTGTTACTGCGGCGGCGGGATTTCCGCCACAGTCGATTTGTTTCTGTTGTATCAGCTCGGGTACAAACACCTGACTCTTTACGATGGTTCGATGGGCGAATGGGCTAGAGACAGCTCGTTACCAATCGAAACCGACTAGAGGCCCTGATGGTCGCGTGTCGCTTGGCGTGATTCCGGCAACCGAGGCCCTGTCGTCGAATTTGTCCGGACGGTCTGACTCAAGCGGAGGCTCAGGACTTCGCCCCCGCATTCTCAGTGCTTGAGCTGAATACTCAGCTAGCGAGTAATAAATGACCAGTATTATGCCGATCGAAAAGGTCGAGATTCATGTGCTGGTCGATAATGCGACCGACAGTCTTTCGACGATTCCCAAACACGCGGAAGCCGAGTTCGCTTATCTGGAACGTAACGGAATGCAGGAGTTGTCGGGTGACTGTTTGTGCTGCGCGTGTCACGGTTTTTCCCTGTTGATCACGGCCACTCGCGGCGAACATCGCCACACGGTGCTCTTCGACTCGGGACCCGAAGAGTATGCATTCGAACGCAACTCGACGCGGCTGGGCGTGGATTTGGGAGCAGTCGAAAGTATCGTGCTTTCGCATGGGCATTGGGACCATTCCGGAGGGATGCTCAAAGCGCTCGATCTGATTCGCGGCCGTAACGGAGGCCACGCGATTCCGTATTTTGCTCATCCTGGGATGTTCCGATCGCGAGCGCGGCGACTGCCCAACGGCACGATGTTCCCGATCAAGGATGTTCCGAATATCGAAGCTCTGACGGCACATGGCGCGCAGGTGAACTGCAAGCGGGAGCCGCAGGTTTTTGTCGATAGCATGTTCCACTTGAGCGGTGAGATCCCGCGAGTGACGCCGTTCGAGCGCGGGCTGCCGGCGCACTATCAAAAGAATGAAGCGGGGACTTGGGCGCCCGATCCACTGTTGATCGATGAGCGATTTTTGATGGTCAACGTCGCCGGAAAGGGGTTGGTCGTATTCACTGCATGCTCACATGCCGGATTGGTGAACGTGTTAAAGCACGCGCGAGACAACTCTTCCGGAGTTCCGCTCTATGCGGTGGTTGGTGGGTTCCATCTCGCCGGCCCCAACGAAAAAATAATTCCGGAGACGGTTCAAGCGGTGCGGGAGTTCAAGCTGTCCACGATCGCCGCCGGGCACTGCACTGGCTGGCGCGCCGTCAGGGCGTTCGCTGACGCCGTCGGCGAGACGGTGTTGGACCCTTCGGTAGTCGGCAAGCGCTACACTTTCTGACCGGTGGGAAGTCAGCGCGCGAACGAACCGCGAGTGGATTTTTCATGGATAAGCACAAGCATGGCGGACACGGCGGGGACGATCGGCATGGCGCACGGCAGCCCGAGCGTTTCGACCCGGCGCGCGCGGCGCTGCTGGACGATCCCGCGCGGTTCGAGTATCTGCCGCCGGACGAAGTCTTTAAGATGCTGGCGGCGCAAACCGGGGGCCGCGTCGTGGATTTCGGTACGGGCACGGGAGCGTATGCGATCGAACTGGCACAGCGGCGGCCCGACGTAGAGGTAATCGCGCTCGACGAACAGCAGCAGATGCTCGATCTGCTGGGGGCGAAGCCGGCGGCAAAAGCGCTCGCAAATCTCCGTTCGATACATACCGCGGAAATCGCGGGGCTGCGCGGTACGGCCGATCGGGTGCTTGCGCTCAACGTTCTGCACGAGGTGGGCGACGAGGCGTTGCGCGCGATGACTGCTCTGCTCAAGCCGGGTGGTTCCGTGCTCGCGATCGATTGGAACGCCGGCGTCGAGCGGCCAGTCGGTCCTCCGCGCGACCATGTTTACACCGCTGCTGAAGCGCGTGAGCGAATGGAGCGGGTGGGTCTGCGAATCGAACGTGAGAGTACCTTCAAATATCATTACGCACTCATTGCGCGCGGCGCATAATGACCGGCGAACACCGCATCGCATGCGGGCGAGTGGGTTTCTCACAGGATCGTGAACGGGGCTATAGTCCGTCGTATCTTCGGGACACCCGCTAACCTGGAACTTTTGCATCGCGACTTTGTAGAGGTAGTTAAACAAAATGTCTCAACCAAAACGCATCTGTGCGCTCCATTTGCCCGAACTCGAACGAGCGAAGCTTAATCCGGATACCCAGAAATATTTCGCCAAGTGCGACGAGAAGCTCGGCTTCGTGCCCAACGTGTTGCGCGCTTACAGCTTCAACGCGGACAAGCTGGCCAATTTCATGGCGATGTATAGCGAGTTGATGCTCGGGCCATCGGGACTGAGCAAGCTGGAGCGCGAAATGATCGCGGTGGTCGCCTCTTCCATCAACCATTGTTTTTACTGCCTGACGGCCCACGGAGCCGCCGTACGTCAGCTATCGGGCGATCCTGCGCTAGGCGAGTTGATGGTGATGAACTATCGTGTCGCCGAACTGTCGCCGCGGCAGCGAGCGATGCTGGACTTCGCCGCCAAGCTTACCGAAACACCGGATAAAATCATCGAGGCCGATCGCCAGGTTTTGCGCGAAGCCGGTTTCAGCGACGCGGATATCTGGGATATCGCCGCGGTCACGTCATTCTTCAATATGTCTAACCGGATGGCGGCGGCGACGGACATGATGCCCAACTCCGAGTACCATCGCCAAGCCCGCTAATGGCGGCAGCTGCGAAGAATCTCCGCAGCACGCGAATGCAAGAGAATTGAAAGCTTGGAATTACCGTGAACATCAGGGTTCAGATAAGCGTTTATCCTCTGCGTCAGGAGCATCTGAGCCCGACCGTCAATGCCGTCGAGGCGGAACTCAATGCCCACGGCCTGCGCCCCGAGGTCGGGGGCATGAGTACACAGGTCGTAGGGGAGACTGAAGTGGTGTTTGCCGCTCTCCGGGATGCCTTCATGCGGGTGGCCAACAGTGGGCAAGTGGTCATGACCGTCACAGTCTCGAACGCCTGCCCCGTCTAGACACCTACAGTGGCCTGGGAAATATTCCAGCGGTCTGCCGGTGAGTATGAGCGCTGGTACACGACGCTCCGCGGTCGACGGGCCGATATCGCTGAACGCGCCCTGCTCCAATGGCTGATGGAGCGTGTTCCGAAGGCCCGAACTGTACTCGAAGTAGGATCCGGTACGGGCCATTTTACCGACTGTTTGGCCGAGTCGGGATTTGAGGTCATCGGGCTGGATCGGGCGCCGGCAATGGTACAGGAGGCAAAGCGGAGGTTTCCTTCACTCCCGTTTCTGTTGGGCGATGCACATCGGCTCCCTTTCAGGACGGGCGCCGTCGATGTCGTCGTATTCATAACTACGCTGGAATTTCTGGAGAGCGCTGCGACCGCTCTGCGCGAGGCCGTGAGAGTTGCCCATCGAGGCATCGTTGCGATTGTCCTGAACCGGCACAGTATTGGCGGTCTGTCGCGCCGGTTTGGTCCGCAATCGCGGGGGGCTCTTCTCGGACAGGCGCGCGATTACTCGCTAAGCCGGCTCCGCCGGGAGTTGCGAGAAGCGGCAGGCGACCGCCTCGATGCCCTGGAATGGTCGAGCACTCTTTTCCCGGACGGCTTCTGGAATTGCGTGGCACCTATACCAATAGGGAATGTGGTGGGGCTGGTCGGCGAACTGAGTACTCCGAAAATTCCGATCGAATTCGCGGCGCGACAGGCGATCTACTGAAGCTGGATCGACTTTACGTAATCCACGAGCCTGCCAATTTTGTGCTTCACCTCGGCTTCCGTCAAAGGCGCACCACCCGCCCCGGTATGGCTGGACCGCCGATACATAAAGGCGTAGCCCCAGATCGGCATGTCGCGCGTGCCATGGCCCTGCGCCATTTTGGAGCCATCGATGAAGTCGCGGACTTCATCCTCAGGGAATACGCCACCATTGTTCCTGGAAAGCAGGATCAGGTTAGCGGGCTTCTTCTTGAGTGCGGGAGCTACCGGTCCATCCCCAGTGCCATCCTTGCCGTGGCACTGCGCACAATACTGGCGGAAATCCAAGGCCCCCGAGGTAATCTGACCGGTCGGCGACATCTCTGCGCTCTCTTGCGCGAGAACTGCCTTCGACGTGATGAGGAAACTCAAGATCAAGAAAGCGGGCAAGCTCCAGGTCGCACGACGTCCAAGCTTCATTATTTCCTCCCGATGGTGCTGTTGACCGATCGACTACCGCGCCTCTGAGGTCACGAACGATTCGTACAGTCGCGGCTGAGGCAGGGTTCTCTTATCGTCCCAAGCGGCGGATCGCGTTGAGCGTGCAGAATTCGTAATAGAGTTTCGGATCGTCGATGCTATTCAAGTAGCCCCCCGTTATCCGGGGGACGATTCCCATGCGCGACATTCGTCCGCTTTTCATGTCGTACATATGCATGTTCAGATAGCTGGCCCAGAAGCTGTCGGGCATTCCTTCCGGCCACTGCATCCCGGGTTTCTTGACTGCGTAATCATAGAACCATTCGGACTGATGGAACGGTTTGCCGTCGCGATCGTACATCACAATCAGCGGACAGACCCCCGTACGCGCATCGAACCAACTGAGCTTCCTGCTGTACGGGCAGTTCGGGTAGCCCGTCGGCTTCATCTCGACCACAATGCCCTCGGGCACCAGCTCCATGAAGGTCTTATAGTACTTCTTGTCGCTCTTTCCGCCGACCAGCGGCACTTCCCAATTCGGGTATCCGAAATGACAGTTGCCGGTTGTGGCAGCCAAAAATGGTCCGCGGCCTACGATCTTGAAATCGCCCCAGGTGTAAACTGGATCGCCGGCGCCGGCGGAGTCGCTGGCGAACCACGCCGCACCCGCCATCGCGGTCTCGAAGCGCGCATAATCCGGAACCGATCTGATCCGTTTGGTCTGCGGTGAAAACGCATGCGCGGTCGGTAGTTTGTGTTGATCGTAGGCCCAGATTTCTAGCGACGAGCTGCCGCGCAGATCTTCCGGCGCGGTGAAAAGCTGACTGTTGATTCGCAGTTGCGTCTCGTGGCCCGTCAGATACGGCTTCGGCTCCAGCGTGGTCCGTCCAACCGTCCGATAGCCGACGAATATGTACTCGTAAACATAGTCAACCTCGCCGTCCGGATTGGTCTCCCACTCCTTCGACGCGTACCCTACGCTGTCATAATACAATGTGGATGAGGTCAGCGCGTTCTGTAGTAGCAGTTCCACAGCCGTCTTTGCTTCCGGAAAGGGATTGCCGCCGATCCACGGCTTACCATCCTTCGTCCAGACGTTGCCGTCGGGGCCGATGTGATGCACCCCTTTATTGCGTAGCGTCGCCTCCAGATATGCCGTCGGCAGCAGCTTGGTTACGTCAGTTTGCGTTTCGATCAAGTTGATCGTTCGCTTGTCGTATTTGACCTGCCAGTAGGCAACCTCGTCGAGCAGATCTTTCACCAGGTCCACGTTGTCTGCGTTAAGCACGTCCCCGGCTTTGAGCTTGCCCTTGGTGTACGCGTCGATCGAAAGCGATTCTGGTGGGTACGCCGCCGCGCAGTCCCCGTTGCGCCCGATCAGGTCGAACAGGGGGGTCAGCACTCCCGCCGCCGTTACGCCCATGGCGAGTTGCTTCATAAAATGTCGCCGAGTCCATCCGTCCCCGTACCTGATCACACGCATTGGTTGATCCTCTCACTACACATCACTACGCACTTGGTCGTTCTGCCGGCCCAAGATAATTGCCGCTGACGGTCTCGCTTCCCGACCTTCTACCGCAGTCAAAACCTGTAGATCGCGGCGAAGCAGATTTCGACCATGTACCGCGAAGGCCCCAGGTACGATTTGTCGGTGCCCGTCGCAAAGTTCCAGAACACCCGGTATTCCTGCCCCGATCGCGGCTTGTACACGACTGCCGGTTGTTCAAAGATCGATCCGCCGTCATTACCTTCAATCGATTGGACCCAGACCAGTTGCCATCGGTTGGAAGCCAACGGCTGGGTAATTCCGATGACCGCCAGGTTGAAGCCATGATGATTGCCGTAAGCCGGCTGAGCCAGGTAGTCGTCGAACAGGTCACTGCGACTGCGGTAGTTATATTCAAGGAAGAGGTAGGCAGAAGGCGCGCGCTCGGTCCAGCGTACGTCCCGTTCCACGTCGAGCGCCAGGTTAATCTCGCCGACGGTTAACGGCCGGTTGACGTTCGGGCTTGCGGGATTAAGCGTGTTGGGCCCTGTAAATTGCTTATCCGGGGTGTACGTGCCCGAGACTCGCACCTGGGCGCCATTCAGGATCTCGGCGCCGGGAAATTGATTGTTGGCTTCAATCGTGTACGATGCCATCCCGCCGTAAACATTGATGCGTGGCATCTCGCGGGTGATGAGCGCGTCGCGATATCCGTCCGCCGGTCCAAAGATTTGGGCTCCGCGAAAGTTATCGATCGGGAAGACTCCCGGGTTGGGCGCCCCTCCGATTAGTGGTGGGCCAACGTATTTGAACCAGCCGACATGTTCCGGCGTACTGTAGAAATTCATACTCCAGTCAACGTCGAACATCTTCCCCTCGAGCACCGTTCCATAAACCAGCTTATGACGGGCCCGGCTGATGCCGCCCTGGTTCTCGATTATCGAATAGGCCGGGCTGGTGCGGTACGGACTGCCCGCCGGTAGAAAGGCGTCGGGCTCGAAATCGGGACTTATCCAGGTTGAGAACTGGGCATTATCCTGGTGCAACGGCGCCAACAAGTTGCTCGCGTCATAGGTCGCGCGTAGCGTCCATTCGGCAATCCGCGCATCGGAAAACTCAAGCCCGGAAAAATTGAATAGGCTGTGACGGCGGAAGTCCAGCGAATCGACCTGGTCCAGTGTCTGTATCCCAAGTTCTTCGCCGTAAACTATCTGCTGCTTTCCCAGCCTTATCCATAGCGGTCCTCGATGCAGGTCGAGATAGGCTTCCGCGGCGTCAAGCTCGTACTCATGCTCGGCCACCTGCGCGGCCCATCCGTTACCCGCGTAGCGCTGGCGGAAGCCTTCGGCGTTGATTGCCGGCAACGCGCCATCGACGTATGGCGCGATGTCGGACCAGAAGCGGCCGTGCACAAAAGCCTCAACCCCATCCAGGCCGAGCGCTTCGGACTGGGCATTGCTCAACTTCAAACTGAGCAGGGAATCGAAGCGATAGGCCATCAGGTTCCACGAATTCCCGCTGGTCGCCAAGCCACATCCCGGCTGTGAATGATTCGCGCATTTTTTGAAGTTGGAGTTGAAGGAATTGCCCTTGCCGGCAGTCGATATAGCCCAGTCTGTTTCCGCCACATTTTGCATACCGACGGTGGTCCCCAGGATCGTGATGCTATCCTCCGCGCGCGCGACCGGCTCAGTAATCAGAAGCACCAAAAGCGCAGTAATCGTAAGTGCCAGGAACCGGTGGAACTTGATCATCTAATTGCCTCTGCTTGCCTCTGCGGCCTGAAAATACCCAGGAATCGGAAGCGATGCCGCGATTAGTCAACCTGCCAAAAACAATGTCCATTCAGGTAGACGGGCGGTCGGATAGCTTAGGGGGCAGGTGACGCAGAAGCGTCATTCGCGGTTTTTAAGAGAGTAATTTCCGAGCATTCGCATATCTCGATTTAGTGTCCGCCCAACTGGACAACCGGTTGACTAGTTGAATATACTGGACTTGTCAACCCAATTGGCCGTGAAGTAAGTAAATCCTGTGCCGGCAAAGAGTGATGGGCAAATCGCTGCGTTGATTTCTGGTCCGCGTTTGC
>Ga0187856_1000633_pt1 | contig 31170 bp, 32 predicted proteins | sample June2016WEW_8_40_FD_132443 | JGI IMG/M metagenome (GOLD analysis project Ga0187856, IMG submission 132443) | Peatland microbial communities from SPRUCE experiment site at the Marcell Experimental Forest, Minnesota, USA - June2016WEW_8_40 | ecosystem: Environmental > Terrestrial > Soil > Wetlands... | reverse complement strand
GCCGAGGTCCACGTTCAGCTCGCGGACATCAATGTCGATCTTCCCCATGGCCTGCACCATATCCGAGTGAAAAAGCACACCCGCTTCCCGCGCGATGGCGCCTATCTCCTTTATGGGAAGCACAGTCCCCGTCTCGTTGTTCGCATACATGACCGAAATAAGGACCGTCTCGCCGGTGATAGCCTTTCTTACGTCCTCGGGGTCGACAAGGCCGTCTCTGTTTACGTCCAGATAGGTGACGGAAAAACCTTTGCTTTCCAGATAACGGCACGTAGCGAGCACGCCGGGATGCTCGATCTTCGTGGTAATGATATGCCTCCCCTTCCCTGATAAGGAATAAGCCACTCCTTTTATGGCCTGGTTATCCGCTTCGGTGCCGCCCGCCGTAAAGACGATCTCGCCTGGTGCGGCCTTCATCATGGCAGCCACCTGTTCCCGCGCCTCGTCCACGTACGGTCTCACGTCCCTGCCGGCCCAATGAAGACTCGAAGGGTTTCCAAAAAGCTCGCGGAACAAGGGCTTCACAAAAATGGCGATATCAGGATGGATCGGCGTTGTCGCGTTGTAGTCGAAGTAGACTCTCCTCATCGGGCGTCCTTTCTCACGTAAAATAGACCTGCATTGCCCTTACCGGGCAGACCTTGACGCAAAGCTCGCAGGCAACGCACTTCTCGTAGTCGAACCGGACCCGCATTGTTTCTCTGTCAATATCGAGGGCCTGGGTCGCGCAGACGCTTGTACAGAGACCGCAATGGACGCACTTCTCCTCGTCCCTGTTGATATCCTGTTCTATAGGCTCTATGCCTATGTGAAAGCCCGACAGGTACTCGATGCCCTTCGCAAAATCGGCTTCTTCGCCTTCCACTTCCATTACCATCATCGACTCTGCTCTGGGAGAGATATTTGCCCGCAATATATTGTAGACCAGGTTAAAATCCTTTGCCAGCCGGTAGACGATCGGTTTGTCTATCGTATTTTTCTTGAATCTGAGGATTATCCTTTTCTTCATGCTTCCCTCATACCTTGATGAGATCGACATCTCCCCAGGCGCCCAGCTTCTTGCCAAGAATGATCAAAATGGCGGTGACGCCCGGATACGTGCTGCCCTCTTCAAGGACGGCGGCTATGTCGTCCTCTTTATGTACGATATTTCCAAGCCTTGTTGCAAGTCCGTCCGCAAAGAGCGACGACCGCCCGATGACGCAGACCGCGTCGGCACGACCAAAACTGAGAGAAGGACCTACGGTCGCTGACGACGTGCATATGCCGTACGGTACTTCCCTCGGCTTCAATTTCAGGCCGATCCTCTCGCTGTAGGGAGAGTCCTTCGCATAAACCAGCACCCTCCGCTCCCGCCGCGTCCGCAAAAAGATATCGCCGCCATTCTCTATTATATACTCATCCGACCTGGGGTCGATATCCCTTCCGATGAATTCGGCGACCGCTCCCGCCACACACGCCATAGGCCCAACTCCCAGGGCGGCTGACGCCTCCACCATCGCTTTCACCATCTTCGGCGCAAGTGGGTCCGGCGCGACAGGCCGCAAGCTCTCAAGAAACTCCGGTCTCTCCCGTATGTAGGTCTCTAACTGGTTTCGATAGAAAAGGGCCCTTCCTTCTATGAAAGCCTTCAGGTCCACCGAGGTGCAGCAGAAAAGGTCCGTCTCCTTGCGCACCACCTCGTAACAAACCAGGTCCTGAGGTCTTGCCACCCTCCGGTAGGTGCGCTCTTCATACATCGCCTTCTCGCTTCGTCGTATCGAGGTCCGCCCGGTTCAGCCTCTCCTCGAGCCGGGTTACCCTTTCCAGCAGGGATGTAATAGCCCGGCCTTGAGGATCGGGCATAAATTCCTGGTCGAGGGCTATCCTCCTGTCTCCTTCGACCCTGAAGACAACCTTCCCCGGAATGCCCACGACGACGGAATTGGGAGGAATATCAGAAATTACGACGGAATTGGCGCCTATTCGTGTCTTGTCTCCTATCTTCACCGGGCCTAGAATCTTTGCCCCTGTGCCCACCACCACGTTGTTGCCGATGGTTGGATGCCTCTTCCCTTTTTCCCAACTGGTCCCCCCAAGGGTGACGCCGTGATACATGGTCACATAGTCGCCTACTTCCGCGGTCTCACCGATGACGACGCCCATGCCGTGGTCAATAAAAAAAGCCTTGCCGATCCGGGCCCCGGGGTGTATCTCGATGCCGGTCAAGAACCTTGCTATATGGGAGACGAAACGTCCGAGAAAATACATCTTGTGCAGCCAGAGCTTATGGGCGAGCCGGTAGAACAACAGCGCGTGAAAACCAGGGTAGGAAAAGAAGATCTCGGCAACGCTCCTTGCTGCCGGGTCCCTCTTGAAAATTGCCCGCACGTCCTCACGCACTCTTGAAAACATCGCAATGGCCTTTGTTATTATACAACAATCTTGACCGTAACTGTCAACTAACAACCGGGAAAGAATTCTTTCTTGACACCCCGAGTGAAATCGCCTATACTGACTATTATGCAGATTCTCGCGACGTTTTCCGGATATTACTTTTATTTCTGGTATAGGGGAATGCACCCACGGTGTACTTAGTCCGATAGGGCAAAACAGGGCCATGGGTGCAAAACCCATGGCCTTTTTCAGTTTTTAGAGGCCATGGAGAACCCATGGCCTTTCGTTTTTTGAAGCCGGGCTTCTCAAAGAGGAGGGGAGACATGACGAATCTGAGGCTCGCAACATTGCAGGGCGGCAGCCGCACTGTCGTCCCTATCGATTCGGTGAGAATCGGCGAGGGGTTTACGGTGATAGCCGGCCCCTGCACGGTTGAGAGCGAAAGACAGACCATAGAAACAGCCATTGCCGTAAGGATTGCCGGCGCCCACGCCCTGCGTGGAGGGGCCTTCAAACCACGGAGCTCGCCTTACGCATTCCAGGGCCTCGGCCTGAAGGGCCTCCGTATCCTGCAGAAGGCAAAAATGGAGACGGGTCTGCCCATTGTGACGGAGGTAGTCGACTCACGGGATGTCTTTTGGGTGAGCGAGTACGCCGACGTGCTCCAGATCGGCGCACGAAATATGCAAAACTTCTCGCTCCTGAAAGAGGTAGGGAGGTCACAGAGGCCGGTGCTCCTGAAAAGGGGCATGAACTCCACCATCGACGAGTGGCTGAACTGCGCAGAATATATACTCAACGAAGGAAACCCCCATGTCATCCTGTGTGAGCGGGGAATACGGACCTTTGAGAAATATACGAGGAATACCCTCGATCTCAGCTCCGTACCCGCCGTCAAGGAGCTGAGCCATCTGCCCATCATCGTCGACCCCTCCCATGCAACGGGAAGAGTTTCGCTGATACCCGCCCTGAGTCTTGCGGCGGTGGCGGCAGGCGCCGACGGCGTGATCGTCGAAGTGGACATAAACCCGCAAGAAGCCCTCTGCGACGGGGAACAGACGCTGACGCCGTCCCAGTTTGCGGACATCGTGCGGAAGATCAACGGTCTTCACCAGTTTATGGCGGTTTCGCAGTGAGGCGCATCGTTCCGGAGGGAGCCGCGGGGCCGTCGGTAATCGCGGTCGGCGACTCCCTCAGCCATCTCGATGCATACTGCAATGCGCCCGGGGCCGTTATCATCACCGACGCAGCAGTGCGCCGCCTGCATGGAATGCGCTTTCCCGTCTGTGAGGTGATAGAGATCGGCATGGGGGAAAAGTCAAAAACGTTGACGACGGTTGGAGAGGTCTACGAGGCGTTCCTCCGTCTTGGTGTTGATCGCTCCTCTCAGGTTGTCGCCATCGGCGGCGGGATCGTCTGTGATGTGACGGGATTCGCCGCATCCACGTACCTGCGGGGCCTTCGGTTCGGCTTTGTCCCTACCACGCTGCTCAGCCAGGTTGATGCAGGCGTGGGCGGGAAGAACGGCGTCAATCTTCACGGCTACAAGAACCTCGTCGGCACCTTTACCCAGCCCGCGTTTGTGCTGTGCGACCTCGATCTGCTCAGCACCCTTCCGGAAGGGGAACTGCAAAACGGCTTTGCCGAGGTGATCAAACAGGCGGCCATCGGCGACGCATCTTTCTTCTCCTTTCTCGAAACGCACGCGCAGGAAGCGCTTCGCCTTGATCAGGGCGTCATCGAACGGATCATCTATTCTTCTTTGAAGATCAAGGCTGCGATTGTCTCCCGGGATGAGCGGGAGTCGGGTGAAAGAAGGAAACTCAATTTCGGCCACACCATAGGCCATGCAGTGGAAAAAGTCCATCATCCAAGCCACGGCCGGGCAGTAAGTCTGGGGATGAGCGCCGCAAGCAGGCTCTCCGCTGCCATGGGCCTCCTTTCGCAGGGGGACGTGGAAAGGATCGAGTGTCTGCTGGCCGCTTTCGGCCTTCCCCTGAGCATGGAGATAGACGGCAGCCTCGTGTGGGAGGCCCTCTGGAAAGATAAGAAAAAGACGGGTAAGGAAATCCATTTCGTCCTGCTCGAAGGGATTGGAAATGCCAGGGTAGTACCACTATCAATTGACGCGCTCAAAGGGGTGATCGATGATCTGTGTCAGCATCGCTGAAGAGACTCTTGCCAATTGTCTCGCGGCACTGAAAAACCATCCCTTCGCCGAAGTGCGGATGGACAGGATGCGCCTGACCGCGGCCGATGTCCGCACGATCTTTTCCCGCCATCACAACCTTATCGCGACGTGCAGGCCGGGGGTGTTTCCCGACGATCACCGGAAGATGCTGCTCCTGGAGGCAATAAAGGCAGGCGCAGCCTTCGTCGACGTGGAAGTCGATGCGCCCGCCGGCTACCGGGAGGAGGTTATGGGATGCGCAAAATCGCGCGGCTGCGCCATAATTGTCTCATTGCATGACCATGCGAGGACGCCGGGGAGGGAGGAACTCGCGGCGACGGTCGCCGCGTGTTTCACCTTGGGGGCCGATATTGCCAAAGTAGCCTGCATGGTCCACACGGACGCGGACAATGCCCGGCTCCTCGGACTGCTCGACGACGCAAGGAAAATAGTGGTTGTAGGAATGGGGGAAATGGGGAGAATTACGAGGATCGCCGCGTCTCTCCTTGGAAGTCCCTTTAGCTTCGCATGTCAGGCGTCGGGCAGGGAAACCGCTGACGGACAGATCGACCATGAGACGCTCCGGACGGCGCTAAGGGCGCTTGCGCCGGATGGGCGCGGGGCAGGCGAGCGATGACGGCCCTCTACGCAGTTGCCGGCAACCCCGTCTTTCACAGCAGGAGCCCTGTCATGTTCAATACCGCGTTCAGGGAGCGTGCCGTCGAAGCGGTATACCTGCGCCTTGCCGCTTCCACACCGGAGGAAATAGTTACCACCGTCCGGGAAATGGGCCTTCAAGGTTGCAACATCACAACCCCCTTCAAGACCGGTGTGATGCGCCACCTTGACTTCGTTACGGCTGATGCCGAGAAGGTGGGGGCGGTCAATACCGTGGTGAAGAGGGCCGAAGGGCTTATCGGCTACAATACGGATATCGCAGGCGCCCTTGGGGCAGCCAAAAGCGTCGGCTTCGAGCCGTCGCGACAGAAGGTCGTCATCCTCGGCGCGGGAGGGGCGGCCAGGGCCGCGGCCCTCGCTTTTGTCACGGCCGGCAGCCGCGTGGTCGTCGCGAACCGCACCTTCGAGAAGGCCCGCGATGCAGCGAAGACCCTGGGATGCGAGGCGATCTCCTTTCATCATATCGCCGACGCCCTGAAGAGAGCTCGCCTGCTTGTCTCCGCCGTTTCTACAGCCGACAGGGTGCTCGACCCCTCTCTGCTTCGGCCCGATGTCATTGTCCTCGAAGCCCTTTACTCCAGCCCCACCTCCCTCCTCAGGGATGCAGCCGACAGGGGATGCACCGTGATCGACGGGCGAGAGTGGCTCCTCGCCCAGGCAGCCCCTGCTTTCAGTCTCTTCATCGGGCAGCCTGCTCCACTCGAGCAGATGCGAAAGGCCCTCTGGAAAAAAAGAGGCGACTCACGGAAAAATATTGCCCTCATCGGGTTCATGGCCACAGGCAAATCGACCGTTGCCGAGCAGGTGGCGGCGAGGGGCGGATTGACCCTCATCGACATCGATAAGCACATAGAGGAGAAGGCCGGCGCTTCCGTCGCGGAGATATTCGAAGGGAAGGGCGAAGAAGTATTCAGGAGGATGGAGCAGGCGGAAATCGACGGGCTCAGGTTTGTGTCACATCATGTGGCTTCATGTGGGGGCGGCGCCCTGGGAGTGAGGGCGAACGTGCGGACCTTGAGGAACAACTGCCTTTCCATCTGGCTATGGGCGAACATGTCGACTATTCTGGAAAGGACCGCTAAGGACCGGGCGAGGCCGCTCCTTGAGCGGCGGGATGCAAAGGGCAGCCAAGACCTGCTGCGGAGGCGTCTCCCGCACTACGCGCGGTGCGCCGATCTCCTCATCAACACGGAGGGAAAGAGGCCGGAGGAAATCGCCGAAAGGATATGGGATGAAGTTCATCACTCCTTCAGCAGTTAGAGGGGTAGTCACCGCCCCGCCTTCAAAGAGCATGACCGGCCGGGCCCTGGCCGCTGCCCTGCTCTCAGCCGGCGTGTCCGAGATAGGGAACCCGTCCTTATGCGACGACGGACTCGCGGCAGCGGCAATTATTGAAGCACTGGGCGCCCGCACAGATGTCCGCGGCACTGCGCAGGTAGTGCCCTCGGCTCAGCCACGCCGGCGGCGGGCCGCCGGGCGCCCGTGTCCGGGTATACCGAACCATCCGGGCGAAAACCTGACATTTGTGGTGAGAGGCACGGGATCGGCGCTCAGAGCCGTGGAAGGTGCCCTCGATTGCCGGGAATCAGGCCTCGCCATGCGTATGTTTACGCCCATCACGGCGCTTATTGCCGGGGAAACCAGCCTTACAGGGTCCGGCTCGCTTCGATCGAGACCCATGAAAATGGTGGAGTCTTTAACGGCCCTGGACGTCTCCTGCACGACTGAGAACGGTCACGCACCAATCCTGGTCAAAGGCCCTATGAAGGGGGGACGCATCCGCACCGATGCATCCGTAAGCTCACAGTTCCTCAGCGGGCTTCTCATGGCCCTCCCCCTCTGTGAGAAGCGCTCCACCGTCACCGTCTCAGGACTTGCAAGCGCCCCCTACGTGCGGATGACCATCGACCTCTTGCGTTTTTTCGGGGTGAGGATAGACAACGATGACCGGCTCGAAGAGTTCGTTATCGAGGGGAATCAGGCCTACCGTCCGTCTGTCTACGCCGTTGAAGGCGATTGGTCGGGTGCATCATTTTTCCTCGTCGCGGGGGCGATTGCCGGCAGCGTGGAGGTAAAGGGCCTTCGTCACGCGTCCTTCCAGGCGGATCGCGCCATAGTCGGGGTGCTGGCAGCCGCGGGCGCCAGGGTGGAGACGGGCCGTGACTGCATCTCGGTAGAGACAGGAGACTTGAAGCCCTTTGAGTTCGACGCAAGCGGCAGCCCTGACCTCTTCCCGCCTCTCGTTGCCCTCGCAAGCAGCTGCGGGGGAAAAAGCGTGATCCACGGACTCGGGCGGTTGATGTACAAGGAGAGCAACCGGGCCTCTGCCCTTTGCCGGGAGTTCAACAAGCTCGGCATCCGCGTCGTCGCGGAAGGAAACACGATGGAGGTCTACGGAGGCGATGTGCAGGGGGCCCTTGTCGATTCTCACAACGACCACCGGATTGCCATGGCATGTGCGGTGGTGGGCTTGCGGGCGAGGGGGGAAGTCGCCATTTCCGGCTCGGCATGCGTCTCCAAGTCTTACCCTGCCTTTTTTTCAGACCTTGAGGCGGTGTCAAAAGATCCATGAACTCCTTCGGCAGGCTCTTCAGGATCAGCATGCTCGGCGAATCCCACGGCCCGTGCGTGGGCATCCTCATCGACGGTTGTCCCGCCGGCATCCCTCTGTCGGAGGAGGATTTCCTCCCCGATCTCAACCGCAGGAAGAGCGGGAGGCCGGGTACAACGGCAAGGAAAGAAGAGGATGCGCCCTCCGTCATGTCAGGTCTTTTCCACGGAACCACGACCGGTGCTCCGATGCTCATTCTCTTTGACAACAGGGACATCGATTCGCCGCCCGGGAAAAGTTCGGCGGCTTTCACGATTATCGGGGGGGAGGCGTCTTCTCCGGGAGACTGACGACCGGTCTTGTCGCGGCAGGGGTCGTGGCGAAGAAGCTGATCCACCCCGTGACCGTGGGCGCGGTACTGCGGGAGGCGGGTGGGTCGGTTGACATCGACCGTGCCGTCGCCGGCGCCATGAGGGAGGGCGACTCTCTGGGCGGCATTGTCGAGTGCAGGGCGGACGGTCTCCCCGCCGGTCTGGGTGAGCCCTTCTTCGATTCCGTCGAATCCCTCCTCAGCCACCTTATCTTCTCCATACCGGGAATCAAGGGCATCGAATTCGGCGCCGGTTTCGCGTGCGCCGTCATGCGGGGAAGCGCGTATAATGACCGGATCATCTCGAAGACGGGCGAAACTGAAACGAACAATTCGGGCGGCATTAACGGAGGGGTCACGAACGGCAATCAACTCGTGTTCAGGGCGGCGGTCAGACCGACGGCGAGCATTTCGAAGACCCAGCGCTTCATGGATATGGAGACCGGAGCGCACCACGAGCTCTCTCTCCCGGGGCGCCATGACGCGTGCTTCGCCCTCAGGATCCCGGTCATTGTGGAGGCTGCGGCCGTTGTGGTGATTGCCGACCTGATGCTCCTCGAGCAAAAAGTCTCACGAATACAGAGGTAAAAAAAGATGGAACTGGAGAAAATACGGGGCGCTATCGACACGATCGATTACGAGATCGTAAAACTCCTCAGCCGGAGGCTGGAACACGCATTACGGCTAAAGAGGCTGAAGGGCAGCATCGTCGAGCCCGAGCGGGAGCAGCAGGTAATCGAGCACGTCAGGGGCTGCTCGCATACGGTAGTGGCGCCGGAATTCACCGAGCGCCTCTACAGGGCGATTATCGAGGAGAGCATACGCGTCCAGAAGAAGGACTTGCGGTTGATCGGATTTCAAGGGGAGCACGGGGCCTACAGCGAAGTGGCAGCCCTCGGGTATGACGAAAGCCTTGTCCCCATCCCCTGTGCAGGCTTTGATGAAGTATTCAATCAGGTGGAAACCCGGCAGCTCGACTACGGCATCGTGCCTGTTGAAAATTCACTTGAAGGGCCGGTGACCGAGGTGAACGACCTGTTGATCGAGACCGGACTTCAGGTCGTCGGCGAACGTTCAATCTCCGTGCATCACTGCCTTCTGGCGCTGCCGGGTGCGGATTACCGGGAGCTGAGGACTGTCTACTCCCATCCCCAGGCCCTCGGCCAGTGCCGCGCATCTATTTCAAGGCACAAGCTGGAAGCCCGGCCCTTTTATGACACGGCGGGCGCCGCGATCATGCTGCGCGAGCAAAGACCTGCGGGATGCGCAGTGCTCGCGAGCAGGCTCTGCGCCGATCTTTACGACCTGGAGGTATTGCACGAGCACATGGAGGACAGCGACTCAAATTTGACCAGGTTTTTAGTGCTTTCAAGGGAGGCGGAACGTGTTGAGGGCAATAAGTGTTCCGTCGTCTTTTCGGTCGCCCACCGCCCGGGCGGCCTCTTCGCCGTGCTGAAGGTATTGTCCGACGCCGCCATCAATATGACCAGGATAGAATCGAGGCCGCACAGATTGGACCCCGGCAGTTATGCGTTCTTTGTCGACTTCGAGGGCTCGGACGGGGACGAAGGGGTGAAGGCGGCCCTGGATGGGATCAGAGAGGGCTGTACGAGTTTCAAGTTTCTCGGTTGCTACAGGGGGCATAAGGGATGAAAATCGTGGTTCTGGGCTTGCCAAAATCACCTCACGCCTGGAATTTCTCAAACACATCATAAAGGCCAAGGACCAGGACGAGGCAAGAGAGTTCTTCAGGCGGCTGAGAGAAAACATGCGCGAGGAGGACTAGCCTTAGAGCATTACGCAAAAATAATTCCCGTTTGCTGTTGTTATACCTAGACATTTTCTGAGACATGTGGTTACATATGGATCGTGGCGCAGAGGTATCTCACTCCCAACCCCGAGAACGCATCCCTTGCGGATCTCTATGCAACCCAGCGTGCGGAAACCAGGGAGACCAATCGCCGGTGTACGGTCATTATTCTGCTTCTCACGGGCAGTTCCCGGGAACAGGCCATGCGTGCCTTCGACCTTTCCGAAAGCGCGGTGAAGAAGATCATAAAGGCTTTCAACTCGTATGGCGTCGACGGTCTCATCGCCAAGAAAAGACCGGGCCGGACTCCTGTCATTTCGAGCGCGCGGAAGGAAGAGATCCTGGAAGAGTTCGAGGAGCCGGGACGCGCCCAGAGGACCTTCTGGACCGCCACTGCATTCCATGGGCGGCAAAGAACCTGGTACTCTTCTACGGGATTGAAAACCACCCCTCAATCGTTATAAGATGAGTTTCACAGGGGACGCGTGGGAAAGATGCGGGGTCGAGAGAACGTGACAAGGAAACCGAGAGCCGTGGTGCTGCTGAGTGGAGGGCTCGATTCTTCTACACTGCTTGCCGTAGTGAAATCAGAGGACTTTGAGGCGTATGCCCTCAGTTTTCGTTACGGCCAACGGCACGATAGTGAAATTGGGGCTGCCCGCAGGATTGCGGCGGCGCTCGGGGTGGCCGACCACACTATTGTCGCCATCGACCTTCGCAGGTTCGGCGGCTCCGCGCTTACCGATGCCATCCCGGTTCCAAAAGGTCGGGACGCCGACGAAATTGCCAGGGACATACCCGTTACCTACGTTCCTGCCCGCAATACCATTTTCCTCTCTTTTGCTCTTGCCTGGGCGGAAGTACTTGGATCGACGGATATTTTTATCGGCGTAAACGCATTGGATTACAGCGGTTATCCTGATTGCCGGCCCGAGTACATAGAAGCTTTCGAAGGGATGGCGAACCTTGCCACTAAAGCAGGCGTCGAAGGCAGGCGCCTCAAGATTCACGCCCCTCTCATCCGCTTGAGCAAGGCTGAGATAATCAGAAAGGGGCTTGAATTAGGGGTAGATTACTCGTTGACAAGCACCTGCTATGACCCTTCTGTCGACGGCAAAGCGTGCGGGACTTGCGATGCATGCCTGTTGCGGCTTAAGGGCTTCCGGGAGCTGGGGATTCCGGACCCCGTTCGCTATCTGCAGAAGGACTGAAGCGTAGATGGGTTACAGGGTAAAGGAGATATTCTACTCACTCCAGGGGGAGGGGGCACACACGGGTCGTCCCGCCGTGTTCTGCCGGTTCTCAGGCTGTAACTTATGGTCCGGCAACGTTGAGGACCGACCCCGGTCTTTCTGCACATGGTGTGACACGGATTTTGTGGGTACGGATGGACCTCAAGGCGGCATCTTCAATGATGCAGGAGAGCTTGCAGCGCGCGCGTCGGCCCTTTTTCCTGCGTCAGGACCGCGCATCAGACGGCTGCTGGTCGCTACGGGAGGAGAGCCCTTGCTTCAACTCGACGAGCCACTCATCGCTGCCTTCCACGACACTGGTCTCGAGGTTGCAGTAGAGACGAACGGGACTTTGCCGATGCCGGCCGGCGTTGACTGGGTGTGCGTCAGCCCTAAAGCGGGCGCCGGACTCACCATACGGGCCGGAGATGAACTGAAACTCCTGTTCCCTCAGGATGGAGTCGATCCGGAAACCTATCTCGATCTCAATTTCCGGTACTTTTTCCTGCAGCCCTTGGCCGGCCCGCGGATAAGGGCGCATACGGCGCTGGCAGTGAACTATTGCCTCCAGCATCCGCAGTGGAGGCTGAGCCTTCAAACACACAAAATACTGGGCATACCATAGTGTAAGAACAGATGGTCATCTACAAGACTTTTACCTTCGCGGCCGCGCACCGGTTGCCAAATGTCCCGGAAGACCACAAGTGCTTCGGGATGCATGGGCATACATTCAGAATAGAGGTCTACGTCCGAGGTCCCCTCAAGCCCAAAGTCGGCTGGGTTATGGACTTCGCCGATATCGCGGCGGCGTTCAATCCCCTGCATGAGATTCTGGATCATAGGTGCCTCAACGACATCGAGGGTTTGCAGAATCCGACGTCCGAGAACATAGCCCGATGGATTTGGAAACGGTTGCAGCCGGCATTGCCCAACCTGTGCCGAATCGTCGTGCAGGAGAGTGCCGGGTCCGGATGCATCTACGAGGGAGAGGATGAGTGAAGGACTGCCGTGCCGCCTGAGGCTCATGATGAAGAAAGCGCCGGACCACACAGTCGGAGTTTGTGTGGTCCGGCAGTCCCTAAAAAAAGGCGTGTAGGCTCGTGTCACCTCAAGCTCATGATAAAGAAAGCGCCGGACCACACAGTCGGAGTTTTCCGATGGACGTGACCACTAGATTCGGAAACTTCCGACTGCCTCTTTCCCGCATAGCTGAGATAATGACAAAGACGCAAGCTTCATCGCCGACCCTTTCTCTGAAAAGGCCCGTTCTATCATCCCTTTATCGGACCGGCCGTATCGGGAGCACGTTCTTCCCCTCCCTCGTTCTTATGGCACGGCTCATGCAGTTAACATCTCTATAAAATATACACTTACCGAAGGGGGTAACAGAAAGATGAAGAAAGTATTGGTGTTCGTGTTCGCAGTAGTGATCGCAGTCGCATTTGCCGCCACAGGCTTTGCTCAGGCACCCGCCGCAGCACCTGCGGAGAAGGCGCCCGTGGCAGCTCCTGAAAAGACGGAGAAACCGGCGAAGGTGAAGAAGGCCAAGAAGAAGGCTCCCAAGAAAGAAGAGAAGAAAGAAGAAGCTCCTGCTCCTGCCGCTCCTGCGAAGTAAGACCTCACCAACAAAAAAAAGGAAGGATCGATCGATCCTTCCTTTTTTTTGCCTATGTCTCCGGGATTTGTCTTGCAACGAGCGCACGCCTGTGGTAATTCATACATGAAGGTTCCATGCGAGAATGCGCCTGCCCAAAGAATTCATTCTGATTCCGCTGATTTTCCTGCTGGCCGCGTGCGCCTCTACTTTCTACAATCTGCAGAGGGTTGAGCGCGGCATGACTCCCGGAGAAGTCGAAGCCATTATGGGCAAGAGCCATGGCGCCAAAACTCTCGACAAAGAAGGGTCTGTCTACACCCTCTACAGGTATGAGAACCGTCTCTGCAACCCGAACCTTTCTTTCTGGGACACATGTGACTTCCTCGTGATCTTCAAAAATGGCAAGGTGATCGAAACCGGTGTGAAACAGGGCAGAAGCTACAGCCTGCACATGCCTTCTCTCTCCCTTTTTCAGCAGCCATAAGTCTTTGTACACGCGCCCCTTTCTCCCAAGGAGCGGCAAAAAAACGCCCGTTATGTCTGCTCCGCTGCCGCTTAAGTGCCTTTTTTTCAGTGGCCCCTGTGAAAACAAGCGGAAGGCAATCCTCTGTTTTCCGGCAAAATTTGCGGTACTTTTTTCTTTCCAAGTGATACAATAACTACCAGGTGGCGTGGTGAAACCCAGCGCTTTTTTTTGCTCACGCGAGAGAGGGTGGACAACGATCCCAGATATGCCGGATATCCGCTTTTCGAAGGCCGACGGCGCCTTCGGGAGAGGAAAGGAGGAGATGTAATGGAAGGGAGCAGGAAGCATTCCGGTGTCGCGTTTGAAGAAACTTTCATGAATTTTCTTCTTCACCATCAAGAAAGGCATAACCGCACGCACCACTTTCTCATCCTTATGGACGCGTTGATTAGCGCTGCAAAGCATATCCAGTATTACTACCTGACGGGCGCTCTCAAGGGGAACCTCGGTCTCGCGGGGGCCGTGAATGTGCAGGGCGAGGACGTCATGCATATGGATCAGATTGCACATGAGATCACCATCCATTACCTGAAGGCTTCCGGCAGGGTCATCCACGCGGTCAGCGAGGAATCGGATGAGATCATTCCCATCAATCCCGAGGGGGGGCGTTATTTCGTCTATTTTGACCCCTTGGATGGATCATCTAATATCTCACACGGGCTGCCGGTCGGCTTTCTTTTCGGCATCGCCAAGCGCGACCTGACGGGCCCTGAGGACGGGCACCTGAGGGCCGGAAAAGATTATATCGCCGCAGGCATGTTTGTGATCCCCACCGGGACATTCACCCTTGGGCTTAAAGACGCAGGGACCTGGCGCTTCCACATCGATGAGACCATGACGTTTGTACGACCTACCCGCATGGTCCTTCCCGAAGACCCCAAAAGTTGGGAATTATCCTTTAACGCATCCAACCGGCATACATATGCGGAAAACGTTCAAAAATGGATCAGGGAGAATGAGGGAAGGTACGCCTTCCGCTACCTTGGCGCTTTGGCCGGCGATTTCCACAGGACGCTGACAAACGGCGGCATGTTCATGTATCCCGCCATTGTAAACCACCCCAATCCAAAGAAAAACCGTCCCGAAGGGAAGCTGCGCCTCATGTACGAGGCCGCGGTTGTCGCGTTCATGTGTCGCGAAGCCGGTGGAGTGGCGGTCAACGAGAAGGGAGTGCCCATTCTTGAAATCACTCCCGGGCACCACCATCAGCGATCGGCGCTCTATGTGGGGTCGAAGAGGTTGGTGGAGGACCTGGTGAGCTCCCTGCAGTGACAGGCCGAAGAAATCGCGCCGGGACGCTCGCGTTTTTCAGAGGCAGTGCCTCTGCACGTACTGTGAGACCTCCCGGAGCAACCTGAAGGCGTTGTCGACGGTCGTGGTGTTGTCGGCGTTCAGGAGGTTGCAGGTGGCGGGGGCGATGAGGCTGTTTCGGCAGATGACGTCCCTCGGCACACCTTTTTCTTCCAGCAGACGCCACATAGCCAATAGCCGCCCGGCGATAGTCGTCACATCCTCCCTCGTAAACTCCTCGAAAAGGGTTGGCACTATGCCCCAGCTCACCATGTTGCCTGCCTCGATGAAGCGCCTGACGCTCGGGTAGGTGGCGACGATATCACCGAAGGCATAGGCGTTAAACGAGATGATCTCCAGGGGGAGGGAGAAGAGAAAATCCCAATCGGGATTGCCGCACAGATGGATGCCCCGAGGACCGTCGATCCCGTTAAAAAACGCGACCAGCTCGTCCTTAGCCTTGACATTGTCATAGCCGCTCATGGCGCTGAATACGAATTGCAATCCCGGGTCGTCGAGCCAGACAAAGGCATGCCCGTTTTTTTCGGCGAGCTCGGCACGCTGCATATTCACCTTTTTCTGCATGAAAGAGAAAATAAGGTCGCGCATCTCATCGTTGTAGGCCAGTGGTTTGCCGTGCTCATCGGTGACTTTTAGAACGAGGCTCACCGGGCTTATCATCTGCCCCCGGATCGCTTTGCAGGAGAAGAGATCGAGAGAGAGGAAACGTCCATAAACCACTGAAAAGTCGGGCGAGATGCGGAAGAGGTCGGATGATGATTCCTGTTCGAGATACGCAGGCAGCTCATCCATGAACTTCTCGCTCTCCACGTATATGCGCCGGTTCTCCTCATCAATGATGACCCCCGGAAAATGCTCCATGGCCTGGACGTACATATCCTCGTGAAAAGAGACCCGCGGAAGCTGGGGCCAGAAGGGGATATCAAGCCCGAGGGCCGCATCGAGAGCCCGGGCGGGAGACTCATGAGGCATGATCCCCATGGCAGTAGTCGCCAGATCACCGGTAAACGGCAGTCTTTCCTTCATGCATTACACGTCATCTCCGCAAGAATAACCGGCATTGTCGAAAAGTGCATCCCGGCCGGATCACACGCGTTGCCGGCTGTGGTCCGAGGCGACGGGCCTCTTCGGCCGGTATCATGAACTGCTGACGGAACAGGCGAACAAGTGGTGTGATTCCGTCCCGGAAGAGTAGTACGCGTTGCCTATTCCCCCGACGCCGGTTCCAAAGAAGGTGAGGAAAACGCGAGGGCTTTGGTTAACACGAACGCTGCCTGCAATGCCTCCGTGGGGCAAAGGGGAAAACATTCTTTGCAGTTCCAGCACTCCCTGGATGCGATCTCCGGAATGAAACTGATCTCCTTCCTTATGCCTCTGTCAACAAACCCAACGGCGTTCTTCTTCTTGACCTCGGCGCAGTATCTTACGCATAGACCGCAATGAATGCAAAATGAGGCCTCTTTTTCAAAACGGTCTTTGTCTGCTCCATACTCCAGAGCCAAATCCTGCAAATCAAACGCATCCGGAGCATGGGCCAGCAATAGCTGCAGGACCATTTTGCGGATCCTGTCTACTTTCTCGGATCTGGTTCTTACGACCAGGTTTTTTTCTACCGGGTAGACACAGGAAACGACGAGTCTTGTCGAGCCGCGACTTTCCAGCTCTACCATGCAAAGCCGGCAACCCCCATAAGGTTCCAATTTCTCGTGGTAACAAAGCGTCGGAATCGATATTCCCGCACCGCGCGCCGCCTCCAGGAGGGTCATCCCTTCCTTTGCCCTCACTTCTTTTCCATCGATCTGTAGGAGGATTTCACTCATTTTTGTTTACTCTCCCTGACTATCGTTCTCGCTTCTTCAGGAATAGGAGGCGGCACAGGCTCACCGGAGATCTTCGTCACCGCACGAAAGCGGGGGGGGCACACTTCAAAGCACGTTCCGCACTTTGTGCACTTCTCCTGGTCGATTATACTGATCAGATTTTTGCCGCCCGTAATCGCTTCGGCAGGGCACTTTTTAAGGCAGATCATACAGGCCTGGCACTTACCCGGGTCGATATGGAACGCGATCAGCTCTTTGCAGGAGAGAGCGGGGCACCTTTTCTCTTTGACATGCGCCTCATACTCATCTCTAAAGTATTTTAACGTGCTTAAAAAGGGGTTAGGGGAGCTCTTGCCCAGCGCACAAAGGGCGGCTTCCCGGGCTGTCTCGGCCAGCTCCTCCAAAAGCTCGATGTCGCCCTCTTTTCCCTTTCCCCGGGTTATATTCGTCAGGATCTTGAGCATCTGCCTCATGCCTTCACGGCACGGGACGCATTTGCCGCACGATTCATCGGTGAGGAAGTCGAGGAAGTACCTGGCTACATCTACCATACAGGTATCTTCATCCATGACGATCATCCCGCCCGACCCCATCATCGAACCGGCTTTGGTGAGCTCGTCGAAACCGACCGGCAAATCCAGCAGCTCCTCAGGGATACATCCGCCGGACGGTCCTCCGGTCTGCACTGCCTTGAACTTTTTGCCTCCGGGGATTCCACCGCCTATCTTGAAGATAATATCTCTCAAGGGCGTGCCCATGGGTACTTCCACAAGGCCCGTATTGGTTATCTTACCGACCAGGGAGAAAATCTTCGTGCCCTTGCTGCTTTCAGTGCCGAGCTGGGTGAACCAGTCGGCGCCTTTATTGATGATAAGCGGCACATTGGCCCATGTCTCGACATTATTCAACACGCTGGGTCTACCCCAAAGGCCCACGACGTTGGAACGGACATACTTCGGTCTGGGCTCTCCTGCCCTGCCTTCCAATGCCGTCATCAGAGCAGTCGATTCACCACAGACAAAAGCGCCGGCCCCCTGGTGCACAATGACCATGAAATCAAAGCCCGAGCCAAGGATATTTTTCCCGAGAAAGCCATACTCTTCAGCTTTCTTGATGGCCATGTGCACATTCTCCACCGCCAGGGGGTATTCCTGTCGAACGTAGATATAACCCTCGTGGGAGCCGACGGCATAGGCCCCGATGGTCAGCCCCTCCAGCACCGAGTGAGGGTTTCCCTCAAGAACGCTCCTGTCCATATAAGCCCCGGGATCCCCCTCGTCCGCGTTGACGATCACGTACTTTATTGCGCCGGGGGCATTGCGGGATCCTTCCCACTTGCTCCCTGCGGGAAAGCCGCCGCCTCCCCGACCGCGCAGGTTGGCTTTTTTGACCTCCCCCAATACCTGCTCGGCGCTCATCCCGGAGAGGGCTTTCGCCAACGCGGAATAACCGCCGATTGCCAGATAGTCGTCGATGCTCTTAGGATCGATTTTACTGTTGGAACCGAAAACAATCCTTTCCTGGTACTTGTAGAAAGGGATTTCAGATTCATGAATTATCTTTTCATTGGTGCCGGGGTCGGTATAGAGCAAACGCTCTATGACCTTATGCTCTTTTATAGTCTCGGAGATAATCTCGGGCACATCCTTGGGCTCTATATTGAAATAACATATTTCCTCAGGGTGAATGACTATAATGGGACCCCTCTCGCAAAAACCATGGCAACCGGTCCTCCTGACATCCACATCGCTGCGCAAGCCCTGCTTTTCAATCTCCTCCGATAGAGCCGCAGCGACTTCACCGCTGCCGGAGGCATTGCACGCAGATCCCGAGCAGAGTGTAACGCAAGGCTTATCCGGGTCTCTTTTCGACAGGATGCCCTTTCTGAATTCTTCCAGTTCGGCGGGTGTATTGATCTGCGCCATAGTGTTATCCTACTCGTAGTTTTTTAGTATCTCTGCCGTCTTGGACGGCGCCATCTTACCGTGGGTCTTCCCATCCACTTCCATCACCGGTCCTAAGGCACAGCAGCCGAGGCAGTTAACGGTCTGCAGGCTGAACTTCAGATCCAGGTCCGTTTCGCCGGGTCTGATGCCGGTCAGGTCTTGAACCGTGTCGAGGACACGCGTCGCGCCGCGCACATGACAGGCAGTGCCCACACAGATGTGAATTTCATGACGTCCTTTAGGGACTAAGCTAAAGGCCTTATAAAACGTCGCGATGTGCTGCACCCGGGTTAAAGGCACCTGCAGTTTTTCGGCTACCCTCTCCAATGCTTCCTTGGGAAGCCAATGATTTTCTTTCTGAATCTCCAGCAGTACCTGAATGAGCGAGCTGGCTTCACCATGATGTTTGTCAATAATCCGATCGATGCCATCGTTATCCATAGTCGCCTTCCTCACATGCTTCTTTGCCCTGATCCACTGATGCGCTCTTTCACCTCAGGCGAGAGCATAGCACTTCTGACCTACATCGTACCTGACCAACCCGTGCCTCGATGACGCATTCATGTGCCTCGATACTTCAGACGGGGTCAGGCCCAACATTTCAGCGATTTTACCGGTTGAAAGGGGTTTGTCCCGCAGGAGTGACAGAATTTGGCTCATTGCCAGCTTATCTACAATTAATGTAGTAAATAACCTGTTGAACTCGTCACTGGTGAAAAATTTCTGATACTCCTCTTTCGATTTAACCGGTATCCTCAGCCTCTCCCTTTCCACCAGCCTGATGTAGGGGACCAGGCTTGTCACTGCTTCAAGTTTGAACTTTAATCCCCTTTTATCTATTCCTTCACCTTTGCCGAGTGGTCCTAACTTCTTCACGGTCTTGACAAAATCATTGACACCTTCGACAAAAAGGTTTGCTTCACTGCCGGACATAAATTCGATCCTTAGCCTTTCCGGGTTCAGCCCTATATGCTGCATCATTTTTCTGCATATGTTCACCATGCTTAATGCATGGAAGTTTCCATGAGTAATATAATTACACTCATTTAAATGGCAGCCGCCAATAAACACCCCATCCGCTCCCTTTGAGAAAGCCCGGAGTACATGCGACAGGTCGAGCCTGCCTGTGCACATGACCCGAATAAGCCTCATTTCAGTGGTATATTGCAGTCTGGAAACTCCAGCCAGGTCAGCAGCGCCGTATGCTCACCAATGGCATACAAAACCTACTATTTTTGGTTTAAATTCAAGTCCTGTACTCATCCGTTCTCACCCCCTTACGTAGGAATCCCGGCTTTATTCATCGGTATGCTTCTAGACATCTCCAACCGCCGCATCAATTTGTCCCATGATCTCTTCCTCTGAAACCGCCGCATCAATTTCGCTCAAGACCTCTTCATCGGTAAAGTGCTTGAGAGAAATAGCGGTTGTTGCACATACTGTGTTGCAAAGACCATCTCCTTTACAGAGGACAGGGTTAACCTTGGCCTTTCTGCCTTGCGGTGTCTCATAAAACTCTATGGCGCCATACGCACACACGGTGATGCATGCCCCGCACGAAATGCACCTATTCTCATCCACCTCGCATACAGAGCCCGAGGCTGTCACCGTATCATGTGAGAGAAGCGTTAAGACCCGGCCTGAAGCTCCATAAGACTGGTTAATCGTTTCCTGCATGAACTTGGGATAGTGAGCCAGTCCACACAGATACACGCCGTCTGTGGCAAACTCAACAGGTCTTAATTTGACATGGGCTTCTTTGAAGAAGCCATCCGGGCTCAATGTTACCTTGAAGAATCCGGCTATTTCCTTGGTTGCTGCGGAGGGAATCACAGCGGCAGCCAAAGCGAGTACATCGGCATCCAGCTCCAGCTTCTTCCCTAAAATGAAATCCGTCACGGTGACCTTCAGGACAGGGCGACCGTCCTCAGCCTCACCGGGTTCCACCTGAGGCGCATCTTCCGGCTCGTAGCGGATGAACCGGACCTCTTTGCTTGCAGCTTCCCGGTAATAATCCTCTTTGAACCCATACGTTCTGATATCCCGGAAGAGAATGTAGATATCCATCCGGGGGTTTCTCTCTTTGAGCAACAAGGCGTTCTTTACGGACTCGCCGCAGCATATCCTGCTGCAGTAATTTCTGTCTTCATTTCTGCAGCCTACGCACTGGATCATTACCAGGCTTTGGGCGTTGACGACCTTTTCGTCCCCTTGGGCGATTTTCTCCTCCAGCTCAAGGTGGGTCATGACCCTGTCATCTTCTCCGTAAAGGTATTCGGTGGGTGTATAGACATCAGCACCTATCGCGATGACGGCTGCGCCATGTTTTATCTCTGCGACCCCTCTGTCGGACTTCACCCCGGTGACGAAATTCCCCACATAGCCGCTCGCCCCCGTGATGATCGCATCAGTATAGACATGTAGTAAGGGGTGTTGATATACTTTGCGTATAAGATCACGCAGATAGGCCTGAACATCGAGTCCTTCCAGGGTGTAATGAATTCTTCGTGCTATTCCCCCAAGGTTTGTATCCTTTTCCACCAGGTACACCTCATGTCCCTGGTTGGCTATGGAGAGAGCGGAAGTCATGCCTGCTATGCCTCCTCCGACCACCAACGCCCTTTTGTCGACGGGCAGATCAAATTCCTGCAGGGGCTCCAGATGGCACGCTCGCGCTACCGACATCCGGATTATATCCTTCGCCTTTTCGGTGGCCGCTTCCTTTTCTTTCTGGTGGACCCAGGAGTTATGCTCCCTGATATTCGCCATTTCGTAGTAATACTGATTAATGCCCGCCTCCCGGAGGGTGTCCCGGAATAGCGGCTCGAGGGTCCTGGGGGAGCAGGCGGCGACAACCACCCGGTTGAGCCCTTTTTCCTTTGTCACGTCTGTGATTTCTTTGGCAGAATTCGTCGCACATGAAAATAGCTGGTTTTGAGCGTGGACAACATTGGGTAAGGTTTTGCAATATTCAACTGTGGAAGGAACATCTACTACGCCTGAGATATTAGCCCCACAATGACACACAAAGACTCCTATCCTCGGCTCCTCTTCGGAGACATCCCTTTCCGGCGGATATATCCTTTCTTTGGTAAGATTTCCCCGCCTGTAGTCAAGGAGCTGCCGATTTGGGAGCCGGCTCCGCTGGCGCTGAAGACCGACTCAGGGATATCTACAGGACCCTGGAAGGCCCCGCTTACAAAGATCCCGGGCCTGTTGGTCACCATAGGGTTGACCTCGTCAACCTTGCAAAAACGATGACCGCTAAGCTCAATGCCGTATTTTTTTGCGATCTCCAACGCATCCGCCGGAGGATTCAATCCGACGGATAATACCACCATATCGAATTCTTCCTCTTTTACTCCATCCTCGGGTGTAGAATACCGTATGGAGACATTTTTGGTTTCCGGGTCCTCTTTTACTATCGATGTGTAGCTTCTGAAAAACCGAACACCGGGAAGGTTCTCCGTTCTTTGATAGAATCGCTCAAAATCCTTCCCGTAGGAACGAACATCGTTATGGAATATCGTGCACTCTGACTCCGGGTGATGATCTTTTGTCAAAATCACCTGTTTCTGCGTATAGGTGCAGCATACGGCCGAACAATAGCTGTTGCCGCCCTCGATAACCTGTCTGGAACCGACGCATTGAATCCAGGCCACTTTGTGGGGATGCTTTTTGTCGGATGCACGCAGTATCTCACCCTGGTATGCCCCGGTGGAGGATAACAGCCGCTCATAGTCCATACTGGTTACGACGTTCTGGAACTCCCCGTACCGATATTCCTCCCTCACCTTAGGATCAAAGGGCTCAAGGCCGGCAGACAGGATGATCGCCCCTACGGTTACTTCTTCCTTCTCCGGCGCTTGATTGAAATCTATGGCGTCATTCTTACATACTGCTTCGCAAATACGACATTTCTTCTCTTTAAGGTACAGACAGCTTTCATCTATATACGTGACAAGTGGAATTGCCTGAGCGAAATATACATGCACTGCTTTATTCTGCGAAATGTCTTGATTAAACTGATCGGGGTATTTGACCGGGCAATATTCTACGCAGGTAGTACAACCCGTGCATTTGTCCTCTATAATATATCTGGGCTTTTTAACCAGGGTTACCTTAAAGTTTCCTGCTTCCCCCTCTATACTGTCAACTTCAGTATAGGTCAGGACCTCTATATTGGGATGCCGGCCGACCTCGACCAGCTTGGGTGCGAGTATTCACATCGAGCAGTCGTTGGTGGGAAAGGTCTTGTCAAGCTGGGCCATATGGCCCCCGATGCTCGGCGCCTTCTCAACCAGGTACACCTTGAAACCGGCAGTGGCAAGATCGAGGGAGGCTTGAATACCGCTGATCCCCCCACCAACGATCATGACATCGCCAATATTCTTATCGTCTGTGAGCGTTTTACAAAGCTGTCGAATATTTTCTTTTAGCTCTATTACATTTTCCACTTTCTCTCACCTCATCAGGTTTTTATGTGGCCGTGCCGTCCTGGTTCGGCCGGCTCAGCCGTCCTTAATTTGTTGAGCAGCCCAGTCGCTCCGGGTGGGAATAGACCAACAGACGGCTGCCCCGCACATGACCGACCAGGGCAATGCCCAGGTCATGAGCCAGCGACACCGCGCTCCCTGTCGGCGAGTGCCGCGAAACAACAACCGGGGCCTGCATCCTTGCCGCCTTGAGCAGCATCTCCGACGAAACGCGACCGGTGGTCAGCAGCAATCGGTCTCTGGTTGATACTCCCCTCAAGAGACATTCGCCCTGGATCTTGTCCAGGGTGTTGTGTCGTCCGATATCCTCAGCCACTACGAGCAGGTTCCCGGTATCGGCCAGAGCCGAGGCGTGCATCCCGCTACTAGCCTGAGACAACTCTATCTGCTCTTGAAGCTGCTTCATCAGTGATCGCACTTCCGCTGGTGTCGCAGCAAGAGTCGAGTCAAGCCTCTGTGCCTGAGTTGTGAAAGTTGCACCGCCACCGCACCCGGAGGTGAGCCTCCGCTTCGTTGGCAATTCAAGGTTGGGATTGCTCAGCCTCACATCGACTTCCGATTCGTCGTCACACACCCGCATCATCGTCACGTCGCCTAGCCCTGAGATGATTCCCTCTGAGTACAGGAATCCGAGGACAAGGTAATTCAGCTTGGCTGGAGTGCACAGGATGGTGACCAGCTCCCTGAGATTCACATAGACGGTGAGCTCCCTTTCGAGAGGCACGTGAACTGAGGTCCTGGCCCATCCCTCCTCGGAAAAGCGATTGCAGACTATGTCCGTTGCGGTACCTGTCATATCCGATACGCCGATCGCTTCCTGCATGTTGAGCTTCTTCGTCCTCTATGTTGGGGCTCAGCGCCCCCTCCGTCAGCAAAGCTGTCGGAGCCTCCCCGCTCACAACTGACTATATCACTTCCTGGAGAATCTCCGTGATGTCCTTAACCTGTATGTCGTCAGCATGATTCAGGACTAACCTGCTATCCTCAAGAGCGGTGATGCAATAGGGGCAGGAAGTAACCACCTCCTCAACCCCAAGCCCGATAGCTTGCTCCACTCTGAGGTTGGAGAATCTTTCAGATTTTTCGGTTTCCGCCCAAATCCTGCCTCCTCCCATTCCGCAGCAGAGACTATCTACCCGCGACTCAGGCATCTCAACCAGTTCCACACCGGGCACCTTCTTCAAGACCCCCCGGGGTTCGTCAAATATGCCATTATGTCGCCCCAGGTAACACGGGTCATGATACGTAATTCTCTTTCCATACTCCTTCGTGATCCGAAGCCTTCCGTCATTCACAAGCCCGAATAAATACTGGGAGATATGAACGACCTCGAAGTTCACCCGGAATTCGAGATACTCGTTCTTGAAGGTGTGGTAACAGTGCGGGGAAGAAACAACTATTTTTTTCACCCCGTTGTCGATAAAAGTTTTGATGTTTTCCCTGGCTAAACGCTTGAATAAATCCTCATTGCCTGTCTTGCGGATGCTTTCTCCGCAGCAATTCTCCTTGGAGCCCAGTATTCCGAAATCCACCCCTGCCTTATTCAGGATCGCGGCCGTGGCTCTCGCTACCTTCTTGAGTCTCGGGTCATAGCATGTGTAGCAGCAAGGAAAATATAACACATCCATCCCTTCGGCGAAGGGTTTTACAGACAGACCCTCTGCCCAATCGGCCCTGGTTTTTCGGTCTTCATTGAAGGGGTTGCCTTGACCGGCAAGGCCTGAGCTTACGGCGCGGTAAGGCTTGACAGCGGCGGGAAAAACATTATATCCCGTGGCCACCCTGCGCAGGGCTATCATGTCGTCTATCTGCTTTACGTCCCTGGGGCATCGCTGAGGGCACTTTCCGCAGGTAGTACAACGCCAGATCTCTTCGCGTTCTATCTCACTCAAGCCGAATGCAGCCTCACGGATCAGCTTGCGCATACTGAATTTTCTCACCCTGTTCCAGGGACAGACAGTATCGCATTTTCCGCACTGATAGCAGAATTTTACCGCGTCTCCGCCTTTCTCTCTTACCTCATCTATTACCTCTTTGAAGGGGGCTACAGTTTCCACGATATTTTAATCCTCGTATGTCGTCTTAACGTTTTAGTCCTTCTTTGCCAATCGGGCAATAGTATCCATTACCTTCTGCATTCCATGTTTGTCTACCAATGATTCCACGCCTACGTCCACGTCCTCCAGCTTCTCTTCTTCTTCTACTTCCTCTTCCCTCTCTTCGTAAATCAGGGCATCATTAAGGCACCACTGAACACACAAGGGCTTTTCTTGCGGCGGATCGTCTTCACACATATCGCATTTCAGAGGAAGGCCGGAATCGGGTTCTTTGAACGCGTCCCTGGATGGACACGAAGCCCTGCAGAAACCGCACGCGTCGTATTCCTTTCCGTCGATCACATATTGGTCTCTGCCCATACACTCGGCTGCGGTATACTCACCCGCGTATACAGGAAGATATACGTCTTTTATCGGTTGACGAATCAGTCGAACACGAGACCTCGCCGGATTATTGCTGCTGTATTTCGGGTTGGCGTGAAAGGCGGAGCAGATCACCTCACATGCCCGGCAACCATTGCATTTATCAAGATCGATCTTGATTGTCTTGATTTTCTTCTTAATCTTGCCCATTTTTTATTATCCCTCTCTGTTCTAAGTCTTCGGCAACATAACCCAGATCCAATTCCTGTAAAGCCTCTTTCGTAGGAATACCCTGATTATCCCACCCCTTGAACTTGTAATACTCATCTAAGAGCTTCGCTTCCAGCTCGGGAAATCTTTTCCTCCAATGGTCTTCCGGCGGCACCTCATCGGCTCTCCTCAAGCCTCTTCTTACATTAATGGATCTCACCAGAGTTCGGTTCCTCTTATATACGCGTGTGAGGCCGGCTTCATCCACATCGATCCCGGTCGCTGCCGAGATAAAGTGCGGATAATTGTGTATGTGATAGGGGGGCTTCAAAGGAAATGACGACAAACCGGCGCACACCCCGAGGGCGTCATCGATGTAGTGCATCTTCTCCTGCCAGTCAACAATGTCGCAGGACATTTCAGGCGTTGGGTAATATGGATTTGAGCGCTCTCCGCGCATTTCCCAGTCCAGAACAATTTGCTTGAACTTCTCATCGGGAACCTGGATCCAATCCTTTATAAAGTCTTCTCTCTCCTCCATCGTCGCAAAAGGCGACTGGGGGAACTGCCCTTCAATCTGGGTGATGTTTATCTTCTCGCCGGTCGCGTACATAAGGAAATAAACCGGATTGAGCATTCCGAGCTTGAGAGGCAACTGCTCATGTTTCTTAATGTTATTATGAGCATACGCTTCTGCGCCCTTACCGATCTGCTGGGCTGCCCAATGGGTGCCGTTGGCCAGCACATCTCCTATCCCTTCCCGCCGGACAATTCTGTCGAGCAACCAGTAAAATCTTCCCTCGTTATCGGACGGACATCCTGCAAAGTCCTCGTCAGTCAAGATACCGGCATCTTTAAGCTCAAAGGCGAAGGCCATAATTTGCGGGGTCGAGAACCCGTCTACCCCATACTCGGTCGCGCGTTGAGCGATTCTAAAACCAAAATCCAGGGAGTCTACAAAGGCCGCCATCGTATAGGTAAGTTTCGAGAAGCATTTCATCATATACGTTGACATGCCCGGGAGGGAAATTATTGCCCCGCATTTCATCGGACAGTTATAGCAGCTTATTAACCGCTTCCGCGCATTTTCTTGAGTCTCCTTCCACTTCTCTTCGACTTCCTTGGTCCAGAAATCTTTTCTCCGAGCGCGGGAGTTTCCCCAGGAGAAATTTTCGGTGTGCCACTTCTCATCAACGTGCAACATCTCTTGCGGCGACCCAAGCCCCTGTAAAATGGTCATTACGTTCGGAACCGGATTCTCGTTCCGGAATTTTATATATTTCAGCACGTCGTTGCAGAGCCCTAAAAATTCAGCCGGCCGGGCAAGATTGATGTCCTTCGTTCCACGAACAGCTATCGCCTTTACTCCTTTGTCTCCCATAACGGCGCCCATTCCGAGTCGGCTGGCACTGGAGCGGCCCTGCTCGATGGAAGCCGTGTAGACCCTATTTTCACCGGCCAGGCCGATAGCAGCCACCTGAGCGTTCGGCTCCTTCAACTCCTGCCGAATAAGTTCTTGAGTTTCAACGGCGCCTTTACCACGCAAATGAGAGGCGTCACGTAGTTCTACTTTGTCATTGTGTATCCATATATACACCAGGTTCGGGGACTTGCCGCGAAGGATTACTTTATCATAACCGGCATACTTCAATTCCGGCGCCCAAAACCCCCCCATCATTGAATATGCCATTAACAACGTCTGGGGAGAATAGGTAGTAAGAATGGTGCGATTGGCGCCGGGAGCGGGTGTGCCGCACAAAAGACCGGTGCTGAATATGAGGAGATTATCAGGAGAAAAGGGGTCAACGTCAGCGGGAACTCTATCCCATAATATCTTGGCGTTAGTACCCAAACCCCCCAGATGAAGCTCGGTCAATTTTGGGTCGGTTTCTACCCTCTCAACGTTTCCCCGTGATAGATCAATTTCTAAATTAAACCCTGCCTCTCCGTACCTCACGTTTTACCCCCAGATATCCGCGCAGCGATGGCCTTCAGCTGCGCGGGTCGTTCGTATTTCTTTCCATATAGTACCTTGTCGCACCTTGTATTTTATATCACAAACAAACACGATTTGTCAAGGGGGCAAAAGCTTTGGAGTTTCCTGACTTTTTGCCCGTATTCCGGTTGCCCTGAGCTTGTGAAAAGGTCTTGCCGCATCTGTGTTTGACCCTCTACATGTGCATGTTTTCTTGACCGTACACAGTATGTGTCCGGTGTGAACGAATAAACTATCCTCACCTCTCATGCATCGTAGCACGGCATATGCTCTCATCGGCTATACAGATGGTGACCATTTTCCTTCGTATGGTGGTTTTTGTCAAGTTATTTCTTGCTTTGTGAAAATATGTTACAATCATGGGCGCGCCAGTTGGTCTTTTCGGCTATTTTATCGCGCTTCTCACGTGCAACCCGCTGTGTCACACAAAATGCTGCCTCATTATAGTTATCGGCGCCGCGTCTCAGGGAGGTAAGCCGTCTTTTCCGGGGAGCGGTCGAGCCTTCGTCTTGAAGGCCCTCACAAAGAAAGATTACGAAGACGATCAAGGAAATGCTCGAAGGGGAGTGCGGTTGCCCTGTCTGGAAGGTTGATCAATTCACTATTATGAACAGAGAGCAGTTGCGTACGACGGCCGGCGTGTATATTTTCGGGAAAAAATTGCCCGTATCGGAGCGAAAAGGGGCTTGTGCAAGAAATAACAATTGACATCGCCCTTTCATTATAGTTATATAATGAGCATCTAGAGCGTGGTTTCAATGCCCAATCTCATAAATTCCGGAGGTGTTTGTATGGCTACCATTAAGACAATCGGTGTTGTTGGCGCGGGTACTATGGGCAGTGGCATTGCCCAGGTCGCTGCACAGGCAGGTTTTGATGTCATCATGACCGATATCGAGGACAAGTTTGTGCAGAACGGTTTGAAGAATATCGACAAATTTCTTGCAAAGAGCGTGGAAAAGGGCAAGATGACGGCGGACGTCAAAGCGCAGATCATGGGAAAGATCAAGGGCACCGCGAAGATCGAGGACATGAAGGATGCCGACTACATCGTCGAAGTCGTCTTCGAGGACATGGAAGTAAAGAAGAAGACATTCAAACAGTTGGATGAGATTACGAGAAAGGACGTGATCCTTACAAGCAATACCTCGTCGATGTCGATCACCGAGATCGCAAAGGCAACGACAAGACCCGACAAAGTGCTGGGAATGCACTTCTTCAACCCCGTTCCCCTCATGCGGCTTGTCGAGGTGATCAGGGGCTACTACACGAACGATGAGTCCGTGGCGGTCTCCCTTGACCTGGCCAGAAAGTTCGGCAAGGAACCGATCGAGGTGAAGACGGATATAGCCGGCTTTGTGGTGAACAGACTTATGGTCCCGCACCTCGTCGAAGCCATCTGCCTCCTTCAGGAAGGCGTTGCGTCGAAAGAAGATATCGACAAGGCGGCCAAACTGGGACTCAACTACCCGATGGGACCCTTCGAGCTTATGGACCTCACGGGCGTCGATATCCTCCTCAACGTCGTCAATTACTTCTACCAGGAGCACAACAAGGAGTTGAAGTGGGTGGCGCCCCGGATTCTGAAAGACACGATCAAGGCGGGTAGACTCGGGAGGAAAACGGGCTCAGGATGGTACGACTATAACAAATAGTCTCAGGAGGGCGATATGGCGTACGAATCGGTGCTTATAGAAAAAGAAGAGGGCGTCGCGATAGTCAAGCTGAACAGGCCCCCGGTCAATTCGCTCACCGTCAAGGCATACCAGGAAATCTATGACGCCTTTTGCGAGCTGGAAAAAGACGACTCGGTACGGGCCGTTATTTTCACGGCGGTCGGCGAGAAAGTCTTCACCGCGGGCCTCGACGTCAAGGAAGTAGCCGGGAAGTCGGTAGCGGAGTATTACGCCTTCGGAAAGATCTCCAGAGGGTGCGTCGATAAGATTGCGGGTATTAGCAAGCCCACGATTGCCGCGGTCTTCGGTTTCGTCCTCGGCGGCGCCCTTGAGCTTGCCCTCGCCTGCGATCTGAGGATTGCCACGAGTGATGCAAAGATGGGTTGTCCTGAGGTCAATCTTGGGATTATTCCCGGCTCCGGCGGCACTCAAAGACTCCCGAGGCTCGTGGGGATCGGGAAGGCAAAAGAACTCCTGTTTACGGGTGATATCGTGAGCGGTGATGAAGCCTACCGGATAGGTCTCGTCAACAAGGTCGTGGCAAAAGAAGCGTTACTGGACGAGGCAAAGGCCTGGGCGAAGAAGCTGGCAGCGAAGCCGAGGGTAGCCCTCAGCGTGCTGAAGAGCGCCGTCGATAACGGCATAAACATGGATCTCGCCACGGCGATAACTTTTGAGAATGAGTGCTTTGTCACGACCTACCTGTCCGAGGACGGGAGAGAGGGCTTCCAGGCTTTTATAGAGAAGAGAAAACCGGTTTTCAAGGGCAAATAGAACATAATCAAGGAGGGTTTCATGTCGAGAAATGCAGTAATATTGGGAGGCGGTCAGTGTAAGTGGGGGGTAAGAGAAGCCCACATTATGGACCTATTCCAGGAAGCGGGCAAGGCTTGCCTCGATGATATACCGGGGCTCAAGCCTCTGGATATAGACGGGCTCATTGTGGCCACGTCATACGCGGGCAGGTGCTCTTTCCAGGTCAACACTGCGCCGGTGGTCGCGGAGAGGCTCGGGTTGAAGCCGACATCCATCTGCACGAGATGCGACACCCTTTGCGCGGGCGGGAGCACGGGCATCATTCTCGCGAAAGGACTTGTGGAATCGGGAAATGCGGACATCGTCATGGTGGCCGGCGGCGAAAAACTGTACACGCCCCAGAAATGGGAGATTTTCTACAGCGAGCTCGCATCCGTCGACCATGACTGGGAAGCTACCCATGGCATGGGTCTGCCGCCGCCATTCTTCTCATTGACCGCACAGGAACATATGATTCATTACGGGACGAAGAAGGAAGACCTTGCGGCCGTCTCCGTGGCCAATTACAACTACGCAGCCGATAACCCTGTTGCGCAGATGCAAAAGCACCTGACCATGGAAGAGGCGATGAGCGCACCTTCGGTTGTACCGCCTCTCACACTGTATGATTGCTGCCCTATTACGGACGGCGCAGCGGCATGCATCATCACCACCGACGAGATCGCGAAGAAATACACGAACAGACCCCTTGTCTATCTGAGAGGTTGCGCGCAGGTATCGCTTTCCAGCCTTTCGGTCAATTTCCCGGGCGAGCATCTTGCCGACTGGAAGCACACCAGGGTAGCGGCGGAGAAGGCATACAAGAGGGCCAAGATTTCCGCAAGCGACGTCAAAGTCGCTCAGACGCACGACTGCTTTACCATTTCGGAAGTCATCGAAGTGGAAGACCTTGGCTTCTGTAAGAAAGGCGAAGGCGGTGCGTTCTGCAGCTCGAAGCAGATCGAGATCGGCGGTAAGGTTCCCGTCAATACTGACGGCGGCCTTCTGGCCGTGGGTCACCCCTTCGGTGCAACGGGGATCAGGCAGGGCGTCGAGATCATGAAGCAGCTCCAGGGCAGGGCACGCCACCAGGTGAAAGGCGCGGACATCGGTCTCACGCATAACCTGAGTGGGGCAAACGCCGAGCATACCATCCTCATATATGGATTGGAACCAGTAAAATAAGGAGG
>Ga0187856_1000622_pt1 | contig 31668 bp, 34 predicted proteins | sample June2016WEW_8_40_FD_132443 | JGI IMG/M metagenome (GOLD analysis project Ga0187856, IMG submission 132443) | Peatland microbial communities from SPRUCE experiment site at the Marcell Experimental Forest, Minnesota, USA - June2016WEW_8_40 | ecosystem: Environmental > Terrestrial > Soil > Wetlands... | reverse complement strand
GAGGCCGACGGGAACCTTCCCCGACGTCTCGAGGTACATCTTCATTTCTTCGAGCATGCGCCCGAGGGTCATCACGTCCTCGGGGGTTGCCTCCTTTGCGGCATAGCAGGCAGTCCAGGTTTCGATTTCCTTTCGCACCTCGACCAGCTCGAAGAGCTTCTCTGCGCTATCCCCGATAATGGCGCCCAGAGGGTCGAGCAGCCGGTCGCACAGCAGCGAGCGCACGTAGCTGCCGCCCCCCTGCCTCGTCTCGATGAAGCCCATATTTGCCAACAGCTTGAGGGCCTCGCGGATGGGTACGCGGCTCACCCCGAGCTGGTTCATCAATTCCCTTTCGGGGGGCAGTTTTTCGCCCGGTTTCAGTTTTCCCGTCTCGATGGCGGCTTTGATCTGGTCGAAAACCTCCTCCGCGACGTGCCGTATTTTGATTTGCGTAAACATAGAGATATCCGGGTAAATTATATAACAACATAACAAATTTATGTCAACTACAAAAAAGTCGGCAATAAGCAATAAATAGAGCATAAAAATAGCACTTGACGGCCAACCGGAAGATGTTGGTATAGTTATATAATAAGATAAGGTAAGGATGTGCGTGCTTCGAGATTACCGCGACCTGTCGAAATTCGAAGAGGCACATCGGTCGGCTCTTGTTTTGAAGGAGATGCGTGAGACCCTTCAGGAGGTGATAATGGCCCGATTGTACGAATTCCAGGGAAAACAGATACTCAGTGAGGCCAAGGTGGCCGTCCCGAAAGGCGAGGTTGCGACGTCCCCTGAAGAGGCCGCCAGGATAGCAGAAAAAATCGGTAAGCCCGTGGCAGTCAAGGCCCAGGTATGGGTCGGCGGCAGGGGCAAGGCAGGGGGCATCAAGTTCGCCGACAACGCCAAAGATGCGGAGGCAGCTGCGAAAAGCCTTCTTGGCTCCGAGCTGAAGTCATGGAAGGTGGAAAGGGTCCTCGTGGAAGAGAAGCTCGCCATCGAGACGGAGTATTACGTGGGTATCATCATCGACCCCTCCAGGGATGCCCGGTGTCCGGTCGTCATGTTCAGCACCGAGGGGGGCATGGACATCGAGGCGGTGCCGCAGGAATCGATCGCCCGGATTAAGGTTGACGTCCTTCGGGGATTCCGTCTCTACGATGCGTATAATCTCGCGGTGCAGCTCAATGTGCCCACAAAGTTGCTGCCTGCCATCGGCCAGGCCATCATGGGCCTGTACCAGACCTTCGTGAAGTACCATTGCAGGATCGCCGAGATCAACCCCCTGGTGCTCACCAAGGACGGTACGATCATCGCCGCCGACTGCCGCATGGCCATCGACGACTCGTCCGTCTTCCGCCATCCTCAATTCGGTATCGATGTGGCCCGCGAGGCGCCTACGCTCCCCACGGAGCTGGACAAGATTGCCTGGGGCATCGAGGAAGGGGACTTGCGGGGTACTGCGTATATCGCCCAGATGGTCAGCGAGATCAAGGGACCCGGCTATGTGGGCTACCACGGCCTGGGTGGAGGAGGCGCCATCCTCGGCGTCGATGCCATCACCCGCCAGGGGCTCAAGATCGCCAACTATGCGGATACGAGCGGCAACCCCCCTGCCTCAAAGGTCTACCGGGCGGCAAAGGTGATCTTCTCCCAGCCCGGCATCGAGGCTTACTTCCTCGGCGGCTTCATGTACGCGAACCAGGAGCAGTGGCACCATGCCCACGGAGTGGTGAAGGTCCTCAGGGAGGAGCTGCCCGGGAGGCCCGACTTTCCGTGTCTCTTGCTCCTTTGCGGCAACAAGGAGGAGGAGTCCCTGAAGATCCTCCACGAGGGGACGAAGGACCTGAAGCACAAATCGCCCATCGAGATCTACGGGGGCGACAAAGTCTACGAGACGGAGTTCCTCGCCGGGAGACTGAAGGCCATGATCATGGACTATAGAGCAAAGCGGGGCATAAAGGAGGGATAGATGCAGTTCGACGAGAGGACCATCAAGGTCATAATCGATGACGAAAGATGCCTCGGGTGCACGACCCATGCGTGTGTGGATGCATGCAAGACCTTCGCCAGGGGCATCCTGGTGCTGAAGGACGGCAAACCGGTCCTCGGAGGCGATGCGGATTTCGCGAAGCTCCGCGGCACCGAATGCCTCGCGTGCGAGTATGAGTGCTGGTTCCGCGGCAACAGTGCCATTACCATAGAGGCGCCTATCCCCGGCCTCGACGAGTACAGAAAGAAACGCGGAGTAGTATAAAGAAAGGGCGGTGAAGACATGGCAATTCTTCTCACGAAAGAGACAACGGTTCTGGTGCAAGGGATTACCGGCAGAGAGGGCTCTGCCCGGGCCGCTTTCATGAAGGGCTACGGCACAAAGGTCGTGGCAGGGGTCACCCCCGGCAGGGGAGGCGAGGAGGTCTCCGGCATCCCCGTCTTCAATACCGTCGCCGAGGCGGTAAAGGCGAAGGGCGCCATCGACGCGAGCGTCACCTTTGTCCCCGGCCCCGGCCTCAAAGATGCCGTCTACGAGGCGATAGATTCGGGGATCAGGTTTATCGTGAGCCCCGTCGAGCGCGTCCCTCTCTACGACATCATGGAAATGGTGGCCTATGCAAAACTGAAGGGCGCACGCCTCCTCGGCCCCGGCTCCATAGGCATCATCAGCCCCGGCATCGCAGCCGCGGGCTGGCTTGGCGGCACCCCCGAGTTTGCGCGAAAGGTCTTCATACCCGGCCCGGTGGGCGTCATCTCCAGAAGCGGGGGCCAGTCGGCAACGGTGCCATGGGCATTGAACCGGGCGGGCCTCGGCATGACCACGGTCGTTCATGTGGGCACGGAGCCGGTGACCGGCACGTCCATGGGCGAGATCCTGCCCCTCTTCGAGAAGGACCCGGACACGCTGGGCGTGGCGGTCTTCGGAGAGATAGGCGGTCCCCACGAAGAAGAGGCGGCCGACTGCGTGCGAAAAGGGCAGTTCACGAAGCCCCTCGTCGTCTTCGTCGCAGGGGCATGGGCGCCCGAGGGCATGCGCTTCTCCCATGCGAGCAGCATCATAGAAAGGGGCAAGGGCTCGGCGAAGAGCAAGGTGGAATCGCTCAGGGAAGCGGGGGCGCACGTGGTCGACCGGCCCGATGAGCTGGCGCCCACCATTAAACGACTGATCCAAACCCACTAAGGAGGTACGACTATGCCTGTAATGAGATCGGTGTTCTATGTTCCCGGAAACAACGAAAGTTTTATCGAGAAGGCCCCCGGCCTGCCGGCAGACATCATCACCCTCGACCTTGAGGACTCGGTGCCTCCCGCGGAGAAGGAAAAGGCACGGGAGATGATCCGGAAAAACCTGCAGCTCGCGGGCTCGGGCGGCTCACTCGTCTACGCGCGCATCAACAACTGGGAGACCTTGATGACGAACGATGACCTCGAGGCCATCGTCTATCCCGGCCTCTCCGGCGTCTGTCTCGCCAAGTGCGGCCATCCCGACGACGTGAAGCGCCTCGACTGGAAGCTCGACGAGCTGGAGAGGCGGCGCAATATCCCCGTCGGCACGGTTGCCATCCAACTCCTCTGCGAGACGGCCAAGGGGGCGATCAACGCCTATCCTTCGGCCATGGCATCTCCGCGGGTCAACTCCCTCATCTTCGGCGCCGTCGACTATACGAAGGACATGCGGGTGAAGATCACGAGCGAGGGCGACGAGCAGCTTTATGCACGCTTCCACATCGCCGTCGCAGCGAGGGCCGCAGGCCGCATTGCCATCGACTGCCCCTATGTGGCCTTTGCGGACACGGCAGGCTTCGAAAAAAGCGTGCTCCAGGGCAGGCAGATGGGCTACGAGGGAAGGATGCTCATCCACCCGAGCCAGATCGAGCCCTCCAACAGGCTCTACGCACCCTCCGCCGACGACGTGGAGTGGGCGCGGGGCGTGGTCAAGACCTTCGAGGAGGAGGGTCTCGCCAGGGGTAAGGCAGCCGTCTCCTACAAGGGCAAGATGGTCGATACGCCGGTTTACGACAATGCCAGGACTATACTCCGCACCCTGGCGGAGATCGAGGCCTTTGACAAGAAGCGGAAGGGGTAAGGACGGGAGGTACGGGTTATGGAGAAGGAGCACGTCCGTGACGCGCTGCAGGGCATCGTGGGGAAAAAGAATGTCCTCTGGAAGGACGTCGACCTGACGGTTTACAGCTACGATGCCGGGCTGGTCAAGGGGAAGGCGGGTCTTGTCGCCTTCGTCGACAACAGCGACCAGGTGGCGCAGATCGTCTCATTCCTCTGCAAGGAAGGGATAAGCTACGTGGCGCGGGGCTCCGGGACAAACCTCACGGGAGGCACTGTTCCCCTGGACGGGGGCGTCGTCATCGAGTTTTCCCGGATGAACCGCATCCTGGAGATCGATATCGAGAACGAGAGGGTGGTGGTAGAGCCGGGGATCTACAACCTGACGGTCCAGAACGCCCTCGCGGAAAAGGGTTATTACTATGCCCCCGACCCTGCCAGCCAGAAGGCATCCTCGATGGGGGGCAACCTCGGGGAGAACGCGGGGGGACCCCACTGTCTGAAGTACGGCGTCACGAGCAACCACGTTCTCGGCGCGGAAGTCGTGCTGCCGAACGGGGAGAAGACCTGGATAGGGGGTAAAGCCCTGGACGCGCCCGGTCCCGACCTGATGGGACTTTTAGTCGGCTCCGAAGGCACCCTCGGGATCGCGACCAAGATTGTGTGCCGTATCATGCGCTCGCCTGAGCGGGTGCTCACCATGCTCTGCATTTACAGCTCCGTCGAAGCGGCGGGCCAGACCGTTTCCGACATCGTCGCCGAGGGGATCATCCCCGCCACCCTGGAGATTATGGACAACCTGGTGATCAGGGCCGTCGAGGCCTCCGTCCATGCGGGCTATCCCCTCGACGCCGAGGCGGTCCTCCTCATCGAGCTCGACGGGCTCACGGACGGGATGGACGAGCAAATGAAGAGGATCACCGAGATCTGCGAAAAAGACGGCGTGGTGAGCTACCGGCTCGCGAAGGACGTGAACGAGCGGAATATCCTCTGGGCCGGGCGCAGGGGCGCCTTCGGCGCGGTGGCCAGGCTCCGGCCCGCCTATCTCGTCTGCGACGGGACCGTGCCCCGCACGGAACTGCCGAAAGCCCTTTCGGAGGTGAAGAAGATCAGCGAGAAATACAGGGTCCCCATCGGCAACGTCTTCCACGCGGGCGATGGCAACCTCCATCCCCTCATCCTGTTCGACGACCGCGACGCCGACGAGGTCGCGAGGGTGCACAAGGCGGGGCGCGAGATCCTGAAGGTGTGCGCGGACCTCGGCGGCACGATCAGCGGGGAGCACGGGATCGGCACGGAAAAGCTCCGTGAGATGTCCTTCGTGTTCAAGGACGGCGACATCAGGATGATGCGCGGCATCAAGCAGGCGGTGGACCCGAAGGGGCTCTGCAACCCCGGGAAGGTCATCCCTAGAGAGGAGGCGAGACCTCGATGAAGGAACAGGCAACGACCGATGGCGGCGCGCCCTTCCGTACACTCGAATCCCTGGGCGTCGAGGCAAGGCACGTGGAACGACCTACGAAGGAGAGGGAGGCGCAGCAAGTCCTCGCCAGGGCCTTCAAGGAAAAGCTGACCGTCCTGCCCGTTGGAGGAGCAACGGCCATCTCCGCGGGAACCTTGCCCGAACGCGTCGATATCGTGCTCGATATGACCGGGATGGAAGGGATAGCCCACTTCGACATCTCGAACCTGAATATGACGGTCCTTGCCGGCACGACCCTGAACGGGATCAACGAGTTTCTTGCCGGCCAGGGGAACGGCTTCTTCCTCCCCCTTGACCCGCCCTTTTCCGAACGGGCGACGATCGGGGGCGTCTATGCCTCGAATGGAAGCGGTCCCTCCCGCCTCCGTTACGGCGCCGTGCGCGACCAGGTCCTGGGCGTCCGCGGGATCGACGCCCAGGGGGGTGAGGTGGGCTTCGGGGGCAAGACCGTCAAGAACGTATCCGGGTATGACCTGACCAAGTTCCTGATCGGCTCCGCCGGCAGCCTCTGTCTCATCACCGCCGCCATAATGCGCGTCTATCCTCTGCCTGCCGCCTCCTCTATCTGTGAGGTCACCTTCCCGGCCATCGGAGAGCTGGAGAAATTCCTTCAAGCCCTCCGCTCCTCGGTGCTCCTCCCCTCGGGAGTAACGGTCGAGCAGGTATTGGGGGCCTTCCGGGTCCTCTCCGCCTTCGAAGGTCACCCCCTCGCCGTGGAACGGGAGAATAGGGACTTCCTCTCCCTGGCCGGCCCATTCGGCGGTAAGGGAGAGGCGAAGATGGGCCGGGAGGTCATGGAGGAGGCGATTCGGGGCGCGATCGAGCCCGTTGGGGACGCCATGGCGATCAAGGTCACGGTGCCCCTCTCTGAGGGCCCGGCTACCCTCGCCGGGCTCAAGGACCTCGCCGGGCCCGCGAAGACCGTGCTCTTTGCGGGAAACGGCGTGATCCTGGTATACGGGGCGGATGAGCGGATCATCGACGGGGCAAAGCGCCTCGCTGCACACGGCTATGTCGCCCCCATCAGGCTCCACCGGAGCCTGCTCTCCACATGGGGGCCGAGGGTGAATCCCGCCCTAGAGCAGATCGTGCTGCGGCCCATCAAGGAGAAGCTTGACCCGTCGGGGGTCTTTCCACCGATCCTATAGAGAGGAATAACCATGAACGAACAATATCGGCACGTATATGAGGAAGTCTCCAAGTGTAACCGCTGCGGCTTCTGCCAGGCCCACTGTCCGATATTCGCGATCACGGGCAACGAGACGAACGTGGCGCGCGGCCACAACGCCCACGTGCGCGGCCTCGCTGAAGAACAGATGGAGATCAACGAGGACTTCAAGGATTCCCTCTTCGAGTGTCTCCTCTGCAAGGCCTGCGTGGCCAACTGCTTTCCCGCCGTGCGCACGGACAAGGCCGTCGTCGCGGGAAGGGCTGAGTACATAAGGCGCGTGGGACAGCCGAAAGCCATGCGGTTCGTCTTCCACACGCTGCTCCCTGACCGGGAAAGGCTCGGGAAGTACGTCCGCCTCCTCGCCCTGGGGAAGAACACCGGCTTGAGCAAGCTCGCCCGGGCCCTGGGCATCCTGAGCTGGTTCGGCAAAGACATGGACAAGGCCGAGGGCATCGTCGAGAAGATACCCCGGACCTTCTTCCGCCAGAGGGTCGGCGACCTTCGCCTAGAGCCTGCAAAGGTGAAGACGGAGGCGGCCTACTTCGTCGGCTGCGGCTTCAACTACATGCTGCCCCACGTGAGCGAGTCCACGGTGGAGGTGCTGGTCGGCCAGGGGGCCAGGGTCAGGATCGCCGACAACTGCTGCTGCGGACTTCCGGCCTACGGCTATGGCGATATGGAGGCGGCCCGCAACATGGCCCGCAAGAACATCGAGGCCCTGGAGAAGCTGAAGGCCGAGGTAATCGTCACCGAGTGCGGCAGTTGTTCCTCCTTCCTGAAGGAGTATCCGGAGCTCTTCGAGGATGATCAGGTCATGAAGAGCCGCGCCGAGGCGATCTCGAAGAAGGTGAGGGCCTTCAGTGAGTTCATGGTGACCCTGGTAGGCGCCCTCAGCGCCGGCTCCCTGTCGGGAAAGAAGGTCACCTACCACGACCCCTGTCACATGAGCAGGTATCAAGGGGTCGTGAAGGAGCCAAGGGAGCTCATCAGGAAGATATCGGGCCTGACCTATGCCGAGATGCCGGAGGCCGACCGGTGCTGCGGCGCAGCGGGCAGCTACAACATCATGCACTACGAGCAGTCGATGAAGGTCCTGGAAAAGAAGATGGAGAACCTGAAGAAGACCGGGGCCGATATCCTGACTACGGAGTGTCCGGGCTGCGTCATCCAGCTTAGCTACGGGGTCAGACAGGCAGGGTTGCCAACCAGGGTCCTCCATATCAGCGAGCTGATCAAGGAGGCGAGCCGGCAAGGCTGACCGGCCGGAATAGCGGCTTCCAGGGCGCTTGCAAGCGCCGGGCGAAGCCGGTTCATAGGGCCACGGGGAAGTCCGAGGCGACCTGCGGCACAAGAAAAGGAGGAGTAAAATGTACCACCAGAACTACAATCCTCTGGGTAATGTGTTGTTATCGACCATTGTAGCGGCGGTCCCCATCCTGGTGCTCCTGTACTTCATAGCCCTCCATCCGCACAGGGACAAGACGGGTACCCGCCATCTCGGCATCAGCGCCCCCTATGCGGCCCTCTATGCCGTGCTGGCGGCCTTCGTCGTCTCCTGCCTGGCCTTCGGCATGCCCTTCAAATCGGCGTTCTCGGCGTTCGCCTATGGTTCGCTGTCGGGTTTTCTCGGGATAATCTGGATAGTCCTTGCCGCCATGTTCCTGTATACAATGACCGTGGTCACCGGAAAGTTCGAGATCGTCAAGGAGTCGATCATCCACATCTCCTTTGACCGGCGCCTGCAGGTGCTCCTGATCGCCTTCTCCTTCGGCGCCATTATCGAGGGTACGTCCGGCTTCGGGACCCCCGTTGCCATCGCAGGGGCGGTCATGGTGGGCCTCGGGTTTTCGCCTTTCGAAGCCGCCGTGCTCAACCTGCTCGCCAACACGGCGCCCGTCGCCTTCGGCGCCATCGGCACCCCCATCGTGACACTGGCTGCCGTGAGCGGTCTCGACCAGCTTACCCTCTCGTCCATGGCGGGGCGGCAGCTCCCCTTCGTCTCCATCCTGGTACCTTTCTGGCTGGTGGCCGCCTTCGTCTTCATGCATGGGGGGCGGTGGCGGGACATCTGGGAGGTGTGGCCGGCCACGCTTTGCTCCGGCCTCTCCTTTGCACTCATGCAGTTTTTCGCGTCCCAGACCAATTCCTTCCACCTCATGACCGACGTCGTCTCGGGCGTCTTCTCGGTCATCTGCACCGCCCTTTTCTTGCGCTTTGTCTGGCATCCGAAGACGCGCTTCCTCCTGAAGGGGGAACGGGCCGACGCCCTTGCGGCAGCCAAGGCAGAGGGGAAAGGGGACGACAGCCATATAGACGGCCACTGGAAGTACCCCTACACGGTCGGTCAGACGGCGTATGCCTGGGTACCCTGGGCCATTCTCATCGTCTGCTGCGCCGTCTGGGGCATGCCGTCCTGGAAGACGTATCTCAATGACCTTCTTGCCGGCATCAAGATCGACACGACCTTCCTCGGCTCCAAGCTTGTCGGGACCCTCTCCCTGCCGAAGTGGAGCATGCCCGCCCTCCATAACCTGGTGCTGAGGATGCCGCCGGTCGCGCCCGTCAACGCGAAGCCGGAGGGTGCCATATTCGCCATCAACTGGCTCTCTGCGGCGGGCACGGGCGTCTTTGTCGCCGCCCTCCTGACCGGTCTTACCCTGAAACTGAGCGTCGCCCAATGGTGGCAGGCCACCGTGCGCACCCTTCGCCGCATGAAGATCCCGGTCCTCGTGATCGGCCAGGTGCTGGGCTTGGGCTTCCTGACCCGCTACGCCGGAACGGACGCGGTCCTCGGCCTTGCCTTTACCGGTGCGGGTGTCCTCTATCCCTTCTTCTCCGCGTATCTCGGCTGGCTCGGCGTCTTCCTCACCGGCTCGGACACCGCCTCAAACGCCCTCTTCGGGAGCCTCCAGAGGATTACCGCGCACCAACTGGGCTTAAACGAGGTACTCATCGTCGCCGCCAATTCAACGGGAGGCGTCATGGGCAAGATGATCGACGCCCAGTCTATCATGGTCGCCTGCGCCGCCTGCTACGAAGACCCCTACGAGCGCTCCCACGCCCTGGGTCCGATCTTCCGGAAGGTCTTCTGGCACTCCATCGCCCTGGCGGGTATCATGGGTCTGATCGTCCTCTTGCAGGCATATGTGTTTCCGTGGATGATACCCAGTCTGCCTCCGAAGTGAGCCGGATCGCGTAGATCGCTTAAGGGGGGAGAGCTCACGGCTTTAGCCCCCCCCGCACCTACTCGGACAGTTGTGATATACATCTCTTATTTTGGCGTTTTGTCTTTGCTCGCTTTAGCGAAGTAGTCGCCGAGGGTGCTTCTGCCATGCTCGTCGTCGTGACAGTAAATACAGAGGTTTTCCCAGTTAGAGCCGTCAGGGGGATTGTTGGCGGAATTGCCGTCCCTGTGGTGGACCGTGAGAAGGCGGCTCTCTGTGATATCGAATTCACGGCCGCACTTGGCACAGATCAGCCCATGGATCCGCAGGGACTGGGTACGGTAGTTGCTCTTCGCCGCCTCCCTTGCCTCCCTGATGATCTGTTCGGCCGGTTTTCCGCCGCCCGCCGGCCCGCCGGCCCGCCTGATAATGTGATAACCCTTTTTCCTCATGCCGCACCCCCGTCAGCCGAAAAACTCCCGTACGGAAGCAATAACATACTCTTTCTCGACCTTTTTCATCTCCGGGTAGACAGGAAGGGCAAGACTGGTGAGTGACGCGAGCTCGGCTTCCTTAAACGCGCCCTTTTTATAGCCCAGGTAAGCGAAGCAGTCCTGAAGGTGGAGGGGCAGGGGGTAGTAGATGCCGGTCTGGACACCCTTTTGCTGCAGGTATGCCTTGAGCTCGTCCCTTCGCTCCACCCTTACCACATATTGATGAAAGATATGGTCGCCTTTGCCTTCAGTATCGGGGAGCCCGACAGGTAGATCGGCCAGCTTCCGGTTGTAATACAGGGCGTTTTCAATGCGCTTTCGGTTCCATCCCTCCAGGTAGGGGAGCTTTTCAGCCAGGGCGCAGGCCTTTATCTCGTCGAGCCGGCTGTTGATGCCGATCATTTCATGGCGATAGGCCTGGTCGCCCGCGCCGTGGACCCTGAGCTTCTTCGCCCGCCCGAAGAGGTCGGCCCGTTTCGTGAGCACCATGCCGCCTTCTCCGATGCCCCCCAGGTTCTTCGTGGGGTAGAAGCTGGCGGCGGCAATATCGCCAAATGCGCCGGAGGCGATATCGTTTCGTCTGGCCCCCAGCGACTGTGCCATGTCTTCGACCACGGCCAACCGGTGTTTCTCGGCTACCTTGCGGACCCGGTCCATGTCGCAAAGCTTGCCGAAGAGGTGGACGACGATGATGGCCCGTGTTTTCGGTGTGATGGCCCGTTCGATCAGGTCAGGGTTTATGGTCATGTCCTTGCCGTCGATGTCGACGAAGACAGGAGTGCCCCCCAGGAGGGCAATGGAGCTCGCCGTCGAAAAGAACGTATAAGGCGTGGTGATAACCTCGTCACCCCTCTTTATGTCAAGCGCCATGAGGGCGAGGATGAGTGCATCCGTGCCGTTTGAGCAGGAGAGCGCATAAGGCACGCCTGAGAACTCTGCGATAGCTTTTTCGAGCTTTATGCAGTAGTTCCCCAGTATCAGCTTCTGTTCGGAAAGAATCTCGCGGAGCTTGGGAATCAGGCCCTTCTCCACCTTTTTGTACTGCCTCTTAAGGTCTATCAGGGGGATGTTCATGCTCATACGCCTTTCCAAATCTGTCGAGATAGAGTAAATCACTGAGCGGCTTGCGCGGGGTGGGAGGAGGGGACTCATCAAAGTAACCGAGAGGGGTCATCGCTACCACGCTGTACCCTTCGGGGACGCCAAGCGTCTCTTCAGCCTTCCCGGCATCGAAGGCGCCTACAAGCACCGTACCGAGCCCCAGGCTGTATGCAAAGAGCACGAGGTGGTCCATGGCTATCCCTGCGTCAAACATGAACCAGTCGCCTTTATCGGTGACCTGTTCTCCCCTTTTTACGCCTGAAAGTCCTCGTTGGGCAACGAGACAAATCACACAAGGAGCAGCCTGGAATGCCGGACCGGCGGGGTTTTTCGGGGTAAGCGTCGCGCCGAGCGCCTCCTTGACGGCCGGGTCCTTCACCACGACGAAGCGCGACACCTGCGTGTTCGCCCAGGAGGGGGCGAGCCTTGCCGCTTCGATGCACCGGAGGATCAGCTCCTCGGGGACGGGATCGCTTCTGTACTTCCTGACGCTTCTCCTTTCCGCTATTGCTTTGAGCAGGTCCATTTGTCTCGCCTCCCGTCGCAGTGTACCACAGGGTGATGTCCGGTGCAACAGAGATTCAGTTTCGCCGCCTCCACGCACCATCCTGTCTGCAAATATGGGTTGACTTCGGAGCGGGATAAGGTTATGTTCTTACCAGCGGGGTGGAGCAGTCAGGTAGCTCGTCGGGCTCATAACCCGAAGGCCGCTGGTTCAAATCCAGCCCCCGCAATTGAGACAAGACAAGGGTTTCCGGGTTTTCCGGGGACCCTTTTTTGTCGCCCGTTTCTACCATTTCTACCATCGGGCTCAAGAGGTCGTCAAGTCCCGCCCCCTGTCCCTGCATCATCCGTTTCAACTGATCGACGACTTTTTTTGCCACCGCATCGCTGAACGATTCGATATCCTGAGTTTCAAGCTCGCTTTTCATTCCTTTGTTGTACCCGGTTCGTCATGCTCCGGCGCATCCGTTACCAGACCGCCCTCACCCGGCTTGTATGCGTGCCCCGTTCTCTTGTTCACTATGTGCTTCTTGTCCGCAGACATCTTATAGGCACCGGTTCTGAGGAGTCTCAAGAATCTCAAAGGTATCTTTTTCCTCTCCGCTTCATACCGAACCTGAATTTCATCCAACTCATCTCTTCCCGGCACATACGGCCTGCCAGGCTCGTCATCGAGGTCCAGTATGCTCATCTTAGGTTCTCTTGCTATCATGTCTATGATGTATGACATGGGCACGGTATATTTCTCCGGTTCCCGCCTTCTCAGATCGTCGAGTGTCCTTAGATATTTCAAAAGGTCCTTCAGACACCCGTCCAGGTAATACGATATGCTCACCCCGGCCCCGTATTCCTTGAACATGGACACGAGGGAATCGTATGTTTCTTCGTCTACCGTAAAGGTCTTTATCTTCTTAGTCGCCATATGATTTCTCCAGCAGCTTCAGGCTCCGTGCATCTGTATATACACTGTACAGGACACCAACTTTTCTGTCAAGGATTTTTTTTAAAGAAATTCGACAGTCTGAGATAAGCTCTCGGAGAATATGGTTTCCTGAAGGGATAGATTTTCCTCGACCTAACCGACAGCAAGTGTTACAATCGGCAATGACTACGGGAACGGGGGAGAAAGATGAGCATATATCTGTCGGGTGTTGCTCTGTGTATTGGAATCAACGTATTTAGGCTTGTTGTTATCTTATTTGGGTTTTCTTCTACAAAATCAAAAAACTTCAGAAGAGTTAAACTTTATTATGATATTACCACGGGCGGGTATTCGAAGCAGAAGTTATCTCGCTCGGCCCTCACGTTTCGCTTTGTTGATATGTTCTTGATATCACCTCTTTTGAGTTGGATCGGCGTTATTTGGACCATAGTGGCATACGTCAGGGCGCATGTTAACAAAGCGCCGGTCCCGGAAAAAATAAAGGAAGTAAATTTTAAACTTTCATCTATGGAACTTCCTGAAGATAAGGTTAAAGAATGTCTAAACGAGATTGCCTCGTTTTACGGCTATTCTGACCCAGGATTTCGAACGTTAACAGATAATGAAGATGATGATCCAAATGAGTTCGTTTTTAGCCCGGCAGAAGATAAGGACGATTGGTACTCCGAAATGCGACTTAATCCAAGCGCGAACCAATATACGATATACACCCACTCTCCAGACTACGCCGGACAATACACAGCCTTGTACGAATACAAAATCGATAACACAGAACTGCATAGCCGTGTGATAGAAAGCAAGAACGAATGGTATGTCGAAGTCGATTATGACATAAAAGACAATGTTGTTTTGGAAAGCAATGTTAGGGAGAGAATGTCAAAGTCACCATTGCCATCGTCGGCAGAAGACATCGATGCAAAAATTGCAGAGCTAAAGAGCGAGGTAGACTGGCAAACGCTCCGTTCAAGGCTCAAATACTTTATAATGTTCAGGCATGGCGATATTTTCAAAGACGCAGACCTGAAGAAATATTTTCGCTCTGAGATTGAGCGGCTAAAGACTGGATATAGGGCACTGGAACAGGAAGCGGCAAAGCTTGGCGGCTCTATTATTCCCTTTAATAAAGACGATTTCTCCACCTATATGAGGATACGCTGGGATGAAGAACTGCCGCCAGATAAGGTAGAGATGTTGCGCACCGTACATAAAAATATTGAGCAGTTCAATATATCGCATAACGAGTTTTACGAATTAGAGAAAATCACGAATGAGTTGACATCGTATCTGAATAAATTATAACAAAAGGGATAGAAGATCCCCGTTAAATTGTTAGATTGTCTGCAAGTGGGATGCAAATAATTTGATCTATCCCACCCGGGTCTTCCTAAGATTCTGCGCCCTGATGCGCTCCGGCATTTCTTCCCAAAGTCGTCCTTCGAGATGTCTGCCAGCCTTCTTTTTGTTTATCCCACCCCATTGCTTGAAGAAAAACGGAATACCTGACCTGACACAGACATTACGAATTGAAACAACCCATTCTTGAGCCATCGCGCGTGCACTCGGCCCGGACTCACCCCCGGCGATCACCCAGTCGATACCAGTGAGATCAAGATTGGCCACGGGGCCAAGAAGCGGCTCCATGGAGAGAAATTTTGTGGAAGCGCCCGTTTTCCTCAGATCATCTATTCGAAACTTGTAGTCCCCGCTCTCGACCGTCACGCCCATCCAGATATTAGGCGTCCAGGTCAATTTATCGCACATTTGTAGGAGTCTCCCTGACCTTTTTGTAAGGATTTGAAAGGTGTGCCAGTGGGCACGACGCATGACGCCAAAGAGCCGTTGTATGACTTGGTCCGAGAAGTCGTCAAGAAAGAGGTCGCTCATGGAATTGACAAACACCATTCGGGGTCTTCTCCATCTGAGAGGTATTTTGAAGAGGTGCTCGTGGATGGATGGTTGAAAACCCTTTGCATAGCTCGTGTTTCCCATTGCTTGAAGGCGCTTTGCCATCCGTTCGGCATAGCAGTTCTTGCAGCCCGCGCTGAGCTTCGAGCAGCCTGTCAGAGGGTTCCAGGTTGATCCCGTCCATTCTATGTCTGAGTATTGCGCCATTACATGATCTCTCTATCTCTATTTTTTCGAAATATCTGCATAACAATATCGGCTGCCACTGGCTTTTGAGAGGCAAAAAAAAGGTAATAGACTATCGCCTTCCTACTATTTCTCATGGGCATCGGTTGGGGCACGTAACCGAAGCCTGCCACTTTCCTGAGCCGTTGACGAAATGCTTCTGCCACCGCCTCGTTTCCTTGCTTTTCCTCCAACCCGAAGAGGTTGCCTGTTTTATCGTACGCGGCCTCCCGCCACGATTCGTCACCCCAAAAGCCTGTCATCCGTGTTGCCTGCTCGGAATCAACTTTGTCGGGATTCCGCCATAGTACATTGCGATTCATATCTAACACCGGAAAGTTTAAGAATATTTCTATGCTTTTCATCCTACCGGCCTGTTCTATTACGGACCATCGCAGATGCAGGCCATATGGATCAAGAAGGCACAACGCTCTTCGGTAGTCTTCGTACCTTGTTTTTGGGAAGACTTCTTCCAAAAGGACCTTGTTACAGTCACCCTCGTAGAGTCGCACATCCGGGTAACCCTTCGTTAAAGCTCGGAGAGAATCAATCTTCTTACTATGCAGGTCTATGAGATGGTATTCACGAAAGGGCGGGTGGATTTGTAAGGCATTTAAAGGGCTGCCGAGGACCCAGTCACCTGTGACTTTTGAGACATGGACACCGGCTCCGGCGAAAGCGTCGATATAGACGTGATAAAGAGCAGGGTTCTTCTGAGCGGCAATGATAGTGGAATATGCAGCAGCATAGTCATGTACGATATCCAGCTTCACTTCCGACCAGTGGCCAATTTCGTCATATGGCATTTTGTCGCACCTACCCTTGCCGAACTGTCCTAATTTGTATCGTCAGAACGGCGTGAAGTCAAGAGGAATCAACCGGGCTATCTGAATATCGCTTTTTGGGCCTCAAATATGCGTCGAGGCTGGTGTCCTTGAGGGTCTATCTGACTTTCGCTTGACAAGCGATTGCGGACCTGTATAGCTTTACATGCATTTACATGTTTTCAGGTGGGGGTGCCTGCAGAAGGGTTCATTTTTGCCGCTGATCCAGCGGTGATTGTTGTAAAGGGTAGCTTTACGCTCGCATGTCACCTGTGTGTGTGACTTGTCTATTGAGCGCGAGGAAGGCAAAATTCTGAGGCAGGCACCTCTTCCCTGTAAAAGAAGCGATAATGAGCTATGAACTTACCTCCTCCCCTGAGGAGCTTAAGGAGCGCTTCTTCTCCCTTAGGTCGCCGCAGGGCGTTGCCCGAATCCTTGATGTTAAATATAAAGACCTCATATACTGGATTTATCGTAGGCCTGTAAGTGTCAGATATACCCGTTTTGAGATTGCAAAAAAATTCGGTTCTCCACGTACCATCGAAGCCCCTGATACAAATATTAAGATTCTTCAGCGGAAGCTAAACCAGGTACTCTTGGCCGTGTATAAACCGAAGCAGTGCGTACACGGGTTCGCTCCGGGCCGCAGTGTTCGGACAAACGCACTTCGTCATGTTGGGAGAAAGTATGTCTTCAATATCGACCTCAAGGATTTCTTTCCCTCCATCAATTTTGGTCGGGTTAGAGGTATGTTTATGGGCAAGCCGTATAACCTTCCTCCCGGAGTAGCCACCTTGCTAGCGCATCTCTGTTGCTTCGAGGGACGGTTGCCACAAGGCGCGCCCACTTCACCGGTTATATCCAACATGATCTGTGCCAAAATGGATAGTCAGCTTCAACGTCTTGCTGCTGCCAACCGCTCTACATATACGCGGTACGCGGACGATATGACGTTTTCTACGGCCCGTCGAACGATGCCTACAACAATAGCGGTTGCAAATGATCTGGGGCAGATTCAACCTGGGGTCGAATTACAGACAATTATCACGGAAAACGGTTTCACGATTCATCCGGAAAAGATATGGCTCAGAGGGCAGGATCGGCGGCAAGAAGTGACTGGGGTTATAGTGAATGAGTTTCCTAATCTTCCGCGAAAATTTATAAACCAGGTGCGGGCAATGCTGCATGCATGGGAAAGATATGAGCTACCGGCCGCCCAGTCCGAGTTTGCAGCAAGGCACGACCATAAGCATCGAAGGCCCGGAACCAGTGCGCCACGCTTTGAAGTTGTGCTAAAGGGTAAGATAGAGTATCTCGGCATGATCAAAGGCACAAGCTCCTCAACCTATCTGCGTTTTTTAGACAAACTGGGGCGGCTTGAGCCAAGGCTTGCCAGCGGTAGGGGAAGTGGACTCGAATTGTTGTTTAGGAGATATGAGGCCCTTTGCAAATCGACTGATCCGCAAGGCAGGGGCTTTTTGCTCCAAGACCTCTTGCGTGACACTTTTGCCCATTTTTCTATCTCAGTCGAGAAAAGTTTTACACGAAATGCTGGAGGGGAGCAGATCGACGGGGCTTTCATACTGAACACCAGACATTTCATAGCCGAATGCAGGTGGAGAGAAGCCGTTGCGGATATCAGACAAGTAGATGGTTTGCTCGGGCAAGTACTTCGTTCTGGAAACCAGACAATGGGGGTGTTCTTCTCCATCAATGGCTGGTCCGGCAACGTCCCCGTTCTGCTTAAGCAAAATCCGGATAAAGTAATTATTTTGACGAACGGTGAGGATTTCCGGTGCGTGTTGAACGGAGAAATTGGCCTGGAAAAACTTCTGGAGGAAAAAATAAAAGAACTGCACTTTAGGTCCGAACCTTTCTTAAGCGGTAACGAGATCATATCGAGGGAACGAGGTTGACTTGACTCTACCCCGGTCCGCACCCCATTCAAGCACGCCGTTCCTTTACTTATAGAGTGGATAGACAGTCCCTTTTTCGGGTACTTCCGGCCACCAGCATGCCACGCGCCGTTCCCCATAATCCCAGGCATCGAGTAAGGCGTCTCCGTCGCAGCCCTCATAAGCGCACATGTAGATTCCGTTTTCAGAGTCCCACCGTACCTCTTCCCTCTGGTATGCCCTCTCGCAACGAAGGCACCAGACCCACCCCGGCCCCAGGTGTTCCATCACCATCCCTCGATGATCCGCGCATTCCGGTTGAACGGCCCTTCTTCTTCCTCGCATGGACTTTACCCTCCCTTTTCAAGTTGTATTGTTCATAGTCGACTACACCCACGTAGTCAGACACAAAGCTCTTACGATAAACCGGCTCTCTGTCTTGAATCCCGAGTTTCATGCTCAAATCTTCTCTTCCGTACATCACCAGGGGCTTGGCCAGCCCCCGGCTTGACCAGTAGTGCTTTTGCCCGTTCAGCCTCTCATCCTCCATTTCCTTACCCATATACCCCTCGACCATGTACACGCCCAGGTTGTCGACATCATCAACCGCGTTGATCCACACGAAGCCACGGCCCCAAATCCCGGTAAGTTTTTCATGCGGCACATAGGGGAGGTCATAGAAGAGAACGTGATAGTGGATTACTCCGTCACGCCCCCCGACTTTTCCCCCCGGTCGGTTTCCCATCCTGGAACCGGGCTATTACCGTGTAATGGACCTTCCGTTTGATATGGTACTCAAGACGCTTGATGAACTTGTTGAACTCCCTGTTCGCTTCCTTCAGGTCAAAAATATCATCCCTGAAGGACACCGTGAAGAACTTGAGAAGTTCCCCCCAGGGCCGGTCTACATTCGCGTTGATGGTATCTATGAGACCGTTACGTGCCCTCCAAAGGTTCCTCTTCCGGTCCCTCTGCTTTTCTTCTTCCGTGCGATCCTCGCGCTTTTGACGGTCCTTGCACATCTTCCCCTTTTGACACACCTGGACGGTACTGTACTTGTAGAGTTTGATCACATGGCCCGCGATGATCGCCCTGAAGAGGTATGTGTCATTGGCCGAAGAGACATAGTTATAGATATTCTTGTAAGGAACCCGCTTTGTTTCTCCTTGAGTGAGCCTATAATCAAGTAAAGTAGAACGTAACTGATCGGTCGCGGGGTATACCCCCGGCACACGTCGCGCCGTGCCTTCCCGCCCCGTGCTCATCCTTCCGCGCGGGAGCGGGACGGCACGGCGTATGTCTGGAGGCACGGACACGCCGAGTGCACGGGAACTTTTTACATATCCCCTGTCTACTCCGAACAGAGAAACCTTTTCACCCCTTTCCTTTTTTGAAGGGGATGAAAAGGTTTCTTCCGCGAGGCGCACCCAACTGTCGATGTCATCGGCCTGCTTTGGGGCTATGAACTTCTTGGAGCGGTCTAACCGGTATGGCCTGACTGTCGCCGGCGTGGTGGGTCCGTCTTGTGCCTCTGCGTGATTCGGTTGACAGGGATAGCCCGGGGGTACTATATTTATGATGGACAAGGAACCTCCTTCTGTGGGAAGTTCCGACGCGATCCGGCCACGGAGAGACCCCGCCAAGAGCTTCTTCCGTGGCTTTTTATTTCATGTTGTCACAGGTTTGATTCTTCTACCATTCTTCTACCGGGACACCTGAAAATGCCCGGTAGAATGGTAGAAATGGGATACTACTGAATCGGTTTAAAGCCCTGTGTTTATGCGGGTTCCTGTCATCTGTTACCGACTGCTACACCCGCTCAAAGTGGCTCATAACCCGAAGGCCGCTGGTTCAAATCCAGCCCCCGCAACCAATAACATCAAGGGGTTACGAGCGATTGTAACCCCTTTTTCTTTGGTTTAAATTGTGTTCCCAACACTATTCCCAACATACCGGAAGGTTTCCGTCCCTTTTTGGACAGTCGCGCTTTTTGTCGTTACTGTGGGCTTTTCCGTTTCGGGAACTGAGTGCTACTTGCTTGTCAAGTGGTCCTATAGGGTTATCAGTTATGTATGAGCCAACTGTTTAGTGATCTAAACTAACAACAATCATGGTCTAAAATAAATACACTTAGCCCCCCCCATGAGACCCCAAGGGGGGGTGCACATAACTGAAAAGTGGGTGGTGTGTTCTACTCGGAGGAAATTTTCATAAGGGGATTTTCCCCACTGCACTGACTTTCCCCCAACTTCGTTTGTGTCAGCGCGGCGCGACCCAGTTGAAAAGATTGTCGGCCCGCGCCGGATCGAGGCGTCGCAGTTCCCCGACGGCATCCAGGGCGGCTGTCTTGTTGCCGGAAAGGCTGTAAGCGAGTCCGAGGCCCTGCCAGGCGTCGGCATTTCTCGGATCGATCCTGACGGCTTGGCGGTACGCCTCAATGCCGTCGTTGTACCGTTTGAGTTTACAATAAGCGTCTCCAAGGCCATACCAGAACATGGCATTCCCCGGATCGCCACAATTTTGGCACGTATATTCTTTCCGATACTGATCGTAGTCAAAGCCTGTATGGCCACACTTCCTGCAAGTGCCCACCATCACTTGGCTATTCTGACTTTTAGCATGTGTGACATGATTTTCTGATATCTTGTCATCTTTGCTTTCCGCCCTATGGTAGCCGTCGCGTGCTTCAAGTTTCTTCTTGATACTTTTGTGCAAGGCGTGTCCCAACCATCCGCCAGCGGCCACGCCTCCGATCACACATATCAAGGAACCTGTGAGCTGGGGTTTACTACCCATGATGCCACCCAAGACCATGAAAAAAACCAAGAATCCTAATATCGCACCAGCCATAGTGAATAGCCAGCCTGTGATGCTTTCCCCTGCTGATGGAAGGTGTAGAGGATCGGCATCACGACACTCAGCCTTCTTGATATCAGCGGCAACTGCACTGGTAATCTTGCTAACTGCGCCGGTAACCTTATCTACTACTGGTTTTCTATTCAGCCATTCACCACAAAACCGACATTTTGTTGCTTCATCTTGGATTGATTCAGCGCAAAAAGGACATTTTTTCATTTTAGAACCCCCTGGGGCATCGACGAATAGGTGGCGGGGGCAGTCAGCGCTCCGCATTCCGGGCATGTGCGTCCCGGCGCTGTTAGCAGAACGTGACAGTGTGGGCAAAACAAGCAGCACCTCCCGCGTTTAAGGTGTCCTTCCGGCGAGAATGCGTAAGGACACCGTTTAAGAAGCAGGCGTGCATGAAGGGAAAAACGTATCTAAGGAAATTATCGGACAAAGGGTGATGGAATGCAACAAAATAAACAGTTCATGACCCCCCTAAGACCCCAAGGGGAGTGGGTCAAGGGCGAGGTTACGAGGTCGCCATTGTGATGATGAATTTGGTGCCATCCCGCAATCTGCTAACAAGGCCCCCTTTCCGGACGATTCTCAAATCTTCCAGTTTTCCCAAAAATGTTATATGTCCTTCGCTTTTTTCCTGGCCCTTATATAAGGTCTTTATCGCTTTCTGTAAAATCCTGTCCAGCATTTCTATTAGCGTTTCAAGATGTTCATTGACTGCCTTTTGGAGATCAACAAAATGGGTTTTGATCTCCTTAAAGTTCATGTATCCGCAGTTGAAGCCTTTCAAATCAACGCGAATTGGAGCGTATGCCTGTGTCGAATTGCTGTCCTTATTACGGTAGTTGGTGCTGTGAGAAGAGAGTTTATGTCTGAGAAGACGTATTTCCAAGGCATCAATCATATCTTTCCCTTCTTCCAGGCTCGGCGGGACGTTTACGAGGTGGTAGAGCTTCAGCACAGCTTGCTGTTGAATGTAGGTAGCGCTCAATATGCCATAAAGCCGTAGATATCTTTCTCCATCCTCGTTGTATCTCGTAGGGCCGTCGAGACCGAATCTAAGAAAATTGTCGATTGCCAAACACGCATCTCCAATGATATCCATAGCGGTGCATAGAAAGGCCCAGTCTTCGTCCTTGCTGAGTCTCAGAACTTCACGTATGGTGTGCTTTCTCGGCTGAACCTTCGCATTAATGAGTTCCCTAAATGTGCTGCCGTAGGATTCGACCAAATGTAATTTGCTATCCATGATAGCCCCTTTCGTTTATGAATCTAACACAAAAATCAGCCGCCGAGGTTACGAGGTCGGCTGCGTTGCCTTGTTGGGTGTTTATTCAATGCTTTGGCCCATATAATTATTCAAAGGCTAACATCTTTTTTGAGGTTATTACACGTTTCTTTCCATTTTATGATCATGAGAAACGTCATGTCAAGAAATAGTTGCCGAGAACCGGATGAACTAAAAGCGGCTAAGGTTGAAATCAATAAACGTCGTTCAATCGTTACTTTCCTTCAAATCCCCTTTCTCCAGCCTTTCCAGTTCGATGAGATAATCCGCCAAGTGCCCGTGAAACTTGAAAGATTCCTTGCCCCTTATGGCGGTCTCGGTCTTGTCCAAAACGCAAAAGGCTCTCACAAGCTCAAGAAGAGAAGCTTGTTCGACCTTCTCAGGGGTGACAGCGTCCAGTATCCGGAATTGCAATTCCGTCAGTTGAAGGCCCTGAAGTTCCCTGTACTTCGTGAGGACACCCTTTTCATACTTGAGTTCAGCTATCCTTCTTGACAGCGTTGCGGTAGAAATGCCGCTGGCGTCGGAAATCTCCTTAACCGTTTTCCCCTCACGCCGCATGTTGAGGATTTCCACTTCATCAATGCCGAGCTTGCGTCTGCCCAAGATCTCAGTCCCTCCCCGCAATCACGGTGCGTTAATGGGATTAATGAATTTTGATAATAAAATTGCGAAATTTTGGCCTACCCACACAAAAAAAGGGGGAGGTGGGGACGTTGTTTCATTCGTTACCTTCTAGACACCGCCCGCACCTACGCCTGCCTGCATCACTATTACCATTTCTATTGGAGTCGTGCAAGAAAAAAGACAAACTTGAGGAGTAAGGAAGCACTACTCCCCCATCCCCTCCCGCTTGACTGCCTCCACTTCGAGCCTCACCATCCCCACGGCGAGGAATCCCTTCGCGTCTATGCCGTGCTCGGCCTCGTACACGGCGACTATCTCCTCGATGAATTCCTCCCGCATCCCCGCGGGCACTCTCTGGGTGTAGGGAAGCCAGGTTGTGCGAATCCAGGCTGCCAGGCCTTCCTTTCCTTCATGTCGCATGGTCTTCGGAATAAGGTCGATGCGCTTCGGAACCAGGCCTGCCATTTTCACCAGGCTTCCGTATTCCTCAGCACCATAAAATGCATAGGGGAAAGCGAATTCGTGAAAGAAGGGGCGCCACGGTTCCCTGCGCATCAGCTTACCCGCCACGTCTATTATGGCCGCCGCGTTTCCCTGCCCGGCCATCTGGAGCAGGACCTTTCCCGATGGCCTCAAGGCTTGTTCGATTCTCCTCAGCACGGGAAGGTGGTCATGCACCCAGTGGAGGGCGGCGTTCGAGAAGACGATATCGAATTCCGGCTCGAAATCCATCTGCCTGATGTCGAGGCAGAAAAAGGCAAGATTACCATGCTTGCCCATGAACGTCCTTTTCGCATGGTCGATCATCTCGGGCGAGCTGTCGATCCCGAGGACACTCCCCCTCGTCACGAAGCCCGCGATCTCCGCGGTAACCTTCCCGTCTCCACAGCCGATGTCGAGGATCCTCTCGTCTCCCTTGAGCCCGAGTTTCGAAATGAGTTCCCGCGCCCATTTTTCCTGCTCCCTTGAGTGCTGTGAGTAATCCTCTGGATTCCATCGATACATATCGTCTGTCCTTTCTTGAGTAAAGCCTACCACAACTCGTATAAGGATGATAAGGCTAAGCGAAAGGCAGAGGCGCAAGTCAGGGCAGGATATCGAACCACGGGCAACCGGCGGACGTTGGTGAAACCGCTGTCCTGCAACATGACAACCGGGAAAGTGCGGAAGCGACATTTGAATGTCGTTGATCTTTCCGCCGGATGTGGTTATGATTCCGGAGAGGCACGCGCCATGGTAGACTTTGAGGAGATCAAACGGGAACATGTGTCGATTCCGGTAAGTGGTATGGAACCCACCTCCGGCATCCTTGCCCTTCCTGCGGGAGATACAAAGAGAACGGGCGTGATCGTGGCCCACGGAGCGGGCAACGACATGGAAACGCCTCTTCTTGTAGCATTCTCCGGAGGGCTCGCGAAAGCAGGCTATCCCACGCTGAGGTTCAACTTCCCTTACAGGGAGCGCGGCCGGAAGGCGCCCGACAGGTATGAGATCCTAGCGGAGACATGGCGCTCGGCGGCGGCCTTCTTTCAGGAACTATTAGGCCAACGGGTAGACTCCTTCGTTGCCGTGGGGAAATCGATAGGCGGCCGGGTGGCGTCGCAAATGGTAGGCGACGGTCTTCTTGTTGCCGGCCGCCTGATCTTTCTCGGCTATCCCCTTCATTCGGCGGGCAACAAAGAGCATCTGAGGGACGCGCACCTCTACCACGTCAAGGTGCCCATGCTCTTTTTTGCCGGAACCCGCGATCCCCTCTGCGATCTGGAAACGCTTCAGTCCGTGATGCACCGCCTCGCGGTGCCCTGGAATCTCCATATCATCGACGGTGGAGACCACTCCTTCCACGTTACGAAATCCGCGGGCGTCCCGGTAACCGACATTCACGACAGGATCGTGCGGGAAACAGTTCGGTGGCTCGAAGAAGAACCGGGATAAGGAGGACCGTCAGCCTTATCGGGCACGGGAGCGGCATGGTTCCTTAAGGCCGATTTTCCCACCCTTTGAGAGGAGGAGTACCTTGAGAGCACCGGCTAATGGCATTCATATCGAGTATGAAACCCTCGGAGACCGCGCGGCCCGGCCGCTCCTTCTGATCGGCGGGCTTGCGAGCCAGTTGATCAACTGGGATGACGGCCTCTGCGAGCACCTCGCGAACCGGGGTCATTACGTCATCAGGTTCGACAATAGGGATGCGGGCCTCTCCACGAAGTGTGACAACGCTCGCTCCTATACGCTCGATGATATGGCCGACGACGCGGCGGGCCTTCTCGAGGTCCTCGGGATCGGCAAGGCGCATATTTGTGGCACATCCATGGGCGGCATAATCGGCCAGACGGTCGCGATCCGTCATCCCTCACGGGTCCAAAGCCTGATTTCCATCTACTCTACTACCGGCAATAAGGACCTGCCGCCTCCGAGGCCCGAGGTGATAGGTCTCCTCCTCGCTCCCCCTCCCTCGGAACGGGACACCCGGTCAAAAAGGCATCTCCTTGTGCCCGCTTTCCGGCACCAGGGGAATCCTTCACGGCCGTCGCTTTCAACCGTCGCGTCGACACTGTGCGAAACGCTGTGATACTGCCCGACGGGGCTCTTTCGCCGGGCCATGTGCCGGTAGTAAGGTGATGGGGCTAAGGGAGCCAACCACACCCGCGCGTCCCGGGGGCGCCAATACATTCGACCTTACAGGAGGCAGGACATGATCGACATTTTGCGGACGAGGCGAAGCATCAGGAAATATGAGAAGCGGCCCGTTGAGGCGCGCTCCCTCGAGATCATGAAGGAGGCCCTCCTCAGGTCCCCCTCTTCCCGGGGTCTCAACCCCTGGACTTTCGTCTTTGTCAATGACCCGGACGTGCTCGACCGGCTTTCACGGTCGAAAGAGACAGGGTCCGACTTCCTCAAGGGTGCAGCCCTCGGCATCGTCGTGTGCGGGGACGAGACGAGGTCGGACACGTGGATCGAGGACTGTTCCATAGCGTCCATAGTGGCCCACCTCACCGCCCACTCCCTCGGACTCGGGAGCTGTTGGATCCAGGTGAGGGGCAGGCACCACTCGGGAGGGAAGAGCGCGGAGGAGTACGTGCGGGAGGTCCTCGGCCTGCCGAACCACCTCAGGGTGGAGTCGATCATCGCCCTCGGCTTCCCCGGGGAGAGCAAGAGCCCGGTGCCGGCGGACCGGCTCGACTACGGGAAGATCCACTCCAACCGTTACGGAGGCCGGCACTAAAAAGCCGGGGGAGAAGGCCATGCGAGACGAGGCGGGAAGGGGCGGGACAGCGCCGCCCGACGAGGTGGTCAGGCATATCTACAGGCTCACTATACCCCTTCCGGGCAATCCCCTGAAGGCGGTCAACTCTTACGTGGTAAAAGGAAGGGAGCGGAACCTCATCATCGATACGGGCATGAGGCGGAAAGAGTGTTTTTACGCCATGATGAGCGGCCTCGATGCGCTGGGCATCGGCCTCGATCATACGGACTTCTTTATCACCCATTTCCATTCCGACCACCTGGGCCTCGTGTCCGATCTTGCGTCAGAGACCTCACGGATCTACCTGAACGGGCCCGACACCGACAGCCTCTTCGCCCAGAAGTTCCGTCAGGTCTTCGAAAGGTCGGCCCGCCTCCACGGTTTTCCCGAAGGGGAGCTGAAAAGGGCCCTCGACGGTCACCCCGGCCCCCGGTACGGCCCCCGGCTGCCCCTCCCCGTGACAAGGTCCCATGACGGTCAGACCCTCGCCATCGGGGGCTACCTCTTCCGCTGCATCGAGACCCCGGGCCACAGCTTCGGTCACACCTGCCTCTATGACGAGGAGCACAGGATCCTGATCTCGGGGGATCACATCCTCAACGACATCACGCCCAATATCCAGGGCTGGTTCGATCGGTGGGATCCCCTCGAAGAGTACCTGAAAAGCCTGGAGCGGACCGCTGGCCTCGACGTGGACCTCGTGCTTCCCGGCCATCGGTCCGTCTTTCGCGACATGCGAAGAAGGGTCGACGAGTTGAAGGAACACCACGCCCAGCGGGAGGACGAGGTGCTCCGGATTCTGGAGGAAGGCCCGAAGACGGCCTTCCAGGTGGCCTCCAGGATGACCTGGGACATCGTGTGCGATTCCTTCGACCTTTTCCCTCTTTCCCAGAAATGGTTCGCGACCGGGGAAGCGATCGCCCACCTGGTCCACCTCAAGGGTCTCGCGAAGGTGAGGGAGGAGATCAGGCAGGTGGAGGGACGGCCCCTGGCGGTCTGGAGCCTTCCGAACGCAAGCGCCCGACTCGCCGAGGGGTAAGCGTGCCGACGGGATACCCATCGCAAAGAACCTTACAAGGGGGATGCGGAAGATGAGGACACTTCGTTAGCGTGATTCTTGAATTCGTTCTCGATCAATCGTGAGAGCTTTTCGAACCTGTTTTGCATGATCATCTCCTTTCATTCACGGGTTCAACACCAGGTTCACTGGGAGTCCGACGTCCTTCTTTGCTGATCCGGTGGAACGACGGGGTTGTCACGTCCAGTCAACAAACACTGGTGGACAGCCCGGCTTGGGATGCCAAATCAACATGATTCTATCGGCGTACTCTCGCCAACACCCCCGTACATCACCAGAGGCTTGGCCAGCCCACGGCTTGACCAGTAGTGCTTTTGCCCGTTCAGCCGCTTGTCATCCATTTTCGATTAGTCGGCGCCCTTCAAATCCCGCCCTTATCCGGAGCTTGCGCAGAACAGCCAGGAGGCTGTATAATAATGGCAGATCAATCCGGTAGAGGGGCGAATGTCAAAGAACAACGCTATCGCCAGAGAAGACCTTGAAAACATGATCGAAACGAAAATCCTGGAGATAGTCGGCGATCCTGACGCGGGTGTCGAACTCAAGGAGGACTTCAAGGCCAAGCTTCGCGAAAGACAGGGCCGGATTTCGCCAACGGCCCCGCACAGCGCCTTCTCAGATGAAGCATAAAGAGACGGCGGCATCGTTTACCGGAGAGGAGGTATTAATCGTGACCACCATAGACGCAACGTCTGAAGTATTCATGACTGCATTCCGGGCACTGCCGAAGAAGGCGAGAGAGGCCGTGGTCGATAAGATGCTCAGCGATAAGGAATTTCGGGAAGACCTGATGGACGCCGCCATTATTGAACAGCGCCGCAAGGAGCCATCACGCCCCCTGGATGAATATCTTTCACACCGACGGAACAAGGGCTGACAGTGCCCTATACCGTCTATCTTAAGAGATCGGCAGAAAAGGAACTGGAAGAGCTACCCCCAAAGATTCACGACAAAATCGTTGCGGTCCTTCTCTCGTTGAAGGATAATCCCTTCCCTCGCAACGCCATAAAACTTCACGGCCGCGAAGGTGTGAGAATACGGGTCGGCAATCATCGTATCCTCTATATCGTTGACGACACCGAGAAGAGGATAGATGTAATTTCTATCGCTGATCGGAAAGAGGTGTATCGCTAAGAACTCCCCGTCCGGCAAAAACGACGCCTCTGGCAACTATTTCTTGACGCTGCCTCCGCCACGATTATAGAATAGGGGCAAACGTCCTAGGCCATAGTACATCCATTACGGCTGACACATGTTTGCCATGATCGACAAATGGCGGTTTTATATTAAGGAGGCCCGAACGCAAATCGAGTTCGCGGGCCGATCCTGGGTCGCGTTTATCGAGGCAGAGGAACAAGGCTCAGTACTCGACATTTTTCTTTACTTACAGCACTTTCTGAGTCATCCTGCAATTGTGGACAAAATTCTCGAACCCAGCGCTTATAGTAGGCGTCGGCATATATTGTCCCACCGTATCGACCTTTCGGGAATAGACCTAAAGCCATTTCGCAGGCTACGAAATCATCTGGAACACTTCGATGAAAGGTTCGATAAATGGGTATCCGAATATGATAGCAAGCCTTTCTTCGACATGAATCTCGTGACTGGGACGAAAGGCTTCCCGAAAAACGCATTTCTCCGTGCCCTTGATGGACATATTTACAAGTTCCACGGCGAAGACTACGACCTTGAGCAGCTGCATAACGCCCTTGTCAGTATTGAGCAAAGGCTACCTAAAGAGGACGACCTTTGTCCCGGCTAAACCAAGGAGGGCTGTAGAATGTTTTGGATTGGGATAGCGGTGCTGGCAATAGTTGGATGGATTATCTACTCAAAACGTAAGGGTTCCGTCGTGCTTTCCAAAGATCAAGCAAAACTTGTGCAGGAACTCGTGCATAAGGAGCGTGACGAAATCGCCCGGAAAATCCAAGATACGGTTGATAGGGGCGCACTTGAGGGCAACACCGTATCCGTGGACAGTATTTGCAAAGATACCACGGACGCGACCGATGAAGTAAGACAGGCAATTGCCAGAGCCAAGCAGGATCTACTTCAGAAGTATGGGCCAACTATACCGGTGAACACAGCTCATCGAATTTCCTGGGAACTGGAAGGGAATGGTCAGATGTGGAGCGACAGTCCGGGATGCTTCGAGCGCCACCTTCAGCGGAGAGATGGAAGCCTGCTGTTTACGCCGGAACGCAGGATTGTAACGCATCAGGAAATAGAGGAAGCGCGTGAAAAGGACCGCACCGAACAAGAGCAGTTTACGGCAAAGTTCAAAGCGTTCGCAACAACTATTGCCTCAGCTATAGAGATGAGTGTCCCGCTCGATAAGGATACGTCGGTTCTATTAGAAGTCCAGCAACTCCTGGAAGAAGCAGCCGCAATCGGCGGAGACATTGCTCAGCCATTGCAAGTGCTTGAAAACACGGAGCAGGCCCTCGTGGACTCTATGAGGCAGGCATCTCCCGACGGTGCGGACCTCTTACGCTCAATGTCTGTGGTAAAACGATCACCCTATTTTGCCCAATTTACGAGGAAAGATTCTCCGATACTTCGGGAGGAAGAAATACCAGCGCTACTTTCAGAAGACCTGGATACTATTTCTTTCGCTGGATTTATGAGTAGGGCTTTTGGACCAGACTTCCGACCGAACGGAACCGATATTGAATCTCACCTCGAAAGAGCAGCAATCGAAGGATTCAGCCGAGAACGGGCGGCTCGCATAATGACTGAATGGAATAAAGGCCGCAACAAAGCAGACGAGGCCGGGCTGTGAGCAAGCCGTATCCTGATACTTGATTTATTATAACGCCGCCGAATGGGGGAGAGTATGCCAGTCCACAAACCTTCTATAACCGACACCGATAAAGTGGAACTTGTTCTGTCAACAGAGCAATACAAAATATTGCTTAAACTGTTGCATTTTGCCGACTATGTTGCCGATAGCGGTTTGATATCTGAGTTTAAGACCATAAATGATAGGAATGAACTTTTTGATGTTTTAAGAACAATATATGAATGCGGTGATCAAGCAAATCTACCAACATCGTTGTCTTTGACAACCATCACTTCAAGAGTACGTTTTTCGGACGAAGAAGAGATCAGACTTATGCGCCAAGTTGAGTCCGACCTTGAACATATCGCTCGACAGATTTTTGCGAGCTATTTTGCCAAACGGGACTTAAAGAAGGTTCTTGATGCAGTTGGTGATGACAATATAGATTCAAAAATTCTAAAAAGCGATTTAATCTCCAAGAGGGCAAAGATTTATAGAAAAGAATTTGAAAGTAATGGGATAAAGAATTTAAGATTTAAAATGTTTCACAAGTTATCGTGCGATGGAAGCGACAGCTAAGCTGTAATGTCTGCCATCCTCAGTCAAGGGCACGGGAGACTTACCGTGCCCCATTGCATTCGACTACCTCACTCCCTCACCTGTAAAGCGGATAGACAACCCCCCTTTCGGGGACTTCCGGCCAGCCGCATTCCACGCGCCGTTCCTCATAATCCCAGGCATCGAGCAAGGCGTCTCCGTCGCAGCCTTCATAGGCGCACATGTAAACTCCATTTTTATGGTCCCACCGCACCTCTTCCCGTTTGTATGCCCTCTCGCAACGAAGGCACCGAATCCACCCCGGCCCGAGGTGTTCCATTATCATCTCCCGATGATCCGCGCATTCCTGTTGAACCACCCTTCTTCTTCCTCGCATGGACTTTGCCCTCCCTTTTCAAGTTGTATTGCTCATAGTCGACTACACCCACGTAGTCAGACACAAAGCTCTTACGATAAACCGGCTCTCTACCCTGAATCCCGAGCTTGGCGCTCAAATCTTCCCTTCCATACATCACCAGAGGCTTGGCCAGCCCCCGGCTTGACCAGTAGTGCTTTTGCCCGCACAATCGCTCGTCGTCCATTTCCTTCCCCATGTACCCCTCGACCATGTACACGCCCAGGTTGTCGACATCGTCAACCGCGTTGATCCGGATGAAACGGACTATGCGGGGACAGCCTCAGTCTGACTTCCTTGAGCAATGGATAGTCCACAGCCCTCTCAGGTTGCCACCCCTTGAGAAATTCACAGACTGCGTGATAGGAGGGAGAAACAATGGTATGTACCCTACGAGGATACCCCGCACGGGGTCCCGGGTCCGTCACGACCAAATCGAATCGGGAAGGATTTTCTTTCAGAAGTAAAAGCGCCTCTTTGCTGCTCATACGTGAGGTCACCCCATAGCTTTCAGGGTGCTCAAAGGAGATCGAGCGAGGGTAGGCGGTGGATTTAGGCCGGCGAAATCATCTTTAATTTTTGTAGCAATTTATTGTACATTGAAGCCAGCGAGCGGTCCGGACCCGCGACTGCGGTGGGACCGCAATTCCCGATGAAGCAGGGGCCCGCTTATGAAACCTTCACGACCTTCGGCCGTGCGACGGCGCATCAGACCATCACCACCCGGCAAGGGGCCGGAAAAGCCTTTTCGAATGACCGCCTCCAGGACCCACAAGCCCGAAGATCTTCGACTCGAAGAATGGCAAAGACTGCTCCGAAAACAGTATGGGGAGCAACAGGATTTCCATTTAGAAAACCGGGGTGATCATCCGATCTTCTCAGATTTTGTGGTGACCAATCCGGCATCACAAAAAAGCTACAAGGTCGCCATCAGGGGAGAGAACCCCGGAGATAACTATTGCTGATCTTTAACAGTTGCCAAAAAATAGTTTAGCTATTTCAGGCAGATAGGTACGTTGAAAAAGTTCTTGGCACCACAAAGCGTTCTTTGTACCCCTTATCAGCATCATGATGCCTCCCTT
>Ga0187856_1000619_pt1 | contig 31761 bp, 22 predicted proteins | sample June2016WEW_8_40_FD_132443 | JGI IMG/M metagenome (GOLD analysis project Ga0187856, IMG submission 132443) | Peatland microbial communities from SPRUCE experiment site at the Marcell Experimental Forest, Minnesota, USA - June2016WEW_8_40 | ecosystem: Environmental > Terrestrial > Soil > Wetlands... | reverse complement strand
GGGTGGGTGTGCGGCCATTTCGGCCGCTACCCGTCGGAGTGAAGAGCCGTATGCGCTAATGAGCGCACGTACGGATCCGTGCGGGGGGTGCCGGGTTAACCGGCATCCCTACCGCGACTCCGGTTATGTTGATGAAAACAAAGAAAGGCAGGTTTCAGGCATCAGGCGCCAGGTTTCAGGGGCGGCGCTTAGATCCCAAATCCTAGATCCTAAATCCTAGGATCGGTGTGTCAGGACACAGCCTTGTGTTTCCCCAATTCGATCCGCGGCGGTTTGCGTTTTCCCCTCAGGACGGAATAAGATGAGTTCATTATCAGCTTGCAGGGCCCAATACTTTTCTTCGGTGAAGGAAGGTTACATGGACATCCGCACCAGCATTGATTTGAGCCTAAATCGATCCTCCGCTTTCGACGCGGTGGTTGAGGAATTGTCTTCCGCCATGTTGCGGCTCGGCATGAAGTTCCAAGCCGGCGCCAATGGCCGGGTGATGGAAGGTGATGTCCAAGTCGGCCGGGTCGTTCGCTGGCAGCCGCCGGAGGAGATTGTGCTCGAATGGCATGCGGCGAGTTGGGATCCCGCGGAACTCACTTCGGTGGAGCTGCGATTCGAACCTATTGAGAATGGCACTCGCGTCATCCTGGAGAACCGTGGGTGGGGAAATCAATTGGGGGACCAGGGGAACGAGCTGGCCGGCTGGTTCGCGAGCGAGGTTGCCGCCCCTCTTCTCAGCGCCATGGCGCCTCGCCGCTTGGGCGACTGGATCACCGACCGCCGGGCGCGGCGTCCATCGGGCCCGCAGTCACGCGCCATCTATCGCGACCCTCTTTATCATCGCGCCAACTTCAAAGCGATGCTGGCCGTGCTGGGGCTCAAACCTGACTATTACATGCTCGAGGTCGGTTGCGGAGGCGGGGCGTTCTTGCACGATGCTCTCCAGAGCGGCTGCAAAGCGGCGGCGATCGATCATAGTCCCGACATGGTGCGGGTGGCGCGCGAAGCTAACCACGAGGCCATCCAAGAAAACCGGCTGGAAATTCGCGAGAGTGACGCCGGTTCGCTGCCTTACGCGGATGGCACTTTCACCTGCGCCGTGATGACGGGGGTTTTCGGTTTTATATCAAACCCCGTCGAAGTGCTCGGCGAAATTCGACGCGTTCTCGCGCCGGGGGGGCGCTTGGTGCTCTTTACCGGCACCAAGAAACTGCTCGGCACGCCCGCCGCGCCGGAGCCCATAGCTTCGCGCCTGTATTTTTACGAAGACCACGAACTGGAAGAGCTGGCGCGGAAGGCAGGATTTGCCGAGGCACACTTCGAGCACGTTGACTACGAACCTCTGGCGCGCGAGGCGGGAGTACCCGAGGAACACTTGGAACTTTTCAGAGGACACGATGGCGGGCAACTCCTCGTTGCGCGCAAGAAATAATGCCGGACAGGAGGGAAAATATGGACCTGCAATATCCAATCGGGAAGTTTACCTGGAACCGTAATGGCGAAGGGCTGTTGGCCAGCGAGGCGGAGCGCCAACAGTGGATTGCGGACATCGAAGAGGCGCCGGCGCGGCTGCGTGCGGCGGTCCAAGGGCGCACGGAGGCGCAACTGGACACGCCTTACCGGCCGGGCGGCTGGACCGTCCGCCAATTAGTGCACCACCTCGCCGACAGCCACATGAACTCCTACGTGCGCTTCCGCCTGGCGCTTACCGAGGACGAGCCCGCCATCAAGACCTACGAGCAGGAACTGTGGGCGAACTTGAGCGACGCGCGCGGGGCCTCCGTCGAGATCTCCTTAACCCTGCTCGACAGCCTGCATGAACGCTGGGTGCTGCTGCTCCGCTCGCTTAACCCGGAGGATTTTTCCCGCGTCCTGAAACATCCGGAGCTGGGGCGGGTGACGCTGGAGAAAAACCTGGCGCTTTATGCCTGGCACGGCAAGCATTACATAGCCCATATTAATGGCCTACGTCAACGCTCGGGATGGGAAGCGGCCGGCGCGTAGGGCACCTGGGAACGCCTCGGCAATTAGACCCCAGCGCACGGTGCAGGCGGCTACTTCTGCATCACCAAGAGAGTCGGATTCGCGGTCAGAAAAGTTGCGGGGCTGAACATTACGAATTTCGAACTGGAAATGATAATGCCGGCCACGGCCCCCCCGGAGGTACTGACACTGAAGGTTCCGTCGGAATTGACCGCGTAGGTGGCGGCGAGGAAGCAAGAGCCCGCGTCCTGCGCGCTCATCGAGCTGATATCCGTCGTGCCGGTCATGTTGCCGCTGCCATTGGCTGTGACAGGGTCCACCTCCGCCTGCTCGGTTTGCATCGCAACCTCTGCTATCCCGCCGAAGAAGTTGCCCGAGAGCGAAGCGTTGTTGAAAGGCCCCGCCGATTGCGGTTCGAAAGATCCCGCGTCCACGCCCGGAGCGGTGTCGACGATAAAGCCCGTGTTCAAGCCGGCCAAATAGAATACGGGAGGGTTGCTACCGCAACTTTGGGTGACGCTGCCCAGGGTCACCCGGCCATTCGGTTCGACCGTGTAGGTGCAGGTGTCAGTGGCGGAAACCTGCAACGTGCCCGCGCGATCCTCATAGAACGTGATCGCCAAGGAACTGCTCCCATCGGCGCTTGCCGTCTCCATAGAGACGGTCGTTGCGGTGCCGCCCAGGCTCAGCCCGCTGAGGTAGAGAACCATGTTGCCGTCGAGCGAAGCCTGAGTAAAACCGGCCCCACCTGCGGGCACGCTCTGTTGGTCCCATTCGCCGCTCGCGAAGGGGCCGGGGTCAGCATTCACCACCAGCAGTTGCGAACTGGACACCATATAGAGCGTGATGTTGAAGTTGCTGTCTCCCAGGGTGATGATTCCCGTGCCGCGGCCATTCGCATCGATGGCGGTGTAAGCTCCGGCAAGGGCGGGGGCCGACGAAGTGGAGAGAGTCCAAGCGTCGTTGCAGTCCTCCTCCAGAGCGGTGAACGCGTTCTCGCCCGCATTGAGCACGCCCACACAGACGTCACGCCCACCCAGGGAAGATGGATCCCAACCGACGGTGCGGAAGACGTAACTGCCGGTCGGTCCGCCGGCAAAGGCGCTGGACGATTGACCGAGGAGTTGGCCCGAGGCGATATAGGCGCTGGCGCTGGGGCTGTCCCACTCGATCATCCGGGCGGCGGTGGCGTGCTTCGAGGATATCGACCCGAGGGCGAAGTGCGTGACGAAGGTCCCGAACGGTGTTGCTAGCGTGGCACAGCCGCGATTGTCAGATCCCGCCGAATAGGAGCTGGCGCTGGTAATGAGCTTGCCGTTTTGGGCGCCCAGGACGCCGTTGGTGTCAGCCTCGCCGGCTGTGATTTTGCCGGTTCCGTCGGCGGCAAATGAGCCAACAATGGTGAGAAAGCCGACGTCATTGAACCCGCTCAGGCTGAAGGCATAGAGCCCGTCGAGGACAGCGTTGTTGCCCGAACTGGTGCAAGCTTCCGCCGGGTTCGCGACCGTCATGCTGAGCGCTTGCGATTGCGTCTCGGCCGGCGAACTCGAATCCACGACGACGATGGTGAAAGCCGACGTCCCGGTGGATGAGGGCGTCCCCGAAATTGCGCCCGTCGAGGAGCCGAGCGACACACCCGCGGGCAGTCCTCCGGTGGGGATACTCCAGGTGTAGGGTGGTGTGCCCCCGAGGGCCACCACCTTGGCGTTGTAGGGCGTGTTCAGCGTTCCGTCGATCAGGGAGAAAGTGGTGATGGCCAGCGGTCCCGGAGCGCCAATGGCAATCGCGAGGGACTGGGTTTGCGTCTGCTTCGTTGGACTCGAATCCTGCGCGGCGACCGTAAAGGTAAAGGTCCCCTGCGACGTCGGCACGCCGGAAATCACACCGGAGCCGGGCGGCATCGTCAACCCCGGAGGGAGCGAGCCAATCGCCAGGCTCCAGGTGTATGGAGGAGTGCCGCCGCTGGCGTCAACTCCTGCAAGATAGGCGATCCCCTCGGATCCGGCCGGCAACGCTGTGGTGGTGATGCTCACGGCCGTGACAACCGTCAGGCTGAGCTGAGCTTGCGCCGTTGCCGGACCGCTCGGCGCGGCGGAGGAATCGGCCACTTGCACCGTGAAGGTCGAGGTCCCCGAGGCAGTGGGATCTCCGGTGATTGCCCCTGAGCTGCTGAGCGACAAGCCGGTTGGCAAAGTGCCGCTGGCCAAGCTCCATGTGAGCGTTCCCGCACCGCCCGTAGCTTCGAGAGTCGCGCTGTAGTTCGCATTCGGTGTGGCCTCGGTAAGCGTCTTGGTGGTAATGCTCGGCGGCGGAGTGACGGTGACCGCCACGGAAGCGCTCTTGGTGGTATCGGCTACGGAAGTCGCCGTAATGGTGATGTTGAGGTTGGCGGAAACAGTGGATGGGGCATTATACGTTGCCGTGGTCGTCGTGGCGTTGCTGAAGGCCCCGCACTCCGTGCCCGTAACTCCCGTTCCGGATGCGCTCCATGTCACTCCCTTGGAGTTGGTGTCGTTCAATACGATGGCGGTGAAATTCACAGTCTGTCCCTGGTCGATGTTGACCTGCGTAGCAGGAGAAATGGAAACAGAGATAATGGGGGGAGCCGAAGGCGGAGGGGCTCCTCCTCCACCTCCACCACCACCTCCACTCCCGCACGCGCAGGTGACCACCACACTGCATACCGCGAGCATGAGTTTTTTCATTGCGGCATCAACTCCATTAGAATTCCTTCATGATTGGTTATCGGCGGGTGCTGGGAACAGGATGAGGAAATCTGGCAATGAACCGACAGTCCGCGGCAGTGGGGCCCGAAGGTGGATCAGCAGTCGATCAATATCAAAGCGCTAATTGTGCAATGGAGAGGAGAGGTGGCTCGGGCTCATGACCTTGTTCCGCGTGCCCAAGCCCAGGCGGCGACCATACGGGGAAAGGTCGCGTTCCGCCTGGGGTTCGCAAAAAGGGTATGACGCGTTCGAGTTCGTATCTTATCGCTGGCCGATCATTAGGGTTGGGTACGTTAGAGTCGGATTGCTGACGATGACAAACTTGCTTCCGGAAATGGCAATGCCAACCGTGATTCCGCCCGAGGAACCGGTGCTGAAAGTCCCATCAGCATTCAAAGTTAAAGTGTCTGAGCCGGCCACATCTGGGTTCTGGCTAAGGGTCGAAGCGGTGTCGGTGGTGCTCGTAAGAACTCCATTGCTCGTCAAAGTCAGAATACCCACCTCCGCTTGCGCGGCTTGGCTGACGACTTCCGAGGTCCCCACGAAGTAAGTCCCGGCGAATGCGTTGGTGGTCAGGCCCGTTGTCTGGGGTTCAAATGATCCCAGCTCGACCGTGGGGTCCGTCCCAAGCACGAAGGCGGAATTAAGGGCGTTGAAGTAGGAAATGGGCGGATTGGCTTCGCAACCGCTGCCAGTCAACGTGACGCGGCCATTGCCAATGACGGAATAAGTGCAAGTCGTGCTCGAATCTTGCCAGGTTCCCGCCGAATCAAGATAGAGCTGAGTCGTGACGGAACTGACTCCGTTGGCCGCTTCGGTGGCAATCGACACATCCCCGCTTGCTCCGGATGATCCCAGCCCGCTGGAATAGGCGGCGACGTTGCTGTTGAAAGTCTTTTGGTTGAAAGCCGAGGTGCCGGACGGCACGTTTTCCTGTAGCCAGTCCCCACTAAAGGTTATGCCGGGATCGGAGTTGATCACGAAGAGTTCCGAGGCGGTTGCCCAGTAGAACGTGAGGTCGGAGGTGTTTTGCCCTACGACAATAATCCCGGTGCTGCGCCCATTCGCATCAGCGATAGTATACGTGTTAATCAGCGTGTTCGTCGGGGTGTAGGTATTGGTCGTGTTGGAAAGCGTTCCGTTATCGTTGCAGTCTTGTTCCTGGGAACTAAACTTATATTTGGAGCCGGTCACAGTTCCCACGCAGGCGATGCGGCCGGGAGCGGACGGATCCCACCCCGACGTCCGTATCGTATAACTTCCCGAGAGGGGAGTGACAAAGGTGGTCGAGCTCTGTTGAACGATCTGGCCGGAGGCGATGTAAGCGCTGGCGCCCGGGGTGTCAAACTCGATGATGCGGCCCTCGGTCGCGACCCCGGCGGAAATGCCCGCCAGAGCGAATCGCGTATACAGCGTCCCGAAGGGAGTCGCGAGGGAGGCGCAACCGCGGTTGTCCGGTCCCACCGAGTAGGAACTGGCACTGGAAATGAGGTTGCCGTTGAGGGCGCCCAGAACGCCGTTGGTGTCAGCCTCGCCGGTCGTAATGTGACCACTACCGTCGGCAGTGAAGGATCCTACGACGGCAAGAAAACCTGTTCCATTAAATCCGCGCAGGTTAAAGGCGTACTGTCCCACGAGGACGGAATTGTTACCAGAACTCGTGCAAGCCGCCGCCGCGGCATTGATCGTGATGCTCAGTGGTTGGGTGAAGGTCTGCTGCGGCGAGCTTGTATCCGCCACTTCCATGGAGAAAGAGTAAGTGCCCGGCGTCGCTGAGGGAATGCCCGAAATCGCCCCCGTCGTTGGGTTGAGCGTCAACCCCGACGGTAGTTCCCCTGATGTGACCGACCAAACGAGAGGGGGCGAACCACCCGTCGCCACCAGTTGCCCTTGGTACGCCGTATCCACCGTGCCGTCCAGCAGGGAACTCGTCCTGATGGTCAGCGGTCCCGACGGGTTTATCGTAATGGTGATGGTTGGACTTATAAAATACTGTTCGATGGGGCTGGAATCGACCACCTCGACGACAAAGGAAAAGGTGCCTTGCACCGTCGGCGTACCTGAAATCACCCCGGTGGTCGACTGCAACGCCAGTCCTGCCGGCAGACTGCCGGTGTACATTTTCCAGGTCAATGGAACCAATCCCCCGGAGGAGGGAAGGGTGGCGCTGTAAGCGACGCCTATCGTGCCATTCGGGAAGGTGGCGGCGGGGATGGTAAGGACGCCGACGACCGTGAGGCTGAAGGTTTGTTGCATTGAGAGCGCGCCACTCGGCGCTGTGGATGAATCCGTCACCTTGAGAGTGAAAGTGGAAGTGCTTGTCGTAATGCTTTGGGTAGTAGGCTGCCCATAAATCAGTCCCCCACCGTTCAAAGTCACCCCTGCCGGGAGCGTTCCACTCTCCAGGCTCCATTTCAGGGGCTGTACACCTCCGGTAGCCGTAAGCGTGGTGTTGTAAACTTGATTGGGTGTGGCGGTGGGCAGATGGGTGGTAATAATACTCGGCGGCGGCGTGACGGTGAAATTCGACCAACCGATCTGGGCCGGCTGGGCCACGGAGGTGGCCCTCACCGTAACGGCTAAGGGGGCCGAGACCGACGGAGGGGCGTTGTAGGTTGCCGAGGTGGAGGTGACATTGGTAAATGTACCGCAGGTCGCGCCGGCGCATCCCGGCCCGGTGGCAGACCACGTCACGGCTGCGTTGAATGTGCTCGAAGCGTTATCAGCCAGGCTCGCGGTGAACTGTATGGTCTGGCCTTGATCGATGCCGGGTGGAAAGGCGGGACTGACCGTCACTATAATGACCGACGACGGCGCTCTGCCGCAGCCGCACATCAACATCAGGATCGAGATCGCCAGCCCAAGCTTCTTCATTATTTAAGCCTTCCCTTTACCGTAACACATCCCTCAAGCGTTTGTGTATGTCCTGCTATGCACCTGCCCCTGTAACCCCGGGTCGCGGCGAATGGCGGAAAGCCTCATGGGAAAGATGACAGAACCCGGCCAAACGCTGCCTCCTGCCACGCCGAAATCGCCTGCCGGGCCATCCGGCCGGGTGTCCTCGGACACACAAGCCGCCCAACCGGCTGCGCGGTGTGATCGGTTGACGTGGATGGCAACGAAACCTGAAGCACTCCCCCGCTAAAACGCGCGATCTAAAGTGGCGAGTCCAGCCGTTCGTGCAGAAAGCAAAAGTGAATCTCGCCTTCGCCAGGATGGGCGCCCAAACCCACTCGCAAAGGCGATATATATTTCTACCTGCGTCCAAAAATAATGTCAATTCTTCTTGATCGGAGCATTCCGCCATCGGAGCAGCGCAACCTTCGGGACGCCGGAGGTTCAGCCCCGCCCTGCGCTATTGTGGATAACCCGCAAATCCCCGTTAATGCCTGCATATGCCCGATATTGTCTTTCAATGAATCTAACCGCTCGTTTATTTTCAATCACTTACGTGCTTAGGCTTTCCCTTCCAGTTTGTTTTCAATAACTTACCAGAATCGATCTTTATGGTTACCGTCTTTTTGCCCGCGCCCTCCCCGAGCGCAGCCCAGTCTTGAATCTTAAATCTGCGATCCGAAATCGTTCCCGCCCTCTCTTCGTCGGAATGGTTCTGTGGGGGATTCTCGAATCTTGAATCTTGAATTCTGAATCTGCGATCCGAAATCGCTCCCGCCCCCTCTTCGTCGGGGACGCTTCTTCAACTCTTGTCCCGCCCGGCATTACCCTTCCAACCATGCCTATGTATAGGGGGTTGGCATAAAGTTGTGCGCCCCCCTTTATCTTTTGGTAATATGTGCCGCGTGCCGGCTCCGACAAAAAGAGACGGTCAGTTGTTCGCGGTGGGCCCCGTACCGCGCCACGAAGAATGCTGGGCAAAGACGACCGAAGATGGGAAGCCCGGCATTAGCGTGCTCGACCACTGCCTGAACGTCGGCTGCGTCGCCGAGGCGCTTGTTGCCCTCTTACCCCCGCAACTCCACAAGCTCATCCCGTCTGGCGCCGCCACTCTTGCCGCCCTCCATGACATTGGCAAGGTATCGCCGGGCTTTCAACAGAAGTGGCCGGAGTGGCTGGTTAAGTATCAATTTGCTGCAATCGCCAAGGCCCAGAACTGGGCTCTTTGCGAGACCAATCACGGAAAAGTGACAGCATTCGAGTTGCGGGAGCATTTTCGCGCGAAGTGGGGCGATGATCGTTGGGAGCGCATCGCGCACTGTGTCGGTGCCCATCACGGCAGCCTATTTGGGAAACTGCTTGCGAAACCGCCAAAGAACGATCCCACTGATTGGGCGTCACCGGCTCGCCGACAGTTATTCACGGAACTGGAGCGGCTCCTCGGCGAGCTGCCGAGCACACCGTCGGAACTGCCCGAACCTGCGGTCTGGTGTTTGGCCGGCCTGATCTCCGTAGCCGACTGGATTGGCTCCAATGAGCGGTTCTTTGGCCCGCCCGCCAACGACCAGCAGCGCGGCCATGAGGAAGCGAAAGGCAACGCGAAGCGGGCAGTGGCGGACATCGGCTGGGGCGCGTACCGAGTTCGACCGGGGCTGACGTTCGCAGATTTGTTCGAGTTCGAGAAGCCGTCAGACATCCAAAGCCGCGCAGCCGGCTTGGCAGAGCCGTCGGGGGTCGCCTTGATCGAGGCCTCAATGGGCACGGGCAAGACTGAGGCAGCGTTGGGGTTGGCCTATCGAGTTATTGAGTCCGGCGCAGCTAACGGGCTGTATTTTGCGTTGCCCACCCAAGTCACCAGCAATCGCATCCATCTACGTGTACGGAAATTTCTGGAGCGCGCCGCCGCGGAACCTGCCACGCTGCGTTTGGCCCACGCCAATTCGTGGTTGCTAGACGACTCTTGCGCGGTGATCTCACCCGCTGGCGATGAAGATGCAACGCCTGCCCTTGCACGGGACTGGTTTGCCTCCGCTAAACGCGCATTGCTTGCTCCTTATGGCGTGGGCACGATTGACCAAGCGCTGCTTGGTGTGGTTGCGGCGAAGCACTTCTTCGTGCGCCAATTCGCTCTTGCCGGCAAGGTTGTCATATTGGACGAAATCCACAGCTATGACCTCTACACCGGCACCTTGGTCGATCATCTGATTCGGCGCCTCCGCGAACTTGGGGCAACCATTGTGATTCTTTCCGCCACGCTCACCGCCCAGCGGAAGCGCGAATTACTGTGCCTGCCACAGAATACTCGACTGCGCGATCATTACCCGTTGCTCTCGATCCTCCCGAAGGATGGGGGAAAACTGCGTCAACTCGAAGGTGAATCAGAGCAAGCAAAGGAGGTCACGGTTCGTTGTGTCGAGCTTGCCGAGGACGATGCGGCCAACGAATGCCTACGCCGGGCGGCACGCGGCGAATGCGTGCTGTGGATTCGCAACACCGTGGGCGAAGCTCAGACGACCTACCGCGCACTTCGCAGTGCCAACTGCGAGGATGGACCCAGCGTGGCACTTTTGCACTCCCGCTTCCCCTTCTTCCGGCGCGAAGAACTGGAGAACGACTGGATGACCCGACTCGGAAAGGACCCGGCGAGTCGTCCCCAAGGCTCTGTGCTCGTCGCGACGCAGGTCGTCGAGCAAAGCGTGGACATCGATGCCGATTTTCTCCTAACGGACCTCGCACCGACGGACATGCTACTCCAACGCATCGGTCGGCTCTGGCGGCATCAGGAACTTCCCAAAATGGCGGCGCGACGGCCAGACACGGCGCGGCGCGAAGCCTGGGTGATCTGCCCAGCAATTCCGAACCGTGGCGACGCCCGCGCACTGAAAAAAGCTCTTGGCAAGTCGGCTTACGTTTACGCGCCTTACGTTCTCCTGCGCTCGCTTGTCGAGTGGCGCAAGGTAGCACGGCGGGGCACGCTGGTCTTGCCCCCTGACATTCGCCGATTGCTTGAGGCCACCTACAAAGCAGTCTCTGCCGAGCGGGCTAGTTGGACTGAGTTGCGACTTGAGCTAGAGGAGGAACGCAAGAGCCTCCAAAATCGCGCCGAAGCGGTGACTCGCGTGTGGAGCATGGAAGAACTTGATGACGAAGAGGGCGTACAGACCCGGTGGAGCAAACTCAAAACAGGCTGGTTGCTGCTCGTTCGTGGGGCTAGGCAGCGCAGGGATGACTTGGAGCTGGCGCCACTGCACGGCCGGCCCTTCGTCGTCCGTTCCCGTGAGTGGAACTTTCCCGAAAGAAAGACGATTTACTACAATCTCGCTCGCGTGGATGCCTGGATGATTCGCGAAGGCTCTGAATGGCTGCCTTCCGCGCTTAAGGGCTACGCCCGGCCTCCATTTGCCCTTGGCATCGTCAAGGGCGAACGTAACGGGCGAATCCACTGGCCGGGTCAAAACGAGCCATCGCGCCTGTTTTACGACGAAGACGCGGGCATTGAAGTCCAGCGAAGCAGCGGCCGTGGTAGGATATCCCCAACCCAGTATGAGGACGACGATGAATCTTGCGACTGAACCTTGGATTCCCGTGCTCAGTACTGATGGCTCCCGGAATTTGGTAAGCCTTGAACAGGTCTTCGCTAACGGTGAGACGATCCGCGACCTCGCTGTTCGCCCACACGAACGCATCGCCCTGATGCGGTTGCTGCTATGCGTCGCCCACGCAGGGTTGCAAGGCCCGAAAGACCATGAGGATTGGCTTCACTGTAAACCACGCATCTCCGAGGCTGCACGCAACCACTTGCGCGAGCAGCGCATGGGGTTTGAACTTCTGGGGACTGGGGCACGCTTTGAACAGGTGAGGGCGCTGGTTCCGGGACAGGAGTCCGATTCGACCGAGGAATTGGTTACGAAGTTGAATTTCGCACTCGCGACCGGGAACAATGCGACCATCTTTGACAACGGTGGCGCCAGTCTGGAGGTGCGTGCCTTCCCTCCCAGCGAACTTGCGCTGCCACTTCTCACGTTCCAATGCTTCACCCCTCCGGGGGGATCGGGTTACACGGGCAAGTGCCCATGCGGCGACGACAACATGTTGCACACTATTCTGCAGGGCCGCACGCTAGCCGAGACAATCTGGTTGAACCTACTGGACCGGGAGTCAGTGGAAGAATCGCTCGGGGTTGGGGCTTGGGGACAGCCGGTATGGACGTTCCCCGCTAGCTGGCAGCGTGAAGACAAATGGCGTCGTGTGGCGACGGCCACTTATCTGGGTCGCCTCGTGCCGATCACGAAAGGCCTCTCGCTGCAGCAAAATGGCACTAACATGATTGCGAAGATGATCCTAGAACGGAAGGGGTTAGCGTATCCGAGTTTCAGGAAAAGCGGTTTCCGTGAGCCGACGGCTACGACATTTAGTGACGGCTCCAAGCGTTGGCTGCTCAAGGGCTCATCGTCTGTGGCGGTGTGGCGCAACCTTCCCGCGATCATAGCAAAGCAGCGCTCTGACAAGGAAGGGCGGGCGGGCTGTTTGGCTCTGCAACGCTTTGGTGGGAGCACTCCAATCGATCTTTGGGTCGGCGGCCTCATGGTTGTTAACACCGCTGACATCGAGAACACGGTCGAGTCTGTCTTGCATTTGCCAACCGGCGCGTTTTCGACTGACTTCCAAGCGTTCTATGACGGCGGCGTCAAGTTTGCGAAGGCTTGGGAAGGCGCCCTGAGCGACGGCATAGGTGCTTACCGTCGGCGACTCGGCGACAGATTCGGAAAGCCAGGGTCGCCGAACCGGGGGCGACGGCGGGGAGCCAAGATTCGATACAAAGCCGCAACTCATTTCTGGACCCGAATTGAGTCCGACGCGCGTGACGTGCTCATCCCGCTATGTGCGAATCCTCCGGACAAATTAAAGTGCGCTGCGCCCTTTTATCTCGATTACGCCCGCGACGAATCGCGTTGGGGGCCGCTGGTAAGGCGAGCCGCCGAAGAGGCCTTCTCCGTTGCGTGCCCGCGGGCCAGCGCCCGGCAAGCCGCTGCGTTCGGCGAGGCAAGGCAAACAATGTGGCGGTCACGTCCACAGCCTGAGAGGGAAAAAAATGACGGCCGATAAACGTACTGAGCAGAGCTATCAGTGGCGCGATAATGTGCGCGTCTTTATCGGAAAGCTCCGCACCCGCTGCGGCACGCGCCATGACAAACCCGCTCCGCAACCCGGCGCACGGGCACGCCTCCGTCACGGCGCATCGGAGGGCAGGCGGCACCTCGCGTACTCGGAGGTCATACGTTGTGGCGGCAGGATCCGCCGGTACGACGGGTCCCCCGAGTATGCCTGGCTTGCCGTCGGAGCCGCGTTTGCCTTCTACCCGCAGCCGGAACGCGGGCCGGGTCGCGATATCAACTTTGGCGCAAGCTGCCGAATCCTGGCCAACGAAACCCGCCAGCCCGATGGGAACAGTCGTTTTGACCCCAACTTCCGCCGGCTATTGGCGGCGGAGTCCGAAAAAGACTTGGCGAAGTGGATTGTCCCTATCGTGAAGCGCGCCAGGAATGCGAAGGATGGGCCGGTTCCCGTCTACTACGAGGAGCTGCTGACTGCCTTACTCAACTGGGATGCTGCTGATGGTACCCGCCGCGAGCGGATCCGCATCAGGTGGGCTAGCAGCTACTGGCAGCCCGACGCCGTTGAGAGCGACGAGTGGACCGAACTATGAGCTATCTCACCCGAGTGTTCTTGGATTACGAGACGGCGGCGATGCGTCACATTCACGACGCCTACGACTGGCACCAGCGCGTCTGGGATGCGTTTCCCCACCTGGATCGCCACCGCAACGATCGCCGGCCGGAGGGCACGCCGCGCTTTTTCCTCACGCGACTGGACGAAGACCCCCGCCAGGGCGGCTTTCGGCTCTATATCCTGTCCGCCACCGCGCCCGTGCGCCCGGCATGGTGCCCCGACCACGAACGCAACTGGGCGACCAAGCACATAAGGGCCGAGTTCCTTGAGCACAAACGCTACCGTTTCAGCCTGCGAGCGAACCCCACCAAGAAGGTTACGCCCAAAGGTCCGGACGGTTTACACCAAGGCCAAGGCAAGCGTGTGCGGGTACGCGAAATCACGGACCTGTTTGCGTGGATGGGGCGAAAGGCTCAAGCCGGCGGCTTTGAAGTCGAGCATGGCACGCTACGCGTTACTCCCCGTGGTTTGCAGCACTTCTCAATCGAGAAGGAACGACGGCTCGGCACGCTCGGCGCCGTGGATTTCGACGGGTGCCTGCGCGTGCGAAATTGCGACGCCTTCAAGAACAGCTTTGCGAACGGCATCGGCAGTGCCAAGGCCTTCGGATTTGGCCTGCTCCTAATCGAACCGCTCGACGAAGACCCCAGCTCCAAACCGAAAACAAAGGAGAACTTATGAAACACATCGCACTTCACATCCTGCAACCATTCCCGCCGTCGTGCCTCAACCGTGACGACGTTGGCGCGCCCAAGAATGCCATTTTCGGCGGCGTGACGCGCGCGCGCATTTCTAGCCAGTGCCTGAAACGCGCTATTCGGGAGCTGGCAAAGAACGGCGAAAAGGACCGCGACAAAAAGTTATTCGCGGGCAGCCGAACGCTCAGGGCAGCCGAAACCCTTGGGGCAGAACTCATCAAACTCAACCTGCCCCAGAAAGAAGCGACGGAGACCGCGCAAGCGGTTTGCGATGCGTTCCTGTCGAAGCCCAAGAAGGGACAGTCCAACCAAGAACCTAAGTCCGGAGGCAAGAAGGGTAAGGCTGACGAGGCCGCCGAACCGGACGAGGAAGCTGGCACCGAAACCAGCACCCTCCTCTATTTCTCGCCTGGCGAAATCGGCGCGATGGCCAAGGCCATTGTGGACGCGCGGAAAGCGCATAAAGATGCGCAACATGCGCAACAGGCGGCTTCACAAGCCGTGAAAAACTTTGCTCTCAAAGACGCGGCGGACATCGCCATCTTCGGCCGCATGGTGGCCAATGACGCCACGCTCAACATCGAGGCCGCAGGCCTGTTCAGCCACGCTATTTCTACACATGCTTGTGACAACGACCTCGATTTCTGGACTGCCGTTGACGACGAACGCCCAAAGGAAGAGCCGGGCGCCGCCAACATGGGGCACGCTGAGTTTAATGCGGCTTGTTACTATCGCTACGCTGCGTTGAACCTCGACCTATTGTTTTACCAGAAGACCACAAATGGAAGGCCCCCCGCGACCCTAAGCTGTTTTGCTGGCGAAGAGTACAAGGCGACACGCCACGCCATCGTGGAAGCCTTCCTCCGCGCAACCATTCTGGCTGTGCCTACCGCCAAACATACGGGCATGAACGCCAATCTGCCGCCGGAATACGTTTTCGGCGTCGTCGCTACCGGCCAGCCGATGCAACTCGTCAACGCCTTCGAAGCGCCGGTGCGGGCCAACGGGGAGGGCTGGCTCAAACCTTCAGTCGAAGCCCTGAAGAAACACTACGAGCGGTTAAAGAAAACTTTCGAACTCGAGCCGCTTATCTGCAAGGGTGGCGAAGTTTGGCTCTCCGAAGAGACGCCACTAAACCTGTTCATCAGCAAACTGGTGGCCCATGTCGAATAACATCGCATGGCTCGCGTTATGGCTGGACGCACCGCTTCAATCGTGGGGCTTTGAGAGCCGCTTCGAGCGGCGAGACACGGCCATGTTCCCCACAAAGAGCGGTGTGCTCGGGCTCGTGCTCGCCGCAATGGGCGTTCCCAAAGGATCGCTGCGCGAGCGCGAGTCGCTTGCCGCCTTCTCCCTGCCTGGGGAAGGTATGGTTTGCGCGCGGGTTCCCAGGCGCAACCCAGACCGCAAAAATCACCTACTTCCATTGCGGCGGCTGACAGACTATCACACGATTCAGAACTACCGCACAGCGGACAAGCCCAAAACCCGTCCCAAAGAGACCGTTCAGTCCTGGCGCGATTACCTGATGGACGCCCGCTTCGGCGTGCTGCTACCGGGAGAGGCCGCGGCGGCGGCGGAAGCCGCGCGGGGGCTGCTGAACCCCGTCTGGGGCGTATGGTTAGGGCGTAAGTCGTGCCCGCCCGCCACGCCCATACTGGTGCGGGCCCCGGAGTTGGAATGTGCATTAGGCGTGTTCCCCAATCGCGACATTGCAGAGGGCGCGTTGTTGCAACACGTTGGCCGACTCGATGGAATCGAAGCGACCGAACTTCCCTCGTTCAAAGCCTTCGCCAGGCTTGAGGAGGTGGCTGACTTCGAAGACGGGACCGATACATGGAATGATCAGCCCCTGAGCTTTGGCACGAGTACTTCCAGTGGCGTGGAAGGGCGTCTATTCGCCCCACGCCGCATTAAGGAGGTTCCGGGGCGTTCAATCGAAAATCCCAAATCGGAAATCTAAAATCGCACTATGCCTATCTTCGAAAAACCACCCTTGGAGACGCTGACGCCGGCGAAGGACCGGTGGACGCCGATTTACCTCGAACACGGCCGGCTGGAAGTGGATGACTCCAGCATCAAGTGGATCGGCGCGGACCGGCTGGTCTACCGGCTGCCCGTCGCCACGCTTTCGGCGGTGTTGCTGGGGCCGGGCACGACAGTGACGCACGCGGCCATGAAGGCCTGCGCCGATTCCAATACCCCCGTTTGCTGGATTGGCGAGGAGGGGATGCGCTTCTACGCCTTCGGCATCACGCCCAATCACGACAACTTGATGCCCCGCAAGCACGCTGCCGCCTGGGCCGATAAGAAGCAGCGCGCCGAGATCGCCCGCCGCATGTTTGTGCAGCGCTTTCCCGGCGTGGATGTGCGGGCGTATTCCGTCACCGAATTGCGGGGCATGGAGGGCTTGCGCGTGCGCGCAAAATACGCGGAACTCGGCGAGCAGTACGGAGTCACCTGGAAAGGGCGCAACTACGACAAATCCAACTGGAATCTGGCGGACAACATCAATCGCGCCCTCTCGACCGCGAATGCCAGCCTCTACGCGTTGTGCGCCGCCGTACTCTGCTCGCTGGGTTACCTGCCGTCTCTGGGATTCGTTCACGACGCCGGCACGCTGCCCTTCATCTATGATGTGGCGGACCTGTACAAGGAAATAACCAGTTTCCCGGCAGCCTTTCAGTCCATGCGCCAGGACCCCAATGACAAAGGCGACCTGGTCCGCACGCTGCTGAAGGAACGCGTCGAGCAGGAGAAACTGCTCCAGAGAATTCCCAAAGACATGGAGGAACTGTTTGCATGACGGTCATCGTTGCCACCGACACGCCGGATGCCATTCGCGGAATGCTGAAACGCTGGTTTATCGAGCCCCGCCCAAACGTCTTCGTCGGCTCACTGAACCGGCGCACTCATGAGAAAACGATCGAGTACATCAAGCGCAACGCCGGCGATATCGGCCTGCTGATCGTCAACAGCTACCCTAATTGCCAGGGCTTCAAAATCGATACCACCGGCCCCACCGACCGCAAGGGCGTCGAGGTGAGCGGTTTGTGGATGGTGGCCGAGAAATGGGAGGACCAAACGACGACCGCGCCAGGTCAAACCACCGATTTTCCCCCTGATTCCTCAAGCTAAGTCCTTTGGAATTCAGGGTAATCCCCACGCGCGTGGGGATGGTCCGCCTTCCGTGCCAGGGCTACGGCTTCCTCGTAAGTAATCCCCACGCGCGTGGGGATGGTCCAAGCGACTGCTCCGCAAGCGGCTTTGCGATCAAGTAATCCCCACGCGCGTGGGGATGGTCCGTTCCTCGACTGCAACCGCCAGGTCCTCGGCTTGTAATCCCCACGCGCGTGGGGATGGTCCGGGTTACGCGCTTCCGGACGCGGTAGCGCCGCCGTAATCCCCACGCGCGTGGGGATGGTCCGTTGACGCCGGAACAAGCCTCGAATCACCTGCCGTAATCCCCACGCGCGTGGGGATGGTCCGGCGCGCCGTAGAAAAACACGGTGTCAGCGCCTGTAATCCCCACGCGCGTGGGGATGGTCCGGATTCAGAGAGCCTTGGCAGGGCTATTTTGGTGTAATCCCCACGCGCGTGGGGATGGTCCGAGGAAACACAACGCATGTTGGCCCTGCAAGGAAGTAATCCCCACGCGCGTGGGGATGGTCCGTTACCGGAGTCGATGGCACCGGCGCCGTAACCGTAATCCCCACGCGCGTGGGGATGGTCCGTTGAAACCCGGGCCGTCCGTCGCGGCGTTTGAGTAATCCCCACGCGCGTGGGGATGGTCCGGGCAATTCCTTGTCGAGGTTCCTGGGGAAAGCGTAATCCCCACGCGCGTGGGGATGGTCCGGCTACACGACATCGGATGCGAACCTGGCGGACGTAATCCCCACGCGCGTGGGGATGGTCCAGAATCGTGGTCCCTTTGGGCGCTGCGCGATCCGTAATCCCCACGCGCGTGGGGATGGTCCGGTTTTCTGCGCGTCCTGATAGGGCTTGAGAGCGTAATCCCCACGCGCGTGGGGATGGTCCAGTCAACGCACTTCCTATTTCTCTTGGCGGGACGTAATCCCCACGCGCGTGGGGATGGTCCGGGCTCCTCGACGGACACGATCCAAACGAACTCGTAATCCCCACGCGCGTGGGGATGGTCCGAACGCCGATTTCTTTTTCCAGATCATCGATGCGTAATCCCCACGCGCGTGGGGATGGTCCGGCGTTGGTTGCCTCGGTGGGAAGCCCTCCCGCGTAATCCCCACGCGCGTGGGGATGGTCCGATAACAGCAGCCGCAAGTCCAGGTTCTACGGTGTAATCCCCACGCGCGTGGGGATGGTCCGAAGTGCCTACGCAGAATAGCGAGGCACGATGAGTAATCCCCACGCGCGTGGGGATGGTCCGGATCCCGAGAGGGCGATTGCCCAGGTCATCCTGTAATCCCCACGCGCGTGGGGATGGTCCGAATTGGCAAAGCTGCGGCAGGCGATCGAGAACGTAATCCCCACGCGCGTGGGGATGGTCCGCGATCAAGGAAATGCAGGGCGAAACCAAAGAAGTAATCCCCACGCGCGTGGGGATGGTCCGGGTGACTCAGGCATTTATGTAGACCGGAATACGTAATCCCCACGCGCGTGGGGATGGTCCGATACCGGCGACGATTGGTTAGACCCCGCTGTGGTAATCCCCACGCGCGTGGGGATGGTCCGTTAGAGATGAATGGGCCTGCATCCAGTGTGGGGATGGTCCGTTTTCCCGCACCGACATTGCCGGCCTTTTCCGGTAATCCCCACGCGCGTGGGGATGGTCCGAAGCCGCATTTTGTTTTCCTCGATGCCACGGGGTAATCCCCACGCGCGTGGGGATGGTCCGGATTAGGCCGTGCCGTGACCGATTCCTGTACGGTAATCCCCACGCGCGTGGGGATGGTCCGAACCACAAAGAACCCTAGCGCATTGCTGCTACGTAATCCCCACGCGGGTGGGGATGGTCCGGCGAGGGGGATTGTCTGCGGCCCTGCCACGTCGCGTGTTCGTGTGGGGGCCAGCGGTGCTGGCCCGGGCCGAACGCCATTCGGCCCTACATTCTCGCTTCGGGAAACAACCCACACGCAGCGACGGCAAAGGCGCTTCGGTCGTTGGGGCCCGCTATACCGAAACAAGGGAACGTACGATGTGATATGCTACGTTTAAATGGAGGCCGAACAGGGCGTACTGGAGAAGATTAGAGGGCTCGTGGGCGCAAGGAGATACCGGATCAGACTCCATGCTGTCCGCCATATGGTGGAAGAGGGCTATGAACAAACCCGTGAACTCAAAGTGCTCCGAGTGTGGGGGCCAGGTTCGAAGAAAGACCATTGCCCAGGAGTTCGAGAAAGAAGGGGTCAAAGTCAAGCTCTCTGGACTCCAGGCGTGGGTCTGCGTTCGGTGTGGCGAAGTCTACTTTGAGCCCGGCGGGGCACAGCAAGTCGTTCAGGTGGTCAATTCTTTGTTCAGGTTAGCCTTTGCCGAAAGACAGCATAAGGGGACTCTGAGCGCTCAACTCTCGTAGTTGCCCAGCTTGCATCCATTATCCATAATTCCGCTGGTCCTACGACGCTGGAAGCTACTATCCCTAACAGGCACTTGTCACCAAGGCTTTGGAAGGGCGGAGATTCGGCCCCGGCGTTATGCGGCTTTTCTGATTGTTTCCGCCTCCCCCCCACAACTTGTGCGGGAACACACAGCCAAATTTCGGACCCAAATTTCGGACTGCGGGAGCTCGCTCCCGCTCTCTCTACCGCTGACTCGTCAGCGGTTGATTCGCCGCGACGAGTCGCGGCGAGGGAAAGCGGCGACGAGTCGCCGCACTCCAAAACTTCGGTTCGTATCCCCGTGGTGAGAGAGGAAGGCTAATCGGCCCGCCGTTCCGGAGCGGACGCAGCCGCCATCAGCGCGGGGGCTAGATTCACCGCGGCCATAAGCGCTGCCGTGCGCAGAAATCCGTAAACGGGAATCAGCAGAATGCTCAGCGCCAGAGCTCCGGCGCAGGCCCCAGCGAGGTCCAGGGCATAAAGGGCTCCGGGCGAGCGGCCGCTTTCCGGCGCGTTCGGAGATGATCCATCGCTTCCGGGCCGGGCGCTCGGACCTGGCGGGCCGGTAGGTAGGCGACCATCGGCAAAGTAAACCCGACTAGCCAGAAGGAATTGGAAGCCACCGAGCCAACCCGCCACCAGCGCCAAGGCGGGGAACAGGATCTCGCTTGCCGCGCGCTCGCCGCCCACGCTGCTCACTCGGCCTAGTTGCACGAGCAGGCCATAGAGCAGCACCGGTGACGCCGCCAGGACGATTTGCAGGCCCGCGAGGAGACGCAAATCCCGCCGCGGCGAAGCTCCAACTAGGCTCCTGGAAGAGCGTAACGCCCACCAGGCGCCCAGCGCCACTCCCACCATGAATAACGCCACCAAGATCGTCAGCTCGTGGTAGACGTAGCCGTAAAGCGCCTGGAATCCTAACAATAGCAGGATTTCCAAACCCAGCTCGGTGAACCCCACCACCGCCACCGCGAAGGCCGCTGACCGGCGTGCGCGGGCAGCCGGCTTATTCTCCCGGCCCGCCGGCCACATCCACAGCAGCGGGACCATCGCCGCGAGGGCCAGCATCGTGCCCGTCATCAGCCGCTTGAAACTCATGCCGGCGAGCGCCTCAATCCCGTGCACGGAGGTGTTGCGGAAATGTACGCTCCAGAGCACCATGTCAAAATAATAGGCTACAGGGGAAAAGTCGCGATTCACCGGCGTCGACGGCAGCGGCTCGATTTGGAGTTGCAAATCCTGCATGCGGTCCCGCGACATGCGAAACGGCAGAAAGTATTCCCGGACATATTGTGTGTGCAACCGGCGCTCCCGCAACCGCCGCAGGAGTTCCTGAGGGTCGGAGGTCAGCGTTCCCGGCTTCACCGCCGCGAAAAAATGGACTGTACCGCCAGGAATCGCGATGACCTCCGGAAACACCTGCCGCAAAGTGCGCAGAAGGCAGCGGAGGAAGTCGGCCAACTCCGGATTGATGTATTCCTCCGAGGAGGTCACCTGAAACGACAAAATGCCCCCCGGCCGCAGCCTGGCGGCGGCTTCCCGATAGAACTCTTCCGTGTAAAAACGATTGAGCTGCGCCGTGTGCGGGTCGGGCAAATTGACTATGATGACGTCAAAATTGTCCGAAGTGCTCTTCAGGTACCGCCGCCCGTCCATGGCGTTGTCCCGCACACGGGCGTCTTGGCGGACCGCGTCCCACTCTGCTGCGAAGTACCGCGCCGCGATTCTAAAAATCATAGGATCAAGTTCGACGTAGTCGATTCGCTCCAGGCTGGGGTGCTTAAGCGCCTCCGCCACGCTGCCGTTTACGCCACCGCCGATCAGCAGCAAGCGGCGAGGGTCGGGATGTTCGAGCAAGGCATAATGCACGGCCTCTTCCGCCGCCGCAGGGTCCGGCACGGTCATCACGATCAAGCCGTTTTCAAAAAGGCTACGGCTCGCACCCGTCTTCACCACGGCCAGGCTGCCGTATACGGAATTCCGCACGGCCACCAGATTGAAGCCGCGCCACAAGCGCGCTAGTGAAAGGGGCTGGAGTTCGTAATTGCCCATGACGACAAGAGCCGCCATCACTCCAAAGCCGGCGGCCAGAGCACGTCGCCGCGCGCTGATCGAAGCGAGCAGCACCCAGGCCGCAAGGAGATTCAGCAAGCCCAGTAGCGCCGTAATCTCAAATGGGTTCGCGAGGCGTACCAGCGCCAAGCCCGCAAGCACGCCGCCCAATCCCGAACCTGCCGCCTCCAGCAGGTACACAGCGCCTGTGGCCGTGGCGATCGATGCGCCGGACATATCCGCGAATAACCGGCTCCCTGCCCCAAACAGCCCGCCGGAGATCACACAGAAAAGACTGAGCGTCGCGCAGGAGGTGAGAAACATCGGAACGGGCCCGAGGATTTCTCCGGGAATCGATTGGCAAAAGCCTTTGCTGGCCCGCACCGCCAGCAAAGTGAGTGGCAGCGCGAAAGCCAGCAGCGCCTGAAGCCCCGCTACGAGTTTTTGCGGATGCCGGGAGCGCACCGCCCATCGGCCGATCAAACCTGCGCCGAGCGCCGTCCACAGCAGCCAGTTGGCCAGCATCACTCCCAGCGCGAGTTCGTTGCCATAGAAAACCACCATTAACTCGCGCATCAGCATGACCTGGGCGATAATCGCCGTAAAGCCGATGAGCAACATGATGGAACGTAGCGCCCAGGTGTCTTTCGGCGCTTGCCGGACTGTGCTTTGGAAGTCCATTTGCTGACACATTCCAATGGAACCGAGGGCAATACGGTTGCCAATTCGTAGGAAACCTAAGCCCGAGACCCCAATTATGACTGGCGACCTGCCCACGCCCGAAAACCCCGCACCGCCCTCCACGTCCCGGCGCGAGGTGCTCATAAAACTCCTGCGCGCGGGAGGCCTGAGCGCTTCTGCGGTGGCCGCGGCGCTGTGGCTGCGCAGTCGAAGTCGCCGGCCGGAGGATGAAGCTCCCCTTACCCTGGCCCGCAGCTTCACAGTTTCGGCAGACACTCACTATCCTGAAATGGTAATCGCACAAGGGGATGATCCCCGGGCGCTGGTGCGGAAGGCGCTCGATGCGTTGGGAGGTACACGGCGCTTCATCGCGCGCGGCGACGTGGTGGTCATCAAGCCCAACATCGCGTGGGATCGCACTCCCGAGCAAGCCGCCAACACTAATCCTCTGGCCGTGGCGGAAATGGTGAGGCAGTGCCTGAATGCGGGCGCCAAGAAAGTGATCGTCACCGACGTAAGCTGCAACGAACCCCATCGATGCTTCCAGCGCAGCGGCATCGCTCGTGCCGCCAGCGACGAGGGCGCCCAAATCGTGCTGCCGGAGGAAAACCTGTTTCGGCAGGTTAATCTGCGCGGCGACGTTCTGGGCGAGTGGCCCGTGCTTGAGCCCTTTATCGCCGCCGACAAGATGATCAACTTCCCGATTGCCAAGTCTCACAGCTTGACCGGCGTTACTCTAGGAATGAAGAATTGGTACGGCATTCTGGGCGGGGCGCGAAACCGGCTTCACCAGCGCATCCATGAAAGCCTGGCCGACCTCGCCGACGTCATGCGCCCGACTTTAACCCTGATCGACGCCTATCGCGTGCTGATCCGTAACGGTCCCACCGGCGGCAGCCTGGCCGACGTGGTTCTGAAAAAGACGCTGGTGGCCGGAACCGATCCCGTAGCCCTCGACGCCTACGTGGCAAAAGCCTATTGGGATTTCGAGCCCAGCCAGTTGCGCTACTTGCAACTCGCGCAAGATCGGGGATTGGGAAGGATGGATTTTGAGAAGGTCCGAACGCAATCTGTCACGGCGTAGCTGGTATTCACCACTGATCTCTTAGTTCCACTGGCACGACCACCCCTTCAATATGAATGCTGCGAAATCCTGGCCAAACGACCTGCATCGAAGCGTTGTTGAAGCGATTGACGGGGCTCATTGAGAGCGATAGGATTGCGCTGCATGTTTGTGCCCGTAGCGCTTGGGCAGACCCCTTGACAACTCAACACCGCGATGGAGGAAGATATGATCAGCGTGAAACTCGACCGCCGCGAATTCCTGCTGTCGGCATCGCTCCTCTCGGCCGCCCCCCTGGCCGCCGGGCAAGGGGATGAAAGTTTCAGTAAGGTCCAGATCAAAGTTAAACCGATATCCGGCAGTGTCTACATGCTGCAAGGGGAGGGCGGCAACATCGCTGCGTCTGTGGGCGATGACGGAATCGCCATCGTGGACGACCAGTTCGCTCCCTTGGCGGAGAAGATTCGCGCCGCTCTGAAGGACATCACCGGCAAAGACAAGCCGGTACGATTCGTCATCAACACGCACTATCACGGGGATCATACCGGCGGGAATCTGAACTTCAGTGCGACTTCCACGATCATCGCTCAGGACAATGTGCGCAAGCGCCTGGCGGCGGGCGGCCCGGGGGGCAACGGCGGTTCAATTCATATGGATAACAAACCTGCGGAAAGAGCCGCACTGCCGATCATTACCTTCGAGCACGATGTTACCGTTCACCTGAATGGTGAGGACATCCGTGCCCTTCACTTTCCGGCCGGTCACACGGACGGCGATTCCATCATTTTCTACCCGCAAGCCAATGTGGTTCACATGGGCGATGACTTCGTCCGCTACGGCTTTCCGTTCATCGATATTGACAGTGGCGGCAGCGTCCAAGGCATTATTGCGGCTTGCGAGAAGGTCATCCCCGAGCTTCCTCAAGATGTGAAGGTGATTCCTGGGCACGGCGACCTGGCGACCCTCGACGACGTGCGCGCCTACATCGGAATGCTCCACGAAACCACGGATGTCGTCCAGAAGGCCCTCGCCCAAGGGAAAACCTTTGAGGAGATGAAGCAGCAGAAGATCCTTGCTCCCTGGCACAGGTTCGCTGGAGACTTTATAAGCGAAGATGTCCATCTCGAAACACTGTACAACTCACTTACCGGCAAGAAAAATGGGAAGTTCTTGAAGCACAATTAATCGGGCGTAGTACCAACCTGTTTTGTAGATCCGCGACGCATCCCGCAACGACAAGGGAAAGCCGCGGACCTACAGAACAGGTCCGCGCTACGATTCTCATTCGAGGCTGCGCTGCAATTTCGCGACCAGCTTTTCGGCGCGGGCGATCTGGCGCACCACCTGCCTTGGCGCGGTGCCGCCGGTCACATTGCGGCGGGCCACCGAGCGCTCCATGGAAATGGCCACTTCGTGCAGATCGGAATCCCAGCCCGGCACGAACTGCGCGGCTTCCCCCGCCGATAAATCCTCGAACGTCTTGCCCTCCGCAGCGCAAAACCGAACCAGCTTCCCCACCTGCTCATGCGCATTAGCAAAAGGAGTGCCGCGCCGCACCAGTTCATCGGCCAGGTCGGTGGCGGTGAGGAACCCAAGCTGGGTCATAGCCTTCATCCGCTCAGGGTGGATGCGCATGGTGGCAGCGACGCGGCCCGCGATGATGAGGGCATCGAGCGTCGTGTCCACGCCCGAGAAAAGGGCTGCCTTGTCCTCTTGCAGGTCGCGATTGTAGGCGAGCGGAAGGCCCTTCATTACGGCGAGCATTCCAGTGAGTTTACCGAGCAGCGTTCCCGCCCGGCCGCGGATGAGCTCGAGCGAATCGGGATTCTTCTTCTGCGGCATCAGGCTGCTGCCGGTGGAATAGGCGTCGGCAAGCTCGACGTAACCAAAGGCCGGCGAGGAATAGACGATGCGATCCTCCGCCCAGCGGCTCAGGTGGACCATGCACAGGGAGCAGGCGAAAAGCAGTTCCGCCACACCATCACGGTCGCAAGTTACGTCCACGCTGTTTTGGGCGACGCGCGCAAATCCCAACTGCTTCGCCAGGCGCTCGCGATTGACCGCGAAGGTGGTTCCCGCGAGTGCGCCCGCGCCCATGGGGAGCTCGTCGGCGTGGGCGCGGCACTCCCTTAACCGGATCACGTCGCGGTAGAACATCTCGAAATAGGCAAGCAGGTAATGCGAAAAAAGGATAGGCTGCGCGGGTTGCAGGTGGGTGTACCCGGGCAGAATCAGTTGGATATTCCGGCGCGCTTGCATCACCACAGCAGAGAGCATTTCCGCTAGCGCTCGCTCAAGTTGGAGCGTCGCGTCCTTCACGTACAGGCGCATCTCCGTCGCCACCAGGTCGTTGCGGCTACGGCCGGTGCGCAGCTTGCGCGCCACATCGCCCACCTGCCGCTCGAGTTCAGCCTCGACCCAGGTGTGGACGTCCTCTGCGGCCTGCCCGGCAGCCCAGCGGGGGTTGCGCTCGACTTTGCGGCGCAAGGCTTCAAGGCCTGCGGCGAGACGGCTGACCTCGCGTGGTTTCAAGGCGTGCGCCTGCCCCAGCGCTTTCACGTAAGCCAGGTTGACGCGCAGGTCGTACAGAACGAACCGTTGATCGAGGGAAAAGGACTCGGAAAAGCTTTCGAACTGCGGGTCGCGCCCGCCGCTGAAGCGCCCGCCCCAGAGCTTCATCCCTTCTTCCCCCGCGCGGGTTTCGCTTCCCGCTTCTTGCGCAGTGCGGCCTCGATCCGCAGCGGCAAGCCGAGGATGTTGATGAAGCCGGCGGCGTCCTTCTGATCGTAGTCTGCGCCCATCACAAAGCTGCCGATGCTGGTATCGTACAGGGAATAGGGTGATTCGCGGTCCAGTACACGGACGTTGCCACGGTAAAGCCCCAGGGTCACTTTTCCCGTCACGTTTCGCTGCGTAGTCTCCACAAAGCTGTCAAGCGCCTCGCGCAGTGGGGTGAACCACTGTCCGTAATAAACCAGCTCGGCATATCGCAATGCGACATATTGCTTGTAGTGGAGCGTTTCCCGATCCAGGCACAGGGCTTCCAGTTCATGGTGGGCGGCGTAGAGCAGTGTGCCCCCGGGTGTTTCATACGCCCCATGCGACTTCATTCCCACCAGGCGGTTTTCCACCAGGTCGGTGCGACCCACGCCGTAGCGGCCGCCGATTTCATTCAGGATTTCGAGCAGCTTTACGGGGCCCATCCGCCTGCCATTGACCGCCACCGGCACACCCGCCTCGAAGGCGATAACCACGGTGCCTTCCTGGTCCGGCGCGTTTTGCGGGCTGGAGGTGAGCTTCCAAGCGTCCTCGGGCGGTTCGCCCAGGTGGGTTTCCAGCGGCCCGCCCTCGTGGCTCAAGTGCCACAGGTTCTGGTCGCGGCTGTAGAGATCCTTCTTGGTAACGGGCACGGGGATGCCGTGAGCCTCGGCGTATTGCAAAGCGTCTTCGCGCGATTTGATGGACCACTCGCGCCACGGAGCGATGACCCGCAGATGAGGCGCCAGCGCCTTGTATGCAAGCTCGAACCGTACCTGGTCATTTCCTTTCCCCGTGCAACCGTGCGCCACAGCGTCCGCGCCCTGTTCGAGTGCCACTTTCACCTGGGCCTTGGCCAGAACCGGTCGCGCGAGAGAAGTTCCGAGCAGGTACTTGCCTTCGTAAACCGTCCCTGCCTTAACGGCCTTCCAAAGGTGGCCGGTTACAAATTCCTCGCGCAGATCCTCGACAAGAACTTTGGTAGCGCCACTGGCCAGGGCCTTCTTGCGGACGGCGGCGTAATCGTCGCCTTGGCCGACGTTGCCAACCATGGCGATGACTTCGCAACCGTAGTTTTCCCGCAACCAGGGAATGATGATTGAGGTGTCAAGTCCTCCCGAGTAGGCGAGAACCACACGTTTGACTTGCGTTGGAGAAGCAGTTGACATGGATTTGAATTCCGAGTTCCTTTTCTTGGAAAGTTATCAGTCATCAAAGGTAGCGTGGACCTGTTCTGTGGGTCCGCGGCTTTTCTTTGCCCTTAGAGGACGAGCCGCGGACCTACAGAACAGGTCCACGCTACACCCGCATGATCCGCCTAGCGCGTCAAGTCGCAACCAGGGCGCGAATTCTCTTGCGAATCACTTCCGCCTGGCGCGAACTGGGAGTGGCGATAAAGATGGTGTCGTCACCGGCCACGGTTCCGACCACCTCCTCCCAAGGGTTAGCGTCCAGCGCCACAGCCACCGAGTGCGCGTTCCCCGGCCGGGTCTTCAGGACCACCAGGTTGGCGGCTTGACGCACCTCGGTCAAGAACTCTTTCAGCACCACGCCTAGGGTCGGTTGGAGAGGCGCAATCGGTTCCGCCGCTTCCGGCAGGCGATAACCGGTGCGAGTCTTGACCAGGCCGAGCTCTTCAACATCACGCGAGACGGTGGCCTGGGTCACATGGATGCCCCGGCGCGCCAGCTTGCGGCGAAGGTCATCCTGCGTTTCGATCTCCTCGGTCCGCAGAAGGTCTACGATCTGTGCCCGTCGATAAACGTTTTCCATGCAACTTTATGCAGACGACTTATAAATATACCACACGTTGCCGCGGACCGCGCCGCAAGATTAAAGGCTTAGTGTACATCAGGCCTCTCTGCAATTAGACGTTCGACCCGTTGAGTGCGTTCCGGGTGCCAATCGGAGCTGGTGTCTAGATCCTCGAACTGAAGGATGCGCCAGGCGAGGAAATCCCGAAGCACCTCATTCTGCGCCCCAACATTATTGTTCTCGTAAACAATAATCCCATGCGGTCTTAGTGCGCGCGCGAAATTGGCCGCGTCCCCGGCGCGAAGGCGGCGGACATAAGTCATGACGATCAGGTCCCATTGCGCGGTCCCGATATTGAAATCCTCTTCCCGAGCGACCGCAGCGCGCAAGTGGAGCCCCAGCTTGTCGGCTTGCTCCTGCGCCTGACGAATAGCTTCGTCAGATGGGTCAAACCCAGTAACGTCCCATCCTTCCTGGGCAAGGAGAATACTGTTTCGCCCCTGACCCATCCCGATGTCGAGTGCCTTGCCTTGCCGGCGGCCTTTGATGGCACTGACCAACAGGGCGGTGGGACGGTGCACAAAGATGGCCTGGTCCGCGCTATAAACCTTGTTCCAATAGCTGTTTTCGTCGGACTGTCCCCAACACACCTGCCCCAGACCGCAGACGGCTAAGAGAACTGTCACGAACTGTCGGCGCGTAAACCAGTAAATTTGCGAATTGTATCAGGCGGAATCTCCATCGCCAACGGCGTCTGCTCTGCCGGGAGCCGCGACGACCTTCGTGGGCTGGTCCCGGCCGGCTCAAGAGATTTCCCGCAGGGACGTGGCCCAGGCGCACGCGGACTGCATGTTGGCGCGAACATTTTCCAAGCGCGCCTTTTCTGCCAGGAGCGAAAACTGTAGAGTCTCCATGACGCTCCGAAGGGTCCTAAGGTTCTCGCGGTATTTCAGGAGTTCATACGCAGCTTCCGGTTCCTGCGCGGATGCCTTGACGGCCGAAGCAAGATGTTCGGAAACCTGTTTAAGCCGGAGGTCCACTTTTTCCAATCGGCGAAGTGCTCCCGGGGACTCCACAACTTTCGCACCGTCTTGTACGACCTGATCAATAAACTCTTGGAACTCGCGATTCGCGGTCCGAATGATGTCCACCAACTCTTTATCCATGGGGTATCCCTCAATCCTCGTTAGTTAAATCGGCATGGGACCCCCCTGCCTTTAATCCGCCTTAGTTCTTCCCCGCCAACGGTTTGGCGATGTCGTCGAGCAAATCGGGCTTCCCCTCCACGCGCACGAGGCGGGGGTACCGTTCACCGCCGTGATAGCTCACTGAACAGGTCTTGTAGAAATCGTCGTTCAGAACCAGGAAGCGGATCGGCTCATCATTTTTCGTGCTGGCTTTCATCGCATCATGGAGCAGGTCCGACGTGTAGGCGCGATCGTTGACGGCCACCACCCGCATCCCCGGCATGATCCCTGCCAAATAAGCCGGTCCACCGACCAGCGACTCCTGAACGTTCCCGTCCGCCCCGAGGCGCAAGCCCAAGGAGTAGATGGCGTTCAATCCCCCACCGAACCGTCCCCCACCCCCGCGGCTTTCGGGGGGTTTGTCGGTGTAATCCACTTTCCATCCGCCCGCCTCAATCCCGCCCACCGGAGCTTCTGGGGAAGTTGAGGTCAACCGGTCATGGAAGTAACCCGCCCAGTCGTAGGGCGTAACCGCCTGCAAGGCATGGACAAAATCATCATAGGTGTAAGGTCTGAGTTCCGGGCCTTGGTTGGGGCCGCCATAAAAAGCCCGGGCAAAGTCCTCCAAAGATTTCTGGCCATGTGTCTGGTCGCGAATGAGGGTATCAACTTCCAGCCAGATCAGATCACCTTCGGGATAATAGTCAGCTCCTCGCTCCCAGTTTCCCCAGCCGCGGCCGCCAAAGGATTCCCCGGGAATCGCGTCCGCGGTGTCCTGGAGAGGCCGCCAAGTCCGGCCCGGGCGCCCCGGCCCCATGTCGGCGGCGGTCGTCGCCAAGTCCTCACGATATTGCTCGGGATTCCACAGACCACTGCGGGCGGCGAGCAAGGGACCCCAGTAAGACGTCAGGCCCTCGTAAACCCAGAGCAGATCGTCTTTCATTGGCGCTTCGTAGTACGGGGCGCTCAGGTCGGCAGGGCGGCGAAATTTTCCGTTCCAGGAATGAACAAATTCGTGTCCGAGCAGGCCCGCGACCCCGCGTCTTCCATCGGGCGTCAGCAAGCTTCGCTCCCCGGTGCGGCTGTCGTCGCACTCATGGTGTTCGATACCGAAATGCGCCACGTGATCGCTTAAAGTGAGCAGGAAGTGGTAGTCGCGATAATGACGCTCCCCAAAGAGTTTTCCGGTTTCTGCCACCATGTTGGTGAAGCCCTTCTGCATTTCGGGAGTCATCTCCAGCACCGCAGCGCTGTCGGCCACCAGATCAATTTCATGATGGATCGGTTCACCCGGGGGCGTTATATCCACTGCGCGGTAGAACTCGCCGGCAATGACGGGCGAATCCACCAAGCCGTTCAGTGAAACGGGCTTGAAGGTCACTTCGTCGCCCGCCGCGTTCTCCACGGGCAAAGGAGTCCCGAATTTCCATCCGGAGGGCAAGCGCAGCGTGGGCTTGAAAGTGATCTTCTCCGCCGGAATCCCTGCGGGATAAAGCACGTTTTGATTCCAACTGACGATCACCAGTTTGTCGGTGGCTGATCCGCCCGCGCTAAAAGCCCCACTGCTGGGCTCGAGGTAGTCAAATTCAACGTCCAGGCTTTCCACCCCCGAGGGCACGTCCACATGAAATGTAAAAACGTCGAGCAGGTCGCGCCTCCACGAAAGGGTCTTGCCGTTGGCGGAGAATTTGAGCCCCGCCACGTTGCCTACCGGACCCGAGGGCGTATGTTCGCCGGGTATCCATTTTGGGTAATAAAGCGTAAGGGGTCCGGGCTTCACAGGAACGACCATGTGGGTACGAACGATCTTTTCCGGCACCTGGGTGGCATCGACGGTCAAATTGATGGTCACGGAAGACTGGGCGAGCGAGGAAACCACGCCCAGCGCCATGAGCTCAAGCAAGATGATGGGTAAACGTGCACGGATGGATTTCATCAAATTGTCCTTTGAAAATGAGGATCACGGCCAAAAGCTTGACTGCCAAGCCGAAAAGAGAAAGACTGGAATGGCGAATTACCGCTTGCTCCAGCGGGAAATGCTACCCCCAGTTGGGATTGGCGTCAACGGCTGTCGGGCAAAATGCAGCAGCGCGATGCTCTTGGTAGATCCTCCTTGGTCGCCACCTATCTTCGGCTGATGCTCTTGCGTCCAACGTCTATCTCCTTTTCTTTCATCAATATAGTGGAAAGATACCTATAGGTCTTTTATTTTCAATGATATAATGGAAAGCCCAATATCGGACATTTTTTCTACATTTGTCTTCAATAACATAATGGAGGTTTCCTTCATTATTTCCCCCCGCGTTTTTCTGCGCCGCTCCACACGAAAACATATAACTATCTTATTTTCAATTATATAGAGTTTTGCGAGAATATAGCCATCCAAGGCTAAAGCATTTAGTTTCTAGTACATAATGGAAAGGCGCGAGGTTTTTTGGTGCTGAACCTTGATTCAGCAGGTGCCGACCAGAAGATCCGCGCTACATCCCCATGTGCCAACCCATTATCGGTATCCAGGGTAGGAGCTAATGGTCGGCGCCAGTTCAACCCAAGAATCGCGATTGGTACGAGCGGGAGACCGCAGAAAAGGCGTTCACCCTCACGGGATGTGTGTTATAGAGATTTTGCGAAGAAATCCAGACCCACACCCGGAGGGTGAACGATGGAAGC
>Ga0187856_1000618_pt1 | contig 31805 bp, 31 predicted proteins | sample June2016WEW_8_40_FD_132443 | JGI IMG/M metagenome (GOLD analysis project Ga0187856, IMG submission 132443) | Peatland microbial communities from SPRUCE experiment site at the Marcell Experimental Forest, Minnesota, USA - June2016WEW_8_40 | ecosystem: Environmental > Terrestrial > Soil > Wetlands... | reverse complement strand
GACAGGTACGGTGTTGTCCAGTTTCCCATTTATCAGCGAGCAAAACTGTGGTTTGAACCTTTGAGCATCCAGCTAAAAACAGTATCAGGAAAATCGAAGCAAAGAGTGCAATCCGTTTCATTGCTATTCCTCCACTCATATCATCCCTAAATGGAAATTCAAGGCGAATGCGGCGATGAACGCAGCGTTTGCTTCGTATTGGGCGAAGTCCCTCGCCGACAAATCCGTACTGCTGCCATACACGTCGACTGGATTCTAGCCCTAATGCGAGGCTCTGGTCCGGATTTTTGAGCAGGTGGGGAGCTCCCCTGCCGAAAACCGGAACCTCGTGGATTCCTGGGCAGCGGAAGTTGGCCTGGATGCGTGCTATCGCTGGATTTCCCACAGGATCGACGGGTACCGCGTCGCCTGCACTCCTTGGTTCGGCAATCCTATTCCTTCAGCCCATATTTCGCGATGGTAGCGGCGACTTCTTCGCACCACGCAAGAACCTTGCCGATCTCTGCGTCGGTGAAAGCCCGATCAATCGAGCATCTCAACTCGTGCCCAGCGGGCAGGAATAGCCCCGTCGCCTCGGCCTTGCTCCACAGTCGTCTGATTTCATCATCTGGAACCTGAGTCTTTGTACTCACGCCCCCTTGCCGCATGAGTGTCGTGTAGATGGACTGCTTGTACACTGAGGCGGGAGGGTAGCAGAAGTAGACAGCGACGTGATTTCCTTCCAAGTCAACGTTCAGGGAGAATCCCTGTGTTCCCCAGTGGATAGGCATCTCACGGGCGTCAGCGAATTCAAGAACCTTTTCGAAAACGGCCTTGCCGTTTTGGTCCAAGGCCCGAAGGAAATCCTCATGGTTAACGACTGGCAGAGACCCGGAGGAGACGCGTTGCGGTCTTGAAGGTTCACTCCCCACTATGATTTCTTGCGACAGGAGTTCCGTGCCTCCGTTCGACTGGAAAAACGAAAACTCAACGCAAGTTACCCTGATTCCTTTGCTCCTGAGGAAGGAGGCAGTCTGACGAACCTCGCTCGTGACCTGTTGTCCGACGATGACGAGGCGTTGGTCTTTGTTGAAGGCGACCGCCTCATCGGGGGCGAGGTCGAAGTATTTCCTGTGGTACTCGGCAAGCGTCAAAGATTCATCGTTCATGTAGGACTGGAGGATTGCCTCAAGTTGCTTTGTGTCGAGTTGCTCGGCAAAGGAAGCGTATTCCAGTGCTTGGGCAAGTGTGTCGCGTGGGGTTCGGTCTCTTTTCAATTCGACCACCACCACATCGCCAACGCGGTCCAAGGCGAGAAGGTCAATCCTACTGCCTAGATTCGTGTAGGTCTGCCGACCGATCATGAGGAGTTTGCCGTCCTCAAGAATCCCGTCTGGGTTTTTCACCAGCCAGCCCTCAAGAACGGCCTCTTCGTGTTCAACTCGGAACGGTGCGCGCACGTACTCCTGGAATTTTCCGTTTGGTTCTACGCCGTAAATTCGCATGATGTCATCCTCCTCGGCCGAACATGAGGTTCACCGGAAGCCCGCAGTCTGGGGGATCCAGTGAAACGCCTGGTTATCAGCTAGCATTTTCTCCAGCATGTGCATCGACTTGGTTTTTTGTGGATGTTTTCTGACCATGCAGGGCCAATTTTCTTGATGACTTTTGGGGCAAGCTTATTGATTTGCTGTCCTATCTGACCATGCGCAGGCAGTGTCGGCTGCTTGTTACCGTCAGCAAATCTGCCCGCAAAGGAAAGATATTTGTCGGAGAATCCCTTTATGAGTTCGTTCATCACAAAGTGACTATCAAAAACACATCCCTTCGGCACTTTGTCTACAATTATTCGGATTGCACCTTCCATTGGAGTTCCTCCTTATATTTCCTCAGACTATCCAAACCATGTTTTACCACTCTCCCGCCCTCCCGAGGCCAGCGGAAACCGTCGTGTACACCTACTGAGTTAACGCCTTGCAGTTATCTTTCATTTCAGCTTCGGTTTCGATCGAAGCCAAAGAAGATTGTCTTCGCGTCTCCATACAGCCATCAAACTTCTTCTGCCACGCGGCTCGTTCTTGTTGGCGCTGTTTGTCATACGCATCCAACAATCCTTTGGGCACAACCAAACCGGCCACATCAAAATAAAGTGTTTCTGGAACTTTCTCGAATGGGTGGTATTCGATGTAGAATTTCTTGCTTGTTTGAAGCTTGGCCACGAGCCCGCGAGGGTCGGGAGAAAAAAGACCACGGTCGTCTTCCGACTTGGACCAAACTTGGCTATTGGGTCTGCCATCGTCAAACCTAACCCGGACGGACGCGTCGTCAACCACTTCCGGTGTCGTGACATAGGCTTCCAGGTGCCTTCCCTTGAAGCGTATGACAATGCTGTGGTCCCCGCATTCGTCCGCTAAAACAGTAGTTTTAACGCCATCCATGGAATTGGTAGACTCATCAACGCGCCAATTGTTCTCGGACGGTTGGGGGGGTGTTGAGATAGATGGTTGCGCTGGCGCTGAAGAGGAAGCCATTCCCTGATTTTTTGCATTCATTGTTTTGAGCTGAACATGGATAAACACAACCAAAATGGTAATTATCACTACAAAGAATCCCAGAAAAGCTAGCAGAGCGCCATTGGTGGTTTCATCAGGCGCGGATTTTCCGGCTTGCCACACCGTTCCGCACTTGCGACAGTGAAAGCGAAGGATTTCCGCGAGCTTCCACCAACGGCTTGCCACCACTTGGTCATTGCGTGAAAACGTGTTAACGCTGCCGCACTTGGGACATGCTGGACCTTCTGCGATTCCTGAAGCCTTTAGTTGCTCCAGTTCTGTCGCTTCTGTGAACTTGTGCTGGCAAAACCGGCATATCTTGGCGTCAGGCTGTATGTATTCGGCACACTGCGGGCACCGCTTCTTGCCCTGTGCGGCTGCAACTTTTTTCTCATTGGGACTCATGGCCAGAGCAACCACAAATCCCACTAAGGGGCTCAAGAGAAACGAAAGGAAGAAGATTCCTATCCCATTGCGCCCTTTGTTTTCAGCGTACTTGCCAACTGCCCCGCAAAGCACGACCCATCCAATGAAAATCAAGAGTGGCCACAATACATCCATAAATCACCCTTTCGATATTCATTTTGAACTACGTCTTCCCCTATGACTTAGGGCTTCCCCGTCATCCCTCTCCAGGTTTCGGCCCAGAACCTGAAGCGCGCCCGCGCCCCTTCTCCCACTCTCGGCGGAGGAGCCGGATGGCGGACCGCCATATGGCCTCGGTTAATCCTGACTCTGCCAGTCTTCAACCTTGCCCGAGTTGTCCAGGTAGACGAGTAGCTTGCCGCCATAATATATCCGCTGCTTTCCTCCACCTCCCCAATCGTTCTCCTTCTCGCACAAACCGATTGCGTCATCAAGAGCGTCTTTGCTCATTCCTCGGAACAGCTCTCTGCCTTTGACTGCCTCAATCTCCCTGGGAGTAAGGTATCGCGGGATGTGCGTCTGGAGAGTACCAGCGACACTCTCGATAAACTCATACTCGGGGTCATCCAAGTGAAAATAGAGGGAGGGTGTGTACGCAATAGCCTCTGTGCCATTAGGAAGGCTGAGTTTCATTAGAACCGCATCCACATCCGGCAGGTACTTTGCCTTGGTGATTGTGAGGGGTTCAAGAAGCGGCACATCGCTCATTGAGAGTTTGGCGGAGGCTCGATCGATGCCGCTCAAATCCTCAATTGTTGCAGTCGGCTTATAGAGCTCTGAGTACCCTACCGCGTACAACTTCCGTCCAATCACTGAAGCTAGTTTTGATTCTATGTCCCCTCTTACGGACTGTCGTTTACTCGCAAGTTCCATCAGGTTAGGGAGGGTAATAATGAAGCCGGTAGCCATCCCGAACGCTCCATCCTTAAATTTGACAACAATCTCCATATATGGATTGTCTATGTCATCCTCACCAACTCTTTCTCCAAAAGCATTTGTTTCGCCCACGCTGGCGTGTTGCAAGGAAGATTTCTCGAGCTGAACGGCAACAACTGTCCCGGTTTGGCCCCTGTAGCCAATGGCAAGATAATTCATAATGTCGTCAGTCTTTTGATACGTGCCGTCTGGCATCTGTCGAGCAATGCGCCAATTGAGGCAATAGCTTTCTTGGAATGGAACACTGTTGACGATAACGTCTTGGTTCAAAAACTGTCGCTTGAAAGCGCCAAGTGTCTTCGGAGCTTCTTTCGGTGTGCTGGGAGCCGCTACCGGTTCACTTTGGGCTGGGGTTCCGGGCGTGCTCTTCGCTTGCGGGTAGGCGACAACAGAGGACAACAAGAACAGAACAATTAGTGCGGCTGGCTTCATCGTGAGCCTCCTTAAAGAACCGATGGGAGGGATTATGAACCTCGCGACTCTCAATGTCCACCTACCGGGAGCCCAAGGGACCAGGCCGACGCCAACTGCAATAAACGAAAAGCATATTATTTGATTTAATCCTCACTCAACAATACAGAAGTACCTCCCCGGTTAATTCCCGCTGAAGCGCCGCCACCTGCCCACAATTACCCCCATTCTCCTTTTCTGCGACCGCTTTCTCGCGGGCACGGCGAGATGGGAAAGCCGCCTGCGCGCTGGCGGCACGGCGGGCTTCTGCTTTGTCCGTCTGCTCACGGACACCCTTCGGGTTTGCGGTTCCCCCAAGAAACAATACGAAAAGCGAAGTTTCTTGGCTCCCCCGCAAAAAGGCAGCCCTTGGCACTTGCGAGCAGGCCCCACTCGCCTTTTTCGTGCCCCGCGAGAAACGGGCGCAGAAAAGGAGAAAAAACAAATGATCGAACAAATCAAACAGACCAATCGAGGTCAATTTAATGTTGAGGGTTCGTTGCAGGTTCGCACAGGGGAGGCCACGACCGGCGCAGATAGCAAGCCTATGGTTTCTTGGGCGGCGCTCTTGGATGAGGCTGTGAAAAAACCCGGCTTCATTCATGAAGCCTACAGCCGCTTTCACAACTACTCACTCGGAAATCAACTCTTGGCTTTGTTCCAGTGCATCATGCGCGGAATCCAGCCGGGGCCGCTGGCCACATTCCCGAAATGGAAAGAGCTAGGCCGATTTGTGAAGAAGGGCCAGAAGGCGCTGACCCTATGTGTGCCTCTGACCTGTAAGCGCACCAAGACGGTTAAGAAAGACGACGACACCGACCAGGAAGAGGAGTTTTCCTTTACCCATTTCACGTACAAGGCTCATTGGTTCGTTCTTGCGCAGACCGAAGGGGCAGAGTTCCAGCCCCCCGCCATCCCGGAATGGAACGAAGAAAGAGCCCTTGTCGCGCTCGACATCCAGCGTGTACCGTTCGAGGACCTGGACGGCAACGCCCAGGGCTACGCGAAGCGGGGCCGGAAGATCGCGGTCAGCCCGATTGCGGCTCTCCCGGTAAAAACCTTCTTCCATGAAGCCGGTCACGTCATGCTTGGCCACATTGACGAAGGCGACCTTTCGGACACCGACCGCACACCACGGGATATCCGCGAAATGGAAGCCGAGGCCGTTTCCTTGCTGTGCTGTGAGTCCCTTGGCCTTCCGGGAGCCGAGTACAGCCGTGGTTACATCCAATCATGGGGCCAAGGCCAGGCATTCACCGAGCGATCCGCCCAACGCATCTTCCGCGCCGCCGACCAAATCCTTCGCGCCGGCTATCCCAGCGAGTAAGCCCTCCAAAAATGGCGGCTGGCCAACCGGAGGTTGGCCAGCCGCCCTACCCCCCCCGCCCGGCCAAGCTGGCAACCGTAGCCCCCTCATCGTATGCCGCTCGGTGCTGACATTTGTCGACCGGCAAAAAATACTTGGCACCCGCCGTGCTTCACCGCGCCCAGAAAACGCGGTGCTCACATTTGTCGACCGGTGAAAAATAGTTGGCAATTCCGGTGCTTGGGTCTGGTCCAACTCATTGCCCACGAAAAGTGGTTCTCAAGTTTCTCGACCGGTGAAAAATACTTGGCACGCGGCGTGCGGGGGTCCGCTTCGCTAGGTCCCCCCCATTTTGACAATTCGACCTCATATCACGAGATTACGTTTTTGGAGTGACCCCGCCGATGCTCGGTTGTCAAGTTTGTCGACCGGCGGAAAAAAGTTGGCAGGTAAATTGCTCGTGTCCGCTTGCAATCCCACGATCAGGTTTGGCAGGAGCTTCAATACACAGCGCGTTCCTTCCAGGAACACTTACCGTGCCCCCGCCGCGCGTAGCTCGAACTGAATACCTTCATGACGGAGCAAATAGGATACGATTTCAAAGAGGTTCTGTGCTTGGGGATTACCTTGCGGTCCCAGCATACGCATCAGGCTCTTGGGCGACCGATGCGTCACCTCCGCCAATTCGCCGAAGCCGACCGTGGCATTGATGTAGTCGCGCAGCACGGTCTTGCCGGTTTCCACGTCTCCGTTAAGCATCGTTTCCACGCCCTCGCGAAGAAGTTCCCGGCGAAAGGTGGGATCGCGTTGCACGCGCGCCTTAATGGTTTCCTTAAAATCGCGGGTCAAAGCCATTACCGATCCCCCTCTTTCTTTCTCTGCTTGTAGTCTTGCCACCTGGCAATTGCCAAGCTGATGTCTGTTTGTTGTCGCTTCTTAGTTCCGCCACCGAGAAGTATCACCAAACAGTCACCGTCCTTACCGAGATAGATTCTGTAACCGGGGCCGAAGTCAATTCTGTACTCAAATACGCCAGACCCTACGCCTTTGACTTTTGAGAAATTACCTTGCCCCAAACGAGTGACCGCCATGGTCACCTTCACGGCGGCCTCCGCATTCAGACCGTCAAACCAGATTGCGTAAGGACTGTTCCCTTTCCGGTCCAAATACTCACGCACATCGACCATAAATGATGGTAACATATGTGATACCAATGTCAAGCGGGATTATTCGGTACTTGCCCCCGCAGCCGCATTGAAATTCGAATCGAACCCAAATCGGACCCAGATCGAGGCTCGCGATAAGGCTACAAGGCTGCATTTGTTGGGTCGAATTCCTAACTTCATTTGGCAACAGTTTTGGGTTCGATTTGGGTTCGATAAGTTTTTCCATGCGCTCCTGACCGCTACTTACGGTGCCTCAGGCTTGCTATGCGTACCGCAGAATATTTGACTTAGCCTGAGACGCTCGATCTCATAACCCAAAGGTCGCTGGTTCAAATCCAGCCCCCGCAACCAACACTATCATACGCACACGAGCTACGCTCAAATCAGACGAGGGACTGATAGGGATGGATAGCCCTATACTCCCGAGAGTCCCTCCCCCCTTCAGGTACAAATCTCCTCTTTCGGTAGAACCATCTTTACGCCCCGGCTGTGTGCTTCCCGCTGCTGGTCGCTGCCCCCCCTTTTTCCCTTAGATATCGCGCGACGTCTGAGCGTTTGCATGGCGCATCAAATCGTGTTGAGTTTCGATGTGCGCGCTCGTCCGCTTGAGCCATGCCCGGCGACTGTAACAGAAGGTGTGCCAGCCGATCGCGCCGGGCCCAGTCCCTACTGCGGCTGGTTTGATCTGCGATCGAGGATGCTCTGCCGCCAATCGGCTTCCTCGTGCCGAGATCTGGGAAGATGAAGTCGTCCGGCCCCTTGTTGGGGTAAGGCGTTTCGTCCCGCCGGCGCAAGATTTCCGGCGCGAGATTTGGACCGAGCGGTAGATTTCCGAAACACGCACTCGGAAGAGTGGTAGCACTTATGGCAGGTTCATCGAGTCCAAGTCTCCCTGGAATGTGTTAGCGGCCGAAATGTCACTCCTCGCACCGAACCCTACGCGGGGTCGTCGCACGTCGGGATTCTGCGCATCAGCTTTGGATGATTCAGACAATTCCCCTGCAAAACCGCGCAAATTGATCTGCCGGCCTCCTTTTGACTGGGGGGTTTCACGCAACTAATTCGCTTATTCCCAGCTATTTGGGGGGGCCGTTGAAATTTTCTGCGAAAACGGTGAAAGGCTAGGACAACTAGTTCCCCAAACCCTATCTCTACGCCATGCGCCGAGCCCATGCTTTGGCATCAGTGTTGCCTTGCTCTCTTTTAGATACCATCTCCCGGGTGGGGGTGCTATCCCCATGTTGGCATTTGGGCGCCCTAGGGTTCCTGAGACCCGAGGCAATACTCTCGACTCCCCCGGTGAAAGGGCCGCGACCCAGCGGTCAGCAGATAGCCTAAACCTCAAAACCATACCAATAAAGCCAGACCCACAGCAGTGTCAGCGGTTATTGCTGAGGCGAGGGCTCCCTTCAAATGAGCCCGCTACCCACATTCCTCTAAGCCAATATCACCATCCAAGCCCGCGGTTTCGGGGGGAGGTGTGACATGTTACCCGTCCCCACCACGTGCCCGTTCTGCGCTTGTGGCTGCGGGTTTTCCTTGTTACCGAACAACGGCAGCTCGGTGGGTGTGACGCCGAGCGAAACCCACTCCGTGTCCCTGGGAAGGCTCTGCGCCAGGGGGTGGAATGCTCATGAAGCTGCCCGCTGGGGTAACCGCTTGAGCCAACCGATGGTCAACCGGAACGGAAAGCAGGAGTTTGTTTCGTGGGACGAGGCGCTTGGTCACATTGCCGCGCGCATCAAGAATTTGACCAATGCGGGCAAGTCTGTGGGCGTGCTTGGTTCTGCCCGAGCCACCAATGAGGAGAACTTTCTGGCCGGCAAGCTTGCCCGGGCTGGTCTCCAAACCAACAATCTCGATTTCTCTTACCGTTCCATTTGTGGCCCGCTATTGACCGGCCTTGAAGAAATATGCGGCGAATCCACTCCTTCCATCAGTCTGCATGACATCGAATCAAGCCAAACGATCTTGCTGATTGAAGGTAATTTGGCTGCGACGCACCCGCGGGCTGCTTCGGCGGTGATGGCCGCAGTAGAAAAGGGCGCTCACCTAGTAACCATAGCCCATGCCAAGACGCAAATTTCGCGCTTGGCTTGCGCGCTGTTATCTGCTGCGCCGGGTAGTGAAGGGGAAGTGATCGATGGTCTGCTCGCCGCGGTCCTACAGCTTGGGCTGGAAGATCAAGCGTCGGTTAGGGTCCATTGTGAAGGGTATCACGCAATGCGGCGTGACCTGGAGACTATCAAGATAACCGCAGAGATGCGCCAGGCGGCGGAGTGGATCGCCCGAGCCACGCGGGCGACATTCTTGATTCCCCCGGTCAGTGGGGAGGGCCTCCCCTCTCGCAGAGAGGCTGCCGCTCTTGCCACCCTGGCCGCAATCACGGGACATCAGGGCCGGCGGGGTTCCGGGCTGATGCCGCTTCTGGCGCGGAGCAATGCGCGTGGGGCCTGCGACATGGGAGTCGCGCCGGATCGCCTTCCCGGTTATCAACCATTGGATGACAACGAATCTCAGCGACGTTTGCAAGGTCTTTGGGGTAAGAGACTTCCCTCAACCCCTGGTTTGAACGTAGAGAACATGTTGCATTCCGTGAGCGCCCTGGTTGTATTAGCCGACGATCCCCCTGCGGTGTTGCCGATGGGCCAGCGGGCGATCGCGGCGCTGGGGGGGATCGAGTTCCTGGTGGTCCTGGATGCCTTCCTCACCCCCACCGCGCAGATGGCCCACGTCGTACTGCCGATTGCGAGCTTTGCTGAGACGGAAGGGACGGTCACCAGCATGGAAGGCAGAGTTCAGAGACTCCATGTTGCCGCCGATCCGCCGGGCGAAGCGCGCCCTGGATGGCAGGTGCTTGCGGAGCTTTGCGCGCGATTCGATGTGGGCACATCGTACCGTTCGGCTCAAGATGTCCTCCGCGAAGTGGGATGTGCTGCGCCAAGGTACGCACACGTGAGCCAATGCGAGGATGTGTGGGGCGGCATAGGTGTGGCAAAAGACTCCGACGGCGGGAAGTTCAGACTTTCTGCCGCTAAAGTGCCCACACTGACCTCTGCTGAAGGTCAGCATGTGCTGGTGCGTGAGGGCGATTATGACTGGGGTCGTGACCCGCTCGTTTCATTTTCTCCGACATTAAGTCGCGACTTTCAGTCAGAGCGAAAGCTTTTTCCGAATGGTTTCGTTGAGATGTGCAAGCAGGATGCCGATGGAGTGGGCGTTCATCCGGGGCGGCCGGTCAGATTGACCTCCGTTTATGGCGAGGCGGTGGTTCCCCTTCGGGTGAGGGCCGACGTCAAGCCCGGCGTGCTGCTGGTGCCTTTTGCCTTTCGCGATCATCTTGCCAACGTGTTGGGAAATCATAGTGTTACGGCCGTTAAGGTAGAACAGGCCTAAGGGGCCGGCAATGGTCTTCACACTACCCAGAGAAGGTACGACCCGATGGCTTGAGAAGCTCCTGGAGGCTGGAGAGGTCATCGCTCCAGTTCGAGGTCCTTGCGGGGATGTCATCTTCCGCACGCTCCGTGCCCCCACCGAGGTCCTGTGGGATTTCGAGAACCCTCTTCACCCACCGAAGCAATTTGTCCTGCCGCAGACTGATCCCCTGGTCAAAATCAAGCTCAACGGGCAGCGCCACGAGGTTGAGCCCATTTACGATGATGTCCCCCGCACGCTCTTCAACGTGCGCAGTTGTGATGTGGCAGGAATTGCCTTCCTCACTCGCATGCACGAAGCGGAGCCCGCCGATGCTTCCTACCTTCGCCGTGCCCAAAACCTCACCGTCATCAGCCTGGCATGCACCACTCCTTGCCCGGCGGGTTTCTGTGTCTGTACGGACTCCGGACCCTTCTTGAGCGTCGGTTACGACCTGCAACTGACAGATCTCGGCGGAAGCTTTCTCGTCGAGGTCGGCAGCGAAAAGGGTGAGACGGCGATGTCCAAGGCTCCGGACCTTTTCCGGAAAGCTACGGAACATGACGTAGCCAAGCGCAAGGCACTCGAGGCAGCAGCGAAAACCCGTTTTGGGCCGGAGACCTGCCATTTTGGCTCGGCCATGCGACGCATTTCGACCGGGCGCGTGCCCGATGCCCTGTGGGAGAAGATGGCGGACTGGTGTCTCGAGTGCGGCGGTTGCAACTTTGTGTGCCCCACCTGCTACTGCTTCAGCGTGAAGGACCTCCGCCAGAATGGCTCTTGGGTACGCTGCCGCACGTGGGATTCCTGCCAGTACGCCGCCTTTACGCTGGAGGCTTCCGGCCACAATCCGCGGGCGCAGCGCAAGGAGCGGATGAAACGCCGCTTCTTCCACAAAGTCAGTGCGCAGTACTACTCCCGCGACAGCGCGGTGGGGTGCGTGGGCTGCGGGAGGTGCATCAAGACGTGCTTAGGCTCGACGCACATGCCGGCGGTAGTCGCCGCCATCAGGAAGGGGAAATGGCATGAATGATGTTTTCCTTCCGGATATAGCCCGCCTCGAGAAGGTCCGGGATGAAACGCCTGACACCAAGACCTTCACTTTGCGCTTCCGCGACCACGCGGATGGGAACCATTTTCATTTCCTTCCCGGGCAATTCCTGGAGCTATCCGTATTCGGATGCGGTGAGGCGCCGTTTTGCATTGCCTCCAGCCCCACACGGCCCGGCGTCCTGGAAACCACGGTCCGGCGCACCGGGCAGTTGACCGATCAGTTGCACCGGCTCGGAAGTGGCGACGAGGTAGGCATCCGCGGTCCCTTTGGCAACGGCTTCGACGTGCAAGCGGCTTGCGGCAAAGACTTGCTTTTTGTGGCTGGGGGGATTGGATTGCCCCCGCTGCGCAGTTTGATTTGGAACGTCCTGGATGAGCGGGACGATTATGGCAAAGTGACCATTCTATACGGCGCGCGGACGCCGTCGGACTTGGTTTACAAGGATGAGCTCGTAGAGTGGGGCAAGCGCTCGGATGTGGAACTGCTGGTTACCGTGGACGTGGCCCCGCACGAGTGGACGGGAAATGTCGGGGTAGTACCCATTCTGTTCCAGAAGGTCACCCTTCACCCGGAATCGACCCTTGCCTATGTGTGCGGCCCGCCAATCATGATCCGGTTTGTGGTCCGGGATCTTCTTGCCCGCGGGTTCAAAGAGGAGTCAGTCATCTCGACCTTGGAACGCATGATGCAGTGTGGCATCGGCAAATGCAATCACTGTGCCATTGGCCATCGCTATGTCTGCCGCGACGGACCGGTTTTTAACTATCACCAGATCGCGGAGTTGGTGGAATAGCGACCATGGACTTACAACAACAGCTCGCCGCGGGTATTCAAGGCAACGTCGTCGTCATGGGCATTGGCAATCCCTGCCGTGGTGACGACGCTGCCGGCAGCCTGGTAGCTCAAAAAATCAACGCTGCCCCCGGCGTACGCGTAATCGATGCCCAGGAGGTTCCGGAAAGCTACGTGCGCCAAGTGGTAGGCGAGGGGCCCGACACCGTGGTGCTGATCGATTCCGTTGATCTCAATTCCGCCCCCGGCTCTGTCGCGGTGTTGGATAAGGATCAAGTGGCGGGTTATTGGCCGAGCACGCACCGCGTGCCCCTGACCCTGCTGATGGACTACCTCGCGCGGGAAACCCATGCCCGCGTCTGTCTGATTGCTATTCAGCCGCGTGGGACGGGTTTTATGCAACCCATGAGCGGAGAGGTGCACGCGAGCGTGGCGGGAATCGCCCGCGTGTTGAACGATGTTTTCGAGGCTGCGCGCCGTAGCGAGCCGCAGAGTCGTAGCGCCGGGCTTTAGCCCAGCACTTGGAGTGCGGCCGCCAAGCGGCCGCCGCGGCAGTCGCGCCGATGAGAGGAAGCGTATGGACGTGATCACCTCAATTGCCGTCCTCATACTGATCCTGCCCGCAGCGGGAGCTCTCTTATCCGCGCTCCTCAAGGACCGGGCCCGCCCCGCGGCGGTAGCGATTGCCGCCACGGCGACCGGCCTGGCGGTGTGGCTTACGTTCTCCACCTACCATGCCGGCCTAAAGGCCGGCGCTACGTTCGGCGCGTCTTTCACCCGAATGTTGGGGGGGCTTCCCTGGCTGCGCGGCATTGTCGATGCACCCATCTTCGGGGTTCTTATCGATCCCCTGGCTTCCGTGATGCTGCTGGTGGCGGTGCCGATCGGATTCCTCACCGTCCTCTATTCCACTTCCTACCTTACCGACAAAAACGCGGAGCACCCGGTAGGGAGTGAGCATTACGGCCGTTACTATTTCTGGCTCATGCTCTTCATCGCCAGCATGGTCGGCGTGGCCATTGCACCGAATTTTTTCCAACTGTTCGTCTTCTGGGAAATGACGACTTTGTGCTCGTGGGCGCTGATCTCTTTCCGCCAGGACGAGAAGAGCTTACGGGCGGGATTCAAGGCCCTTTTGATGACCCACGTCGGAAGTGCCTTCTTCTTGCTGGCGATCCTTATTATTTTTGCCCGTACCAATTCATTTGATTTCTCCGCTATCGGCCGGCTGCCCGAGGGTCTGAAATCATGGGTTTTACTCTTTCTGCTGATTGCCGCCTGGGCGAAGGCAGCGCAAGTGCCCCTGCAAACGTGGCTGCCGGATGCCATGGAAGCGCCCACTCCCATTAGCGCCTATCTGCACGCCGCGGCCATGGTCAAGGCCGGCGTATTCCTGATGGCCAGAACGGTGAGTAGCGGGTGGGACATTCCACCGAAGATGGCTTTGCTGATGGCCGGCATGGCGCTGCTCACCATTTTTGTCGCTCTCTCTTTCTATTTCGTTCAGGATGATCTGAAGCGGTTGCTTGCCTACTCCACCATCGCTCATCTCGGATACGTGATGCTGGGCATCGCCATGGGAGGTCTGGGATCAACCCTGGCGTTCCGGGGCGCCGTATTGCACATCATCTGCCACGGCTATAGCAAGGCCACCCTCTTCTTTTGCGCCGGCTCCATCGCCTATGTCACCGGAACTCGCAAAATATCGGCCCTGCGCGGCCTGGGAAAGATTATGCCGCTCACGGCCACGGCATTTTTCGTCGGCCTCCTGAGTGTTACCGGAGTTCCACCCCTGGCCTGCTTCTGGAGCAAGTTCATGATCCTCTCGGGCGCCATGCGCCTTTCCGGCCCCATTGGACCGCTCATCGTCATCTTCATCCTTTGCGAAACGCTGGTCTCCTTCGGATGGATGCTTTACATCGCGCAAAAGATCTTCCTGGGCGCGCCCCTGGTGGCGGTGGATGTCCCGGTCGATCCCCCGTGGCCCATGGATTCCACTTTGGTCATCCTGATGATCGGCTGTGTGGTAGCCCCGCTGGTGGGGATGCCGCTGGTGCAATTGATTGGGAAATAAAATGGTTCATTCCGTTTGCGACTTGAAAGGGCGACGTTATGGGCTTTCCGCGAGGCTGGCGGGAGAATCTCGTAGCGCGGGCGTCCCGCCCGCTGTCGCGGGAGCGTCCCGCTCCCGCGAATTGCGCGGGCAGGATGCCCACGCCCCAGCGGGCGAGACGCCCGCGCTACGACGGTTAGTGGGGAAATAGCATGGACAATGCCGTTCGCAACATCGAAGCCAGCATCGTGATCCTGATTGTGGGTTCCCTGGTGAGCCTGCTTTTTGCGCGTAACCGGAAATTGTGCGGCTGGGTCAGCTTCGCTTTCGTTTGCGCCTCATCGCTGTTCACCGGACTCGCAGTGGTAGGAGCCTGCACCGTCGCCTCGGGCGAACAGACGCTCCTATCGTTGCCCCAACTGGGCGCCAGCTTCACGCTGCGGGTTGACCCCTTGAGCGCCATCTTCCTGGGCATTGTGGCCGTGATTGCCCTGCTGAGCGCGCTGTACTCCGTCCGCTACATGGAGCACTACAGGCACGATAAGGTGGGGAAGTTCTTCCCGCTTCTTCTCCTCTGCATCGCCAGCATGACGGGAGTTCTGGTGTGCACGGATTTCTTCTTCTTCCTCATTTTCTGGGAATCCATGACCTTGACGTCCTACTTCCTGGTGACGTTTGAGAGCGAGAACCCCGCGAGCCAGCGAGCTGGCCTGAAGTATTTCATCATCACCCACGGCGCAACCCTGTGCATGGTGGCCGCGGCGCTGGTGCTCTGGAGGACATCCGGCTCGTTTTCTTTCGATGCCATCCGGCATACACTGTCCGCGCTGCTGATCACTCGGCCATTCCTGGCCAACACGACCATCTTTCTCTTCTTCCTGGGGTTTGCCACCAAAGCGGGAATCCTGCCCATGGGCGATTGGCTCCCCGATGCCCATCCCGTGGCCCCTTCCGGCATGAGCGCCACGCTTTCGGGCGCGCTCGTCAAACTGGGAATCTATGGGCTGATTCGCCTTTTCTGTTCATTTTTGCTGGCGTCACCCTCGCTGCAGATCTGGGGAATCATTCTGGCCCTCGCTGGCACGGGATCGCTTTTCGTCGGGACATTGACCGCCCTGCGGCAGACCGACACCAAGCGCCTGATGGCCTTCCACACCATCGGGCAAATCGGTTACATCTGCCTGGGGCTGGGCGTGGGCGTCTACTGCTTGCAGTCGTACCCGGCGCTGGCCTCGATTGCTCTGGCGGGAGCGATTTTGCACGCGGTAAACCATGCCTGCTTCAAGTCGTGCTTGTTCCTGGGAGCGGGGTCGGTGCTTTACCGCACCGGCCTGCGCGACATGGACAAGCTGGGCGGCCTGGCGGCTTTTATGCCCTACACCAGCGGAACAACGACCATCGCCTCATTGAGCATCGCGGGCGTGCCGCCGTTCAACGGATTCACGAGCAAGTGGCTCATCGTTGCCGGGTGCCTGTTGGCGGGAATGCGATTCCCCTTGTTCCTCGTGCTGGGTCTGGTGGCGCTCTTCATTTCGCTCGCCACGCTCGCTTCCTTCCTCAAGGTGCTGGGATCGGTCTTTCTCGGCAAGGCGGATGAGAGCCTGGGAATTAAGGAAGTACCGGTATCCATGGTCGTGCCGCAGGTAGTGCTTGCCGCCCTGTGCGTGCTGTTGGGCATCTTTCCCCAGCTCGTGTTGCGTTTCGTCGGGCATGCCATCGAGGGTGTCACTTCCCTTCCCGCATCGGGACTTGATGCGAGCCGGATCTGGGGTGGACTGTTACTGACGGATGGGTCGCCGGTGGGATTCTGGTCGCCCCTCGCCATCCTGGCCGCCTTGGCCATCCTGGCCTTGATCTCCTATGGCATCCAGCGCGCGGGAGGAGCCCAGGTGCGGTCGGCGCCGGTGTGGTACTGCGGAGAAGAACACGCTCCGGCCACGGTCCGCTACCCCGCCAGCAGTTTCTACCTGCCCTTCAAACACGCTTTCCAGGGAATCTATCCGAGCGGAACAATCCATGTGCCGAAATTCCCGGCTCCGCTTCGGCGGGCGCTTGATTTTGACCGATGGCTGTATACGCCGACCATCAAGATGATTGACCGGGCCGCAGGCCGCGTGAGCAGAACGCACGTCGGAACCCCGCAAGTTTATCTTCTGTGGATAGTGATTGGGGCCGTGATAGTGACAGGAATCCTCCTGTTGGTGCATCGCTGAGGAGATGGGAATGACGATTACCGAGCAGTCGACCGTTACGCGAGTTGAGGAAACCGTTGCCGCACGCTGCGACGGCGCTTTCCTGTCAGGGACGCAGCCGCAGGCCGATACCCTCCATTTCAAGATCGAGAAGCGGGCCATGCGAGCGGTGGTGGAAGCGCTGGCGAGCGAGCTGCACGCGCGCTTCATGATTTCGGTGGGGACGGATACCCGATCCCTCAACGGCGACTTCGCAATCTTGCATCTGTTTTCACTGGATCGCGAGCATCTCTACGTTCTGCTGGAATCTCCCGTTTCCGAAGAGGACCTGAAGGTTGCATCGATCACCGACATCATCCCGGGGGCAAACTGGGCCGAGCGGGAATACCGCGATGCCATCGGCGTGCATCCCGAAGGGCACCCGGATCCACGCCGCCTGCTCCTAGCCGACGACTGGCCGGAAGGCGTCTACCCCTTGCGCCGGGATTTTCCTTATAACTACCAGCCTCCTCGCGCGGAGAATGTTGCCCCGCAGATGCGCGAACCGCCCAAAGGGGCGAGTGTGGTACCGCTGGGGCCTTTCTTTCCCGTACTCGAGGAGCCCTCCTACTGGCGCATGTTCGTGGAAGGCGAGACGATCGTGGGATGCGATACTCGCCTCTTTTACAACCACCGGGGAATTGAAAAGCTCGGCGACAGCGTCATGACCTACGGCCAGATCCCGTATTTGGCCGAGAGAATATGCGGGATTTGCGGCTTCATTCATTCCACCTGCTATTGCCAGGCGGTGGAGAAGGCGGCGGGCATCGAAGCGCCGCGCCGGGCCCGCTACATCCGAACGATCCTGCTGGAGCTGGAGCGCATCCATTCCCATCTGCTCTGGTTGGGCATTGCCGGACACATCATCGGCTTTGAAACGGTGTTGATGCAGACCTGGCGAATCCGTGAGCCGGTCATGTGGCTCTGTGAAGAGATTTCCGGAAACCGCAAGACCTATGGGATGAATACGGTCGGCGGGCTGAGTCGCGATCTCCGCAATGAGACAAAGCCCAAGCTCATCGAGACCCTCGCGCAGGTGGAAAAGGAGACCATCGCCGTTCGCAACGCGGTGGTTGGGGACTCGACGCTTCATGCCCGGACCAAGGGAGTGGGCGTGCTGACCAACGATTGGGCAAAGAAAATCTGTGCGGTGGGCCCGCCGGCCAGAGCTTCGGCGGTGGCCATCGATGCGCGCATCGATCACCCATATGCGGCGTATGACGAACTGCCCCCAAAGATCGCGACCGAAGAGGCGGGGGATGTTTGGGCGCGCGTGCTGGTGCGCGTCAACGAGTTGCTGGATTCGATTCGGCTGGTGCGCGAGGGTCTCGCTTCCCTTCCCGAGGGGCCGATTTGTGCGGAGATCAAGGAGGCGATACCGCCCGGAAGGGTTGGCGTGTCCGTGGTCGAGGCGCCGAGGGGCGAGGCTGTCCACTTTGTCCTGACGGGCGGTGATAACCGGCCATATCGGTGGAGAGTGCGGGCCCCAAGTTATCCGAACCTGCAAGCTCTGCCGGCCATGGTCCAGCAGGCAAACATCGCGGACGTGCCGATTACATTGGGGAGCCTGGACCCCTGTTTCTCCTGTACGGAGCGCCTGGAGACTGTGGATAGAAGGACCCATGAAGTCAGGGTCTATTCCCACGCGGAGATTCTGGAGATGTCCAGAAGGCGCCGTGGAACGTAGCGCCACGTGAGGCAGCGATCATGCGGTTGGGGGGGCCTGCTGCAGGAGGGAGGTTCGCCGTAGAGATTCGGATGGTGTTCATCGCGCGGGCGTTAGCTCTACTGTGGGCTGGATTCTGGATCTCTTTCTTCGTGGCAGAAGGCTGGGCATGGCGCTCGCCTTGGCGGGTGATGGCGTTCTGGGCAGGCGTAGGCCTTGCATTCAGCATCTTGGCACTACTGCCGTGGAAGTGGCAGACAACCGGAGGCGTTCTGCTCGTGGTAACCGGCTTGTTGGTTGCAGTGGGTTATGCATGGTGGTCGACGCCGCGGCTACCGTTCACGAGCCGTGCGATTACGACCGTCGTCTTCGGTGGACCTCCACTCGTAGCTGGGATCCTCTTCCTGATTCATCCTGGGACTCTGAGTGCCCAAAGAGGACATTGAGGAATGATGGCTGGAAAGCTAAAAAGTTACCATCTTGAAATGCAGAACACTCATGGCGGAGGGCTGCGATGACGGTCTGGCACATCAAAGTACTCCTGCTCGGCTTGCTGAACGTGGCGGCCGCTCTACTGCTGTCGCCACTTTGCGAGGGAATCATGCGCAAGATTCGCGCCGCGATCCACTCGCGCATCGGGCCTCCCATCACGCAGCCCTATTGGGACATCTTGAAGCTCCTGGGTAAGGAAGACCTGCGAAGCACGGGGGGAGTGGTCTATGCGGGCCTGCCGGCTCTCACCCTGGCGTCCGTTCTGCTTCTCGCCGCCTTGGTCCCCATGGGCACGCCCGCGCCGCTGGCCTTCGCCGGCGACATGATCGTCGTGATCTACGTCGCGGCGATGAGCGGCGTCGCCATCATGTTGGCGGGGTTCGCCAGCGCGAGTCCTTATGCTTCCATCGGGAGCTCGCGCGAAATGATGATGCTTCTATCGGTTGAACCCATCCTGGCCATTGCCCTTGTTGTCGGCGCGTTCAAGGCAAAAACCCTGGCACTCGGTGGCATTGCCAACTGGCAGGTACAGAATGGTCCCAGCATCAGTTTGGCGATAGCGGGCGTGGCATTTTTCCTCGCGCTGCAAGCCGTGGCAGGTAAGTTGCCGTTCGACATTTCTGAGGCCGACCAGGAAATCATGGGCGGTCCAATGATCGAGCAAAGCGGTCCGCGCCTGGCGCTCTTCCGCTGGGCAATGTGGGTGAAGCAGCTCGTGTTCGCTTTCTTGCTGGTGGAAGTGTTCTTTCCCTGGCCACACTTTGGGATTTACCCGATCGATTTGATCGCGACCGTCGTGAAGGTGCTTGTGGTGCTCGTCCTGGTGACGGTTATTGATGTCGTCAATCCAAGGCTTCGTATCGACCAGGCCATGGGTTATTTCATGCGCGTCGGGGTATCGTCCCTGGCGGCCCTGGCCTTTGCGGTGATTGGGAAGTAGCAGGAGGTTAAGGTGTTCCTGAGCAAACTGCGAGAGGCATGGATTTGCTTGAAGGCGGGGCGCGTGACCCTCGGATACCCGTTTTCACCGCACGAGCCCAAACCTGGATTCCGCGGCAAGATCACTCTCGATGCCGATTTATGCTTCGGATGCGGCGGATGTGCCAATGTCTGCCCGGCCGCCGTGATTGTGGTGTCGGACAGGGAGCAGCACATGAGGTTGCTGGAATTCTTCTGGCGCCGGTGCACGTATTGCGGCCGGTGCGAAGAAGTTTGCCCCGAGGATGCCATCCGCCTCAGCCAACAATTCGAAACCGCCACGAACGCTCCCCAGGATATGTACATGCGGCTCGAGGTTTTCATGGGACCCTGCCAAAGATGCGGCCGATGCTTCCCACCCCCAACAGCGCTCGACCGGATGATGAAAACCGGGTTTAGGGACGGCTTGCATGGAGGGAGAGCATGAACCCGGAAGCGCTGCACACGAATTTGATTGAGACCCTGAGCTTGACCCTGGTGATTACCTCGGTGGCTGCGGTCGAGATGCGGCGGCTTAAGTTCTCGATTGTCGCCTACCTCTGCCAGGCACTCCTGATCGTGGGTCTGCTCCTGAGCTTTGCGGCTGTCAACCATGCACTCTACTGGTGGGCTGCCACCGCCCTGGTCACCAAGGCGATCCTTACACCCTGGGTCCTGTTCTGGGCGATCCGCGGTATAGATGACCGCGAATTGAAGCCGGTCATCGGTTTTGGCCCCTCCGCCGTGATTGCCGCCTTACTGATGTTGGGGTTTTTCCACCTCACCCACAGTCGGACCACGCTTCTCGCGCCCACCGCGATGGCGCAACTCGAGGTGTTCAGAACAAATTTGGCGGTAGCGTCCACGGTTTTCGCGCTGGGCCTGTATGCGGTGCTGACACGACGGGATGCGATCAAAACGGTGATCGGCCTCTGCCTGCTTGAAAACGGCGTGCACCTGAGTTTGGTGAGCCTGGCGCCCGGCTTGCCGGAAACCGCCCTCTTCGGCGTGGCGACGGAGGTGGTTGTGACCGTATTCCTTCTGGTCTACGTGATCGGGGGAGTGCGGCAGGAATTCGGGTCCACGGATACCTTCAGGCTGCATGAATTAAGGTGGTGAATACGATCAAGCGGTTCGGACAAAGGATGTACATATGGCGGGAGACGTCCTGACAGAGACATCAATCGTACCGGCGGTTGTATTCCTCTTACCGATGCTCGCGGGCGTGGTCGTGTTCTCGGCCACGCGCATGGGCCGCACTTTTCAACAATGGATCTGCGTTCTGACCGCGACACTGGTCACCGGGTTGTGCGCCTGGATGGCGTATCGCGTTCTGGAAGGGGTGGTGCTGACCACCTGGAGTGGCGAACTCCGCGTCGATGCCCTGAGCGCCTTGATGGTGGTCATCATTGGCGGCATCGGATTGCTCACCTCGGTTTACTCCGTACGATACCTCGAAGAGCGCATGGCGGAGGCGACTGCCGCGCGCCGCATGCGGATATTCTACGGCCTGCTGATGTGGTTTCTCGGGACCATGCTGTGGGGATGCGTGACCAACAACGTGATCATGTTGTACGTCGCCATTGAAGCCACCACCCTCACCTCCGGCCTCCTCGTCGCCTTCTATTGGGATCGGCGCGCGCTGGAAGCGGGCTACAAATACCTCATGTTGCTCACGATTGGGATTACCTTCGCTTTGTTCGGTTGTGTGTTGCTTTACGCCGGGGCCGCGGCCACGGATAAACTGGCGGGAGCGAGCGCTCTGCTGATCAGCAACATCCGGAACGTGGCGCAATTCATACCGAGCGGCACAGCGGCGATTACCATCGCGTTCCTCGTGATCGGATTCGGGACCAAAGCGGGCATTGCGCCATTTCATCCCTGGCTCCCTGACGCGCATGCGGAGGCGCCGACACCGATTAGCGTGCTGCTTTCAGGCGTGATGATCAAGATGGCGCTGTATGCTATGGCCCGCACGGTGAGCATTTTTTACCCCGCCTGGCCTCAGGTCACGATCTTCCTCGTGGCGCTGGGCGCCTTCACCATGCTGCTCGGCATTATCCTGGCGTTGACCCAAGACGACCTCAAGCGCTTGCTCGCGTATTCATCCGTGAGCCAGATGGGCTATGTGCTGGTCGGCATCGGCCTCGGAACGTACCTGGGATGCTACGGCGGCCTTTATCACTTGCTGAACCATGCCATTTACAAGTCCCTGCTGTTCATGTGCGTGGGTGCGGTGATGTATGCCACGGGCGCGCGGCGAATAACCGAGCTCGGCGGATTGAGAAGGCAGATGCCCATCACGAGCGCGTGTTTCTTTCTTGGGGCACTGGCGATTGCCGGCTTCCCACCGCTCAATGGATTCTGGAGCAAGCTGACCGTCTATCTGGCGCTGGCCAGGGCCGGACTGTGGTGGGCGGCGGCTATTGCCGTTGTGGTGAGTATTTTGACCATGGTCGTTATGGTGCGGGCGGCGTACAGAGTGTTTTGGGGAGAGCGAGGCTCAATCAGCACCCCCACACCGGTTGTGCGGGAAGTGCCGGCGCGCATGTGGGTCCCCATGGTGTTCCTGGCGGGGATGTGCGCACTGCTTGGAATTTACCCGCAAATGCCCTACCCGCTGCTGGATCGTGCCGCAGCGGTTCTGGCCACCCTGGGAAGGTAAAAGGTGGAAATATGCTAAAGGACCTTTGCCGAAAGGCGCTGGGCAAAGCGCTTTGGGTGTATCACGCCAATTGTGGAGCGTGCAACGGATGTGATATCGAAATCATCAATGTCCTAACTCCATATTATGACGCCGAGCGCTTCGGGATCAAGCTCGTGGGGTCGCCCCGGCACGCGGATGTCATATTGATTTCCGGCCCCGTCACCCGGCAAGTCGAGCCGGCGCTGAAAAGGCTGGTGGAAGCCGTTCCCAATCCGAAGCTGACGTTCGCGGTCGGCTCGTGTGCGACGGGAGGCGGCTGCTGGTTCGACACCTATAACGTGATGGGAGGCGCAGACAAGGTAACTCCCGTTGATTTTTACATCCCGGGTTGTCCGCCCCGGCCGGAGGCCATTCTCTATGGAGTGGCGGTTGCATTGGGGTTAGTGCCGAAGAAAGTTGCCGAGGAAAAGCTCCATCAGGAGACCCTCGAGGAGTTGGCGTGCGGTAAATCCATTGTCACGGGTAAGGGTGTCTAAAAAAGCCTTAAGGGGAGGAGAATCATGGAGACTTTAAGCTTAGAGAAGATTTTGGACGAACATCCAATGTTTAGAGGTATGAAGGAGCAACATCTGCGAACCCTCGTCGAGAGCGCAACCGTCGTGCGGTTCGAACCCGGAGATGTGATCTTCGAAGAGGGTGAACCGGCTCGCCGGTTTTATCTGATTCGGACGGGCAGGGTGGCACTGCAACTGGTGTCCTATCGAATCGAACCCTATACGCTCATGACCCTCGAAGAAGGCGACATCATCGGGTGGTCGTGGCTCTTTCCGCCCTATCGCTGGAAATTCACTGCCCGAGCGCTCGGGGTGATACGGGCTATCTCCATTGACGGAAAGAGCGTCTGTGCGAGATGTGACCAAGACCACGATCTGGGGTACGAACTCATGAAACGATTTGCGCAGATTATCGAAAACCGCGTCGAGGCGCTTTCCGTGCACCTTGTGGCGATTGAAAAGTAGCGATTGAAGAATGAAAACCCAATCTGAATGCATCGATGGAGGAGGATTCCCATGGAAACTCTGCACCACATTCTGACTGCCCACCCGTTTTTCCATGATCTTCCCGCGCGGCACATCGAAACTGTCGTCGGCTGTGTTTCCAACGTACGCTTCAAGGCCGGAAAGGTCATTTTCGATGAAGGCGAGGAGGCTAATCATTTCTACTTGATCCGCGAAGGGAAGGTAGCGCTGCGGATTCATTCCGAACGGCGCGGCCCCCTGACGATCCTGACCCTCCACGCCGGTGACATCCTCGGGTGGTCGTGGCTTTTTCCTCCTTACCGTTGGAAGTTCTCCGCCCAAACTATCGAGGAGACGCGCGCGCTTGCCGCGGACGGGACGTGCCTTCGGGAAAAAGCCGAACGCGACCACGATCTGGGTTACGAGCTCCTGAAACGATTCGCGCACATCGTCGAGGAGCGCCTTGAGGCCACACGGCTACAGCTCTTGAATGTTTACCAGGATCAGTGAGGGATCAAAACTCAATCAACGTTTAACGCTCGTAAACATTGAGGAGTCTTATGGGTGTTGCCCGAACCCGCTCCTCAATGCAATTTCCATTCTCCAGAATTGACTGCGCGGAGCGAATGGTGCCACGTCCCGCCCGCTTAACAAGATGCTGAGAAGTCCGCGTCAGACGGTCTTGACCGGGGCGGCGGGGATGTTGGGGAGCGGCTTCCCTTCCCCCGGCCCGTGCAACTTCTGGCAGGGTTTTCTTCGGCGCGCCAAGTGGAGATAATCCAGCACCAACTGCCGCTTGAGATGCTGGATCGCCTTGGCAGGGTCCACACCCTTGGGACAGACGCGCGAACACTCTCCGGCGTAGTGGCAGCGGAAGGCGCCGTGCGCGGAGCCCGTTTGAGCGTCGCGATCGCGCCGCCCATTGTCTCGAGTATCCTGGTTATACCGCTGCGCAGCCGACAAGGGCATGGGCCCCAGGTATCGCGCGTCGGTGGCCAAGGTGGGGCATGCCGCCATGCAACAGCCGCACTTGATGCAGTAACTGAATTGGAGATAGCGCTCAAGCTCCGCGGGAGACTGGTAGAACTCCCCTTGCGGGTCGTTGATTTCTGCTTCATCCATTCGCACGATGTAGGGCTTGAGCGAGCGATGTTTCTCAAACATCGTCAGGAGATCAGGGACGAGGTCACGGATGATCGCGAAATTCGGCAAAGGCCCTACGGCGAGATCGGTTGTCGCAATGTGGAAGATTTGAGTGTTGCAGGCCAGCGTGGGGTGGCCGTTCAGGAGCATGCCGCACGATCCACAGATACCCATGCGGCACGAATACCGCCAGGCGAGCGAGGCATCCAGGTTCTCTTTAATGTAGTGCAGGCCGTCCAGCACCGTCATGCCGGCGCGCGCGGGTACGGTGTAAGTCTGCACGTACGGTTCGCGATCGCGCTCCGGATTGTAACGCATGACGTGGAACTTGATGGGCCGTGTGGTTATGCTGGTCTCAGGCATGGCTACCCCCTCACTCCGGCTTTGGCGATGGCATGGGCCGCGATGGCGCCCCAGGTGCCCAGACCGAGCAGGCCCAGTCCCGCCATCAGCAGGACGAAGGTGATGGCCTTTTCGGCGGCAGGCTTCAGCGTCAACTCAAATAGAATGGTACGCAAACCATAGAGACCGTGATAAAGCGCCACGGCGAGGAGGAGTACGTAAGTGAAGGTGAAGAACAGATGGCCATCGCGAAACAGACTGTTCGCTTTGGAAATCGCCTCCCCGGCGAAAGGAGCAAAGAGATGAGTGATGCCGCCCACGTGCATGATGGTCATATGGAGGCCGAGAAGGAAGAGGATCACCACGCCCGCCGCCATGTGCCAAGTCCAGTATTTCGTTTCGCGCATTTCTCCTCCTACTTCGCCAGTCCTAAGAATTCATAGCCGCCAGCCGCAAGGAAAATCGCTGCCAGGATCATCATGGAGATGAGGAGGGGCCGCTGGACGTTCAGTGACGTCTTGTAGGGATAGATTGGTTCGATGGGCTTGCCGACCGCGAAGCCCAGTTCGACCAGAACCAGGCGGACGCCGTTAAAGGCATGGTAGGCAAACGCCGTGAAAACCAGAAACTCCCCGAACTTGAAGAGGGGCTGGTGAAAGACTCCCCCTTCGACCCACAGGTAGATGCCCCGGGCGCGCAGGCTCGTTACCACCACGTGCATCAGGAAGTAGGAAAGGATTCCCAGGCCGGTGAGGCGATGCAGAATGTAAGCGTAGCGCTCCACGCCCCAGCGCCCACCTCCCAGCCATCCCCACAGCCCGAGCCGATTATCGTATCTTATGATTTCGGCCATACTCACTCTCCACTAATTGCCGATTTTCGATTGACGATTGCCGATTGAGAACCAAGTCCCACGCGTCGTTGTTTTTCAACCGTCAATCGCAAATCGGCAATCGTCAATATCTTCGTTCCACTGGCTTCCAATTCGTAATCGTCACGGGCTTATAATCCAGCCGCGGCTTGCCGCCGGTGTAGTAAACCATGGAGTGACCCAGGAACTTCTGGTCGTCGCGTTGGGTAAAATCCGTCCTCGCATGTCCCCCACGGGATTCCTGCCGTGCAAGAGCCGCAAAGAGCAGCACCTCAGCCAACTCCAGCATGTTTTCGGTCTCCATTGCCTGAATGAGGTTCGTGTTATAGATGCGGCTCTTATCCTGGAGGGTGATATTCCTGAATCGCTGCTTCAAGTCGGCAATCTTGTTCAAACCCTCTTGCATGGATACGCCGGTGCGGTAGACGCCCGCGTGCTTGTCCATCAGAGTGCGTAGCTCCCGGCGGATGCGGGCCGGGTTCTCCGCCCCACTCCGCTTCAGGAGGCCGTCGAAAATACGCTTCTCCTCTTCCCGGACCTTGTCTTCCGGCACGTCGCTGAGTTGCGCGCCGTGTTCGAGGTGCTTCGAGATCCCGCCGCCGGTCATGCCGCCCCACACAAGGCATTCCGCCGTGGAGTTGCACCCCAGGCGGTTCGCGCCGTGCATCGAGTGGCACGCCACCTCGCCCGCAGCCCAAATGTTTTCCACCTTGGTCCGGCCGTCGATGTCAGCCTCAATTCCCCCCATGGAGTAGTGAGCCACGGGCCGGATGGGGATCTGCTGCGTGATCGGATCGATGCCCAGGAACTTCATGCATACTTCCCGAATCAAGGGCAAACGCTTGTTGATCCGCTCCGCCCCCAGGTGCGTCAAATCAAGGTAGATGTAGTCAAGGCCATCGGGCCCAGGTAATCCACGCCCCTCGAGGATTTCCGTCATCTCGGACCGGGAAACGATATCGCGCGGCGCCAGCTCCATCATCTTGGGCGCGTACTTCTCCATGAACCGTTCGCCCTTACTGTTGCGCAGGTAGCCGCCCTCACCGCGACAGCCTTCGGTCATCAAGATGCCCGAGGGCACAAGGCCCGTCGGGTGAAACTGGAGAAACTCCGGGTCCTCCAAGGCCAGGCCTGCGCGGTAGGCGATGGCTTGTCCATCACCCGTGACGGTTTGCGAGTAGGTGGTGAACCCATAGAGGTTGCCCAATCCCCCCGAAGCAATCAGCAGCGCCTTACCGCGCAAGACGCAGAACTCTCCCGTCGGCAGATCGTAGAGCGTGAGGCCGGCGAATCGCCCGCCGTCGAGAAGCAAGGAAGTGACGAAGCATTCATCGTAGCGGCGGAAGTTCGGGAATTTGACCAGGGTGTCGAAGAGTGCCTGCATTTCGAAGAAGCCGGTCTTGTCAGCCGCCATGCACGCCCGCGGAAAGGAATGCCCTCCAAACGGCCGCTGCATAATGCGGCCATCGTCACGGCGCGACCACGGGCATCCCCAGTGCTCGAGCAGCCGGATTTCATCGGGCGAGGTTCGCACAAAACGGTCCACCACATCCTGGTCCGCCAGGAAATCGGCTCCTTTCACGGTGTCCCAGGCATGCAACTCAAGGCTGTCCCCTTGCTCGGGGCGCATCACCGCGGCAGTGCCTCCCTCGGCGCACACCGAATGCGAACGCATGACTTGCACCTTCGAGACGATGCCGATGTTGGCCCTACCTCGCGTTTTGATACAGATCTCTACGGCGGCACGTAACCCCGCGAGTCCGGTTCCCAGGATCAAGACATCATGAGTTATCTGCTGCATGATTCACATGCTCCTTGGGGCTTCCCACACCCCGACCGGAGGGATGAGCAAAACAATAACCACCCTGCCTGGAAATACTTTAGGGACTCCGTCGATTCGGGGCCACCTGGCCGGTTGCCATTCTGGCACTCGGTCGCCCTGAAATCGAGGGACATTAAGTCCGGCCCCCGAGATTTCGGGATCACCAAAAGTCATGGCCATACGCGTATGCACCAAGCCCGGATGAAAGCGGCACTCGCGCCAGCCACTTCTTCAGGATTGCGGTCCTGTTGCGCTCTCGAAAATGGCCTTGCCAAGTGGAAGTGAGTGTTAATATGGCCGGCTGAGCATAGAGTCATTTCGTTGTATCCGGAGGACTAATACTATGTTCAAGGTACTGACAATTGCTCGCGAGTATGGCAGCGGCGGCGCTGTTATTGGCCGCCGCATCTCCGAACGGCTCGGATGGAAACTTCTGGACAAGGCGTTCATCGACAATGTCGCCCATGCAGCGAAAGTCGATCCGCAACTGGCACGGCGCTTTGACGAACGCACAGATTCGTGGCTTCAGCGGCTCGCCCACCAGGGGGCGGGACGATGGCGAGGGGCCTTCGAGGGAGCCGTCATCGTTAGCCAGCCAGACTTTTTCGATGCAGAAACGATGGCGGCGCTGGCGCAGAACATGATCGAAGAAGCCTGTCAGCGAGGCAACTGTGTGATTGTCGGCAGGGGAGCCCAATGCGTGCTGCGGGGCCGCAAGAATGCCTTTCACGTCTTCATTTACGCGCCCTGGGCCGAGAGAGTCGCGCGCGTCCGGCAGCGCCTTCCGGGCACGAGGGACATTGAAGGGCTGATCCGGTCGACGGATCGCCAGCGTGCCGACTTCATTCGGACCTACTTTGGGTGTAACTGGATGGACCCGCACCTCTACCATCTGATGATCTGCTCAGAACTCGGCGAAGCCCTGGTGGAATCAACTATCGTTGAAGCCCTTGCCAAGGTAGACTAACAGTACATTCTCGGACTGAACGATGAGCCCTCCAGCTACAGACGGACCCTCACCAAACCGTTGGCTGATTGCGATTGCCGTCATGTCGAGCGCCATCATGGAGGTGCTGGACACATCGGTGGTAAATGTCAGCCTGCCGCACATTGCCGGGAGTATGTCCGCCAGTGTCGATGAAGCGACCTGGGTATTGACCTCGTATCTGATTGCCAACGCGGTGATACTGCCCATCAGCGGGTGGCTGGCGAACTTCATCGGACGAAAGCGGCTCTTGCTGACGGTGGTGAGCGGGTTCACCATTTCCAGCGTGCTGTGTGGCCTGGCCCCGAGTTTGGGCGCGCTAATTTTCTTCCGCGTGCTCCAAGGGACCACGGGGGGAGGGTTGCAACCGCTATCGCAGGCGGTCCTGCTGGAGGAGTTCCCTCCGGAGGAGCGGGGCCAAGCGATGGCGCTCTGGGGAATGGGCATTGTGGCTGCTCCCATCCTCGGGCCGACGTTGGGCGGCTGGATTACCGATACCTACTCCTGGCGCTGGGTGTTTTACATCAATGTGCCCATCGGCATCTTCAGCCTGGTCATGTTATCGCGGTTCCTTTACGATCCACCCCACATCCGCCGCGGGGCGCTGCGCGTGGACTTGTGGGGATTAGGCATGCTGGCAGTCGGCATGGCAGCGCTACAAATCATGCTGGACAAAGGCCAGGAGGAGGACTGGTTCGCTTCGCACTTTATCGTGGCGTTGGCCGTGATCGCGGCGGTCATGCTCACGCTCTTTGTGATTCGTGAACTCTACACGGCGCAGCCCATTGTGCGTTTCAAGTTGCTGCGGTACCGGAGCTTTGCCGCGGGGATTGCCCTGATTACGATACTGGGATTCGTGCTATACGGCAGCCTGGTGCTGCTGCCGCTTTTCATGCAGACGCTGCTGGGGTGGACGGCCGTCACGGCAGGCCTCTGGACCAGTCCGCGCGGGGTTGCCACCGCCTTATGCATGCCTCTAGTGGGATATCTTCTGGGGAAGGGCTGGGATGCTCGCTGGATGCTGGTCTTCGGGTTTGTCGTCTCCAGCATGGCCTTCTTCGGCTACTCCCACATGAGCCTCGAGTCGGGCACCTGGGACATCCTCTTGCACCAGATCAACCAGGGATCCGGTATGGCATTCGTCTTCGTGCCCTTAACTATCCTCACGATGGAGTCCATACCCAAGGCTGAGACAGGATACGCCACCAGCTTGTACAGCGTGATGCGCAATATCGGTTCGAGCATGGGCATTTCGTTCGTCACGACGTGGGTGGCGCGGCGGTCTCAGTTCCACCAATCGATTCTGGCCGCTCATGTAACACCCTATGACCAGCGGAGCCAAGAGTTTTTGGGGCAAGTGAGGAGATTCCTTTTCCACCAGGGTTTCGACTGGAGCACCGCGGGTCATGGAGGCGTCGGCGTGCTTTATGGCATGGTCCAGCAGCAGGCGGCCTTGATCAGCTTTGTTGAGGTGTTCCGGATTATGGGTTTCCTCTTTTTGGCCACCGTTCCCCTGGTCCTGCTCATGCGGAGGGCAAAGCAGCACGGAAAGGTGTAGTGGGTCAAAGGGAGTAAGCACGATTTATTCCCGGGGCGGATACCTGTTTCCATGGGTCTGCATATTAGGACTTTGTCTTTCGCTGCTTGCGGCGTTTCTCCCCACTCGGACTCGCAGGTTCTAAACTGCCCTGGTCTGTGGCTGAACGTCTGAAGGGAGGGTCGGAAAAGCGGCATCTTTGGGCTCGGCGATTCTCCGGAGACATAAGACTGACCCGTTCCGGGGTTGGTGGGAGCACCCGGCTCGGAAAGCCCGACAGGACATTGAATGGAGAGACGCACGGGTGTATATTACTGGTCGGGCTAAAACTGAAAACGGAAATTCCCGTGAATACGTCGCTGCAAAGGTTGTGCATTTGGCTTTTGTTTGGCGGAATTGCGTCTGCGCAAGTCCAGATTCCGGAGGGCACTCCGCTGCGGGTGCGCCTGGAACAAGATCTTTCCTCGGCAACCGCGCAAAAAGGGCAGCAGGTTCAGCTTTCGGTCGCGGAGGAGGTGAAAGTGGATAGCATAGTCGTCATATCCAAGGGTGCTCCGGCGACTGGGCAGATCATCGAGGCTGTGCCCAGAAAGCTCACCGGCAGCGGCAAACTGGATTTTTCCGTAGTTGCCGTAGTGGCCGCGGACGGCCAGTCAATTCCTCTCCGCTATAGCCAGGACAAGAAGGCTGCGGGCAGCAATAATACAAACGGGCTGATCGGGTCGGGCGCCACGATCATGTTCGGACCCACGGTCGTGATGCTCCGCATGTTGGGGGCAAAGGACATCATTTTGCAGAGGGGCACGATTGTGGAGGTCTTCACCGACCGAAGCCACGTGTTTCAGTCTCCGGCCCCCACCGCGGCCAACCCTGCTAACGGCGGAAGCAAGCAAGAAGCTGGCGCTTCCCAGCCCGTACGATTGGTGATTCTCTCGATCAACTCGACTCCCGCTGGAGGGAAGATTACCGTGGACGGCACGCATATCGGCGAGACTTACGTGTCGTTTCAAGTCGATCCAGGCGACCACACCATTCAAATCGAGAAAGATGGGTTTGCTGTCTGGAAGCGCAAGATTACCGCAACGGCAGGAACTCCCATCGATCTCGACGTGAGGCTGACGAAACAGCCTTTGCCAGCATCAAAGGCAAAGCCCGCGCCGAAAGCCGGAGCGGCAAAATCCGCAGGAGCAACTTCCAAAGCCGGGACTTCTCCCTAGGAGCCTGAGTCGTTAACACCTCAAGAATCCTCGCAATCCGAGGAGTGTGAGGCGCAGCCAAGTGGGTGTCGAATCAAAACTCTTGTGGATTATTTCGGAAAACGTTGAGGGCATGAAAGAGTGCTCATAACCCAAGGGTCGCTGGCTAGTGTTTCTTCTTTGCGGTTTCAGGCTTCAAGGTCTTGACATACGCATAACTCAGCGCCAGATACTTTTGCAGCTCCGTCGTGTTCCGCAGCAATGCATCGGGAACGGCGACGTATTCCTTCATCACCGCTCCGTACGCTTCAAACAGCGTCGTCTTATACTTCTTGAGAAACTGATCGCGCTCATCCGTCGAAAGCCTAGGGCCATCCTCCCTTTCGTGCTCAGGAGCAGCGAAAACATATTGCCGTAAAGGGAAGTGTAGGGATTGTCGGCACCTTTCCTTTCAATCCCAGGAATCGTGACGAGTAGCTTTTCGTACAGTGCTATTTTTTCTGCGGGGATAGGACTCATCTTTAGGGTGCTCATAAAGTCCCAAACTGTGCTTGATCCCGGGGAGCGTCAAGAATCCGTGCGGTCTTGACCCGATGGCCCTCAATTGTAACTTCAGATTCAAGGATTGCCAATGAACATCCTATAGATCCTGCGATTCAGACAGTGGGGGAGGGCGCGAGGCTGGCGGGAGGCAGGAGCGGCGAGACGAGGGGAATTGGGCGCAGGAATGGGGGCGTGTTGAGACGGGTGGCGGCTGTGTCGTAGGGTG